>Ga0180430_10002794_pt1 | contig 15470 bp, 16 predicted proteins | sample SS_ome_9_FD_132999 | JGI IMG/M metagenome (GOLD analysis project Ga0180430, IMG submission 132999) | Hypersaline lake sediment archaeal communities from the Salton Sea, California, USA - SS_1_S_2 metaG | ecosystem: Environmental > Aquatic > Non-marine Saline and Alkaline > Hypersaline >... | reverse complement strand
GTATGGTGTCTATGGATCCATCACTGCTGATATGAGTAAACGTCTTCCGTTCACCCATCTCACCACGAGTGTGCTGTATAGGACTACCCACATAATAGGTGTTCTTGGTGAGCATCTGGGGCTTGTGGTAATGGCCTAGTAGCACATAGTCAAAGCATTCTGGGTTCAGGTCACTGGAGGTCATCCTTGCCTTCAGCTTGTGTTCAAATGAACCTACAGTACCACCATCAACACTGAGGTGGGCACACAGAACCTTGACCACATCACCATCTTCTTCCTCATCATCAATGTCTGCTTGCTCAGCAGCTGTCTCCAGCCGTTCTACGAGCAAGTCCTTGTCATCAGTGTAAGGAACACAGTATAGCTTGACACCATCAGCATCAATAGACTGGACATCTGAATCCACCACAATGATATTGTCACTGTGATACTGAAGTAAGCTGTGAAACTTTCCATCACGAGAGTAATGGTCATGGTTACCAGCTAAGATAATAACCTTGATGCCTGACTCAACAATAGCCTTGAGATATTCACTGACACCAAAGAGGACATCAATCTCAACGGACTTCTGGTTGTGGAACAGGTCACCAAGGATAACTAAGTGCTTCAGTTTGTTCCTTACTGCATATTCACGCATGACTTCCAAGGTATCAAGGATGGCTTGTAGCCTACTGTTCCGGCCACCAGGTAATATGGTAGCAAAGTCAGAAAAGTTATGGGCGTGGACATCTGCAGTAAAGAGTACTGTCATTTATTCTTTCTCCGGTGGAGTCTTCTGAAGGGTGAAGGCCATGAGCCAATCTCCTTACAGATAGAGTCGAACTCATACTCCTTGCACATCTTGAACAACTTCTTTTCGTCGTACTTGCAAGAAATTGAACCGAGTTGCTCAAAAACTCCATCTGCTACTTCAGGAACAGTATGGATAGTCTTCAGATCCATCAGCTTGTGAAACAGCTCTATGGACTCTTTACCAGCAATGATCCGCTCAACCACCTTAGACTTCTTCTGGTTCTGCTGTTCAACCATCTTCTCAATGAGTTCATCAACTGTTGAACACCCTTCAACGAATACACGACCTTTAGCGGGGCCAACACCTTCAATACCAGGGATGTTATCAGATGAGTCTCCCACGATCGCTCTGTAAAGCAACCATGACTCCAGAGGTATTTCACCCTTGGCTTTCTTCTCAACTTCTTTAGACATCTCGGTAAAGTTCTTGTGATCAACATGTCTATGCTGCACGTGATTATACACTGACACATTGGTATCAACAAGCTGGAGAAAGTCCTTATCGTTCGATGCTATGACTACAGTATAGTCCTGCTTAAAGACATGACATAGTGTGGCTATGGTATCATCTGACTCGATGTCCGGTACCCTTAGCACAGGCACACCCAGAGCAGCAAGGAACTCAGGAATTATGTTAGCCTGACGATGGAACTCATCCCTATATGCCTTGGCTTCAGCGATCTCCTCCTCAGTCATACCTGAGGTATCTGACCTGTGAGCTTTGTAGGCTGGGAACAGTTCCCTACGACGTTTGCTCTTACCAACGTCAAAGCTGGTAAACACAACATCAGGGTCAAATCGATCAATCAGTGACCTGATACTCCGGATTGTTCCAAATATAGCACCAACACCCTTACCGTCACTGGTACTGAGAGCTTGCATGGAATAAGATGCCCATGCAAGCCCATTACATTCAATCAATAACGCTTTAGGCATTTAGTCCTGTTCGTAAAGATCGTCAACAGTGAGAATATCTGGAAGATCTTCAGGTGCAGCACATGCCCAATCGATAGGGCCTTGAACACCAGCAAGTCGCAAGCAATCTGAGAATTCCAGCAAGTCATGCTTAGCAATCTTCTTGTACTGCTTTGTCTCAGGATCAGTCCCACCATTGGGGATGTGTCGAAGCTCATGGTACAAGAGCATCTTCAATGCCTTCTTGTCAGGATCTTCATAATAGCCGAGACCATTGATGCGATCCTCGTTTACCTCGATGAGGTAAGTCACATCAGGGATGAGGGCATCGTAAGGAGGTCTGATACCACGGCACCGTCCCAACCACTTAGCCTTGTTGTAACCATAGCAGCTGAGCACGCAGAGACCACTGGGTAATATGTCTGAGAAGGTGTCCTTGTGCTGTTTCATGATAGCATTCACGAGCTTCATGTGATCAGGATTGACCTCTTCATACTTCTTTTTCTTCTTAGTCCCCTCTTCAGCCTCAGGGGATTTTTCATCTTTCTTAGCCATTTGGATTAACTCCTGGTGATACTTGTTGTTCTAACCGATCAACTACGGCTTCCCACCTGTGGAGGCTATAGCGAATATTTATCTGTCTCCAGATGATGCGATAAAGCAGCGCTATGACCAACGCGAGTAACACTGCTATAGCAACGAGGAGACCAATCAATAGACCATGCTGATGAATTGCTATGCCGAAGCAAACTGCTCCAACAATCAACAGCAGGATATCAAACATTGCAACGAATGGGGTCTGGTTCTCTGGCATATCAACCTTTAAATGCTTCCTTGAACTTCCTGAATTTCTCATCAGGTAACTTAGCGATACCCTCTACCATGTTGGCCACGTATCGTTTACCACGACCAGAAAAGGCAGATGGTAAATCATCCAACTCCTGGATGCCACTCTGAACTCTACTCTTCGTCTGGATCTTGTTCTTCAGACTCATTTGAACCCATGGGTAAAGAGAACACAACATCCTGAATTTCTTCTGAATGCTCACGGTAGAATTCAACCCAGTCCTTACGATAGAACGAGTCATCAATGCCTTCTATCTTCCAGAAAGAACCAGAAGACTTGAGCTTCTTCTTCTCAACAAGAAGCTCCCATGTGCTGCGTTCTTCGGTAATACCACCCTCGTAGAACATGATTGGGTACTTGCACTTCTGGAATGGAGGGAAACCATGGATCTTGTTCTTGATGGTCTCAGCTTCAATGAGTAGCCCGTCAATCTTCCGTTGCTTGCCTTTCTTCCTGTCCTCAGCCTTGAGCTTGGTAAGCTCAATCTTTCCGACCTTGCGCAAGTTTATTCGAACAGTAGCATAGAACCTGATAGCCCTACCACCAAAAGTGTTGTAATCATCGCTGGACAGCCTAGCCATACTCTTCTGGATCTGCTCTCTGAGCTGATTAATCACTATGATGGCTGTATTGGTCTTAGCCAGCTTGGACTTCATCTTTCTGAGCTCTTTAGAGATGATCTGAGCTTGTTGGGCGTACTGCTGTTCACCAACTTCTGCATCAAGTTCAGCCTTAGCTGTAGTTGTTGCTACACTATCCCAAACAATCAAGATGGGAGCTGAGGCATCAGTTACAGCAGTGGTGTCTATGATCTGTTCAATCTCTTCGAAGATGAGTTCAACAGTATCAGCATCAGAATAGATCACATGATTAAGGGGATCCTCTATGTTAGGATCTTCATCATAGGCTTCATGCCACTCTTCTATGGTCATGTCAAGGTGATCAAACAGGGCACACTTTGAAAGAAGGATACCACGAAGTCTATCTTTTTCCAGAGCGCACTCTGGCTCAAAGATCACTGGGAGTCCACCCTGCTCGAGGCAGTTAGCGATAGTGTTCTCCCAGAGAGCTGTCTTACCAGTAGCTTCCCAGCCAAAGATCTCAGTGATTCTTCCCCAAGGAACACCACCAGTCATCTTATCGAGCCAGCTTATTCCATATTTAAAGAACCCCTTGATCTCAAATGCAAGGTCGTCCTCAGCCAGCGTTTGGAATCTATGCTCTGACTTCTTACGGCTGCCACCAATCTTACTCATAACAGCCTGAGCTACTGAGGCGGCAGCTTTCACATTGGCCTTCTGCTCAACTTCCTCAGCTGATGTTGATTTCTTCTCAGGAGACTCCGTAGCAGTTGGTTTTGTCGCAGTCTTCTTTGCTTTCCGTGCATCACGACGGGCTTTGGCCTTGGCACGTCTTTCGGCCTTCTGATCATCAGTCAGTTCCTTTGCCATCATCTTCCTCGTCATCGACTAGGTCATCTAGTCTTTTTGAATAAAAGTCAGCCAAAGCATCAAATCTCTTGAGCTTTAGACTGTCACCTATTTCAGCTAACCCGATGAGTGTCTCCATGATAAAGACACGCTCGAGTTGTTCGCTCATCTCCTCATGGGCCTCTTCGAGGTTTTCCCCAGGATCAATGGTGGCAGTCATCGAAACATGTGGTTTCAAATAAGCACTGCCACCATTGAGACTAAAGGAGACACTTCTACGTATTGTGAGCTCCTTGGGTTGCATAGAGACTATTTGCCTCTATTGCGTTGACGCAAACGGTTCTTAACCTGGTCACGGATATTGGAGGAATCATTACCACCATTATCCTCACCACCATCGTCATCACCGCCACCACTGCCATCAAGGATGTCAGCAAGCTCATCATATGATCTACACTTGATGACCTCTTCCCAGTCAGGGATGCTGTCAACCATTTCCTGACATTCATCAACATCACCATCAGGTAGCATGGGAGATGACTTGGGTCGAGGAGACACATCGTAAGTAGTGTCAAGACCCTTACCTGAACGTGTTACCTGGTAATCACGGCCAGACTCAAAGTCGAGGATGTCATCATACTCTTCATCCATAAAATCGCGGATGAGTGGATCAATAACTGACTTGGGGGCTTCCCACAAACGGGGAACAAGCTTGGAATCAGTACGGTCAATAACCCAGATAGCCCACTTAGAACGGGCACGGAGCTTCTTGGCGTACTCTTTGTCCTCAGCTTCTGAAGACTTGAACAGCTCCTCCACCTCTTCACAGATGGGGCAATCCTCGTCATAAGTAACCTTAGGGCACTTGTTGGGCTTGTTATTTACTCGATGGGTACCAGTCTCCTTGAAGAAGAGTTCATCATCTTCTACACCAACTGGTAGCACACGGAACTTTTTGGTTTCGTCTTCACCGATCTTAAATCGGTCTACACCACCACCGCCACGACTATTGATGTCTTCTCGTGCAGCAGCGAGTTTCTTCATCAGCTTGTCTCTACTTGCCATTTTCTCTCTTTCCTTTCATTCTGCCTAGTAGCGTTAGCGAGTTGACTCTAACTCCTTACGCATATTGGCGTTGATTGCCATGAGCATATCTTTTCTCTTATCGAGCGCTTGCTTACAAGCTGACAACAAACCTGCTTGCTTTTTTGCCTCAATGAGATCTTCGTTCAGTTGTTTTACTCTTTCATCCATGATCACAGCGTGACCAAGAGCCTTCTCTGTTGGCTTAGTGCCATACGTAGCAACGTAATCACCTGCCTTGTATTCATGGTAGACAACTGACTTCAGCTCCTCGAGTTCTTGTTCTAACCCATCCCTCTTTGAGATGGCTAACTCAGCCAGCACCGCAATGAAGCCAAAGTTAGTAGCCTGATTTAGTAGGTCATTCTGAATGTTGTTCTTATCGATGTCCAACTGATCAAGCATGTTGACAGTAACATTCTTTGGTGCCTTGCCCTTCCGCACCACGACTTGGACGGTAAGTAATGACTCTGGGTCTGCTCCTGATACACCAACAATCTCTGACATTGTTACTCCACTAAGATTCTAACTAAAGAGGTGAACGAGAATTGATCAAATTGATGGTCGTGATTCATCAAGAGGAAGTTTGTCCTTGTCTTCAAGCACATAGCCTTCCTTCTCTTTGTAGTTCGGACCATACTCTATGTCGTATTTAGATGGTACACACAACCACGACATATCAACTCCAGAGAAATACAACGGAGCATAATGACCAATGTTTCCCATAACCTGATCTATGATCTGTGACACGATGAGGAACTCATCCTTGTGCACATCCATAACAATACTATCATGAACTGTCATACAGATCTTACTGTCGAGTTTATGCTCAAACAATTTATAGTTCATGATACACAAGCTCATGAGGGTGCAATCACTGGCACCGCCCTGAATGGGATGGTTCACCGCACCACGATAGGCGTCGTTACGCTTGCCCTTGTTTGGGCTGAGTACCTCAGGGAACCTACGGATACGACCAAAGGGGGATATTGACATCTGAGTCCTTCTGCACTCGTCCTTGACGTCCTCAATCCACTCCTTTACTCCTGGGTAAGAGTCATAGAAGCCATTGATATACCCAGCAGCCTCCTCCTCGGTGATGTTCACACCCTCAGCAGCCAACTGGCCAACCATACCGGAGGCAGTGGTGCCATAAGGGATACCGAAGTTCACCTTCTTAGATACTGTCCTTCGCTCCTGGTCAATCTCACTTGGATCACACTCGTATAGCTTCAGTGCAGTCTTCATATGTAGATCTTCATCATCGTTATAGACTCTGCACATCTCTTGATCACCAGACATAGCAGCCAGCACTCTCAATTCAATCTGAGAATAGTCAGCGTCAACCATATACCCAGACTTACCAAAACGGGAGGTAAACATCTTCTTGACGTCACTCTTACGTGGTATGTTCTGAAGGTTGGGACTCCGTGAAGCCAGTCGACCTGTCTCTGTTCCTGCCAACTGGTATTGGGATCTCATGCAACCATCAACACCAAGGAATGGTGGACGGTGCTTCTGGTGATTATAGTTCAACACAGGAACAACATAGGTGCCATGCAACTTGGATGAAGATCGTTGCTCTGAAAGCAAGTCAATCATCTCATGCTGACCAGCTAATTCCTCTATCACTGACCCATCAGTTGACCAGTCACCAGCATCTGTTCTCTTGGTAGGTTGTAGTCCTATGTAGGCAAACAACACATCAGCCATCTGCTTAGGACTGTTAGGGTTGAACTCGAATAGAGGCTTCTTACCACGGTAGGGCTTACCATCACGCTTGGCTAATGCCTCTGCAGTCTTGTCCCTGATGAATGATTGTACCTCAGGTACATCTATCATCTGCTGGTAGATGTCATTATTCTTCTTGACGTAATAACTATCTAGGTACTTGACTTGGTCTACATCAACTGCTACACCATTCTGTTCTACCTGGGTGAGAGCATCACTAGCAATAGGCAGCAATGTATAGGCCAACCAGCTTAGGTCCTCATTGCCATCAGCCTCAAGCTTCTCCTTAAAGGCAAGGTAAACCCTGTAGGTACAGTCAACGTCTCCACAGTTGTAACGACCAAGAACCTCCAGCGGGATATTGTTATAAGAACCTCCGCTGTTTGGATCGTACTTCTTAGGATCAGATGCCTTGATCTCATCAAGCTCATTGTCGTACCCACCCATGTCAGTCAGCAAGTATGCTAACCTGCTCAAGCCATGCTTACCTCTGGTGCAATCCAACACATAGGACATGAGCATAGTGTCGGCAAAGATCTCAGCAGTCTGTATGCCTAGTAATGCCCGGACAAACAGAATATCGAACTTCACATTGTGACCAATGAGATACTTAGGCTTGGTGAATAATGGAGTGATGATCTTAATGAGCTTCTTCTCGTCAGCCTCTGACCATGGTTTACTAATGTGACCATTAAGGGGTAGGCAGTAACCAGTACCAGGCTTGGCACAGAAAGCAAGTGTGCCAATAGCAGCACCCTCTGAGTATGGGAATAGTGTGTTGGTCTCAACGTCGAATACAGCAACATCAAACTGAATCAAGTGGTCGACCATAGCTTGGGCTTGCTCTAAAGTGGTAACAGTCTTATAGTCAACTTCCAACGATGGCTTGTCTCTATGATCCAATTTGTTCACCGCCATATCCATGATGTCAAGGAAACCTGGAATGAGATGCTCATTAGTTGCTAGTGTGCCTGGGTGTGGTAAGGGGATAACAGTTACGTCATCATCAGCAAATAACCCCTTCTTAGGTTCTACAAGCTGACCTACCCAGGTAGTGATACCAGACTTGATAGACACTGTTGACAACGCTGGACCTCCACAAGGGAACACCAAATCTGGCTTTTGGCCCTTGGCTTCCTCATAGAGGAATCTCTGGCAGCATGTGATGGCCTTCTTGGACAGAGTCTTCTTAGGGCTCTTACACTTGACCACATAGGTGAAGTACACATCGTCAAGAGGGAACCCATATTCTTCCAGAGTGTCCTTGACAATGTGCCAATAGTTCATCACAAATCCTGTGCCCTCTCGGTCATCTTTCCGCTCTGGTACATCAGCAACAACCCACACCTTAGCAGATGGGTCACCTATTGGCTCTAGGCAGTGAGAGTTACAAGTCTGGTGGTGTGGGCAGTCATCACAAGTGTAGACCTTTGGTGCTTTAGGAGCCTTGGGCTTCTTAGCTCTCTTCTTAGTGACCTTCTTCTTAGTCTTGACATCTGACTTGACACTCACCTTGCTTAGCAAGGATGGTTTAGCCTTGGACTTTGACTTAACCTTGTTGAGGAGTGATGATTTGGCAGATGGTGATTTTGACTTACACTTAACTTTATCTAACAATCCCATGCAGTGAATTTCCAGATGTCAATGTTCTTCTCTGGGGGGAGTATCTGCCAAAACACAAAACGGCCATTGGACATCTTGGACAGCTCTACTCGCTCACCATTGACTAACCCAGCTGATAGCAAATAGCTACGAATCATAGCAACGTCATTGTTCTTCACTGCCTGAACGTTCATCATGTTCTTAGAGTCCTTCATGGCCCTACGAAGATCCATCTTGGTACCGTAGTTGATCTCTCCGAACAACCGCATACCTAACAACTCATGCATGAACACTACAGCATTAAACTCACACACCTCTCCAGGGAACCCTGTGTTAAGTATGTAGCTGAGGCTTGGGCCTGTACTCCTGATGAAGTCCAAAGCATCCTTAGCATTATCAACAGGGTACTTGTGGGGATAATGGCCAATGATGGCGTCGTCATCATTGATGGGCTCAGTCCTGACACCGAAGATGCCGTAACCAGTTGGATCATCAATCAGATGTTGAGCCCAATCAAGTATGGACTTTGAACCCTTCTTAGTGATACTGTCACCAAAGGAGAACCCTCTAAAACTGACCGTGGGCAAACCAAGGGACTTGATGTTCTTCATAGATTCTAACTTCTCACCCATTGGATTCTCCTATGGCATCATATAGCATCTTTATGTTAACTATTACCTGACTGATGTAGCAGGTCACTTCAGCATGAACACGGATGTTTCTTGGGTCAGCAAAGTCTTGTAGTGTTTGGTGACAAGTGTCGAATATGACTTTGCCGCTTCTGATATCAACAAGCTCCTCACCTATAATCTTACATTCATATGCATAGATCAACAGCTCTAAGCTATCCAGCATCCTGACAACAATGGACTCCATGTTTTCAAAGTCATCCCATTCAACGATGTCTTGAAGTGCGTTAACACCAATGATGTCATCCTTGTTGTCATTGATATAATCATTGATAATGTCCTTGTTCTCTAGCTTTGCATGGTAGGGAATATCCATGCTGACAACTTCATCAGCGTCATGCAAAAGGCACCGAGACAAGATATTCAACTTCTGAGTGTCTGAAAAGCATGACACCTTGCTGAACATGATCAGTGCTAGTGTTGCCACGTTACAGGAATGCTCAGCGACAGTCTGCTTCTTACGACTTGAAGGGCACAGGCACATGCGGTATATTTCCTGAGTAAGCCTATACTGACCTGCCTCTGGAACAGACTTAGCATGTGACCCCAACGCTTCGAACAGTTTAGCATGGTGCTCTGTTCGAAGGGGGCCGATGTCTGGATCCTGTTCTAGATCCTTGACCAGCGCATGGTAGTCATTATGCACTTTCGGTGTAAGTCCTGTCAAGATAGTTATCGACTGACAAGGCAATGTCACTGCCATCGACCTTCATGTTCTGCCAGTAACCAGAGATGGCTCCATTGATGGCATTACCATTAGTAGATATCATGTCAGCCAGCACAGTAACCACCATATACTGCCACAACTGACATAGCTCCCATGATGCTTGCTGGTCTCTAATGTACTTGGTCACCTTCTGGAAGTCGATGTTGTCTGCGCTGAGATCTTCATCGAGTGAGAGCATGAACCCTTCAAGGAACTTGGAAATGTCTTCAACAGTCTTGCCCTTAGGAACAGCAGGGAACCTCACAACGTCCTCAGGAGCACCATAGTTGGTTTCCTGGGCCATCTTCTCTGCACGAGCATAGTGGTGCTCATAGACGTGCATAGAGCCAACCAAGTGGTGGTAGGTGCCAAGTTCAGCATCCAACACCTGTGCATAAATCTCATGGAGGATAGACCACTCCTGGAAGTTCACACCAGTGAATCCCCAGATAGCATCGTTACTTCGAACGTAAACACTCATGTGGAGTTTGTTTTCTGAGTCAATGCGGAACTGAATGAGGTCATTGCAAGGGTAGTCCTTAGTGCCACCATTGTAGAACGCTGGTGCTTCTTCAGAGGCATCCCAAATGTTAATAATAGCCTGACGTGAATGACGATCATGCTTGAGCATGTCTTCTATGAACTGCATCTGGTCGATGCCCTGGTTGCCATAGCGACGAAGACGAGGACCATATCCAGCACGCCATACAATGCCATCATCAGAGAAGTCTTTAGCACGAGGCAAGTAACGGCCAAGCCAATCAACGTTGCTCTTACCTGAGAGCACCCACAGGACTTCAGCACACTGAGCAATGGGGTTGTTGTTTCTTCCTGGGTAGAACAAATAACGATCAGCAGGGTTAGCAATCTCTATTGCCATACCATAGATCTCTTTATAGGTAGTACCACGTGAAGTGGTTGGCTTACCCTCTGACATGACAGCCTGAAGCACTTGCTGAAGTCCATCATTGATTCCGTTACATTTGATTTGATACATTGTCTCTCCGAGTTTAACTTAGGTTGAACACGGAGAAAGAACGAAAACTAAGAGAAAATGAGATGTGGTGATTTCACCAAATGAAAAAAGGCAAGATTAAGCATTGCACCTAATCTTGCCTCTCACTCTCTTTGCGAGGAGATGTGAATTGTGTATTGGTTACTTTTATTTTAGCTCTGATTTCACATCAGACAAGAAGTTTCCAAAATGCTTGGCTGCCAATTCTAAGACAGTTACCAAGTTAGAACGAGTTAGCGCAGAACTGTCAGAAGCTTCTGACGACTCTTCGGAAGGCTTAGAAGTGACGACTTTTTTGTCCTTTTTAGGCTTCTCTGCTTTGGCCACAGGCTCGTCGGGGGCTGCATCGGTACCAGTGGCCTCTTTTTGGCCCTTCAGACGTGCTCTGGCCAATTGCACGTGTTCCTCGACGCTATTAGAGGGGGCTGAAGCTTCATCACCCTGTTCTTTAGGGGTATCATTATCGTCATCGACACTAATATGGCCATTTTCGTCGCCCTCCTGGGTACCAGACTCCTTCTCAGTGGCAGTGGTGGTCTCTTTAGCCTTTGTGGGCTCAGCACCAACCAGGCACACATCTCCAGGAGCAATTTTTACCCGATCACCACCTTTAATGCGGATAGTCAACATACCATCACGAACACCGACCTTCCGAACCTTGCCAGTGACTGTTTCACCATCATGTTCAAAAGATACTTCTGCACCTTTAGTGATTTCTTGAGAAGAAGTCTCTGGAGTATACCCATCTTCAGCTGAACCATCTTCATCAGGTTCCTCTTCAGCACCATCATCTGCTGTGTCAAGAGTCCCAAAGACTTCATTAAGGGCAGTAACAGCATTCTTAAGTGCACCGGAGGCATCACCTTTGTTATAGAGGTCAATCTCTACGTGATCCTTCTCGAGTTCAGCACTCCACTCATCAGAGATGTCACCGAGCTCATCATCAAGACGTGCCAATGAGCCCTCAGAGCCACTAGTAACGAAACTGAGTATGAGCTTGTCACACCCAACCTTCAAGCTGGACAGGCAGTCCTTGAGGACATCATCACTGACCACGATAACCTTGTCGTCACCAGAAGGGGTGACACTGGAATCAAGTATAGTGGCATCAATGCCCTTGAGTCCTTCCTTCACTTCGGCGACTGAATCTGTATCGCCCCAAACAATAGCTGCAATTTTAGACACTGCTTCTCCTAGATTATACCAATGATACGACCATGTATTTTGTCGTTGCGTTCTATGACGGGTCGAACGATCATCTTGTGAATTCTGAAGGATGTGTCAATGAGGGAAGGGTGAGATTGTGCAATGGATGATACATTAATGGAAGTATCAGGTGCTTTCGGGTGTGTTGCTATCTTGCCAAGTATGGTGTTGTGGTCATACCACTTGCCAGTGAGGACATGAGGGACTCTGGGTACTTGTAGTTCTTTGGACATGGCTACGATACCAGCAAACCCACAGAACGAATTATCAATATAGCTATCATACACCATGATGCGGGGAGCATTGACAGCTCCATACTTTGGTGACTGGTCAGGGCCACCATACATAACACAGAACACTTGAATCATTGGACGACTGCCTAGGTTTCTCTGTTTGTATACGGTGAGTTTATCCTGAACACCGATGCTCTTGAATGTCTGGCTTACATAGTCATTGTCGCAAAACCATTCACCACCATTGACCTCACTGTGCAAGCCAAAGGTGACCAGCTGACCTTTGGGTAGTTCCAAAGCAACAACATCCTCTTCCTTGTTGAGGGTCTCGCTAAGCTGGCCACCATTGAGGTATGCTGAATACTCAATCACAGTCTACACCTTTGACCAACACCTTCCCATCTTCAACAACAAGGTGTGGCCTAATGGCAGGTTTAGTTCGGAGCCCTTCCTCACCTATGACAGTGAAAGCCTTCTTAGTGACCTCAACAGCATAGGATGGAACATCATGTGGCTTGTTGAACTTATCAAAGATTTCAACAGTGTCCGTTTCATCAAACTGGAACTTTCTCTTCAGTACCTTGATCACATTACGGACATGAGCGTAGACAACATCGTACTGACCATCATTGGGTGTAGCAGGTTCAGTTGCAGCTGGTGGGTCAGCTGGTGCCTCATCACCATGAACACTCTTCGTGATGTTAGTCCGGACACGCTCGTCAGATAGCTTCTTGCAAGCAGCCTTAAGGTTACATTTCTTGCACACCTTGTCACGGCTGTAGAAGGACACCCCATAGCAGTCAGAGCCTTCCTCGGAGACACGCATGATCACCCTCTCTTGAAGGATGCCTTTACTATACAGCCAATCTAAAGCGAAAGGAGACAGCTTGGACAGTCTCTCTGGACTTGCTGCTTTCACGCATTGGCTAATGGCCTTAATAGCCAGCTCAGATTCACAAGACAGGTTTATTTGGAGGTCCAACTCCTCACCAATGATCCGTTGTGCCTTCAGTTCATTAATAGCAATCTGGTTTTCTGACATCAGCTAGCATCCTTTGCATCAAAGAATCCCTCGGGAAGATCATGACCATGAAAGACATGCTTCTTGATGGCTTCCACCCTGTTAAAGATGTGACGAGCACGGGGACGAGTAAGACCAAAGTATTCAGCCACAGCAGGTGGGTACTTCATCTTGAGGTATTTCTTGTCACCGAAAGATTCAGCCTTATTCTTCCTGGCTAGCTGAACAGCCATGACCCTATGAACACCAGATGATGGATTTGACATTTCACGATACACAACTTGTTCCATAGCCGTCATCATACTTTCAGCATGGGCTACAGCTTCATTCATCATGACTTGTTCAACAACACCACCATAGGTATCGAACTCATCTGACAAGTCCATGATCTCGTCAGCGGTGGCCCCAGATTCAGTGGTCATGGCACTCATATGGATGACTACGCCACTCTTCTGCTCATTCATCTTTCTGAACGCTGTTATAGAACTTCGCTCGTGTTCAATTGCATCTTGCTCAACAATCTCAGCCAACTTGGTTCTAATCTTGATAATGTCTTTCTTAGTGACCCTCTTGCCCTTAGCTTTACGTTCGGCCACTTCTATCTGGACACCTTCTTCGATGTCCTGTTCTGTGTAGTGGTCAAACTCATATGTGTAGGATTTAGGGACATGCTTTTGTTGCATCAAATGACGACGCAGTAGAGACCTAATGTGGTTACTGCATGCAACAGCAAAGCTACTAACCCAGTACTCAACTTTACACCGACCAGCGTTGAGGTACTCAGAGAGTTTCACGAGACACTCACACTGCAGATCTTCCTGATTTAGGAAAGGGTTGCTGTCTGGATTTTTGTACTTCTTGACGTTACACTGAATGATTTTTCGCACTTCTTTTGCGTCGGTATCATTCAAACCGAGTTCAGTAAGGGGTAATTCCATTCTTCCTCGCATCACACAACCATTAAATAGCCGCACTGTTGAGTTGGGTATGCTTCGGCACTACATAACCAACTCCCCTGGTCGTACAACCAGCCAAACTCCGATACACATTAGCCTCTCGGCACTCTGCCAACCCAACAGAGCATTGGCACGGGTAAACCAATAGTGGATAACCACATTTGCTGTGAACCACAAACTGAACATGCCCTGTACTGGAGGCACGCTTGGAACACAGCACCCGCTATCACCTTTAGGAGCAACCCCAGCAGGGCACCTAAAGGATCGTCGATTTGGGTGTTCACTTAGGGGAAGTGAACAATCACTTTTTAAAGAACAACCACACCTAAGTGTGGGTCAAATTTTTAGGGAGCTAACCAGAATTGCCAAGAAGATAATCCTTGGCTCGGTTTTCAAGACCTTGAACGCTATCAAGAATGTCCTTAGCCTTACTGTCCAGGTAGACATGGTACATATGGATTCGTGACCGCAGTTTCTCAATCTCAGACAGTCGATTCTCAGCAAAGGTGTTCTTACGTCGTTCGGTTCGAGTATCGTCTTGTTCCAACTCTTCAATCTTGCTCGTCAGTTCTTCGATGGTGGACATAGCCTCGTCAACCACAGCACGCTTCAGTGCTTTACGACCATTAGTACCATCCGGCATGGGTACGAAGTCGAAGTAGTTGTCACCAGGGATCATGTCAAACAGCTTGATAACCTTCTCACCAAGCTCCTCCGACTCGGGTGGGGCGAAGTACACACCACCAGCTTTGCGCATACGCACAAGGTCGGCTTCAGACGAGAACAGACGTTTAAGGTATTTCCTGAACTCAGTGGTAGTATACAAGTCACGTGTGTCGTTGAACATCTTAACAGCTTGCTCACGAAGCTGAGCATTGTCACTCCAGATGAAGAGGTTGGGATCATCACTCTTCACATGCTCTTTCAAGATAGCAATCTTGGAGTCCTTAGTATACTTCACAGCCTTGTTGACTGTGCTATCACTGGCGTCTTCTTCAGTCTCGATTGTATCGATCTGGTAGACGATCTGGCCAGGGGTATTATCAATTTGGGTAATCGCTTTGTCTTCCTCAAGAGTCTCGATCACACGCTTAAACGTGGTGGTACCCTTAATCTCCTTAGCGTGCTCGTCGGACAAGTCACAGGCACGCAGAAGATTGAGGAAGTCGGTTCGGTTGATACGAACCATTGAACAGTCCCAGTAGATCCAGTAACCAAGGATGGCGTTGGACTCAGCAGCCTGT
>Ga0180430_10002793_pt1 | contig 15480 bp, 9 predicted proteins | sample SS_ome_9_FD_132999 | JGI IMG/M metagenome (GOLD analysis project Ga0180430, IMG submission 132999) | Hypersaline lake sediment archaeal communities from the Salton Sea, California, USA - SS_1_S_2 metaG | ecosystem: Environmental > Aquatic > Non-marine Saline and Alkaline > Hypersaline > Sediment... | reverse complement strand
CTGGCTGCCAAACAGATACCGGGCCAGAGCTACAACTATATGAGTGAACTGCATAGTTCACCTCACCAGCGGCGGATGATTGCCGAAATCAACACCGTTTACCAGCCTGATCTGGTGGTGTTGGATGGGGTGACGGCTTTTGTCGAGGGCGGGCCGGCCCGGGGCAAGCAGGTACAGGCCAACCTGATTCTGGCCGGGGCTGATCGGGTGGCGCTTGACGCGGTCGGAGTGGCGGTATTGCGTCATTTTGGCACGACGCCTGAGGTTAGCCAGGGGGCTGTCTTTGAACAGGAACAGCTCGCCCGGGCGGTAGAGTTGAGGCTGGGTGTCGGCGGCCCTGACCAGATTGAGTTAATCACCGCCGATCCGGCCAGCGCCGCCTACGCCCGGCAAATTATGGACATCCTGTTGAATGAGTAACGCCAAACTTATCAAAAATAGTAAAAGATATTCAGCCGGCCTGGCGCTATTCGGTTTGGCAACTGAAGAATATGCCTGTCCGGCCAAGTTAGCTGCCTGGTGGGGGCGTTTTGGGAATTTGCCCCCAAATCCAAATACACCCTTCAATCAAGGGTGTCTGTTCCCAAAATCTGGGACAGACCCTTCAATCAAAATGTTCTTGACAGGCGGGTGGTTTTCTGATTAAATAAATCACATTGGTAAACTCGGTTTTGCTCACCTCAGGGAGAAAAATGCCATGACCGAAGCCCCTCGGATTTTCGCCGGACGATATGAAGTTCTTGATAAGTTAGGGCAGGGCGGTTTTGCGACGGTCTATCTGGCCAGGGATATGAAATTGCCGCGCCAGGTGGCGGTCAAGGTGTTGGATGAGCAACTATCGGCCAAAAATCCGACCATCCGTAAACGCTTTGAACGGGAGGCCCACACAGTTGCCCAGTTGAGCCATCCCCACATTATTCATATTTATGATTCCGGCCAGGAAGAGGGCCGGTTTTTTATTGTGGTGCCCTACCTGTCCGGCGGCGATCTGGATTCGCTCATCAAGCAGCGCGGGGCTTTAGCCATTGAGCAGGTGTTGCGCATCACCGAAGAGGTTGGCGCGGCCCTGGATTACGCGCACCAGCGCGGGGTTATTCACCGGGATGTCAAACCGGCCAATGTGATGTTCGATGAACATGGCCAGACAATCCTGACTGATTTTGGAATCGTCAAAGTTACCGACGAAGCAACAGCCCTGACCCAAACCGGCATGCGGATGGGAACGCTGTTTTATATGGCCCCGGAAATCTGGGTGACAGGTCAGGTGGACCATCGAGCTGATTTGTATGCTTTTGGGGTGATGGTTTACCAGATGCTCACCGGCGCGGTGCCGTTTACCGGGGTGACGCCGCACCAGATTATGTACAAACACGTCAACGAGATTCCATCGCCGCCGCATAAGTTAAATCCAACCCTGTCACCGGCGGTGGATGGGGTGCTGGCGAAGATGCTGGAGAAATCTCCAGCAAAACGGTATCAGACCGCGGGCCGTTTTAACGCGGATTTGCGTAACGCCTTGCTGGGTAACCTGGACCAAACAATACTCAGCCCCGGGCCGGTTAAAAAGGCCCGCAAAATTCCCAAAACCGTCTGGGGGGGATGCCTCGGGTTGGTGGTCGTGTTGGCGGCAATTGTTATCGCTTTTTTCATTGGCCGGGGCAGTGGCGGTTCTCGTCCGGCGGTGGCTACCGTGGCCGAGCAAACCGGGGGCGATGCTACGTCGTCAGACCTGCCGGCTGAGGCCCTGTCCATTGGCGAAGTCAGTTGTTGGACCCACCCCCAATCATCAGAGACAGAGCCGGTCTGGTCGCCAGACGGTGAAAAATTGCTGTTTGTCTCTAATCGGGACGGCAACCGGGAAATCTACAAAATGAATGCCGACGGAGTGACGACGCGTTTGACCCATAATCCGGCCGCGGACCGGCAGCCGGTCTGGTCGCCCAGGGGAGACAAACTGGCCTTTGCCTCGAACCGGGATGATAATTGGGAAATCTATGTACTTGATTCCGAAGGAGATGTTTTCCGGCTGACTAATAATCCGGCTCGCGATATGGAACCGGCCTGGTCGCCCCGCACCGACAAACTGGCCTTTGCCTCAGACCGGGATGGTGATTGGGAGATTTACACCCTCGACGCCGAGGGGCAGGCCAATCAACTGACCAATAATCAGGTTGACGACCGGGAACCGGCCTGGAACCCGGAGGGCAGCAAATTGGCGTTTGCCTCACAGCGGGATGGAAATTGGGAAATCTACATGCTGGGGCCAGACGGTCAGGCCAAACGGATGACCAACCATCCTGCCGACGACCGCCAACCGGCCTGGAGTCCGGACGGCGGGCGCCTGACCTTTGTTTCGGACCGGGATGGAGACCAGGAAATCTACTGGCTGGACCCGACCGGTCAAACAGTCCAAATCACCCATAACCGCGCCACCGAAGATAAACCGGCCTGGTCGCCGGACGGGACCCAGCTTTCTTTTGGCTCGAATCAGCCCGGCAATCAGGAAATTTGTACGGTGGCCACCAGCACAGAATAAGGGGAATTTCATCGGTTCCGGTGTTAAGGGGAGTTAACTCAACTGGTATTTATTCAGCAGCCGGAGAAACACACTGTCATTGCGAGTCGCGTTTTTCGCTCTGCGCGCCTTTGGCGGCGGCAAAGCAATCTCCAGCCCCAAAAAAAGAGATTGCTTCAGTCGTTGCGCTCCTTCGCAATGACAAAAACTACGTCTACCGGCGACTGCTGAATAGTTACCCCATCTGAACAGAATCGGCTGCGGAGGTGCTTTCGGCTCGCCGGCTGAAAATGGTCCGCAGGATGATACCGGCCACGATGAATATTAGCCCCAGGAGGGTGGCTGCCTTGATTTGTTCACCAACAACCACGTAAATTACCAGCAGCGACAGGAATGGCGTCACAAAAGCCAGGCCGCTTACCTTTGCTGACGTTTCGCTTGACTTTAAGGCCGTCAGCCAAAGCACAAACGTTAATCCCATCTCGAAAAAACCAACGTAGGCCGCGCCGGTCAGTGATATCAGCGTAACCTGGTCAACCGGCGCAAAGATAAATGTCGTGAAGCCCAACACCGGCAGGGCAAATAAGAAACTAAGCAAGAGCGTGGCGATAGGGTCGTTAGTCAGCTTGACATTAAAAACCCAAAAGGCTGCCCAAATGATGGTGCTGGCGAAGGCAAATCCAATGCCTGCGGGGTCTTCGAAATGCAGAGTCAATGGATTTCCCTGGGTGGCCACCACAACCACGCCCCCGTAAGCAACAAAGATTGCGACTAATTCCAAAACCCGGACCCGTTGCTTGAGCAAGATTATCGAGAGCAGAACCAACATAACCGGCCAGCTATAATTGATCGACAGGGCCTCTTGAGCGGGGAGGCGGTCGTACGCTTCGAACAAGGCAAAGTAATAGAGAAACGGGTTGAGCATCCCCAACAAAAAACAAAAAGGGAGTTGCTTTTTGGGGTATCGCCTTAACAGATGTATTTTTCCCTGCACAATCAGGACGATAAACAGGACCATCGCCGAAAAAAGACTGGAGAACAAGACTAATTGCATCGGCTCAAGATACCGCAACGAAATTTTGAAAGCCGACGCGACGGTAGACCACAGAAGTACGGCTCCGCCGGCGAATAGATAGGCTCTGGTTTGCTGGTGCATTTGTGTCAGGTCTGTTTATCTGCGACTATTTTTTTCTGATCCATTTATTATAATTTTTAACTACTTTGCTGCGTGCTTTGTCTCGCTTTCGTTTGTCGGAATACGACATCTCATAATAGACCGATTCTTTCTGAATCCGGATAAAATTCTGGTATCTTTCCTCATCAATCAATCCCTGCTGGACAGCCTCAATCACGGCACAGCCTTCCTCATGCGTATGGGTGCAATCCTTAAAACGGCATTGACTGCTGTATGCCGCAATTTCGTCAAACGTTTCCGCTAATCCGGTGTTGACCGCAAAATTGCCCAGTTCTCGCATGCCGGGGGTGTCAATAAAGATACTGCCTGATTCCAGACGAATCAGCTGTCTTCTGGTAGAGGTGTGCCGGCCTTTACTGTCTTTTTCTCTGACGTTATTCACGGCAAATAATTCTTTACCCAGCAACTTGTTAAGCAATGTGGTTTTTCCCACCCCGGACGAGCCTAACAGGCAATAGGTTTTGCCGGCTTCAAGCGTGTTCTGCAACGTGGTTACACCCTGGTCGGAAACAGCGCTGAGGGGGAGGACCAGGTATTTATTACTGAGCTTTCCAAGCTGCTCGGTAATTTCAGAAAGTTCAGCCGGTGAGATCAGGTCGGTTTTGCTCAAGACAACGATCGGCTGGATTTTGCTATCGTTAATCATGACCAAATATCGTTCCAGCCGGTTCAAATTAAAGTTGGCATCAACAGATTGCATAATCAAGGCATAGTCAATATTGGCCGCGATCAGTTGAAATTCAACAGCCTGGCCCGGCTCTTTGCGTTTTAACAATGATTTGCGAGGCAAGACATGGTGGATGATGGCCAGAGAATCATCATCAAAATATTGAACGACAACCCAGTCGCCGACCGTGGGGAAATCCAGACTGTTTTCGGCATTGAACAGAAATTTCCCTGACAATTCCGCCAGTATATCATCCTGACCATTACTGATTTTGTAATTGTTTCTATTGACTGTCGTGATTCTGGCCACAGAAAAGTCGTTTGGGGGGAGTTCTTTTCTTTTTTCTTGAAACCATTCATCGTAACCTAATTGCTGTACTGAACTGTTGGTCGAATGATGGTCATGGGCATTATTGTTCCCCGGCGTCTTCACTGCCGGCGAATCTTTCTTTTTAGGCATCTGTTTCACCTTTTGCTCAGGCGTCTTTTTTGTTGGGATTATTTTAGAGCAGCCCGTCGTTTTGAGCGAGTCTACTATCACAGCGTGTGTGTTCGGATTTGGAGGTGAAATCGGCAAAATATTAGCGGAACCCAGATGTTCTTATAGTTTACTTTGGTTGTTTTGTTGTTGTATATATAGGCTACACCTATGGATTTGATAGGGCAAAAGTATTGGACATGAACGAGTTTTGAAAATACAATAAAGAAAGGGTAGATCAATTCAAAGATTATTTATCTGGATAGGAAGTAAAAGACATTTAACATTATTTTCCGCAGATTGATGATTTTGGTATTGACAACAAAAAATACAGAATACGATTGGAGAGAAAATGAGTAACAACGAAAGCAAATGTCCGGTAACGGGCGGATCGAACGCGTCGGTTGGCAGCATGTCGAACCGAGACTGGTGGCCAAACCAGTTGAACCTGAAAATTTTACACCAGCATTCTGGTTTGTCTGATCCAATGGGCAAGGATTTCAACTACGCCGAGGCGTTTAAAAGCCTTGACCTGGATGCTGTCAAAAAAGATCTCTACGCCTTGATGACTGATTCGCAGGAGTGGTGGCCTGCCGACTATGGTCACTACGGGCCGCTCTTCATTCGGATGGCCTGGCACAGCGCCGGCACATATCGCACCGGCGATGGCCGTGGCGGCGCATCCTCCGGTTCACAACGTTTTGCCCCTCTCAACAGTTGGCCCGACAATGTAAACCTTGATAAGGCCCGCCGGTTACTCTGGCCCATCAAGCAAAAGTATGGCCGGAAAATTTCCTGGGCCGACCTGATGATTCTGGCCGGCAACTGCGCCATTGAGTCAATGGGGCTTAAGACCTTTGGTTTTGCCGGTGGACGTGAAGACATCTGGGAGCCTGAAGAAGACATCTACTGGGGGTCTGAGGATACATGGCTGGGCGACAAACGATATTCCGGTGAACGGGACCTGGAGAATCCTCTGGCCGCCGTTCAGATGGGGTTGATTTATGTGAATCCGGAAGGGCCGAACGGTAACCCGGACCCGGTCGCCTCCGGTAAAGATGTGCGCGAGACCTTTGCCCGTATGGCGATGAACGACGAGGAAACCGTGGCCCTTGTCGCCGGGGGACACACCTTTGGCAAATCGCATGGTGCCGGCGATGCGGCCCTGGTTAGCCCTGAACCCGAAGCCGCCGGTATCGAGGAGCAGGGCCTCGGCTGGAAGAGCAGCTTTGGCAGCGGCAAAGGCGGCGATACAATCGGCAGCGGCATCGAAGGAGCCTGGAAGCCGAATCCAACCAAATGGGATATGGGCTACCTGAAGGTGCTGTTCAAATACGAGTGGGAACTGGTCAAAAGCCCGGCCGGCGCGTACCAGTGGCTGGCCAAAGATGTGGACGACGAGGATATGGTGGTTGACGCCCACGACCCATCGAAGAAACACCGGCCGATGATGACTACGGCAGACCTCTCCCTGCGCTACGACCCGATCTACGAGCCGATTGCCCGCCGTTTTTACGAAAACCCCGATGAGTTTGCCGATGCCTTCGCCCGGGCCTGGTTCAAATTGACGCACCGCGATATGGGGCCTCGTTCGCGCTATCTTGGTCCGGAAGTTCCGGCAGAGGAGCTAATCTGGCAGGACCCGATTCCGGCCGTTGATCATGAATTGATTGACGAAGCAGATATTGCTGCCCTCAAGGGCAAGATTCTGGCCTCAGGGCTTTCCATTCCTCAACTGATCTCGACGGCCTGGGCTTCGGCGGGAACCTTCCGCGGCTCTGATAAACGGGGTGGGGCTAACGGCGCCCGGATTCGGCTGGCACCGCAAAAGGATTGGGAAGTCAACCAGCCGGCTCAATTGGCGAAAGTACTGGAAACCCTGGAAAGCATTCAGCGCGATTTTAACAGCGCTCAAGCTGGCGGCAAGAGGGTTTCGCTGGCTGACTTGATTGTTTTGGGCGGTTGCGCCGCGGTTGAGCAAGCGGCAAAGAACGCCGGACACGATGTGACTGTGCCCTTCACCCCGGGCCGCACGGATGCATCGCCGGAGCAAACCGACGTGGAGTCATTTGCTGTCCTCGAACCAATTGCAGACGGATTCCGTAACTACCTCAAAGCCGAATATGCGGTCTCGGCCGAGGAGCTGTTGGTAGATCGGGCACAGTTGCTGACGCTGACCGCCCCGGAGATGACAGTACTCGTCGGCGGGATGCGTGTCTTGAATGCCAACGCCGGGCAGTCGCAGCATGGCGTCTTCACCAATCGGCCGGAGACCCTCACCAATGACTTCTTTGTAAACCTGCTCGATATGAACACGGCTTGGAAGGCGACGTCGGAAGCGGAGGATGTGTTCGAACTACGCGACCGCGCCACAGGCGAACTGAAATGGACCGGCACTCGGGTTGACCTTGTCTTCGATTCCAACTCCCAGCTTCGAGCCATTGCGGAAGTTTACGGAGGTGACGACGCGCAGGAGGCATTTGTGCGTGATTTTGTGGCCGCGTGGGATAAGGTTATGAATCTCGATCGCTTTGACCTGGCCTGATTTCGGCGAATATTCACAATGGTCGTCTCCTGTCGCAGGTCCGGCTCCGTAATCCTGAGCCAGGCGCGGGAGAGACCCCATTTATAAAAAGAAGGACGACCGCTGCGTCGTCCTTCTTTTTATGTTGGGAACTTTCAACGATAAATCACCCAAATTGTGAAAATCGACATTATCCGGTTGCTGATATATAATTTGCTGGCAGCAGAAGCCGTTTTTCCATTATACAAAAGGAGCTTTTTAATGAAAAAAGAAATGAAAATTCAATCATTTGATAGCACCCGGTTGTTTCTCACAATTGATTCTCCCGCGGCGCCAAAAGCAATTATTGTTATTGTCCACGGCTTATGTGAACACCTCGGCAGATATGACTATGTCACTCAAAAATTAGTTGAACAGGATTATGGGGTCTATCGCTTCGACCATCGCGGCCATGGCAGGTCTGAAGGCAAGCCGACCTTTTACAGCGATTTCAATGAACTGATTGATGATGTCAAGTCCGTCGTTGACCTGGTCAAAAAAGAAAATCCGGAGATGCCTGTTTTTCTAATCGGCCACAGTATGGGTGGATTTGCTGTGACTACCTTTGGGCTGAAATACCCGAACAACGTCAATGGTATTGTAGCCTCCGGGGCCGTGGTCCGCTTGAATCAACCCTTGCCCATTCCTCCGGGGCTGCCCGTGGATACGTATTTGCCCAATGAACTGGCCGATGCCATCAGCAGCGATCCGGCGGTCGTTGAGGCTTATAAAAACGACCCGCTGGTTGGCAAAGAAATCACAGCGGGCTTGTTCTACAGTTTATTTGAGGGGATTGACTGGAATCGGGAAAATTCCGGTTTGTTTGTTGACCCTGTGTTGTTGCTTCACGGCTGCAACGATGCCCTGGTCAGCGAACAGGACTCCCGCGACTTCTATGGCGATATTTCATCCAGCGATAAAACTTTAAAAATTTATGCCTTTCTCTTCCACGAAATTTTCAACGAGCCAAGCAAAGATGAAGTGATCGGAGATGTCATCCGGTGGCTGGACCAGAGAATTTAGGCCGGTTTGATTGTTTGCGGCTCTGATGATTTAACTGATCTGCGCAAACCGTCTCTCAAATTCACGACGCATAGCCACCTTTGCATCTTTTGCCAACAAGGTGACATCAACGGCATTTAATACCAACGTTTCGATGGTGTCGCGGCTCCAGTTCCAGGTCCTCTGTCCGGCAATATATTCCCTGGTCAAGGTGGTATTAAACATCGGAGGATCATCGCTGTTTATGGTGATAAATAACCCATGGTCCAGCAGTTGCGGTAAACTGTGTTCTGACAGAGACGGAAAAACTTTGAGGCAAACGTTGCTGGTTGGACAAACTTCTAACGGAATCTGTTTGTCGCGTAAATAATCCATCAATTTGTGGTCTTCAATGGCTCGCACGCCATGCCCGATTCGTTGACTGTCTGCCACCTTAATAGCATTCCAAATACTGCCGGCCCCGTCTGTTTCCCCGGCATGCAAAATGCACGGTATGTCCGCGGTTCGCACCTTATCAAAGGCAGTTTGAAATTTTTGCGGCGGATTGCCGATTCCCGGACCGCCCAGGCCAAAGGCTATCAAGCCGTCACCGTAACGCTCGATTGCCCAATTTGCTATCACGTCCCCTTCGGCAGACGTGACCTGACGGGGAATATCCATAATGATCCCCATCTGCACCCCTAACTCTTTTTCTCCCCACTGGCGGGCGCGATTGACCGCATCCATCTGTTCGTGAAAACCAAGTCCATTGATGAAGTATTGATTATAAGGTGTAAAGGTGACTTCGCTGTATACAATATTTTGCGCTGCCTGACCGGCTAAAAACTCGCGGGCGATTAGCTCAATATCTTCTGCCGTTCGTAAACAACCGGCAATCGCCATATAAATTTCAAGAAAATGACTGAAATCACGAAAAGTGTACCATTCGCGCAAACTCTTAAGATTATCTGCCGGCAAAGCGATATGGTGTCGATTAGCCAGTTTTAGTAAAGTTTGTGGTTGGACAGAGCCTTCGAGGTGAACGTGTAATTCGACCTTTGGCATTTGCTCAATGAATTTTTCGATTGCATCCATTTTTGTTCACTGCCTTAACCTGTGCTGATGATTTGGTTCACATCCGGTAATCAAAATTAAATCACGTCTGCCGGTTGTTGTCAAAAGCATTTCTGAACTTTCATAATACGCTGTCCGCCGGCAAGGCAAAAAAGGAACTGCCACAAAAATAAAATGGCGGGCCACAATGGCCCGCCATTTGGATTTAGCTGGAGAAAGTTCAATTAACGGGGGGTTAATTTGAATACCCGGCAGCAGCCCATTTTGAACAGCCAGATGGCGAGCATAGGGATACCGAACCGGGCAGCGGCTAAGGTTACAATGGCCAGAGCAATTACAGAAGTTTCATAGAGGGTCATTTTTAGGCTCCTTTGGGCGGGTGACAATGATCAGAACGATCAGTAATTAACTGTTTGTTGGTAACCATTGTAACAGGGGGGAGGGGCAAATACTATATGGGATTTACCCCATATCGCCCCCCAAAAAATCCCTCGGCCAAGAGGATCGGAGTGGGGGATTTACCCCAGAGGGGACCAGAGCGACGGGCTTGCCGATGGGTTGATAAAAAGTATGGAATTGATTGGGGTATTACCTGGGGAACGGGCTTCGCATTGCTGGAGGGAACCGGGGATGCGGATATCCGGGCGGAAAGGCCGGTTCCAATGCGAGGCACTTCTGCGGCTGTCTGATTGGCTGCCTTGACAGTTGGGGGCCACTTGGTCACTATCGAATTGGAATATGGGATATGGAATTAGATGGGGGCTTAATAGCAACCTATCCGGATTTCGTTGGCCTAACATGCTTGCAATAACAATCGCCAAGAATCGCCATAAATGAGGTGAATTTCAATATTCTCAGCGCCATTCACTTACCCTGTATAGATTCGATGAGTGATTTGATCGCCGAAATTTGTATTGGTTTGATGAAGTATCCAAGCGGATTGAGTTGTTTTGTGCGTTTCTCTACGGTATGATCTGGATATCCGGTCATAAAAATAATGGGGACATCAGCAAGTTCCCAAATCTGTTGAGCTGCCTCAATACCATCAACCTTGCCAGCCAAAGAAATATCCATCAAAATGACATCCGGCATCTCTTGTTGGACAATACTGATTGCTGCTTCACCTGTTGAAACCGGCTGGTTTACACTATATCCAACTGCCTGGAGTTCCATTTGCAGGCTCATCGCAATAATAACTTCATCTTCGACAATAAGCACCCGCGGCGATTGTTCCATTACACCTTACACTCTTTCTGTACACAGTGTGTCAGAAAATTCGACGACGCACGCGATGCCATTATCGTTGGAAAATCTCACTCGGCCTTGCATTTGGTGTTCAGCCAGCCCAATGATGGTTTGCAATCCCAGAGTGTCTTGCCCTCTGAAATCAAATTGTTCCGGAACCCCTACCCCATTATCAGACACATGCAATTCTATCTGACCCGAGTCGGTCCGGAATAACCTGATTGAGATTTCCCCCGGATACCCCTCTGGGAATGCGTATCTTAGCGAGTTGGAAAGCAGTTCATTCAACACCAATCCACAGGGAATAGCGGTATCGAGCGAGAGCCTGATCGGCTGAATTTGTAACCGCAGTGAGATTTTTTGCGGCGAAAGGCTATAGCTTTCCAAAATCAGCCGGGCCAAGTCATCAATATATTCCTGAATATTAATCCGTGAAAGATCCTGGGATTGATATAGCTTTTGATGCACCAAGGCCATAGCCAAAATGCGGTTGTCTGTATCTTTGACCAATTTCTGCACCGCAGTATTCTCGGGAGTTTTGGCGGCCTGTAACAATAACATGGAGCGGATCACCTGCATAGTATTTTTTGTGCGATGATAGAGTTCTCGCAGCAAGATTTCTTTTTCGTGCAGGGCAGCTTTCAAGCGTTCTTCTACTTGCTTCCGTTCAGAAATATCTACGTCAATGCAAAACATTTCCTTTTCGCCCCGAGGGCTGGTGATCATCACATGGCTGGAAAAGACGTAAATATCTGTGCCGTCTTTTCTTTTGAGTGTCAATTCACCTGCCGGGATTGGAATATCCTTATCATGCCAGCGTTGGATATCTCTAACAACAGATTCACGCATCGCCTGGGGGACTATGAGGTCTTCCAATAGCTGGCCCAAGGCTTCCTCCCTGGTGTAGCCGTAGGTGTTTTCGCTGGCCGAATTCCAGAAGATGACCCGCCGTTCGCGATCATAGCCCTGAATCGGCACGCCGGTTGCTCCATCGAACACAGCTTGCAACCGAGCTTCGTTTAGTTTTAAGCTCTCTTCCGCTTTCTTACTCTCGGTAATGTCCGATAAAACACTCAGGTTGAAATTTTCTCGAACCCGTATTGCGTGGAACTGAGCGACCCTCTTCTGTCCGTTGGAATGGACAAAATCAAACTCTCCAATTTCCTGCCCTCTTTGCAGATATTGCTGATAACGTTCAAATGAGTCCGGAGCATTTATTGCTCTGAGATCGCCCACATTCATCTCCAGCAGCTGTTCGGTCGAATACCCAAACATATCCGCTGCCGCCTGGTTCACCGTGATATAGCATCCAGCATCATCCGCAACCATAATTGCATTCAGACTGTTGTCAAAAATGGCTTCCAGTTGTTCCTCTCGATCGCGGATTGAAACTTCCACTTCTTTGAGCTTGGTGATATCCGTCGAAAAGACAATAATACCGGCTATCTCATTGTTTTCGTTTCGATAGGGTATCTTGTCGGTCAGTAACCATTTTGTAGTACCGTCAGCGGCAGGTAAAGGTTCAATAATTCCTTTTTTCGGTTTGCCACTGCGTATGACTTCAAGATCATCCTCAAAATAGGTATCGGCCATATCGGGATATATCTCGGATGACGGGCGTCCTTCAATTTCCTCACGGGGCAAGCCCGTCATTTCTGCAACTGTATTTGAAATACGGATAATATTATTTTGAGCATCCTTAAAGATGATAAAGGCAGGGTCATGGTCAAAGATGGTCTGCTGATCCTGCAATAGTTGCTTAAGTAGCTCTTCATCCTGCTGGCGTTGGGTAATGTCGATTCCTACTCCTAAAAATACATCTTCGCCCCTGTACATTTTTCTGATCGGAGTGCCATGCCATTCCACAGTGCAGGTATCGCCATTCTTTTTCAGCACCCGGTTTATATGAATGGTTGCCTCATCCATTTGGGCATGCCTTTCCATTATTTGCAGTAATGCAGGCCTGTCTGCTTTTGGCACAAAAGTTTGTACATAATTTTGGCCCTGGACCATCTCTGGGGTATAACCAAGTGCGGCGCAAAAAGCCTTGTTCATGGTAATAACTTTACCCATCGAATCGATTAATACAATAAACGCCGGCGACATATCGATGATGGTTTGATTAAAGGTTTTTTCTCGTTCTATTCGGGCGTACGCATTTCGATACTCGGTGATGTCTCTGGCGATGGTGTGCATGTAAACCGTATCGCCGATAGTAACAGCCGTGTTACTGAACTCTGTGGGAACTTTCTCCCCATCCTTGCGCAGAATAGCTGCGTTTGAGACAACAGATTCACCTTGAATAATCCTGTCGAAAAACTGATCAAAGGCATGCCGGTCCTCAGGGGCATGCAGGTCCGGGATACGCATCCTGAGGAGTTCTTTTCTGGTATATCCGGTCAGGGCGCAGGCGACTTGATTAACATAGACAAATTTTGCATCGCTGCCCGCAATAAATATGGCATCGCGCGATCCCTCAAAAATCGCATTGAACCGTGCATCGCTTTCTTTTGAGGCTGCCTCGGCTTGCCTTTGCTGAGTAATATCTAACAGGGTCTCAACAGCACCAATGATTTTACCGGCATCATCTCTGAGCGGCATGGCTTTTGACAACCACTCTCCGGACGGGTTAGCCCCTGCTCCTCTAACCGGCAAGGTCAACGCTATCTCGGCAGGCTTGCCGGTTCTGATGGCTCTGGCAACCGAACAATCAGAACACGTTTTATCAGCTTCTCTAGAGGGGTGGCACGGCTGGCCCACTATTTCTTCCAAAGAAACCCCAATGCCATCTTTGTAGCTTTGATTGGCCCAAATCACTGTTTGCCGAACATCGTAAACAGCGACCATAACCGGCATATTTTCAAGCACATTCCGACTTATTTCTTCCATGATATTTTTAAACGCGTAACCGGCTGCTGTGTGAAAGGTGTACAAAGTTTGGCAACACCAGTCCTAATCATCCATTTTTAACATGCCTACGCCCTTTAGTTGGGAGCCAGGATGGAACTGCATTGCAATTCCCATTATATCATAATATTAGCAATATCATGTCCTGCAGTTTGATTCTTAAGGGTGTGCTCGGATTTGGGGCCGACTGCGCCACCTCGACACACGCCGGAGGCGTAGTCAGTATAAGCAATCGGCAAGCGTTACCCCAAAAATCGAGCGCTCCCGATTTTTAATTGCCATCCAGGGCCTGGCTGATTATTTTTGACAGTTTGCCAAAGGAGACTGGCTTTTGAAACCAATCTGCTACACCCGGGGGAATTGTGGCGGTGTCGTGCAGGGGATAGCCGCTCATCAGTACTATTTTGACTGCGGGGTTCTGCGTTTTTAAGGCATCGAAGAGTACAGTGCCGTCCATATCCGGCATAACAACATCTGATAATATCAGTGAAATTTTACTGGCATGGTCATGGTAAATTTTGATGGCTTCCTGCCCATTGCTGGCGGTCAAGACATGGTATCCCAGCTGCGTCAGCATAGATTTGCTCACCGCCCGGACATCGGGATTGTCTTCTACCAGCAGGATGGTTTCTCCATGTCCGGTCTGGGGGGGTGTCATCTCTTCGGTCGAAGGCGAAGTTTCGCTGGTTGCCGGGGGCAAATAGACGGTCATAGCTGTCCCTTTCCCCACCTGACTTGCCACGGTGATGTGCCCCCGATGTTGTTCGGTAATGCCATAAACCTGGGATAGCCCTAACCCTGAGCCTTGCCCCACCTCCTTGGTGGTGAAGAACGGTTCAAAAATATGTTCAATTGCGTCAGGGCTGATGCCAACGCCGGTGTCTGTAACCTGGAGGCGGATCCATTGACCGCTAAAGGTTTGGTTACAAATGGTACACTGTTTTGGCGTGTTCAGTTCCACCGACGTAACCGTCATTTCCAACTCTCCCCCGTTTGGCATAGCATCTCTGGCATTGAGTACCAGGTTGGAAAAAAGTTGTTCAATCTGGCCGGAGTCTGCTTCGATAAAGTTCCCGGTTTCAAGGCTCGTATGAAATTTGATGTTTTCCGGGATAGTTCGCTCAAAAAATGGTACAGATACGGCAATCTGGTGGCCCAGATCAAAGCGGGTGGGCTGCCGCATGGATTTACGGCTAAAATCCAGAATTTGCCGTACCAGATGAGCCGCTCGCTGGCCTGAACTGTGGATATTGGCGGCCATCGGATGCAAGGTTTCCGGTAAGGCAGGGTTCAACTGTATCAGTTCGGCAAAACCCAGAATACTGGTCAGGATATTATTGAAATCGTGAGCAATGCCGGCAGCCAACTGCCCCACCGCAGCCAGCCGTTCCTGCTGCCGAATCTGTTCAGTCAACTGCTTTTGTTCGGTGATGTCTTTTGAGGCGCCAAACACCTTGACCACGCGCTGCTCGGCTTCATCCCAGACCGGCTGGGCGGTGTCCCGAATCCAGATGTATCCGCCGTCGCTTTTGCGCAGCCGGTATTCCTGCACAACTTTTTTAGTCTCGCGCAGAATGATTTCGGCATTTTTTTGAAAACGAGGCAGATCATCGGGGTGGATGCTGGTGGCCCAGCCCCCCAGGGGATCAAGATTTTCCGGATCGTGACCGGTCAACCTTTCCATCGAGCCGGTAATCCAGTCCAGGCTGATGGAGCCATCCCGGTGGATAGTCATGGAATAGGCCCAGTCGCTGATTAACTCCCAGATTTGCCGATGCCGTTCTTCGCTGGCTTGCAGGGCTTCTTCGGCTTGTTTGCGGTCGGTGATATCCTGAATAGTGCCGAACATCCGCAGT
>Ga0180430_10002791_pt1 | contig 15495 bp, 10 predicted proteins | sample SS_ome_9_FD_132999 | JGI IMG/M metagenome (GOLD analysis project Ga0180430, IMG submission 132999) | Hypersaline lake sediment archaeal communities from the Salton Sea, California, USA - SS_1_S_2 metaG | ecosystem: Environmental > Aquatic > Non-marine Saline and Alkaline > Hypersaline >... | reverse complement strand
GGTCAGCAGCTCGATGAGCTTCTGGAATTCCGCCCCGTCGGGGTCGGAAAAGCGCAGCATGCGAACGTATTCGGCCACGCTCCCGAGGCTCACTTCCTCCATGCGCTTGTTCACGCGCTTGGCGAGAAAGTAGTTCTTCTTGGACTCGAAGCGGATTCCCGTTCGTCGATAGATGAAGTCGCTCACCATTTGGAACTCGTTGATCGTCAGCACGCTCTATCCCCTCCCCGCGGGAATGTCGCGGCTCCCGGGCGTCGGCGAGCCTTCCGCTTCACCGGTCCCCTCCGCCGCCAGCTCTTCGCACAACCCCCGCAATTCGGGGTCGCGAGTCTCGCCCATGATTTCCAGAATCTTGTCCAGGCCCGCCTTCTCCCCCGAAGACGCCAGCAGCCGGACCCCTCCGTAAGCCATTCCCTTGCGGGAAAGGAGATCCATGCCCAGCTCGCAAAGGCGGCGGGAGGGCAAAACCTCGCGGGGGCGGCTCAAAAGATCCTCCACGGCGGCGTAGCGGACCCCCTCGGACACTTCGGGATCCCCGAGGATCGCCAAGACCTCCTCCAGGAAAAAATCCCCCTCCAGCTCCTCTGCGAACCGGTTTTTGGCCACCCCCACGGCTTGAAGCACGTCTTCGGCGTAGGTGCGCAAATCCGTGAGGCCCCGCAACAGCCCCTCGAGAGTGCCCAGGTTGCCGTGCTCCATGGCCAGCCGCAAGACCGCGGGCACGTAGAGGGGGTCCACGGCGGCCAGCCCTCGGCCGGGAGCGAGGACGGACAGAACGGCTTTCACATCGCCGTCCTTCCCCACCAGAGCGAGGGATTCCAGAATGGTGGTGCGCAGCATGGGGTCCGTTTCCTCTTCGAACAACTGGAGCATTTCCTCCACGCTGTCCCGATCCTCCAACCGCCCCAGGTATTCCACGGCGGTGATGCGCACGTTGAGGGAAGGGTCGTGGAGACCGGCCCGGATGGCCAGGCGGGCCTCGAGACCGCCGATCTCGAAAAGGGCGTCCAGGATGAGCTTCCGGACCTCCCGGTCGGCATGGTCCAGATGGGCCGTGAGAAAAGCGAGGGCTTCCGGCCCCTGGGAGCCGAAGACGCTCACGGCGGCGTTCCTCAGATAGGCGTCCTCGGAGCGAAACAACCGAAAGAGGTCCTCGTAGCTCTTCGAGCAAGGGAGGGTCTTCAGGGCGAAGACGATGGCGTCCTTGACGGCCTGGGAAGGCTCCCCGGGAAGCCTTTCCACCAGAAGGGAGGCCCCGTCGGGGGAAGGCGACTCCATGAGGTCCTGGACGGCGTAGAGCCTGTCGGCTTCTTCGGAGCTCCTCAGTGCTTGACCATAGGGGTTCATGACAGCTCCCGCATGCGGCAAGGGTTGACGATCAGACCGATTCGACGATCTTGCGTGCGATGTCCCAACTGGGAGCGACGATTTCCGCCCCTCCGCGCTCGATGGCCTCCCGGGGCATGCCGAAAACGATGGCGCTCTCTTCGCTCTCGGCGATGGTCGTCCCTCCACCCGCCCGGATGCTCGCCATGGCGTCGGCCCCGTCGTCCCCCATGCCCGTCATCAGGACCCCGACGACATCCCGGCCGAAGGCATCCAGAACGGAGCGCATCATGACGTCCACGGAGGGAACGAAGATGTGGTCGGGCTTGCGGGGCGTGCGGACCATGATCTTCCCGGTCGATTTTCGGTACAGGGTCAAATGGGAGCCACCCGTCGCCAGATAGATGATTCCGGGCTCCACCACCGTGCCCGCCCGGGCTTCCACGCATCGCATGGCGCAATGCTTGTCGATGCGCTCCGCGTAGGCGGAAATGAACTTGGCGGGCATGTGCTGCACGACGAAGACCGCCGCGTCGAGATCTTCGGGCAGCAAGGGCAGAACCTCGAAAAGGGTCTTGGGCCCTCCCGTGGAGATGCCGATGGCCACGGCTTTGAAGCCGGGGCCTTCCGCGGAGGCCGGCGCGGGCCGGGACCGCGCCGTTGATCTTTGCCGGCTTCGCCTTTTTTCCTTGGGGCCCGGGACCGAGCGGGCGAGCTTCTTCACGACCCCGGGCCGGGCCGCGGCCTTGATCTTGGCGACGAGCTCGTCGGCCACCGGCCCCATTTGAACGGACACCGTGCCCCCGGGCTTGGGAACGTAATCGAAAGCCCCCAGGGCCATGGACTGGAAGGTGGCCATGGCTCCCTCCTGAGTGAGCGAGGAAACCATCAGCACGGGGGCGATGCCCTCGCCGGCGATGATCTGAAGGGCCGTGATGCCGTCCATTCCCGGCATGTTGATGTCCATGGTGACCACGTCGGGGCGCAATTCCCTGGCCTTGGCCACGGAGTCCTCCCCGTCCCGGGCGGTTCCCGCCACCTGGAGGCCGGGGTCCGACTCCACGATCTTCCGCAGAGACCGCCGCATGAGGGCGGAATCGTCGCATATGAGAACACGAATCTTGCTCACGGATCATCACTCGGCGATTTCAAGCTTGGACGACTCTTCCTCCCCGTCCCCCTTCTCCCCGGAATCGATATCGGAAAGGGGCTCCCGAGGATCGGGCTCCTCCATGACGGCGCTCAGGGCCCTCAGCTCCTCCTCGTCCAAGATCTTCTCCACATCCAGAAGGACGATCATCCGCTTGCCCTTGTCCATCTTGCACACTCCTTCCATGTACTTGTTGGTGCCGCCGGAAACGACGATGGAAGGGGTCTTTTCGATATCCCGCGTGGGAAGGCGAAGCACTTCGTTGACGCGATCCACCCTCAAACCGGTCTTGCCGCCTCCCATATCCACGATGATGATCCGCGTGCGGTCGTCCACCTCCTTGTCCTGAAGGCCGAAAAGCTCCCGGATGTTGATCACGGGAATCACGTTGCCGCGAAGATTGGTCACTCCGTCCACGAAACGGGGGGCGCGAGGCACCGCCGTGATCTCCGTGGCCCGATTGATCTCCTGCACCTTCATGATGCGGACGCCGTACTCTTCCTTGTTGATGCTGAAAGTCACCAACTGCTGCTCGTCCATGCTTTGCTGAGCGAGGGACCTTTCCTCGCGACCGGCAGCTTTCACCTGCTTTTCTTCCTTCATCTCGGAAAGGACCTTCTTCGCTTCCTCGGAAGCCAGGGCCGACTCGTCCATGATCATGATGAGGCGCTCGCCGTTGTCCAGCTTGGCCACGGCCTTGAGCTCCTTGCGCCGTGAGGAAGCCATGGAGGGGGTTTCGTCGATCACCGAACGGGGGATGCGCAGAACCTCATCCACCCAGTCCACCAGATAGCCGATGTTCATGGCCGCCGTTTCCACCACCAGGGCCCTCTGGTCCTCGGAAATGGTCGAGGCCATGACCTCTTTGAGCTCGTTGATGTTGTCCGTCACGATCTTCAGAAGGGGGGCGATCTTTTCTTCATGGTAGGCCACGGCTTTGCCGGAATCTTCCTCCCCGAGCTCCAGGGCGTGATGAGCGGCCCCGTAGAGCTGGGCCCGGGCACGCTTCAGGCGCTTGGCCACGGTTTCCGCCTCCACGCTGGAGGTGTTGTACTCCTCCAGCCACTTGCCGAAGACGGTTTTCCGAGCGTCCAGGGCGCCTGAAAAAGGCTGCTTCGATTCCATCGCGCTCCGCAGAAGGTCCGCCCATCCATTGTCTTCGGCGACGGCCTTGTCCAGAATCGCATGGCGCTCGGAAATGAGGCTGGGCAGCCCCAGCATTCCGCGCAGATCGAGAATGGGAAGAAGGTTGCTGCGAATGGTGAAAAGCCCCTTGACGTAGCCGGGAACATTGGGAACGGCCGTCACCTGGGTCACCTTGAGGATCTCCCGGACTTTGGCGATGTCGAAGGCGAACTCCTCCCCCGCCACCCGAAAGGAGACCAGTTGGTCCTCCTCCACGGACTCCTCGTGCTTGTCCCCCCCTTCTTCCCGAAGGGCCAGGGAGCCCTTCCCCTCCTCTTGGGAAGCCATGTCCAGAGCCACCACTTCGTCGAGATCGAGCATGAGGATCAACCGCTTGCCTTCGTCGATCTTGACGATTCCGCTCAGGAACTCGCGATCCACTCCCCGGCACACGGGAGGCGGCGGCTCCACGAGAGACTGGCTCACGCGCATGACCTCGCGCATGTTGTCCACGATGAGACTGCTCTGGGTCCCCCCCGTCTCCACCACCAGCAGGCGATTCTGATCGGTCCTTTCCCGGGCGTCCATGCCGAAGCGCAGACGGGTGTCGATGACGGGCAGGACGTTTCCTCGAAGGTTGCAAATGCCGGCCACGAAATCCGGGCTTCCGGGAACGGGGGTGATCTCGGGAAGGCGGACGATCTCCTGGACCGTGTCGATCTCCACCCCGAATTCCTCTTCCGCCAATTTGAAGACCACCACCTGTCCCTCGTCGGATCTCAGAGCCGCGCCGACTTCGGTTTCATAAGCATTGCTATGCACTTCCGACATATCGAGACCTCCGGGGGGAAGGGAGAGGCGAAAACGGCCCTCGCTTCCCCGCTTCGTTTCACATGCTCTGCATCTCGTCCGCCTGGCTGGCGATGTCCTCGATGGCCTCGGCGATGAGCTCCATGCCCTTGTTGCCCTCTTCCGCCGCCTTGGCCGCCTCGTCCGCCACCTTGGAAGCCTCCTCGGCGGCGTTGGCGATCTCCTCCACCGCCTTGTTGGCCTGCTCCAGGGCCTTCAGGGATTCGTCGGTGCCCGTGTTGATCCGGGCAATCCCCCCTTGAACCATGTCCATGGTGGATTCGATGCGATCCAGATTGTCCGTGGTCTTTCTGGCGTTCACCACCTCCTGGGCGGCCACCTTGCCGGAAGTCTCGATGTCGTTGGCCACGACGTTGATCTGCATTTGCATCATGCGAACCATGTCCTTGATCTTCTCGGCGTTTTCGGAAGAGTCGTTGGCGAGGGTCCGGATGTCCCCCGCGACCACGGAAAACCCCCTGCCGAACTCTCCCGCCCGAGCCGCTTCGATGGAGCCGTTGACGGCCAGCATGTTGGTTTGCAAAGCGACGTTGACGATCTGATCCACGATCTTGTTGATGTTGGTGGTGCGCTCGTCGAGGATCCTCACGTTCTTCACTTGCTCCGTGGACGCTTCGGCGGACTTGCCGATGTTGGCGATGAGGTTGTCCACGTTCACCTTGTTCTTGGCGACGATCTCCTTGAGAACGTCGATGCGCTCCTCGGATTCCCGGGCCAGCTCGGCGATGCGCTTCATGGTCTTTTCCAGGCTCTCCCCGAAAACCCGGTTTTCTTCGGCGGCCTTGCCCTGATTCTGGGCGCCCTTGGCGATCTGCTCCAAAGCCGTCATGACCTGGCGGGAGGAATTGGTGGCCTCCTCGATGCTCGCCGACAGTTGCTCGGCGGCCGCGGCCACTTCCTCGGCGGACTTCTTGCTGTCGGTGGCGTTCTTGAGAGTGTCCGTAAGCTCGGCCAAGTCCTCGGCCGCCCCTTGCATTTCGCTGAAGGCCTTGTTCTGCTCGGAAATGCTCTTGGTGGCCTCCTCGGCGGCGCTGCTCTGCTCTTCGGCGTTGCTGGCGATGTCCTCGGCCCCCTTCATGAAATCGTCGGCCCCCTTGTTGATGTCCACGGACATCTGGGCGATATCCCCGGAGCCTTGCACCACCAGCCCCAGGTCGTTGCCGATCTTGGACAAGTCTTCGGTGATGACCTGGGCCTTCTCCACCTCTTCGAAAGCGTCCTGGGTGGCCTTGTCGATGTCGTCCACCACCTGCTGAACCTGCCCCTGGATCTCGTCCACCACGTTGCGAATGTTCCTGGCGCTCTGCTCGGAGGTCTCCGCCAAGTTGCGAACCTCGTCGGCCACCACGGCGAAGCCCCTCCCGTGCTCCCCGGCCCGGGCCGCCTCGATGGCCGCGTTCAGCGCCAGCAGATTGGTCTGGTCCGCGATGCGCACCACCGCCCCGACGATCTCGCCGATCTGGTCCGAATTCTTCTCCAGCTCCTTGATGAGCCGGGTGGAATTGCGATTGGCCTCCAGGGAGTCCCGCACCCCTTTGATGAGGGTTTCGATGTCCTCCGCCGTCGTCTTCACCAGTTGCTGAAGCTCCTTGCCTTGCTGCAGGGAATTCTGGGACTGAGTGTCCGCTTCCTGGGCCCCTTTGGCGATCTGGGTGATGGCCGCGCGGGATTCCTCGGCCGCCGCCGAAGACTGCTCCGCCGCCGACGCCACCGTCTGCATGGTGCTGCCCAACTCCTCGGAAGCGCTGGAAGCCTGCTCCAAAGAGGAGGTCATTTCCTCCACCGCCGACGCCAGCCTTTCGGCGATGGCCTGCTGGCGGGCCAGGGTCCTGGCCTGGGCCTTCTCCCTGGCCAGCTTCTTGGCCTGCTCTCTTTTGCGGCCCAGGTCCTCGTCGGACTCTTGCTTCACCGTGATTCCGGTCTTCATGGATTCGGGCTTCGCCAGTTTCTTAGCCATTTTTCCTAACCTCCTCCGTGTCTTTGGATTGAAGCGCATCGTCGCCAGGGAATTTCTCCTTCATGGATCCTTCGGGAAAAACTCCGGAACCGAAGCTCAAAAACTTTTCGTATTCGATACGGATCTCCCCGGCCTCGCCGCTGTCGAGATCGACGGCCGAAACGTCGAGAATGCCGTTCGTGTCTATGGAAAAGGTCACATCCACGCTGGGCTCCCCCTTCTTCTTGTCCCCCGGCATCTTCAAACGAAACCATCCCAGGGAGACGAAGCTCTCTTCTCCCATTCCCACCTGCTGGAGCACGTGAATGCGGACCTCCTCCTGATAGTCCCTCGTCGTGGTGAAAAGGCGCGAAACCTTGGCGGGATAAACGGAGCCCCGGGGAAGGACTCTCACGAACCGGCTCCCGTCGTCCTCCACCCCCAGATCGTGAGCCGTGATGTCGTAAAAGACGACCCCGGCGAGGCTCCCCTCCATGACGCCTCCCAGGATGCCGGCCCCCAGGGCCACCGCCTCGTCGGCGTGTATTTCCCTCTTCAAACGGCCATGGGGAAACAGGGATTCCAGCGTCTCCCCCGAGCCGTTCCCTCCTCGAGAAGGACGAACGACTTCCTTCACCAAAGCCTCCACGGCGGGCAACCGAGTGCTTCCTCCCACCAGGATCACCTCCCGCACCCAATCGGGGTCGAGCCCCGCCTGCCGGAAGGTCAGAAGCATCCGCTCGCGGATCTCGTCCAGAATGGGGGCCGCGAGAGCTTCCAGGGCTTGCCGGGAAAAAGGAGCGTTGAGATGGATGGGACCTTTCTCCGTCACGGTGATGTAGGGGATGGTGATGCGGGTTTCGGAAGCCGAGGAAAGATCGATCTTGGCCTTTTCCGCGTGCAGCACCAGTTGCTGATAGGCGATGGGGTCCCGCCTGAGATCGAGCCCGTAGGTGCTCTCGAAGTCCTTGAGGACACAGTCCACGATCACCCTGTCGAAATCGGTCCCCCCGAGGGAAGGGGCCCCTCCCACCCCTCGAACCTTGAAGACCCCGTTCCGATACTCCATGAGAGTGACGTCCAGGGTCCCTCCTCCCAGGTCCAGAACCAGAAGCCGGCTTTCCTCCTCCTTGCCGAAACCGTGGGCGAGGGCGGCGGCCGTGGGCTCGTTGAGCAGCTTTCGCACTTGGAGGCCCGCGAGCTCCGCGGCCTTGAGAGTGTCGTCCCGCTGGCGGTCGTCGAAATAGGCGGGAACGGTGATGAGGGCCTCGCGAACCTCCGTTTCCAGATAGCGCTCCGCATACCCTTTCAAAGCTTCGAGAATGAGCGAGGAAATCTCCACCGGCGTGTAACGCTTGCCGTCGATCTCGTAGGCCCGGTCCTTGCCCATGGAAAGCTTCACGTTGGAAACGGTTCGCTCGCCGTTCAACACCGCCTGGTTTTTGGCCGTTTCCCCCACCAGCACCCGGCCGTCTTCCTTGAAGGAAACCACCGACGGGGTGATCCGGCTTCCCCGCTCGTTGGGGATGATCCTCGGGACCCCGTCCCTGATGTAGGACACCAGAGAGTTGGTGGTCCCCAAGTCGATGCCTACGATGGATCGTCTGTTCTCGGTCATGGGCTTGCGACCTTCACTCCCGGGGCGAGCCCCGGTCCAGAGCCAGTCTCACTTTCTCCGCCAAATCCCCGGAACGGAAGGGCTTCATGACGAGCTCCCGGATTCCCGCCTCCCTCACCCGCTCCCGAGTAACGCCGTAGGCGAAGCCCGTACAAAGGATGACGGGAAGATCGGGCCTCAAGCTCAGGAGGCGCCGGGCCAGCTCCAGTCCCGTCATGCGAGGCATGCTCTGGTCGGTGATCACCAGATCGAAGGACCGGGAATCCTCTTGAAGCCATTCCAAAGCTTCGACACCGTTCCCGCAGACGGCCACCCGATACCCGAGGCCGCCCAGGATGTGCGCCCCCAACCTCTGCAAGGACTCCTCGTCGTCCACCAGCAGGATGTGCTCCCTGCCCCGAGGCGGCTCCTGGAAGGGGCCGTCGGCCTCCGCGGTCGAAGCCCCCGCCACGGCGGGCAGATGCACGTGAAAGGACGTTCCCCGGCCGGCCTCGCTGTAAACGGAGATCTCCCCCTTGTGCTCCCGCACGATGCCGTGAACCACCGAGAGGCCCAATCCCGTCCCCTCTCCCTTGGTCTTGGTGGTGAAATAGGGCTCGAAGATCCGATCGACCACCCGGGAATCCATGCCGCACCCCGTGTCCACCACGCTCAGCTTCAGATGAGGCCCCGGCTGGAGACCGGGGTGGGAGATCACCGTCGAGGCGTCGAGGACAGCGTCCTCCAGGGAAACATCCAGAACGCCTCCCGTCTCCCGCATGGCGTGATAGGCGTTGGTGCACAGATTCATGATCACCTGGTGGATCTGAGTGGGGTCGCACAACACGGCCCCCCGGGCCGAGACGTCCTTGCGCAGCTCGATGTTGGCGGGCAGGGTTGAGCGAAGCAGCTTGAGAGCTTCCTTGACGATGGAGGAGATCGCGTACGGCCTTCGCTCCCCCTCCTCCTGGCGGCTGAAGGTGAGAATCTGAGACACCAGCTCCCTGGCTCGGTTTCCGGCGGTTCGAACCTGCTCGACGCAGCCCCGGGCCTTTCCCGAATCCTCGGGCAGCAGATTGAGGGCCATGTCCGAAAAACCCAGGATGACCGTGAGGAGATTGTTGAAATCGTGGGCGATTCCCCCTGCCAGATTGCCGATGGCCTCCATTTTCTGGGCTTGTCGCAGCTTGGCCTCCAAGGACAATTCGTCGGTGATGTCCCGCTTGACGGCCACGAAATTGACGACGTTTCCCTTGTCGTCGCGCACGGGGGAAATGGTGGTCGTTTCCTGGTACGTCTCCCCGTTCTTCCTGCGATTGGCGATCCGCCCGCTCCAAGCTTCCCCGCGATGGAGAGTGCTCCACATGTTCTCGTAGAATCCGGCGGAATGCTCCCCGCTGTTGAGGATGCGGGGACTCTTGCCGATCACCTCCTCGCGCCCGTAACCGGTGATTCTCTCGAAGGACGGGTTGACGTATTCGATGCGTCCGTCGGTATCCGTGATGACGATGGATTCGGCGGCCTGCTCGATGGCCGCGGCCAAACGCCGTCGATCCTCTTCCAGACGGAGGCGCTGGCGGGCGCCTTCCTTCAGATCCTCGCAAGCTCGATGCAGCTCGGCCGTTCTTTCGGCCACTCGAAGCTCCAATTCGTCCCGGGCCTTTCTCAATTCCTCCGTTCTCTCCTTGACCCGGCTCTCCATCTCTTCGTAGGCTTCCCGAAGGGATTCCTGTATTCTTTGACGCTCGGTGATGTCCCGGGCGATGGCCACCAGCACCTCTCGATTCCCCTGACGGCTTCTGGCCACTTTGGTTTCCACGGGGATCACCGCGCCGTCCCTGGCCTTGAAGGGAAGAAACCACACGATGGGCTTGCCGGCCATGAGGTCCGAAGCCACCGTGACGGAAGCTTCCTCGCGCATTTCGGAAGGGTGCAGATCGATGATGCTCATGGAAGCGAGCTCTTCCCCGGCATACCCCAAGCGCCGCTCGACGGTTTCGTTGGCCTTGAGGATGCGGCCGTCTTTGGAGAAAACGAGGAAGAAATCCTCGGATTCATGGAAAAGGGTTTGCAGGCTTCGACACCAGTCGAAGGGCTCCCCCGAGTCCTCCCCGTGCGCTTCCCCTTTTCGGTCTCGCGAGCTCAACGTCGCCAACGAACGAGGCTCAAGCCTTTCAAACACGTCGCTCATCGCCGATCCCTTTCCGGCTTCCCTCACAACCGCTTCATCAACAGCCGGAGGTTCTTTTTCGCCGTCGGATTGTCCGGGTCCAGCTCCAGCACCGACCGGAACATCTCCATGGCCTTGGGGGAAAATCCCAGCTCGGCGTAGGCCACCGCCAAGTTGATCCTGGCCTTGAGATGCGCGGGGTCGCGAAGAAGGACCGCCTGAAGCAGCCCCAGCGCATCGATGAAATTTCCATCCTTGAGGGTCTCCACGGCCTTGCGGAAAAGGACGTCCGCCTCCGCCCCCGATCCCCCCTCGCCCCCTTCGAGCCTGGACCGCAAGTCTTTCAAAGCCTCGCGCAAAGAAAGGTTCTCAAGCTCCAATGCCTCCTTTTCCTTCTCCAATTCCCCGATGCGGGATTCGTAACGATTGGCTTCGGAAAGAGGAGGAAGGTCCTTGCGGACCAGCAAGTCCGCCAGAGAAGCCCCCAAGGCCCTTTCCTTGCGACTGTCCTCTCCCATGAATCATTCCTCGCCGGCGGCATGGATCATGGCGGCCAAGCGCCTGTAGTCCTTGGCCCCGGCGCTCTGGGGGGCGTACTCGAACACGCTTTTGCCGTGCCCCGGGGCTTCGGCCAGACTGACGTTCGTGCGGATTCCCGGCAGCAATTTCTCCTCCCCGAAATTTTTGGCGATGTCCTCGAGGATCTCCCGGGCCAACCGGGTGTTCTTGTTGAAAAACGTGGGAATGATCCCCTTGAGCCTCAAATTGGGGCTCCAGGTGGCGTTGACCGTGTAAATGAGCCTCATCATCTCCGCCAGCCCCTCCATGGCCAGAAAGTGCATGGGCATGGGAATGTAAACTTCCCTCGCCGCCACCAGGCAGGAAACCGTGAGAAGCCCCACGGTAGGGGGAGGATCGAAAAGGAGATAATCGAAGGACCCGGCCAGGGACGAGAGCTGCTCGGCCAGCCGGGCTTCGCTGCCCCCGCGCCACGAGAGCTCGATCTCGTAGGAGGTCAGCTCCCGCGAAGAAGGAATCAAATAGAGCCCTTCCACGCGGGTCGCCTTGACGACCTCCTCCACCTCCGCCCATTGGTTGAGGCAGTGGGAAATGCCGGGCTCGTCCCGCCCCAGGGCCATTCCCATGGAAAGGGTGGCGTGGGCCTGGGGATCCACGTCCACGAGAAGCACCCGGTTGCTCGCCATGGCCAGGGTGTGGGCCACGTTGACGGCCGTGGTCGTCTTCCCGCACCCCCCCTTCCGATTGGCAAAGACGATGGATCGAGTCATGGAAACCTTCCTTGAGCCTTCCCCATCCGACTCCTCGACGAAAGCCCGGCGGAGCATTCCTCCGCCCTCACGCGAGGTCCTCCCGCCAGCCAAGGCCCCTCTCCTCGTCCGGCGGCAGGTGCCGAGCGACGAAATCCTCCAGCTCCCCGCGCGTGGCATGTCCCAAGAACCGCGCCTTCTCCTCTCCCCTCCCGATCAACAGAAAAAACGGCGTCCCCCGGAAGCCGAACCGCTCGAAAAACACGGGCAGAAAATTTTCGTCGGCAATGCCCACTCTCAATCGCCGGGAAAAAACCCCGGCGACTTCCTCCAAAATCCTGATCTGCTCCGAGAACTTCTCGTCGTCGGCCCTCAGAAAAGCGACCAACATCCCCTCGTTTTCGTCCACCCTCCCCACGTTCAGTGCTTCGGGCCACAAGATCGTAAGCATGAAGCTCCCCTCTCTCTTGCGCATGATCGTCCTTCCCTTCAGGCAACATTCGGGCCAGAAGGAGGAAAAGGTTCGCCCGACGCAAAGAAAGATCTTTAATATCGGGAGCTTAAGGCAGGCAACAAACGGAGGGGGAGGGGGGGGCAGGAGGGAGGGAAAGTGTGTCACGACACACTTGTGTCCCGTCCGGGACTGTTTCATGACACACTTGAAGCCGGTGCTTCCAGGGGATCACCCCCCTCCGTCGATATCGAAGAGGGCCAGCTTGCGATAGAAAGTGCTGCGGCTCATGCCCAGCAACCGGGCGGCCTTGGCCTTGTTGCCGGCGGTTTGGCGGAGGGCCTCGAGGAAATGGGAGGCATCCAAGTCCCGGGGGCCCGCTTGGGAAAGGGGAGGCCCCTCGCCGGAGACGGAGGCCTTGAGCTCGGGGGGGAGGTATCCCATGGAAAGGGTCCCGCCGGGACACAGAAGACAGGCGTGCTCCAGGGTATGCTTGAGCTCCCTGACGTTTCCGGGCCAGCAATGGCGCATGAAAAGATCGAGAACGTCTTCGGCGATGTCGCTGAAATGCTTGTTGAAGACCTTGGAAAACCTAACCCGGAAATGGTCCGCCAGGAGGGGAATGTCCCGGAGGCGCTCCCTCAACGGGGGCAACTGGATGGTCATGACTTTGAGGCGATAGTAGAAGTCTTCGCGGAATTCCCCTCTCGCCACCTTTTCCTCCAAATCCACGTGAGTGGCGGCGACGATCCTCACGTCCGCCTTGAAAGTCGTGCTGTCGCCCACCTGCTCGAACTCCTTGCGCTCGAGAAAGCGAAGCAGCTTGAGCTGCATGTAGGCAGACAGGTCCCCGATCTCGTCCAGGAAGAGGGTCCCGCCCTGGGCCGCCTGAAACCGCCCGATTCTGTCCTTCACGGCCCCGGTGAACGAGCCCTTGGCGTGACCGAAAAGCTCGCTTTCCAGCAGGTTTTCGGAAAGCACGGAGCAGTTCACGCGAACGAGGGGCTTGGAGGCGCGGGAGCCGCCGTGGTGAAGGGCCTCCGCGATGAGCTCCTTGCCGGTGCCGCTTTCGCCCCGGACGAGCACCGTCGTGTCCACGTCGGCCAGATGCTTCACCAAGGTGAAGATCCGCTGCATCTTTTCGTCTTCGCCCACGATGTTGTGGAAAGAGCTGCGCTCCCTCAACCGCTGTTCCAAATGAACGAGCTTGGTGACGTCCCGAAGGACCAGCAAGGCACCGTCAGTCCTGTCTCTCCCGTCTTTCAGAGGACAGCAGTTCAGGATCAAGCTCTTGGAGGGGAGGTCCCCGAAGGCGCAATCCACGTGATATTCGCGCACGGGCTTTCCCGTCTCGAAGGTATGGTGCAGCACCTTCAGGCACTCCCCCGTGCAGGAAGCGATGCAATCCCGGAGGGGGCCCCCCGGTCGCACGCAATGGCCCAAGGGACAAATTTCGTCGAAGGGACCGTTTTTTCGGATCACCGCCAGTCGCTCGTCGAGCAGCAGGATGCCTTCGGGAATGTTCTGGAAAACGGCTTCCAGGTTCATGCGGGCCTTTTCCTTGTCCCGCACGGCCCGGTGAAGATCCGTGTTCGCCCTTTCCAATTCCTCGTTGGTCAGGCGCAGTCGGTGGCGCAGTCGCCACCGCTCCGCCGCCCCTTCGATGGTCCGCCGCATCTCGGCGATCTTCACGGGCTTGGTAAGGAAGTCGATTCCTCCCCGCTTCATGAACTCCACGGCGGTGTCCAGGTCCCCGTGGGCGGTGATGGCGGCCACCAACGTGTCGGGATAGGCGTTCAAGATCCTCTCCAGAAGCTCCAAGCCATCCATCTCGGGCATGCGGATGTCGGTGACGACGAGGTCCACGGGAAACCGCTCCATCAACTCCAGGGCTTCGGGGCCCGAATTGGCCGCAAGGACCTCGTGGGACAGAATCCGGCTCAGGGCGCGAGCCATGAGGTTGGTGAACTGCTTCTCATCGTCCACGATGAGAAGCCGCAACGACGACCGGGCTTCTCGCATGAATTGGACCATCCTATTTCTTTCCAACGAAAGGGACGAGGACTCGAAAAAGGCTGCCCTTCCCCTTTCGACTTCGAACTTCCACCTTCCCTTTGAAATGCCGCACGATGCCGTGCACGATGGACAATCCCATGCCCGCCCCTTCCCCCGGAGGCTTGGTGGTGAAGAACGGGTCGAAGCATTTCAACTGCTCCTCCCCGTCCATGCCCACCCCGTTGTCCTCCACTTCCAACACCACCGAAGCCCCCTCCGACCGGTAGAGACGAACGTCCACGCATTTCGTCCCGGCAGGATGACACTCCGGAGCTTTTTTTTCCACCGCGTAGCGGGCGTTGGCCAACAGATTGACCAACACCTGCTGAAAGTTGCCGGGGTTGAGGCTCGAAAAGGGAAGCCCCCCTTCCAGACTCTCCCGCAAGCGAATCCCGCGGGCCTTGAATTGGGCCCGAAAAAAACCCAAAGCCGCCTCCACGGACTCCCGCAGATCCACGGCGCAAAAATCGCCCGCCTCGTCCCGGCGAGCGAATTGGCGCACGTTGACGATGATGGCCGCCGCCCGCTCGACCTCCTCCTGGATGCTTTCGGCAAGGGGAGAAATCTCCCGCTGGATCTCGCCCCGCCCTTCCAGCTCCAGAGCCACGGTCTCCGCCGCCGTCTGGATGATCTGCAAAGGCTGGTTGAGCTCGTGAGCCATGGCCGCGGCCATTTCCCCAAGGGCCGTCAAGCGGCTGGAATGGACGAGCTGGGCCTGAATGTTGGCCAGCTCCCTCTCGGCCCGCTTGCGCTCCGTAACGTCGTGGCAACTGTAGAGCACCGTTCCCCCCTTGATGGAAGCCCTTTTGGCGTTCACCAAAAGGAGGCGCTCCCGCCCCCGGGCATCGAAGACCCCGACTTCGGCGTCGATGACCTCCCCGTGCTCCCGAACCTTTCGAGCCGGATAGAAGCGGTCCCCGAAAACGGCGTAAACGCTTCCCTTGCGAAGCACCTCCTCCCTCGTATAACCGCAAACGCTTTCCACCGCCGGGCTCATGTAAACGAAGCGTCCTTGGTCGTCGGTGATGAAGATCAGTTCGGCGATGCTCTCCAGGATGGCCCGATGCAAGGCTTCCGACTCCAGAAGATCTTCTTCCACTCGCTTGAAGGACGTGACGTCCAGAGCGACGCCGTTCCAGAGGACGCTTCCGTCTTCCAGGCGCCGGGGAACGGACATGGATCGAAGCCAGCGGACGCCCCCGCCGCCGTGGCGATACCGATATTCCGCCCAAAAGGGGGTCAGACGCTCCCTGGATTCGCCGATGGCTTCCACGACCCCCCGGCGGTCTTCCTCCAGAACGCCGGGCAGGTCCCGTCTCACTTCTTCTTTGAGCTCGTCGGCCGTGCGGCCGAAAACCTCTTTCACTCCCGCACTGATGTAGGGCAAGCTCATTCGTCCGTCGGAGGTCATGAGAAATTGATAGATGCAGCCCGGAAAGGAATCCGAAATGTCCCGAAGGCGCTCTTGCTCCTCGTGAAGCTCCCGGGTTCGCTCCTCCACCCTTTGCTCAAGGCCGGCGTTGAGAAAGGCCAGCCGGTCGTTGAGG
>Ga0180430_10002790_pt1 | contig 15498 bp, 9 predicted proteins | sample SS_ome_9_FD_132999 | JGI IMG/M metagenome (GOLD analysis project Ga0180430, IMG submission 132999) | Hypersaline lake sediment archaeal communities from the Salton Sea, California, USA - SS_1_S_2 metaG | ecosystem: Environmental > Aquatic > Non-marine Saline and Alkaline > Hypersaline > Sediment... | reverse complement strand
AGCTCCCTGGCATTGGACAGCCCATGTGCAACGGCACACTTCAGTTCCACGCCTTCGAGGAATTTCCAGTCATCCAGGCAACCCTCGATTTTCACAGTTGCCTGCCGGATACCTTCAAAACCCCTGACCGGCATAATGTTCAGGTTTTCGAAAGGTACTTCTCTTCCGGTAATGATCTCGTAGGCGGTCCGCAACGCTGCTTCCATCACACCGCCTGTGGCACCAAAAATAACAGCGGCACCGGTGGATTTCCCCATTAGTTTGTCGTATTTGTCCTCCTTAAGGAGGGTAAAATCAATACCGGCCTGGCGGATCATCCGTGCCAGCTCCCGCGTGGTAATGACATAATCCACATCCTTGAAGCCACTTGATCTCATCTCAGGCCGGTCTGCCTCGTATTTCTTGGCGGTGCAAGGCATAATAGATACGGTCACAATCTTTTTGGGGTCCAGTTCCCGGGTTTGTGCGTAATAGGTCTTCGCCAGTGCCCCAAACATCTGCTGTGGAGATTTGCACGTGGACACATTCGGGAGGAATTCCGGGAAAGCGTGTTCGATGAACTTGACCCAACCCGGGGAACAGGAGGTGGTCATGGGCAGGGCAACGCTCTTGTCATTGTCGACCAGGGCCTTTTTCAACCTGGTCAACAGTTCCGTCCCTTCCTCCATGATCGTCAGGTCGGCAGTAAAATCGGTATCCAGCACGGCATCAAATCCCAACCGTTTAAGCGCGGCCACCATCTTACCCGTAACACGTTCACCCGGTACCAGCCCGAGGTCCTCGCCAAGTCCCACCCTTACAGCGGGCGCAGTCTGGACCACCACGTGTTTCTCAGGATCCAGGATGGCATCCCATACCTCATCCAGGTAGGTCCGTTCCACCAGGGCCCCGGTCGGACAGCGGTTGATGCACTGGCCGCAGTTGGTGCAGATCACCTCGGCCATGGAGTGGTCGTAAAAAGTGCTTATTTTCTGTTCTGCTCCTTTGAATGCAACACAAAGCGCATTGACGCCCTGCAGCTGCTCACAAGTTCTGACGCAGCGCTGACAGCGGATACATTTGCTGTCATCCTTCTGAATGGAAGGCGAAAAACGGTCAATGGTATAATCCTTGTGCTTGATCAGGTCCAGGAAGATGTGGTCGCCCACACTGAACTCATTGGAAAGGTCCTGGAGTTCGCAGCGTCCGTTCTTGTAACACTTGGTACAGTCGGCATTGTGCTCCGACAACAGCAGTTCGATCACATGCTTTCTTGCTGTACGCACTTTCAGCGAATTGGTCAGGATCTGCATACCCTCGGCAACAGGTGTGGCACATGCGGCAAGCAGGGCTTTTCCCCCCAGTTGTTCAACAACGCAAACGCGGCAGTTCCCCGCCACGCAGAGGTCGTCGTGGTGACACAGTACAGGAATCCTGAAGTTGAGTTTCTTGGCAGCATCCAGGATGGTTGTTCCTTCCGGAACCTCAACCAGCAAGCCGTTTATTGATAATTTTACCATAACAGGTGTGTTTATTCAGTTTACAATTAGTAGATGATCTCTTCCTTGAAATTCTCCACGATGGAGCTGAAGGCGTTTCCCACGGATTGTCCCAATCCGCATTTTGCAGCGATCTTCATGGTAGCAGCCAGTTTCACCAGTTCATCCAGGTACTTGTGGCTCTTTTCTCCTTTTTTAACCGCCTCAATCCCTTTGAGCAGTTGCTGGCAGCCCACACGGCAGGGAGTGCACTGACCGCACGATTCTTCGGCAAAGAAATCCAGGTAGTTATGCAATACGTTGTACATGGACCTTGAGCTGTTAAAAAGCTTCATGGATCCCCCGGTAGGCACCCCTTCAAATCCGATGATGGTCTCATCGAATCTTTTGCGCGGTACGCAGAATCCTGCCGCACCTCCCACCTGGACTGCCTTGGTATCCCCGTCGCCGAAAACATCCACAAATTCACGCACGCTCATCCCCAGTTCCAGTTCATATATGCCTGCTGTGGGTGTGTCTCCTGAAACAGAGAACACCTTGGATCCCCTGGAGTCCTTGGTTCCCAGCTCCCTGAAATGCATCGCACCATATTTCTGGATCATCACAGCATACACCAGGGTCTCCACGTTGTTGATACATGTGGGTTTATGGAACAGCCCTGATTTCGTGGGATAGGGAGGTTTGTTCCGCGGTTCCCCGCGCCTGCCTTCGATGGACTCAAACAGTGCACTTTCCTCGCCACAGATATAAGCACCACTGCCCAGTCGCAGTTCGATCCTGAAATCATGTCCCAGGTCCTTCATCAGCTGATGAAAATCGGCCAGTTTACTTTCCAGCTTCGGAACCAGGAATTTATATTCACCACGCAGGTAGATGTACCCGATCTTTGCACCGATGGCCAGGGAGGCTATTGCCATTCCACAGAATACTTTTTCAGGTACCTCATCCAGGATTTCCCTGTCCTTGAATGTACCTGGTTCCCCTTCGTCTGCATTACAAACGATATATTTATCATCTCCCTTTTCCCTGGCTGCGAACTGCCATTTCAGTCCCGTGGGAAATCCGGCTCCGCCCCTGCCCTTCAATCCTGAATCGATTACCGACTGGATGATCTCTTCCGGTTTGGACTGCAGGACCTTTTCAAAGATCTCCTTGCAGGTGATCTTCTCAAAAATAAGATCTACTCTTTGTACAGGTATTTTGCTCATCTGATTTCTGTTTTTCCTGTTTTACTTGTTCTTAATGTACTCCCGGAGTACTTCGGTAACCTTCTGGGGAGTAAGTTCCGTATAGGGTTCATCGTTGATCAGTATGGCCGGGGCTTTGTGGCACCAGCCTATGCAATTGGTCTCCAGCAGGCTGAATTTGCGGTCGGCAGTTGTTTCTCCCAACTTGATTTTCAGGGTTTCTTCGATGGTGGCAAGAATGGAATTCTTTCCCTTCATACTGCAGGAGATCGTTTTACATACCCGTATCACATATTTCCCCCTTGGCCTGGTGTCAAGGAAAGAATAAAATGTGGCGGTACCGTAAACATCGGCAGCAGACAAATTCATTTCCCTGGCAACCTCAACCATGTCCAGGTCAGACAGGTAGTTTTTTCCGGCAACGAGCTCCTGTAAAACGGGGATCAGTGCCGCCCGGCTGCTGCCATGTTTTTTCACGGCTTCCTTCACCAGTTCCTCATTGATTATCATAGCAGTTTTCTTTAAAACGTTGATAGATTTAACGAATGTAATTGAGTCACTTTTTCCTTTTGTGAATTGAATCACAATAACAGGGAACGAATATAATTTCTTTATTGTTATTTCTGTAACAGCAGGCAATGTTTTAGCGAACATTTCCGGAATTATTATTGAATCTGAATTAAAATAAGCATGTATAAAATTTATTTTGAGCGGGTTATCAGCCTATTTAGCCAGATTAAAAATTACAGTTTTTCTTGCATGAATCAGATATATTCTTTTGTGACAATAGAGGATTCTTTATAACTTGGAAAATAAAAAACATGGTCGTATCCCATATTGTAGCTGTTTCGAGGAATTTCGTGATCGGCAAGAACAACACACTTCCCTGGCGGATGCCTGCGGACATGCGTTATTTTCACAAGGTAACAGACGGGCACATTGTGCTCATGGGAAGAAAAAATTATGAAGCCAACGGGAAAGCGCTGAAAAACAGGACCAACATCGTAATCACAAGGAACAGTGCGTTCAGGCCGGACGATGCCATTGTGACGCACGATATCAAAACAGCCCTGGAGATTGCCAGGTCGCATCACCCGGAAGAGGTCTTTATCGTTGGCGGCGGGGAGATTTACAGGCAAACCCTGGCCATGGCGGACCGGATCTATATCACCGTCATTGAAACGGAAGTGGAAGGGGACGCCTCATACCCGGAAATTGACTTTTCAGACTACACGGTTGTTTCCAGGATCCACAAGAAAGCGGATCAGCAGAATCCATACGACCATACCTATTATATCCTGGAGAAATAGTCTTCTTCCGGGTTTTCTTTCCAACATACTGCAGGCGCAGATGGGTTGGCCAGCCCTGGTAAACGACTTTCCTGGTCCCTTCTTACCTGACCTTATTATCAAGCAATTATATTTATTTAACATCCGCTGCAATAACACATTTTTTGTTGCGTTATATAAATAAACTAACTTTTTAGTTGACAAACTAACTTTTTAGTTATATATTTGTACCGAACATCGAAAGGCAACAGGCATGAAAGAACTTACCAAGGCAGAAGAACAGGTGATGCAGGTACTCTGGAAAGAGAAAAAAGCATTTGTAAAAGAGATCCTTTCGCACTTTCCGGACCCAAAGCCGGCGTACAATACGGTTTCCACCATCGTAAGGATACTGGAAAAAAAGGGATTCGTCTCCCACGAGGAGCTTGGTAAATCGCACCGCTATTTTCCACTGGTACGCAAGGAGGAATACCGGAATGAAAGATTTTCCGATCTGATGAAAGGATATTTCAACAACTCTATGAAGCAGGTACTCTCCCACTTTTCAGCCGGCGATCACCTGGATACAAAAGAAGCTGATGAGATGATCAGCATGCTGGAAGAGCTCAAGAAAAAATCGGAACAGAAATGAAAGAAATCATCACATACCTGGTTGAGCTGAACATAACAATCACCGTATTTTATGGTGCCTACCTGCTGTTATTCAGGAAAGACTCCAATTTTGGTACAAGAAGGGCTTTCTTGTTATTGGCCATGGCGGCATCGTTTGTGATCCCCCTGCTCAGTTTTAACGTGGCTTCCCCAAGAGGGAACCTGGATACCATACTGATCGTTTTACCGGAGATCATTTTCCAGGGCAATGCAACCGGCGCTGTCCAAAAATCTATCGGGATCCCGGAACTCCTGTCGATACTGTATATCGCGGTTGGCCTGTTTTTCGCCGGCCGACTTGCGTTGGGAATGGGTCGAATTCTCATCCAATCGGCAACATCTGAGAAAACAAGGATCAACGGAACAGATGTGCTGGTCAACAAGGAACTGCACGCCAGTTCATTTTTCAACCTGATTTTCATTGATCCCGAACAAGCCAGTGAGGCGGACCTGGAGCACATCATCGAACACGAATCTTTCCATGCACGGCTCGTTCATTCCGTGGACAGGATCATGGCCGAAGTGATCCTGTCTATCAGCTGGTTCAACCCGGTGATATGGATACTTCGAAAAGCCATAGTGGTGAACCACGAATACCAGGCAGACAACAGGGTGATCGAGCGCGGCACTGACCAGGTCAGCTACCAGCTCACCATCCTGAACCAATATATTGGAAGCGCTTCAATATCCAATCAATTCAGTAATCAAATTAAAAACAGAATCATCATGATCAACAAAAAGTATAAAAAAGGAAGTTCCTGGAAAGGGCTCATGCTCGTTCCGGTGAGTATCGTGTTGCTGTTCTTCATCGCCTGCGGCAACGAAGAGCAAGTGAACAACCAGTCGGCCGGGGACCCAGCCGCAGATAATGTGCAGAAACCGCTGGAAGAGGAGGTATTCTATGTCGTGGAAGAGATGCCCCAGTGGCCGGGAAGTGAAGACATGGCACTGGCAATGCGCCAGTTCATTGCACAAAACCTCAAGTACCCTGATATTGCCAAACAGAACAATACAGAAGGCAAGATTTTCGTGACCTTCATGGTTACCAGTACCGGTGAGGTAGTGGTCCCCGACCCGTCCATCCTTCCTCCCCCTGCAAAGAAGGAAGACGGATCGATGGATGAAGTGGTGGTGGTTTCCTACAGGGCCCTTACTCCTGACCAGGAAACACCAGATGAGGAAGCTGTCCAGGCACTGAAGGACGAAGGCGTCCGGGTAGTCGAGCTGATGCCCGACCTGGTGCCCGGAAAGCAGCGGGGCAAAAATGTAAATGTACTGTTTACCATACCCATCACGTTCAAACTGCACTAGCGGGAAAGCAACATTCCCGGACATCACACATCGCCGGATACCTGGGATCCGGCGATGTTGGTTTCCATTCATACCTCCAGGGGAAAATTGGTCACATTGCGCAGCATGAATCGCCGCATTGCTTGGCTATTTCAGCAGAAATAACAACATTTGCCGGGTAAACAATATGTATCAATGTGAATCCGAACGCTGCACAACTCATCCATTCCCTGCTGGTTCCCGGGATATTGATCATGGCCTCCTCCATCCTGCTGTTCTCAACCAACAGCAGGTATGCAACGATTATCGACCGCATCAGGATACTGAAATCCGAACGTGAGCACCAGCCTGAAATACCGGGGCCAACAAGGAATCCCCGCAACAACCGCGACAAGGTTGAGCTACAGATCAGTCACCTGATCCGCCGGATTTACATGATCCGGATCACCATCATAAGTTATTCTGCTTCGCTCCTGTTTTTTTCAGTTACAGCGGTCCTGCTGGGGATCCGTTCCAGCTTTGAAGTGAATGGTTACTACTGGGTTTCGCTCAGCTTTCTTTTTGCCGGTCTGCTGGCGATCATTACTGGTGTGGTGTTTTCGGTGATTGAAATCTTCAAGGCATACAGGATTGTCCACATCGAGATTTCCGAGATCGCTCCCTGACCATTGATTGAAAAATCCGGGGGAAAAGCGTATCTGCACGCCCCGGAAGCCTTGTCATTGTAGTATGCGGCAGCAATGCTGATTCCATCAGGAGATAGCAATGACCTGCGATTCCATCAGTGGCTCCTGTTGATGATACATTTTCAGTGGCCCCCGTTGATGATGCATTTTTTGACATAAGCCTGTCCGTTCACCTCCAGGCGGATGAAGTAAACGCCCGGAGTGGTTCCTTCCAAAGGTACTTCCAGGTCGTGCTCATCAGCAGGCAACAATTCCCTGAAAAAGGATTTTACCAGCCTTCCCGACATGTCGTACATTCCGGCCGAAACCCTGGATGTATTGTTCAGGATAAACCTGGCATGCAGCATTTCACTGGCAGGGTTCGGATACAGCAGCATGTATTCCAATTCACGGCCAAATGAAGGCACATGGTCGATCCCGGTGTATTGCACCCCTTTCAGCACCTGGTCAGGCACTATGGTATCGCCCCTTTCATTGGCCAGGTAAGCATAAGCCCAACCGGGTCGTTCCGGCGGGTTTCCTTCCATGAACAATTGTTCCCACTCGTCATCATTGAACCTGAAAAAGTCCCGCGTGATCGCAGTATGAAAAGATCCCACCGGGCCGATAAAGGCCATCTGTTCTCCTGAACCGGTATTGCATGGGGCGATGACCACGGCCATGTTGAGCTGTCCGTTCCCCACGTGGAGCACCTTCCCAACCGGGGCGCCACCGGGCTCCGTGGGCTGTATATGCACATCGGCGACCGTGAAATCAGGCTCCCAGGCATCCATGGCGGGGAACAGCAGGTGTGTGATCCATCCCGACACACTGGGTCCCGATGCCATGAATTCATTGATCATGGTCTTCAGGAAAACCAGCTCATCTTCCGACAGGTTTTCTCCGGCCAGCTCCTTATCTGCGATACCTTCCAGCTTATTCATAATATCGCCGTAGCGCGTGTAGTACCCGGAGATTTGTTGTGCAAGTTGAGGATATCCTGTTGCCAGCAGGTCCTGGAAAAAAGCGGCAGCATTTGCTGCAAATGTGGATACATATGTGTAGAATTCAGGATAGGGTTCCACGTAGGTAAACGGGTAGGAACACCCGGTGCCTCCCGTATAGGATTGCTTCGCGTACAGGATATTGTCGTGACGGAGCTGTGCCCAGGAAGTCAGCTGCGTATTCAGTTTCTGGTGATGCCAGGCCGTGGTTTGCATAAAATAGGGCAACCCGCTGCTGGTTGCGGGCGGATTCAGTTTCATGATCGCCGACAGCCACGTATTGTAGAGGGACCTGGTCCAGTATTCCTCATCGTAGGCATCCACGAGGTATTTCAGCTCGTTGATCTTGTAGGCGTAGTTGTACGTTTCCATCTCCTCCTTCATCAGCATCATGGCATTTTCGTTGCCAAATACAGACAGGATATCCAGCGGATCAGGCATCATCCTGTATTGTTTTACACCATTGTGCACAATGCGGTCGAAGACCACCTCACTAAAGATATATGAATCGACCAGGAATTTCTGACCCAGCAGTTTAAAGGAAACCGGCAATTGTCCGGGATCCTGGGTCCCGGGATCCACCAAAAAGAAATTGGACATGATCTTCTGTCCGTAATCATCCGAACTGTTCAGCAGTTCCAGGAACATATCGAAATTATTCGCATCCAGCAGGTCTGAAACGCCCGACAGGTGCGCGGAAGAGAGGGCATGCAGTTCTGCGGGGGTCAGGTTATCGTCTTCCCCCACCAGGAAGCTGATCACCTCCTCATGTTTTTCCAGCAACTCCAGTTTGCCACAATTGAAAAGCACCTCATTCAGCAGCAAGGCTGAAAGGTTCATGCGCAGGATGTCGTCGCGCTTCCATGGCAGTTCCCATGGATTTTCCGGGGGTGGTGTCACCAGGAAATCGATTCTGCCCAACCACATCATTGCCCTGAAATAGTTTTCCAGTGTCCTGCTGCCTTCCGGGGAGTAGTATAGTTCATCGGTGTAATGTCCCCGGGGCTTGAACTGGCTGAAATCCAGCTTCCGGTCCAGGTCCTCACGCGTAAAAAGCGGCATCCTGACCATTTGTTCTGATGCAATTGCTTCCATGACCGGCGCGTAACCGGAAGTTGCACTGTAGCGGGGAGCATATTTTTCGCCTGTGAGCAACGACAGGGCCACCGAGATGTACAGGTCCACGTCGGACAGGGACGGCGCAAGTTCGGGCTGATCCTTGTATTGTGTATAGATATCGGGGTATGTGGCGTACATGGCCTGAAGCAGCGCCAGCAGGTTGGGTTCGAGCATTTTGTATTCCAGCGTTTTGAGAATCTCATCGTACGACTGGTGGAGGGTAAAGAGGATAAAATCGGTTCCCAGGAACAGTGGCAGGTCCCGGTTATACACATCCACATACGCACCCAGCCAGGTACTTCCGGGAAGGCGTTCTGTGACCATGAATTTATTGGTTTCCAGCAATGTCCTTTCGTCCTTTGTAAAGGCATATGCCTGGTCGATCGAGTCAAACCATGCAACCTGTGAAAGGTCAACGGGGTATTTCCTGGAAGAAAAATACGTGGTTTGCTGCGGATGCTGCTGCAGTAGTTCCGTGGTTGTAAGGTCCTTGTTTTCTTCCCGGAACTGCATGTATGCCCCGGGTGAAAACCCGCTTTGTCCGGCCAGCATCACAGGGATACCAACCATTGCTGCAAGTAAAAAGTGCTTCATAGCTGTCGGGGTTTATACAAATGTATGTCAAATAACCTGATACTCAATAATAAGACGATAACACCCCCTTGCCGGTTGCGTTCAGCTGCCGAAAACTTGCCTGATCCATCTGAACTTTCATGGAATATCTGTAACTTGTGCAGCATCAAACGCAGCGTATGAAAAATCTGAAAAAATTCTACAAGATCAAAGCGACACCACCGGAAGTGTATGCCGCACTTACGAATCCCTTTTCCATTGAATTGTGGACCGGGGAAGAAGCAGTGATGAGCACCAGGGCGGGGGAAGAGTTTTCTCTTTTCAGCGGTGACATCACGGGAAGGAACCTCCAGTTCGAACCAGACAGCAAGCTCATCCAGGAATGGTATTTCGGCGAACAGCCGGAACCTTCTGTGGTGACCATCACCCTTACCGCGGATAAATATTTCACAAAAATTGAGTTGCTGCATACCAACATTCCTGATGAAGCCTTTGAGGACATCGCTGAAGGCTGGGATGAATCCTATTTCGGACCCTTGAAGGAATTTTTTGAATAACAGTACAGGGATGCTGTCCTTTGTCCTGCCTGAAAAGGGCTGAAACGCAGCCCATGGTTTAAAACATCAGCGGGCACCGGAGCAGCGCCGGAAATATTTACTATTTTTAGAGCTTATCAAGCGAACCAGGTTATGCGTCCCAGGAAGATATTCACCCTTGTCCTTGTCTTGGTAATGTGGTTCCCGGCACATGGCCGGGGGCTGGATGAAATAAAGCGAAGCGGCAGGATCTATGTTGCGTTTACGAGCGACGACATCCGCAACATCAATTACCCGCTGGCAAAGGAATTTGCCAGTTACCTGAATGTTGAGCTGGTGGAGGTGAAGATTGAGTGGGAGGAGGTCTTCATGAAGGATGGGGTGATTCCCCCGGGGCTTGAAACCGATCCTTCGGTTTCATTTACCCCCGATGCACTTAAAAAAGCGGACATTATCTGTTCCACGTTCACCATCCTGGAATGGAGAAAAAAACTTTTCGACTTTGCCGAAACCCTTTATTCTGCTGAATTACTAATGGTACAAAGGGGCACAGAACCCCCGAAGGAATTCCAGGATCTCGCGGGCAAAAGAATCTCGTTTCACCGGTCCACCACTTTTGAGAAGCATCTCAACGAGATCAATGATAAAATCGGAGGGGGAATTATACTGATTCCCACTGAAAACGGGGACAAGGCGAAGGAATTGCTTCTCAGCGGTGCTGCCGACGGGATCGTCCTGGATGCTGATGAAGCACTCAATTTCAATGCACTGAACAACCACCGTTTCCAGATTGCCTTCCCGGTCAGCGATGTTTCCAGGACAGCCTGGGCGGTGGAGAAAAACAACCGGCTGAAGCAGGAAGTGGAAAACTTTTTTGAGACCATCGCCAACAACGGTGTGCTGGATGAAATCTTCTATGAAAAATTCGAAGTCCAGTACTCCACTTTCGTCGACAACATCCACAAGAACCTGCGGTACGAAGAGCTGACCCGTGACCTGCCGGGGATTTTGGCATCAAAAAAGCTGGTAGTGGCGCTGCGTGACCGGAATTTCATCTATCGCTCCGACGGGCAAAAGCAGTTCATGCATGCGCTTGCTGAAGAATTTGCCGATCACCTGGGGGTATCCCTGGAAATCATCATCACCCCATATTTTTCAAAATACTGGGAAACCAAAGACGGGGCAGTGATCCGGGATTCGTCCTACACGCCCGACTGGTTCACACGTTTTGACATTGCCTGCGAGGTATTTGCCCCGCTTGAATGGAGAACCAGGAAAATCAACATGGTACCTGTGTACCCTTCAGAATACGCTGTTATTGCCAGGAAAGAGACCGTGATTGAAGCGCCCGGTGACCTGAAAAACCTGAACTGTGTCGTTGCCCCGGAAACCGTGTATGAAGATATCCTGGACGATTACAACCTGAGGAATTACTATTATACCGACAAGGTCAACGATTTTCTCCCGGAGGTCAGATCCGGAAATGCAGATTATACCATATTGTACAACGCATTCTACGAGTTATCCAATTACCCTGAACTGGAAGTGAAGCTGACACTCGGCGCACTGGATGTCTGCTGGGGCATCAGGAAAGACCAGCCGGAACTCCAGGCCGAACTGGAACAATTCATCAGTACCTCTTCAGAAAACGGGCTGATCCGTATCCTGATGAAGTCCCTCCAGGGCAATACACTTCAGACGCCTGACGCATACATCAACAGTTACTACGAATCCTTCCAGACCGGTCAGCTTCCTTATGTAAATTACGGGGCGGACGACGGCCTGCCGCAGGAAGATATTTTTTCGATCTTCCAGGACCGCAAGGGGTACATCTGGTTCGGCACCAACTCGGGGGCAGTAAGGTACAATGGCCGTGAAATGTATGTGTATAATGAAAACCACGGGCTTCCCGCCAACTCTGTCAGGGACATACAGCAGGATTCCACGGGAACCATTTTTCTTGCCACCACCAACGGGGTAGCGGAATTCGGAAGGGATTCGGTCACCTCCACGCGATTTGGCGGAACATCATTCAAAAAAATCCATGTGGATCGCAGGAACAATAAATGGCTCATTGGTGAAGACGGGTTGTACCAGCTCAGTGCAGGCGGAAAGGAAAGATATATCAACAGTGTCTTCCCTGAATTGCCCCGGCTGATCTATAACATCAGCGAGGATCCGAAATCAGGAAGCATTCTCCTGGCAACCTCCATGGGTGTCTTCCTGATCGACCCGGAAGAGAAATTCACCGAAAGAATCAGCAAGCAGGATGCCTTCTCAGTGTTTATCGACATCAATGACAGTCTCTGGATCTCCACCAAGGATGGCCTTTATATAGCCGAATTTGAGCAGCTGCGGAAAAATCCCGCTGAAGTGCAGTTCCACAACCTGAATCAGCGGCTGGATTTTCCCACAGAGATTTTCTCAGAGATCAAAACCAACAACTACGGATCCGTATGGCTCATCTCAGATGCCAGGATTTACCAGGTCAACTCCACCGATCAGACACCGGTACTCTACGAAGAGGAAATCGGCATCAGGAACAATAAGATCCTCTCCTTCCTGGCAGATATGGAAGACAATATCTGGATCGGGTTCTCGGGAGGACTCCAAAGGCTCACCAACAGGAAGGGATTGAGAAACTTTTATCCGAACACCATCAATTCCTTTGTATACTCTGTTTTCCAGGACCAGACCGGGCGCATCTGGATCACTTCCAACAACGGGATTTTCCATTTCAGGGACGAACTCATCCAGTACCATCCTGCCATTGGGGTTGACAACAGTACTTTTCTTGCCACCCTGCTGAACAACGGAAACATCTTACTCTCGAACACATTCGGCGTATATGAAGTGAATGTAAATACCCTTCAGATCATCCGTTTCTCGCAATTTCCCCAGCTTTCGATGACCCCGGAAAACGTGTATGTCTCCTCTTCAGGGGAAATTTTTCTCCTGACCGGAATCGACGGCGTGGTATTCTACCTGGAGGACTTCTACAGTCAGCCCCGCCAGCTGAAGAACCGCAATACGTCGAATATTCACCAGCTTTGTGAATACCAGGGACGTATCCTGGGCGGGAACAATGAAGGGATTGTGGCATTCAACGGTGAGGAATTCGTGCCTGTCATGGAAACTTCCTGTAATGTATGGTCCCTGCACCCGGGCGACAGCGTGTTATGGGTGGGTACCGACTGTGGTATCGGCCGTATTACCGGCAACAGGTTTGAGAGCCTGGAGATGACCAACTACGATGAAAACGTGGTGATCAAGGCCCTGGTTGCTGCAAAAAACAAGAATTACCTGTGGGTCGGAACCAACAGGGGGTTCTCCTATTTCAATACCAACACGCGCGAACACGAATTCAGGATCGACACCAAAGACGGACTCAGCGGCGATGAGATCACTTCCGGGGGACTGTACCTCGACCAGTCAGATCTGCTCTGGATAGGTACCTATCATGGTATTTCCAATTTCAACATCAGGGCAAAATCCTTCCGCTCTTACGCCCCGGTGTGTTACATCGAGAGCCTCACATTGAATGGCGAGCCGATTGACCCGGTTCCGGGAAAAACATACAAGCACAACCAGAACAACTTCGTATTTGAGATTTCGGCGCTCTCGTTCACCGATGAACAATCCGTTGAATATGAATTTTACCTTCGGGGCACCGGAAATAATTATTCTTCCTACCACAGGGGCGAAGAATTCAGGGCCTATTACAGCAATCTTCCGCCGGGGGAGTATGAATTCATTTACAAGGCCAAGGGAAAGAACAATTTGTGGGGATATGCTGAAAGTTTCAGTTTTACCATCAGCAAAGCCTGGTACCAGACCTGGCTGTTCAGGGTCTGCCTGGTAATTCTGATCATCTTATTGACAACCCTCTTCTACAAGGGAAGGGTCAGGGCCATACAGCTGCAAAAGAAAAAACTCGAACAACTTGTAAAGGAGCGGACGGCTGAACTGGAAGAAGCCAATACAGAGATAGAAGCGCAGCGGGACATTGCAACGTCACAGCGGGATAAGATTGCCGTTCAGCAGAAGGAGATCATGGACAGTATCCAGTATGCGCAACGCATCCAGGAATCCATGCTTCCTTCCCCCGATGCCCTTGCCACCATATTGCCCGATCATTTCGTCCTGTTCAAGCCCCGTGACATCGTCAGCGGTGATTTCTACTGGGCAGCGGAACAGGACGAACATATATATTTCACCGCGGCAGATTGTACAGGTCATGGTGTACCGGGTGCATTCATGAGCATGCTCGGAATAGGCTTCCTGAACGAAATCATCACCAAACATGCGTCGGTTGAACCGGACCAGATGCTGAACGAACTGCGGTTGTACCTCATTGCTACCCTTCACCAGAAAGGCACTTCAGGTGAAAACAAGGACGGCATGGATATGGTGATGTGCAAATACAACCGGACTACAGGGATGCTGACCTACGCAGCGGCCAACAATCCACTGTATCATGTCAGGAACGGCGAATTGGTCCGCATCAAGGGTGAGCCCATGCCGGTTGCGATCCATGAGAAAATGGATCCTTTCAGGCTCGGATCAATCAGGCTGGCACCTGGTGACCTGGTCTATCTGTTTTCCGACGGGTATGCCGATCAGTTCGGGGGTCCCGCATCCAAAAAGCTGATGTCAAAACGGTTTCGTGAACTGATCCTGGGGGCCTCAGACAAACCCATGGCAGAACAGCTGGAGATGCTTGACAGGGAGTTCGAGTCCTGGAAAGGAGACATTGACCAGATTGATGATGTCGTGGTCATAGGTGTACGTTTTTGATCCCCTTCTACCTTCCCTGGTATTTTTCAAACATTCAACCTCCTGTAACTTTTCCGGTACCCTTGTCGTCATACAGCAAAACAGCAGTTGAACCGACAAAAACACAATATCATGAAAAAGTTATCAGCAATCATCCTGGCACTTGCGATCATTGCGCCCGCAATGGCACAGCAGGATACGATCCCCGCTCCCGAATCACCGGGAAAAGTCACCACACCTTCAGAAGCACCTGCCGTTCCTGAGGTTCCCGACATTCCCGATGTTCCTGAAGTTCCCGATGTTCCTGAAGTTCCTGAACTTCCGGAAGGCGTCTCCTTCAAGACACCGGACAAGACCGAGGTGAAGGTGGGTGAAAACGAGATTTTTATCATTGAAGACAATGGCGACACCACGAAGTTCCAGCTTGGATCCAGGGGAATGAGCATCGTGGAGGGAAAAGACGGTTATACCATCGAAATCATAGAAATGGATGAAAACAAAAACAAGGCCAGGGTGGAAGATGATGAAGATGAGAAAGAAGAAAAAGGAGAAAAGAAGAAAAAATTCAAGCCCCACTATGCGGGTTTCGAGATAGGGCTCAATAATTTCCTGAATGCTGATAATACCTTGCATACCGGTACATTCATGAATTTGAATACCGCCAAATCGTGGAACTACAATCTCAACTTCCTGGAATACGGAATAGGGTTGGGAACGTCCTATGTCGGGCTGGTTACCGGCATGGGTGTTGAGTGGTCGAATTATGTGTTCGACGCGAACAACTCCATTGCGGAGGAAAATGGCGATATCATTGAAAGACCGGCTCCTTTATACAACGGAGTAACAAAATCCAAGCTGGCAACGACCTACCTGAATGCTCCGCTTCTGCTGGAATTTCAGATTCCCGCAGGGAAGAAACGCGTTCATATT
>Ga0180430_10002789_pt1 | contig 15504 bp, 13 predicted proteins | sample SS_ome_9_FD_132999 | JGI IMG/M metagenome (GOLD analysis project Ga0180430, IMG submission 132999) | Hypersaline lake sediment archaeal communities from the Salton Sea, California, USA - SS_1_S_2 metaG | ecosystem: Environmental > Aquatic > Non-marine Saline and Alkaline > Hypersaline >... | reverse complement strand
CGACATCCGTGCTGATTCGTGTCGTGTCGATAACCCTGCCATAGGTGAGGAAGCGCACCTGTTCGGCAGAAAAATCAGCAAGCCCCGCGCGACCCAGACTGCGGCCGGCGACGCCGAGGAGGGCACGTGGGAACGCGATGGCCGGCCGACCCAGGCGACGCACGGCCTGCGACAGCATCAAGGCTCCCGGTCCAGCGACGTTGTACACGCCCGCACAGGCCATTGGATCCTCGGCCAGAGCAATCATCTGCATCGCATCGAGGCAGTCATCCTCGTGCAGGAACTGCAATCGCGCATCGAATCCGAGCACGGTGGGAATCACCGGCAGTGAGAAATACGAGGTCATCGCCGTGTCGATGCTCGGTCCGATGACATTGGCGAATCGCAGGATAGACACGGCGATATCGGGTCGTCGCCGCGCGAACCCCCGGACGTAACCCTCGACCTCCATGGAGTCCTTGGCCCAGCCGGAGGTCGGCGGATGCTTGGGTGCGGAGTCCTCGGTGAACATCGCCGGATCCCGAGGACCGGACCCATAGACGGATGCCGTCGACTTCACCACGAGGTGCCGCACGGTCGCCGACTTCTGGCAGGCGGCCAATAACTGCATCGTGCCGATGACGTTGATGTCTTTCATCGTGGCCCGGCCACCGGCTTGCATCGGCGTCGCGATAACTCCCGCGTGAACGACGGTGTCCACGTCTGCTGCATCCATGATCTTCGCGATCACGGGGTTGCGGATGTCCGCGCGGATGAATTCCGCACCGCCGAGATCGAGCCTGGGCGGCACGATGTCGACTGCTACCACTCGGTCGACATCCGGATGCTCGGCAAGCCTGGCTGCGACGCGGCCACCGAGATAGCGGGCCGCACCGGTCACGAGCACCGAACGGGTCATCACCCCAGGGTACGACCCCACCGACAGCGATGGGGGATATCGCCGAGCTCGACGAGGGGCCGACTACTTCTTATTGCGGCGCTGGACGCGGGTGCGCTTGAGCAACTTGCGATGCTTCTTCTTGGCCATGCGCTTGCGGCGCTTCTTGACCACGGAGCCCATCTATGACCTCATTCGTCGTAAGTTCGTCGATCGTTCGCCAGTCGTCGCGAGTGTCGTTTCTCGCGCGTTCGACGAACCCGTTCGTCCAGTAGGTGCGCTGAGCCTACGTCACCTCGACACGCTGGGTGCATCTGGGGCAGTCGGTACGTGTAACCCGGCCGGACTCCGCGCCTCGCATCCGCACGCGTTCGTGCAGGTCGAGGCGACGTTCCGCTCGATCAGCCCGCCTCGAAGTACGACGACTGCAGGTAGTCCTGCACGGCTTTCTCGGGCACTCGGAAGGAGCGGCCAACTCGAACCGCCGGTAGATCACCCGAGTGGACGAGTCGGTACACGGTCATCTTGGACACCCGGAGGGCCGTGGCGACCTCAGCGACGGTCAAGAAGCGGACATCGGCCATGGATGCTGGCGCCGGCTGCGGTGTCGACCGCTGAGTCGACTGGGCATCGCCGGGCCGCTGCGGGCTTCCCGCCATAGGGTCACTCTCCTTGCCTGATGGCCTCACCGGATCGGCCCACCGCTCTGGGGGACTGCATCCACGACCTGACTACCTGCGCGAGCGTAGTGGTAGCGACCGGCCGGTGTGCAGGCAATCCCCGAATCCGTCCATTCTTCATCGATGCACGCAGGTCGACAAGCATCGGGAATGATCGACAGGGACTGGGAAAGGACGAAAGGATTCGAGAGATTCCGAGATAGGTATTGACATTCGAGCCGGCATGCACACCGGCTTCAGAACCAGGGCTCCGGATCCACGGTGAGTCCATGCGCCGGGAACACCGCCGACCGGGTGGCGATTACCGCGGCATCGATCGGATCGTCGGGATTGAAGCCTGAATCGAATGGCTTCGCCCAAGGTTCACGACCATCGGTCATCCTGGCCGGTGCCGGTCGGGCCATGGTCTGGCGGACGAAAGCATCGAAGGAATCGGGGACATCCGTGGCCGGCTCGATCGGTTCCCCAGCGGCGATCGCAAGCAGATGGGTCCAGGCTCGAGGCACCACATCGACCCACTCGTATCCCCCGCCGCCCACGGCGATCCAGCGACCGTCCGCGTAACGATGCGCCCAACGATGGATCGCGTCGTAGCTGGAGCGTTGACCATCGATGGACAGGGCTAGGTGCGCGAGCGGATCGTCGAAATGCGAATCGCAGCCGTGCTGGCTGACGATGATCTCGGGTTGAAACTGCTCCAGCACATCGGGCACGACAGCGTGGAAGGCACGCAACCATCCCTGGTCGCCCGTGCCGGCGGGCACCGCGATATTCACCGCGCTGCCGATCGCGCCAGCACCTCCCGATTCGCTCGGGAAACCTGTCCCGGGGAACAGCGATCGGGGGCTTTCATGAATCGACACGGTGAGAACGCGCGGATCGTCATAGAACATCGCCTGGACCCCGTCACCATGGTGCACGTCGACATCGATGTAGGCGATTCGCTCGATTCCCTGCTCCAGCAGCCAGGCGATCGCCACTCCGATGTCGTTGTAGATGCAAAATCCCGAGGCAGCGCCGGGCATCGCGTGATGCAGCCCACCGGCGATGTTGACCGCATGCTGGGTGCTTCCTGCGTGCACGGCTTGCACAGCGGCAAGAGTCGCACCCGCGACACGGAGTGATGCCTCGTGCATGCCGGCGAAGACAGGATCGTCCGAGGTCCCCAACCCTCGAGCCAGATCAACCTGGGTCGGATCGGCGGATGCGCGTTGCACAGCTTCGACGTATTCGCGATCGTGTACCCGCAGGATGTCCTCGATCGTCGCCGGTGCCACCGGCGAGTGCATCTGGACACCCGGGATCTTCAGCACTCCGAGATCCTCTGCCAACCGCATCGCCAGCTGCACTCGAATCGGCGCGAGTGGATGTCCGGGCCCGAAGTCATATGCCTTCAGGGCCTCATCCCACACGACAGTGACCGTGTCTCCCATCCTCGACTAGTCCTCTCGCCCAAGCTCGATGCTGCGGTCACGTGCAGCGCTTGTGGCATGTGCCAGCAACGCTGCCAGATCCCCTCCCGTGGAGTTCTCCCCGATCAGAACACGCAATGCCGCCTGAGTCGTTCCGCCCGGTGATGTCACCCGTCGTCGTAACTCCACCGGTTCAGCGTCGCTCACCCGGGCCAGCTGCGCCGCGCCCGCAACCGTCTGGCGCACCAGTGCACGCGCAAGGTCAGGGTCTAGGCCGAGATCGATTCCCGCCGCCTCCAGCGCTTCCATGAAGGCGAAGACATAGGCCGGCCCGCTACCGGAGATCGCGGTAACGGCATCCTGCAGGGGTTCCTCGACCTCGGCCACCTGCCCGATCACACTCAGTAATTCCCTAGCAACCGCAACGGATTGTGCGGTGGCTCCCGAACCGACGGAAATCACCGTCATGCCCTCTCCGATAACCGCGGGAGTGTTGGGCATCGCGCGAATACAGCAAACTCCGTCCGCCACGATGGATTCCATAGTCTGAATCGGGACTCCAGCCACGATCGAGATGAGTACGCAGCCCGGGCGAAGCAGGGGACCCATAATCTGCAGCACTGACCGGGCATCGGGTGGTTTGACTGCGATGAGTACGACGTCGGCTGTGCTTGCGGCGGCCTCCATCGACAATGACGAGACACCGAATCGGTCGCACACCGCGGCCGCACGCGTCGAGTCCTGTTCGCAGATCACGATCTGCTCGGCCGGAGTACCCGAACGCATGAGTCCGCCGATGAACGTCTCGCCCATCACACCGGCTCCGATGATCGCGATCAGCGCATCGTTCGAAGTTGGCGAATCCAGTGCAACGGCATCGGTCACGACGCTTCACCCTTTCGCTGCCCGTCATCGGCCCGCGGTTCCGGCAGGACCGTCCGCGGATCGAGCAGGCCTTGGATCACCGGTCCCACCATCCGCACCACATGCTCATCGCTTGCTGATGCGAGCGGCTCGATGCGTGCGACATAGCGACCTACCGCGATGCCGATGAGGTATGACGAGATCAAGGCCCCGCGCATCCGGGCATCGGGAACTCCGATCGCTGTGACGATGCGATCGACGACTGCGGATTCGACGTATTCCTGCAGGGACCGGGTCGATGAATACGCTGAGCCTCCCGCGCGGACCAGGCCCAGCAGGTCAGCGCGAGCTTGCGGATCGTCCAGGGTCGTCAACATGAACTGCACGAGTCGATCTCCCAGACCCTCCACCCCGGGCGCCAACAGGGCCGGCACCGCAGTCGCTGGATCGGTGGGCAGGCGGAGTGCGGCAGCAAATAGTTCGCCCTTATTGGCGTAGTAGCGGCGCACTCCCTCCGGGGCGACACCTGCTGCGGCTGCGACACCCTTCATCGTGGTGCGGGCATAGCCGGATGCGGCGAAGACGCTGCGTGCGGCGTCGAGCAGCCCCGACCGCGGATCAGTTGCATCCTCGGGCATGTTCTCCACCCTAACCGGGTGGCAGCCGGCAGGGATCAGGCAACCGCGGCAGATAAACGCCGGGCAAAAGGTCGTGGACAGCGCAAACGCTGGCAAACCGGCGGCCCTTTAGCCGGCGTTTGGCGAATGAACGACCTCTTAGCCGGCGTTTGGTCCAGGAGCGAGATGCATCCGGGCGAAGGCCAGCGCCTCGGCCAGGTCAGCCTCGCGTTCGGCCCGGGATGCTGCCTTGCGGGTGGAGACCTCTACGACGATCGTGCCGTCGAAGCCCGAGTCGCGCAGATGGGTCAGCACACCAGCGCACGGCTGGTTGCCGCGCCCGGGGACGAGATGCTCATCGCGAGCCGATCCGCTGCCGTCGGCCAGGTGCAGGTGGCGTACCCGGTCTCCCAGATCGCGCACCATCTGCAACGCATCCGTCCCCGAGACTGCCGTGTGCGAAAGATCGACGACCGTGTGCGCGTAATCTTCATCGCGGATATCCCAACCGGGTGAGTAGGCAGCGATCTCACGCGAACGCGCCCGCCAGGGATACATGTTCTCGACGGCGAACTCGACATCGGTGACCTCGCGCATCCGTGCGATTCCCGCCACGAACTCCCGCGCGTAATCCCGCTGCCACCGAAACGGCGGGTGCACCACCACCGTGCGCGCGGACAATTCCTCCGCCACCGTTCGTGCGCGCACGAGTTTGCCCCACGGGTCGGTTCCCCAGACACGCTGCGTGATGAGCAGACACGGTGCGTGCAAGGCAAGGATCGGAATAGCGAAATGCTCGCTGAGACGACGCAGCGCTGCTGAATCCTGACTCACCGAGTCCGTCATGACCATGACCTCGACCCCGTCATATCCGAGCTTCGCGGCGATCTCGAACGCCGCGGCCGTCGATTCGGGATAGACGGACGAGGTCGACAGGGCGATCGCCGGGACCGCCTCGTGGCCGGGCATCAGCGTGCCCGACGCCAGCGATCGGTGATGATCGTGGCGATCCACACCAGCACGACCCCGACGAGACCCGACACGACCGGCAGTGTCAGCCCGGGGCCGAGCGGGATGGTGAGTGCGAAGAACTCCGCCGAGAACGGCACGACCAGAACGAGCAGGAAGAGAGCGACCATCGACGCGACGATGCCGATGCGCAGCAGGTTCAAGGGTCGAGCCGATTGGGCGAGCACGGCAACGGTGACGATGAAGAGCGAAACGGTGGCCGCAGTGCGCGCATCATCGACCGAGGCACCATTGCGTAGTTCCAACAGATAGGTGGTGATCGATGCTCCGGCGCAGATCAATCCGGCAGGAATGGTGAACAGCAGCACGCGTTTCAAGAACCCCGGGCGAAAGCGTTCGGTGTTGGGCATCAGCGCGAGGAAGAATCCCGGGATTCCGATGGTCAATGCCGAGATGAGCGTGTAGTGACGAGGCAGGAACGGGAATTCCAGTGTCGAGATGCCGAACAGGATCGCGGGGATGATGCTCAATCCGACTAGGAGTGAGGTCGCCGAGGCATAGAACGTCTTGGTGAGGAACACATCTGAGACTCGTTCGATATTGCCGAGGACGCGACGACCCTCAGCGACCACGCTGGGCATGACCGCGAACTTGTTCGCCAGCAGCACGATCTGCGCCACCGCGCGTGTGGCCGCCGAACCCGAACCCATCGCGATACCGAGATCGGCGTGCTTCAACGCGAGAACATCGTTGACACCGTCACCGGTCATCGCGACGGTCTTTCCACGCAGATGCAGCGCATCGACCATGGCCTGCTTCTGGGTCGGCGTCACGCGGCCGAACACGCTGTGGGTGTCAACAGGCTCGGCCAAGGCTTGCGGGTCCTCGCTCAGATCACGCGCATCGATCGGATCCGCGGCTCCCGGGACGCCCGCGCGCTTGGCGATAGCCCCTACCGTGGCCGCATTGTCACCGGAGATCACCTTGACATTGACGCCCTGATCGAGGAAGTACGCGACGGTGTCCGCAGCATCAGGGCGCAGCACCTGGTCGATCACCACCAGGGCGACCGGTTCGATGTCTCCTGGACCGGATTCCGCGGATGGTTCGACCGATCCGACTCCTCGGGCCAGCAGCAGTACGCGTGCGCCTTCAGCGGACAGGCTTTCGGCTCGTTCGAGCACGTCAGGCGCACTGTCGCGGACCAGCACCTCGGGCGCGCCGAGCAGATAGGTCCCATGATCGGCGAAGCGGGCCGCCGACCATTTGCGGGCACTGGAGAACGGAACCGCGGACACCTGGCCCCAACCAGTCGGTGGTGGATATGCCTCCGCGACCGCCTGCAGGGTGGGATTGGGTGACTGTTCGGCGGATCCGAGCGCGCCGAGAGCAGCGGCGACATCATCGGATGCAGCACCTCGAGCGTCAGTCTGTGGGGTTCCAGCGGCGAGTTCGATCACCTCGCGCACCTGCATCCCCGGCTGGGTCAACGTGCCGGTCTTGTCCGCGCACACGGTGTCGACCCGCGCCAACACCTCGACCGCCGGAAGTTCCTGGACAAGGACCTTCTTCTGCGCCAAGCGCATCACCGATACCGCCATGGCGATGCTGGTCAACAGAACCAGGCCTTCGGGAACCATCGTCACGACACCGGCGATCGTGCCGCGGATTGCATCGGGCAACGTCTGGTCGGCTCGCAACTGGCTCCACAGCAGCAGGCCTCCGACGGGAACCAGCAGGACGGATGCGATCCGGATGAACGTGTTGATCGCATCTCGCAGTTCCGACCGTGTCAGCGAGAATTGTCGGGCCTGCACCGTGAGGCCCGCAGCGAAAGAGTCCTTGCCGACCTTCGTCGCACGAAACGCTCCCGAACCGGCGACGACGAACGATCCGGACATCGCCTGGTCACCAGGACTCTTGTCGACCGGGTCGGCTTCGCCGGTCAGCAGACTCTCATCGATTTCGAGTCCGTCGGCTGCGATCACCTCGCCGTCGACGACGAGTTGATCACCTGGACGAACGAGAACGATGTCGTCCAGCACGACGTCGCGGGGGCGCACCTCGACATCTGTCCCATCTCGATGCACGAGGATCTTCGCCTCTGAGATCACCGACAGTTTCGCCAGTGTTCGGCTGGCTCGATATTCCTGGATGATCCCGATGAAGGTGTTGATGACGATGACGAATCCGAACAGCGCATCCTGGATGGGTGCGACGATCAGCATGACCACCCACATCGAACCGATCAGGCCGTTGAAATAGGTGAAGACATTCGATCGGATGATGCTGCCCAGACTCCGACTGTGCGCGTCTGGCGCATCGTTGAAGTCACCGCGTGCGATCCGCTCAGCGACCTCGGCATCGGTCAGCCCGGGAGGAAGTGTCGTGATGCTCACGGTTCCAGCCCATCGAGCCGCCGCAGGATCACTCCTTCGCGAAGCGCCCACGGCCCGATATCGAAGGAATCCACCGACAACAGGTCCATCACTGATTCGGCAACGATCGCACCCGCCACGAGTTGCGCTGCCCGCGCCTCGGACACTCCGGGCAGTCGGGTCCGTTCAGCCGAGGTCATTTCAGCGAGTTTGGGCACCCAGGTCGCCAGATCCGCACGCGTGAGTTCGCGGCGCACATAGGGACCATCGGCCGATGGAGCCGCTCCGGTGATACGCGCGAGTTGGCGCATCGTCTTCGACGTCGCCACGGCCAGGCGAGGCTGCCCTACTCGCAGGATCCTCCCGGCAACATCGGCGATCGACGTGCGCACATGCCTGCGCAGAGCGCGCACCTGCTCGGCATCCGGCGGATCGGTGCGACAGTAATCCCGGGTGAGTCGTCCGGCACCGAGGGGCAGTGAGATGGCGACATCCGGTTCTTCATCGTCACCGGTGGCGATCTCCAGGGAGCCGCCGCCGATATCCACCACCATGATGCGGCCGGCAGACCACCCGAACCAGCGGCGCACGGCAAGGAACGTCAGCCGCGCTTCCTCCTCACCACTGAGCAGGTCCAGTCTCACCCCGGTTCGATCGAGAACCGACGCCAGGACCTCCGCACCATTGGGTGCGTCGCGGATCGCCGAGGTCGCGAAGGCGATCGTCTCGGTAACGCCGAGGTCTTCGGCAACGACCAGGGACCGTTGGATGAATTCCACGAGGGAATCCACCGCGGAGTCATCGATAGCGCCATCGCCGTCTAGATGTTCTGCCAAGCGGAGTGTGATCTTGGACTTCGACGCTGGAATCGGGGCAGCGCCGTAGTGCGCATCCACCACGAGTAGATGGACGGTATTCGAGCCGACGTCGAGCACACCGAGACGCACGTCGCTGACGCTACCGGCTCAGTTGACCCCTAGGGTGGAGTGGTGGCAGAAGTTCCCCTCGATATTCCCCGCGCGTGGGTCGAGTTCGATGATCCCGACGATGCCGATCAGCGTTACCGCTGCGACCTCACCTGGCTGACATCCCGCTACCAGTGCATCTTCGGTCGGGGGTGCAAGGGCATCGACGCCGATCGACCCGATGCCGGCTGCTGCACCTTCGGCGCCCACTTCGCCGACCGCGAAGACGAGGAGCGGGTGCTGGGCTGGGCGAAGAAGTTGACCAAGGAGATGTGGCAGAACCGATCGATCGGCAAGCGTGACGGGATCATGGTCAAGGCGGGTAAGAAGGAGCGGGCGACCCGGGTCGTGGACGGTGCCTGCATCTTCCACAACTCACCCGATTTCCCCGGCGGCTACGGCTGCGCCCTGCATCACCTCGCCGAAGCCGAAGGCGTGTCCTTCGTCGAGACCAAGCCCGAGGTGTGCTGGCAGGTGCCCATGCGCCGGGCGTACGAGACCGAGGAACTTCCCGACGGGACCGAGCGAGACGTCGTGATCATCACCGAGTACGACCGGCGTGCCTGGGGCGCGGGCGGTCACGACCTCGACTGGTACTGCAGCGGCAACCCGGAAGCGCATACCGCCGCGGAACCGGTCTATCTGACCCATCGGGATGAGCTGGTCGCGCTCATGGGCGAGGCCGCCTACGAGGTTCTGGTGGGTTACTGCGAGGCGCGTGAACGACTGCTGGCCGATGTTCTCGACCGCGGCGATCGCGAGGCACTGCTGATCCATCCCGCCGACCCCGACTAACCCTCTCCCCCAGCAGCCGTCTGAGTTACCTGAGTGGTCGCTAACTCGATGAGTTAGCGACCACTCAGGTAACTCAGACGGCGCTGTCGGGTGGATCGCCTAGTCTCGGCGTCATGGCCAAAACGTCAGCGTCCTACGCGTGCTCCTCGTGCGGGGCCACCCACCTGCGCTGGGTAGGTCGCTGTTCGAAGTGCGGCGAATTCGGCACCGTCGCCGAATCGGTGATGACATCGCGGGCGCCGGGAGTCCGGTCGAAGGGGACCGCCCCGACACGCACCGCGCGACCGATCGGCGAGGCTTCCGCGCAGCGAACCCACCGACAACCCACCGGAGTCGGTGAATTCGATCGCGTCCTCGGCGGTGGTCTCGTGCCTGGCCAGGTCGTGCTCGTCGCCGGCGAGCCCGGCGTCGGCAAATCCACCCTCCTCCTCGCGGTGGCGCACGCCGTGGCCGAACAGGGCGGTTCGGGAACCTTGGCGGGGACTCCGGTTCTGTATGTCACCGGCGAGGAATCCGCCGAGCAGGTCGGCATCCGCGCTCAACGCATCGGCGCCATGAGCGAGTCGCTGCTGGTCGCAGACGAAACCGACATCCAAGCCGTCCTCGGTCACATTCGCGAACACCGCCCGCGACTGATCGTCATCGACTCGGTGCAGACCATGGCCTCACCCGAAGTGGAGGGGCGCCCCGGAGGTGTGGCTCAGGTACTCGAGGTCACTCAGGCTCTCACCCGTTCGGCGAAGGAACGCGGTGTCCCCCTGTTGCTCGTGGGACAGTCCACTCGCGAGAACACCGTCGCCGGCCCCCGCGCACTCGAGCACCTCGTCGACACGGTGCTCACCTTCGAAGGTGATCGAGCCAGTGCCCTGCGCCTACTGCGGGCATCCAAGAACCGGTATGGACCCGCCGATGAAGTCGCCGCCTTCGAGCAGACCGAGGACGGACTTCGCCAGGTTGTCGACCCCTCCGAACTGTTTCGCGGCCATCGCGATGTGCCGGTGCCCGGAACCTGTGTCGCCGTCACGATGGAAGGCCGGCGCGCCCTCCTCAGCGAGGTCCAAGCTCTTGTTGCGACCACTACGACCGGGCGGCGCACCGTCACGGGTTTGGATCCAGCCCGTGTGACGATGCTGGCAGCGGTGATCGATCGCATCAGCGAGAAGAAGATCGATTCCCACGATCTCTTCGTTGCCACGGTCGGCGGGGCCCGCATCATCGATCCAGCAGCCGATCTTGCCGTCTGTCTGGCGATCGCATCGGCCTTGCGCAACGTCGCCGTCCCCGCGCATGTTCTGGCGATCGGTGAGGTCGCGCTCTCCGGTGACATCCGACCCGTGCAGCATCTGCAGGCTCGGGTCAACGAAGCACGCCGCCTGGGATTCACCCGGATCCTGGTGCCCGTCGGTTCACGATCCCGGTTGGATTCCGGCCCTTCCCAGGAGGTCGTGACCGAACTCGATCACATCAATTTGGCACTGGGCTCCCTCGACCGCATCGCGACACAGGGCTACTGACCTGGACGCACGGGCTTACGGGTCCTGTCCTGGGCCTAGTGCCCGATCCCTCCCTCGCACAATGCGCGAGCCGTTGCAGATGCGGGCTATTCCAACCGGAGTCCGCTGGGCAGGCTCACGACATCGGAGTTGCGACCGAGCACCTGGTATTCGCCGGCCTCGACCAGCGGCTGATCAGAGGGGCAGCCGGTCGCTGAGGTCCGCCCATCCCAGGTCAACTGCGTGATGAACTCCTCACCGCGCTTCAACGAGATGATGTCGGATGCATCCGAGGGGTTGCAGTCATCGGATGACCACAGCCGATCCCCGTTCTGTTCGATCCACAGTTCATTCGCCCCGGGGCCGACATTGCGGCGACATTCGACCGTTCCGATATTGGTGATGATGAGACTCAATGTCGGTGTCGACCCCACCGGATAGATCGGGAACTCAGCCGATGCCTCGACCAGGATGTCGCTGTCGAGACAGAGGTCATCCGTTCGCGTCGGGGAGGGGGTCGGCGAAGCCGTCGTCGGAGTCGGAGTAGGGGACGTCGGCTCTGCAGTGGGAGATGGTTGAGGGGTCGGCCCCACATCGCCTCCGTCATCGCCACCGCGCAAGAACACGAACCAGATGGCGAACAGCACGACGAACAGCACGCCGAGCACCACTAGCCGCCGGCGCCAGTACACGCCCGGCGGCAGCGGCCCGACGGGCCAGATGACGGTGCTCACGGGGCAGCACGGTATCGCCTCTGCGGCGATCGCGTGTCACCATCAGCGGGTGGCTGTGCCGCCTGACCTGGTCGACCTCAGCGATCTCACCGGGGAGCTTTTGTCCTGGTTTCGGGCGAATTATCGGGATCTTCCCTGGCGGAAATCCCCCGTAAACTCCGATAGTCGGACGGAGCATGACAGGCCGGGAAATCCGCCGCCCGCCACGGCTGCGTGGGGGGTTTTGGTGAGCGAGATCATGCTCCAGCAAACCCCCGTGGCCCGGGTCGAACCGGTGTGGCGGGCCTGGATGCAGCGGTGGCCAACCCCGGCCGCGCTCGCCTCGAGCAGCCCGGCAGACGTCATCCGGGCCTGGGGACGGCTGGGCTATCCCCGCCGGGCGTTACGTCTACACGCCGCGGCCGCCGCTATCGTCGAGCGCCACGGCGGGGCCGTTCCCGACGACATCGAGTCCCTGCGAGCACTGCCCGGAATCGGTGAGTACACCGCGGGGGCCGTCATCGCCTTCGCCTTCGGCCGCCCGGCCCTGGCATTGGACACCAATGTCCGCCGCGTGCTCGCCCGCCACGACGCCGGCCAGGCCCGACCGCCCGGATCGGTCACGGTGGGCGAACGCGAACGGGCACTCGAGCTTCTTCCCACCGGCGTCGATGGCGCCACATGGATGGCGGCCATCATGGAACTCGGCGCGCTGGTGTGCACCGCGCGGGTACCCCGATGCGAGGTGTGTCCGATCGCCGCAGGATGTCGGTGGCGGGCCGCTGGATACCCCGATGCCGAAAAGGCAGCGCGCCGGCAACCGCGCTACACCGGCTCCGACCGGCAGGCCCGTGGAGCGATCCTGGCGATGCTGCGCGACAGTGCCGGCCCCGTCACCGGTCGCCGGATAGAGATGTCCTGGCCGGATGCCGTCCAGCGGAATCGAGCGCTGGATTCACTCGTTGCGGATGGCTTGGTAGAACCCCTACCACGCGGCCGCTATGGCCTACCGGCGAGCACTTCCGATCATGACTAGGTGATGCAGAGGATTCCTACGCCGCGGCAGTTTCCTGCTGCTTGCGCCACCGGATGCCCGCTTCGATGAATTCGTCGATCTCGCCATCGAGCACAGCCGAGGTGTTGCCCGTCTCATATTCCGTGCGCAGATCTTTGACCATCTGATACGGGTGCAACACATAGGACCGCATCTGCGTTCCCCATGATCCGGCTGAGTCGTCCTTCAGTGCGTTGAGTTTCGCTTGTTCTTCGCGTCGACGAACTTCGAGCAGCCTCGACTGCAGCACTCGCATCGCGGCTGCACGATTTTGAATTTGGGATTTCTCGTTCTGGCAGCTCACGATGATGCCGGTGGGTAGGTGTGTGATTCGCACCGCGGAGTCCGTGGTGTTCACACTCTGGCCGCCGGGGCCTGACGACCGGAACACGTCGATGCGGATCTCCGACTCGGGGATGTCGATGTGATCGGTCTGCTCGGTGACGGGTAGTACTTCCACCCCGGCGAAGGAGGTTTGACGGCGTCCCTGGTTGTCGAATGGCGAGATACGCACGAGTCGATGCGTGCCCTGCTCGACCGACAGCGTGCCGTAGGCGTAGGGAGCCTTGACCGCGAATGTTGCCGATTTGATGCCAGCTTCCTCCGCATAGGACGTGTCGTAGACCTCTACCGGCCAGCCGTGACGTTCGCAGTACCGCAGATACAACCGCAGCAGCATCTCTGCCCAGTCCGCAGCATCGACTCCACCAGCCTCGCTGCGGATCGTCATGAGCGCCTCGCGAGCGTCGTATTCACCCGACAGCAGCGTGCGGACTTCGAGCTCGGACAGTGCCTTGCGCAAAACTGCGATCTCACCGGCCACCTCGGTCCAGGTCGCATCGTCATCCTCGGCTTCAGCGAGTTCGACGAGCACCGCTACGTCGTCGAGCCGTCGGCGCAGACTCTCGAGACGGCGCACATCGCCTTGGATCAACGAAAGCTGCGACGTGACCTCCTGCGCATGGGCCTGGTCATCCCAAACGTCGGGCGCGGCTGCTTGGACTTCCAACTCCTCGATGCGCACACGCGCTGCGGGAATATCGACGACCGCCTCGATGCTGGACAGAGTCTGCTCGAGTTCCGCGAGGGTTTCGGCGATGTCGGGGATGGCCACGAGGCACTAGGGTACGGCTGGATGAGTCCCGGATCGCCCCGCGGGCGGCCTGCGGATCGTTCCCGACTCCGCGTCCAATCCATCGATCTCGCAGATCAGACCACCGTCGGGGTCTACATTCTCCCCGTGGCAGGACACCAGTGAGCAAACTGAGCAGGCGTAGATTCCTCGCCGGATCGGCGGTCCTGGCGGCCTTGTCGGGTGTTCCCCTCCAGCGTCTCGGGCCAGCGCTCGCCACCGCCGGGGCACCGGCCTCGAACCCCACGACACGGTTGCAGACGATCAGGCTGTCCGGACAGCCCGCGCGCGGGGCCTATCGCACCTTGGTCCCGGGTGCCGGCGAGGAGTTCATCCCCCGATTCGACCTGATCGGGCGCGTCGCAGATGACGGGCGAGCGGCACGTCGCCGCTCGCTGTTCTACTTCGCCCACCTGTCCGACATCCATGTCATCGACGCACAGACTCCCGCACGCATGGATGCCATCCAGAGCATCGCCCCGGAACTATTCACCGATGCCTGCCGGCCGCAGGACACGTTGACCGTTCATGTCCTCGCCTCAGTGGTGGACAGCGTCCGCAACGTGTCCGTGTCCGAGGTGACCGGGGCACCCCTGGCCACCGCGATCAGCACCGGGGACAGCGCGGATAATCTGTCAACCCTGGAAACCCATTGGTACATAGACATTCTCGACGGCGGTGAGGTCCTGGCGAACAGCGGAGCACCTGGCACATACGAGGGTCCGCAGGCGTGGGCGGAGGCGACCTACGCCTACCACCCCGATGATCCAGGCGAGGACGTGTACGGACCCTATGGATTCCCGACGATTCCGGGAATGCTCGAGGCGGCGGTGTCCGTTCCCGTGAGCTCTCCCGGACTGCCGATCCCTTGGTACGCCGTCTATGGAAACCATGACGCGACCTACATGGGGACATTCCGCCCCGCACCCAACCTGCATTCCTGGGCGGTCGGAGGGCGGAAGGCATCCCTGGGCGAGGCGCTGGGTATCAACTGGCTAGCGCAGTACACCGCCCAACTCAGCGCTGCCCAGATGGGAGTCAATGCACTCCGTCAGATGTTCGGGCTCGCCCCTGGATTGCGATCAGTGACCGCTGATCCGCAGCGCCGACTGCTCGAGCGCACCGAGTTCATGGAGGCGCATCTCAATTCCCCTGCTGTTCCCGGGCCGGTCGGTCATGGTTGGACGCAGCGCAACATCGACACCGGGCAGACCTGGTGGTCGGCGCAGTGGACTCCTTACCTGCGCGTATTCGGGCTGGACACCTGCAATCTGGTCGCCGGTGCCGATGGCGCAGTTCCCCAGGATCAGTTCGACTGGCTCCAGTCTGAACTCGCCCGTTGCCAGGACGAAGGAGTCCTGGCCATCGTGTGCAGTCACCACAACTCCCTCACCCTGGAGAACAACGCCGAACCCGTCACCGGAGGACAGCCGCTGATCAACGGTGAGGAGTTCATCGCGATGCTGCTGGCGCATCCGGCATGCGTGGCGTGGCTGAATGGCCACACCCATGTCAACACCATCACCGCGCATGCCCGGGACACCGGTGGTGGATT
>Ga0180430_10002787_pt1 | contig 15514 bp, 9 predicted proteins | sample SS_ome_9_FD_132999 | JGI IMG/M metagenome (GOLD analysis project Ga0180430, IMG submission 132999) | Hypersaline lake sediment archaeal communities from the Salton Sea, California, USA - SS_1_S_2 metaG | ecosystem: Environmental > Aquatic > Non-marine Saline and Alkaline > Hypersaline > Sediment... | reverse complement strand
GCGCGATAACAGATGGCGGTCTCGCAGCACAATACTGCCCACATCGCCAATACCCAGCCCATCTATCAGAATATGTCCGCTCGACACCCGCTCGGCCAGATAAGCGCCCTCATCATCAAACTCGATGACCTGCCCGTTTTCAATAACAAAAATATTGTCGGCAGGAATACCGGTCGCCTGGCCCAGCCGTTTGTGCAACACCAACATCCGGAATTCACCCTGAATGGGGATGAAATATTCCGGGCGAGTTAGCTCCAACATCTGTTTTTGTTCTTCCTGGGCAGCGTGACCGGAAACGTGAACCGGCATCAGGCTTTGATAAATCACATCCACACCCAGCCGGAACAGGTTGTTGATGGTCCGGTACACCAACTCTTCATTGCCGGGAATAGCCGTAGCTGATAAAATAGCAGTATCGCCGGCCTTCAGGTGTACCTGACGGTGTTCTTCGTTGGCCATCCGTACCAGGGCGCTGGTTGGCTCGCCCTGGGTGCCGGTGCAAACAATGGCAATTTGGGAATCCGGATAATCTTCCAGGTCATCCACGTGAACCAGCATATCTTCCGGCGCGGTCAGGTAGCCCAACCCCAGCGCCATCCGCACGTTATCCACCATACTGCGCCCCACCACCGCAACCCTCCGATTATGGGCGATGGCGATATTGATGACCTGTTGGACCCGCGAAATATTGGAGGCAAAGGTAGAGACGATAATACGCCCCGTGGCCTGGCTGAATATTTTTTGAAAGGTATCGTTAACAATCTGTTCCGAGGGGGTATGCCCCGGTCGTTCAGCGTTGGTGCTGTCCGACAGCAGAGCCAGCACCCCTTCGTCGCCGTAACGCCGCAACCGGTCCGCATCGAGTGTCCTCCCGTCAACCGGGTCCGGATCAAATTTGTATTCGCCGGTGTGGATAATCAGCCCCCGCGGGGTATAAATGGCGTACCCCACCGCATCAGGAATAGAATGACACACGTGAAACGGCTCAATAGTAAAGGGGCCAACTTCAATAACGCTGTCAGTCGAGATGGTGTTGATTTCGATCTGGTCCAGCAGTTTGGCCTCTTTCAGCTTCACTTCGATTAACCCTTGCGTGAGTGGCGTGGCATAAAGGGAAACCGGCACCTGGGGCAAAATGTAGGGCAAAGCGCCGATGTGATCTTCGTGGCCGTGGGTTAAGAAAACAGCCTTTAACAGTTCCGGATTATCCAATAAATAGGTTACATCCGGCACAACCAGATCAATGCCCGGCATATCATGTTCCGGAAACATCAACCCGCAATCAACCGCGATGGCGTCATCGCCATATTCAATCAGGAGCATGTTTTTACCAACTTCTCCCAATCCACCCAGCGGCACAATCCGTAATAAATCTGTCACGTGGAGGCTCCTGCAACTGTAATTTTCAGGTTTTGCGCAAACCTGGAGTTGTCTTTAGTATGAGGGGCAATCGCCATATAGATGCCTGTAGTTTATGCTTTTGGGGCAAATTGGTCAAGTACGCCAGGCAGGCGCGAATGATGCCGAGGATGTTGGTAATCTGTTTGACAGCACTCATTTTGAAGGCTATCATGCCGACAGGAATTTGACACAAGAGGTAAATATGGGTATCAGAAAAGTATTGTATATTGATGATGACCGTCTCCGCCAACGAGCCGCTAAAGTGACCCGCTTTACGCCGGACCTGAAACAGGTGGCTGACGATATGCTGGAAACGATGCGGCATTACAACGGTGTGGGCCTGGCCGGCCCCCAAATCGGGGTCATGAAGCGGATTTTTGTAGCCGAAATCCCGGTTCCCGACGATGACACCGTGGAAGTTCACCCGCAAAGCGGAGAACGCTACGTGCTGGTTAACCCCAAAATCATCAAAACCGCGCCCCAAACAGACATCGGAGAAGAAGGCTGTCTGTCCATCCCCGGCTGGCAGGGTGAGGTCGAGCGCCCGGTCTGGGTTCAAATCCAGGCCCAGGATGTAACCGGACGTCGCCTCAAACTCAAGGTTGACAACCTGCTGGCTCGCATTTTTCAACATGAAATGGACCATCTGGACGGTGTTTTGTTTACAGACCACATCACCGCCCCCCAAAAACTGTGGCAGCTTTCTGAGCAGGAAACAGACCAACCCGTGTTACCGCCGGAACTGGTACTTCAACCGGCACCGCAAGCAAGATAGCAATACCTACCAACATTAACATCAAAGGGACAAAAAAATGACCACTATCATTGACAGTACTCAAGATGCAGACAATCTGGAGGCCCTCGAAACGCGCGAGTGGCTGGAATCGCTCAACTACGTGTTGCAACACAGCGGCCCGGACCGGGTGCGGGGGCTGTTGCAGCAATTACAGGATTACGCCTATGAATCCGGGGTACATCTCCCCTTTTCGGCCAACACCCCCTACATTAACTCCATTCCGCCGGAAGCCCAACCCACCTACCCGGGCAACCGCGAAATTGAGCGCCGCATCAAGAGCATCATCCGCTGGAACGCCATGGCCATGGTGGTGCGGGCCAACCGGCTGCACAGCGGAATCGGCGGCCATATTTCTACCTTTGCCTCCGCCGCAGCGCTGTACGAGGTGGGCTTCAATCACTTTTTCCGGGGCCACACCGACAGCTTCCCCGGCGACATCGTCTATTTTCAGGGCCACGCCTCACCCGGCATCTACGCCCGGGCCTTTCTGGAAGGACGATTATCTGTGGAACAACTCCGCAATTTCCGCCGCGAACTCCAGCCCGGCGGGGGGCTATCGTCTTATCCCCATCCCTGGCTGATGCCCGATTTCTGGCAGTTCCCCACCGTATCCATGGGGTTGGGGCCAATTATGGCCATTTATCAGGCTCGATACAACCATTATCTGGAAGATCGGGGGCTGAAACCCCGCACCGACGCCAAAGTGTGGGCCTTTTTGGGCGATGGCGAAACCGATGAGCCGGAAACGCTCGGCGCCATTACCATGGCCGCCCGCGAACAACTGGACAACCTCATTTTTGTAGTCAACTGTAACCTGCAACGGCTCGACGGCCCGGTGCGGGGCAACGGACAGATTATTCAGGAATTGGAGCGGGTTTTCCGCGGCGCCGGCTGGAATGTCATCAAAATTATCTGGGGCGGCGATTGGGACCCGCTGCTGACCCGCGACACCGAAGGGCTGCTGACCAAACGCATGGAAGGCCTGGTTGATGGACAGGCCCAGCGTTACATTGTCGAAAGCGGGGCCTATATTCGGCAGCATTTCTTTGGCGTTGACCGCCGCCTGATGAAACTGGTTGAGCATCTGTCTGACGACCAAATTCGCAAACTACGGCTGGGCGGCCACGACCCCGAAAAAATTTACACCGGATACAAAGCCGCGGTCGAGCACAAAGGCTCGCCGACCGTTATTTTGGCCCGCACTATCAAAGGGTACGGCATGGGCGAAGCCGGCGAGGGCAAAAACATCACCCATCAACAGAAAAAATTAAACGAAGACGAGCTGCGGGAATTCCGCAGCCGCTTTGGCATCCCTATTTCTGATGAAGATTTGGCCGAAACCCCCTTCTATCGCCCCCCCGACGACAGCCCGGAAATGGAATACCTCCGCGAAAGACGGGCCGCGCTGGGCGGACACCTGCCCAGCCGCAAGGTCTTCAGCATGCCGGTCAACACCCCGGCAGAATCGCTATTTGAGGAATTCTATCAGGGAACCGAAGGCCGCGAAGTATCCACCACCATGGTTTTTGTCCGGATGCTCTCTAAACTATTGCGCGACCAGGAACTGGGCCAACTGATTGTACCCATCGTCTCCGACGAAGCCCGCACCTTTGGCATGGAAGCCCTGTTCCGGCAATGCGGCATCTACGCCCGCACCGGCCAACTTTACGAGCCGGTTGACTCCGACAGCCTGCTCTATTACAAAGAAGCCAAAGACGGCCAGATTCTGGAAGAGGGCATTACCGAGGCCGGCTCAATGTCTTCGTTTATCGCGGCCGGCACGGCGTACGCCACCCACGGCATCAACAGCATCCCCTTCTTTGTTTATTATTCGATGTTCGGCTTCCAGCGTATTGGCGACCTGATTTGGGCCGCGGCCGATATGCGCACCAAAGGTTTTTTGATTGGGGCCACCTCCGGCCGCACCACCCTGGCCGGCGAAGGCTTGCAGCATCAGGATGGTCACAGCCACCTGCTGGCCTCCACCGTTCCCAATTTGATGGCCTACGACCCGGCCTTTGCATTTGAACTGGCAGTCATCCTGCGGGAGGGTGTTCGCCGCATGTACGAAACGCAAGAAGATGTGTTTTACTACCTGACCGTCGGCAATGAGAATTACCCCATGCCGCCGATGCCGAAGAATGACAACATCAAAGAAGGCATCCTGAAGGGGATGTACAAATTCAAGGCGGCGGACAACAAGAAAGCAAAATACCGGGCCCAGCTTTTCGGCAGTGGCGCTATCATGAATCAGGTACTCCAGGCCCAAAAATTACTGGCCGAAGAGTATAATATCGCGGCTGATGTGTGGAGCGTGCCCAGCTACAAGGAATTACGGCGCGATGGCCTGGAGGTGGACCGCTGGAATCTGCTCCACCCCAACGAAACTCCCCGTATTCCTTACGTAACCCAATGTCTGGCCGATGCGCCCGGCGTCTTTGTGGCCGCCTCTGATTATATGAAAGCGTTACCTGACTCCATCACCCGTTGGTCACCCAAACCGATCCTCTCTCTGGGCACCGACGGTTTTGGCCGCAGCGAAACCCGCGAAGCCCTGCGCGATTTCTTTGAGGTTGATTACCGCTACATCACGCTAGGCGTGTTGGCCTCACTGGCCCGAGACGGCGAACTGAAGCAGGATGATGTCAACGCGGCCATGGAAGATTTGAAAATCAATCCGGAAAAATTAAACCCGTTGATTGCCTGAACCAATCCACCTGCCGGAATTGGCTAAGTACCAAACTACCGCCCTATTACTTTGGAGATTTTGAAATGACTGTAGAGTTTAAACTTCCCGAACTTGGCGAAAACATCGAAGCCGGTGATGTGGTCGGCATACTGGTCGCGGTGGGTGACCAGGTTGAACCAAACCAACCGGTGCTGGAACTGGAAACCGACAAAGCCACCATCGAGGTGCCCATTGATACCGCCGGCAAGATTACCGAAATTTTTGTAAAAACGGGCGATAAAGCAACCGTAGGCCAGCCGGTGTTTACCCTGGAACCAACCGCGCCCGAAGCTGATACGGCTGAGACTCCGGCAACCACAGAACCGGCCCCGGCAGAGACCAAAGCTCCTGCTCCGAGTGAGGCTGAATCGGAGGCAGCAGCGCCGGAGCCGGACGCGCCAGCCGCCCCCTCGGAAGCGCCGCCGGCCCCGGGACAACCGCGTCGGACCACCCTCTCCCCGGAAACTTCTCCGGACCCTCAGCGCAGTCAGGTGCCGGCCGCGCCTAATCTGCGTCGCCTGGCCCGCGAAATCGGGGTGGATATTACCCAGGTAGAAGGCACCGGCCCGCAGGGGCGGCTGACGATGGCCGATGTCAAGCGGCAAGCGCGCCACCGGGTGCAACAAGGTGGTGGAGCGGTGAGCGTTACCGCGTCGCCGTTGCCGGATTTTGCCAAATGGGGCGCGGTGCGCCGCGAACCAATGTCTAATTTACGCCGGGCCGCGGCAGAACATCTTAGCCAGGCCTGGGCTACCATTCCCCACGTGACCCAATTTGACCAGGCCGATATTCAGGAGGTGGAAGCGCTCCGCAAGCGGTTTGCCCCCAAAGCCGAGCAAGCCGGCGGTAAACTGACCATCACCGCCATTTTGCTAAAAATAGCGGGCGCGGCGCTCAAGGCCTTTCCCAAATTCAACGCCAGCCTGGATATGGAAAATCAAGAGATTATTTACAAGGATTATTTCCACATCGGCGTGGCGGTGGATACGGAACGGGGCTTGCTGGTGCCGGTCATTCGCGACGTTGACCGCAAAAACATCTTTGAACTGGCGGTCGAGTTGTCGGAGGTGGCCCAAAAAGCCAGAGACCGCAAATTAACCCTGGAAGAAATGCAGGGCGGCAACTTTTCTATCACCAACCTGGGCGGCATCGGCGGCACCAACTTTACGCCCATCGTTAATGCACCGGAAGTGGCAATTTTGGGCGTGGCCCGGGGCCGCATCGAGCCAGTCTACCGCGACGGTCAATTTGAGCCGCGCCTGATGCTGCCGCTGGCCCTCTCTTATGACCATCGCCTGATTGATGGGGCGGACGCGGCCCGTTTTCTGCGCTGGGTTGTGGAAGCCCTGGAAGAGCCAGTGTTGATGTCGCTGCAAGGGTGGTAAATCAGGTGAATTTATCGGATAGGGCCGGACGATAAAATGGATCTAATTACTGAGCGGTATTCAAAAGAATTGACAACGTTGTGCGCAACCTATGGCGTGAAGCGATTGGAGTTATTTGGCTCTGCCCTGCACCCTGACTTCAATCGCGACGACAGCGACCTGGATTTTTTGATAGAGTTCGCGGATGTACACCCACTGGGCGTGTTCGATCGGTATTTTGGGTTAAAGGAAGAACTGGAACGGCTATTTGGACGTTCAGTTGATCTGGTTGAGATACAGGCCATTAAGAATCCATACTTTCGGCAGGCTATTGAACAAAATAAAATCTTAATCTATGGAACTTGAAATCAAGAAACTGATTTACGATATAGATCAGGCAGTCGAGTTGGTTGTTAGTTTCACGGCAGGCAAGAACATTGACAACTATCGAGGTGACCCTATGCTTCGTTCAGCCGTAGAAAGACAATTCGAGATTATCGGCGAGGCATTGAACCGGCTGAAACGGCTCAACCCGAATACCGTAACCCGTATCAGTGAGCACCAGCGGATTATCAGTTTTCGAAATATTCTGGCTCATGGATATGACACCATATCCAATCAAATTGTCTGGGATATTGTGGAAAACAAACTGCCACAGTTACGACAAGACACTGTCCAACTCAAGAATGATTTTGAAATGGAATAGCCGGAATACCGTTTACTCGCGGCCTGACAAAAAATGAGACGCACCGGGTGCGTCTCATTTTTTGTTGCATCGCCAAACATAACAAATAGCCCGTAAACGCTTTTTGAGGTATAATACCCTCTGTATGCTTCATTATAGTCCCCCGAAGCTATTCACAGCTCGCGCTGTTTCATGACGGAGAATTCATTACAATGGAAATTGGAACTGTCAAGCATGTTGACATAGAAAATGAAATGAAAGTGGCCTATCTTGATTACGCCATGAGCGTAATTGTATCGCGGGCCTTGCCCGATGCCCGCGACGGCCTTAAACCGGTGCATCGCCGAATTTTATACGCCATGCACGATATGGGCGTGCGCCACAACACATCCCACAAAAAAAGCGCCCGAATTGTCGGTGAAGTGTTGGGCAAGTACCATCCCCACGGCGACTCCGCGGTGTACGATGCCATGGCCCGGATGTCTCAGGATTTTGCCATGCGCTACCCGCTGGTAGACGGTCAGGGCAACTTTGGCAGCATTGACGGCGACAGCCCGGCGGCGATGCGGTACACCGAAGCCCGGCTGGCTAAAATTTCGCAAGAAATGCTGGCTGACATTGACAAAGATACCGTTGACTGGATGGAAAATTTTGACGGCAGTTTGCAGGAGCCAACCGTTCTGCCGGCTCGCCTGCCCAATATGCTGTTGAACGGCACCTCCGGCATCGCGGTAGGCATGGCCACCAATATTCCGCCGCACAATCTGGGCGAAATCTGCGACGCATTGATCCACCTGATTGACCGCTACGATGAAGTTGACGAAGTCACCGTCGAAGATTTGATGCAGTTTGTTAAAGGACCAGACTTTCCAACCGGAGCCTCGCTCATTGGGCAGGAAGGGCTGAAAAATGCCTACGGTACCGGCAAAGGCCGGGTCACAATGCGGGCCATCGCCAAAATTGAAGAAATGAAAGGCAACCGCCACCGGATTGTGGTCACAGAAATCCCTTACCAGGTGAACAAATCTTCGCTGCTGGAACGGATTGCCGATTTGGTACGTTACGGCAAACTTAAAGATATTTCTGACTTGCGAGACGAATCAGACCGAAACGGTTTATCCATCGTGATCGAACTGAAACGGGGGGCGCAGCCCAAACAGGTACTCAACCGGCTTTACAAATACACCAGCCTGCAAGCCACCTTTGGCATCAATATGCTGGCCCTGCTGGATAACGAACCCCGGGTTTTGCCTTTAAAACGGTCTCTGACGGCCTACATCGAACACCGTCTCGACGTCATCACCCGGCGGACCCAGTACGATTTAGACAAAGCCCGGCACCGGGCCCATATTTTGGAAGGATTGCGGATCGCCCTGGGCCACCTGGATGACGTGATCCAGACCATCCGCCAAAGTGAAAACGCAGACGCGGCCCGCACCGAATTGATGCGTAAATTCGGACTGAGTGAAGTCCAGGCCCAGGCTATTTTGGATATGCAACTGCGCCGGCTGGCCGCCCTGGAACGGCAGAAAATTGAAGATGAATACCAGGAAGTGATGCAAACCATCGCTTATCTGGAGGATTTGCTGGCTAATCCGCAAAAAATTCTGAGTCTGATCAAAGAAGACCTGATTGACGTTAAAGAAACGTATGGCGATGCCCGCCGTACCCGCATTTTGGTGGATGTTACCGGCGACTTTGATGAAGAAGACTTGGTCAAAAAAGAAGATGTTCTGGTCTCTATTACCGAACGAGGTTATATTAAACGAGTGCCGATCCGCACTTTTCGGGCCCAGGGTCGCGGCGGACGCGGGGTTATGGGCATGACCACCCGTGACGAAGATGAAGTGATGTTCTTTTTCGCGGCCAACACCCACGATACCATTCTCTATTTTACGGACAAGGGCAAAGTGTATTCTGAAAAAGCCTACCAGATTCCCGACGGCAGCCGCATTTCCAAAGGGGTCTCGATTATCAACCTGATTAATATTGACCCCGGCGAGCGCATCACCGCCACCATCACCATCCCCGATTTTGAGCAGGCTGAATATCTGATTATGCTGACCCGTAAAGGACGCATCAAACGGACCGACCTGCGAGAATTTGAATCGGTGCGGCCCAGCGGTTTGATTGCCATTTCGCTGGATGATGACGACTCGCTGGGCTGGGTCAAGCAGACCAACGGCAACGATGAGGTTATGGTGGTTTCGTACCGGGGCCAGGCCATCCGCTTTGACGAAAATGATGTACGGGCGATGGGCCGAACCGCGGCCGGGGTCAACGCCATGCGTCTCAAAAAGAATGATGAAATTTGCAGTATGGACATTGTGGACCCGGACGGCAGTTTACTGGTAGTCACCGAAAAAGGATACGCCAAACGGACGCCGCTGGTCGAATACCACGTGCAACGGCGTAACGGCAGCGGGGTACGGACTCTGTCGAGCCAAATGAGCCGCACCGGCGGCATTGTAGGGGCCAGAGTGGCGCCCGATGATGGCGACGTTACAATTATTTCCAGAGATGGGATGGTGTTGCGCACGGCCATCAAACACATTTCCCAACTGAGCCGAGCCACCCAGGGGGTACGGGTGATGAACCTGAAAGGCAACGATGTTGTCGCCTCCGTGGCGGTGATTACGTCTCAGGATAAACAAACAACTACAGAACAGAAACAGAAAGCAATGGCCGGCCAGCCGACCTCTGCCGAAGGTGCAGAGGGGGCGGGTGACGGTCAGAGTCCCTAATGCTCAAAACCCGTATCATAACCTCTCTCGCGGCGATGCCGCTGGCGATTGGGGCGGTCTATCTGGGCGGGGTCTGGTTTTTGCTGGCAGTGGGCGTGGTAGCCCTGATTTCCGGCTGGGAGTTTAGCCGGATGATGCAGGCCGGTCGCTTCCAAACCATGCCCGTTTTTACCCTCGGCCTGATTGCCCTGCTTTTGCTGGACAGCTATCTGTCTTCACTGCGGTTATTAAACCTCATCCTGACCGCCGCGTTGCTCACGTCGCTCAGCGCCCAGCTATTTCGCAAGCGGGCTGTTACCCCCACCGCCGATTGGGCCTTGACGATGGTCGGCGGGCTGTACATTGGTTGGGGGATGGGCCATCTGGTGGGCCTGCGCCAACTGGCCGACGGCCACACCTGGGTGTGGGTAGCTTTACTGGGCACCTGGGGCGCCGATACCTTTGCCTATCTCGTCGGGCGGACGTGGGGCCGGCATAAATTGTGGCCCCGGCTCAGCCCCAAAAAAACCTGGGAAGGGTTCGCCGGCTCGCTGTTGGGCGGTGTTGTGGGCCTGTCGCTGGTGGCCCTGTTTGCCGGCCTGGCCTGGCCCACGGTCATTGTGTTGGGCCTCATTGTGGCCATTATGGGCATGTTTGGCGATTTGTCCGTCTCGATGATGAAACGGCACGTCGGCGTCAAAGATTCCTCCCACCTGTTTCCCGGTCACGGCGGTTTTCTGGACAGAATTGACAGCCTGCTATTTGTCAGTATGGTAGTATATTACTACGCAGTCTGGATTGGCTAGGCAGAAAGAAAGATAACAATGCTATCACTTGAAACGTTATATAACAAACATGTCAGAAAGTTGTCTGTTCAGGAACGATTACGGCTGATATCGATGATCAATCAGTCAAGAGTTGGGTGAAGATGAAGCAATATCCGCTTCAAGCGCCCCCCCAAACACAGCATCATGGAATTGCACGGTTTGGGAAATGAAATCTGGACAAATCTTGACCCACAGGACTATGTAAACCAACTTCGGGAAGAATGGAAACATCGTCTGGATGACCTATTGACCGTAGCCGGAGACTAACCTATGCCTCCAGAACAACCAACCCTTGTTTTAATTGACGGCCACGCCCTGGCCTACCGGGCCTATTTTGGCATGCCGGCCACCTTCAACACCAGCGCCGGCGAACCGACCCACGCCGTGTACGGCTTCACCAATATGATTTTGGCCGTCTGGCGCGAGTACGACCCCGATTATTTCATCGTGACTTTTGACCGGGGCGACACCTTCCGCCACCAGATGTACGACGAATACAAGGCCACCCGCGAAAAAATGCCCGATGACCTCCGCAGCCAGATTGACCGCATCGAGCAGGTGGTGCGGGCCTTTAATATGCCGGTCTTCACCAAAGAAGGCTACGAGGCCGACGACCTGCTGGGTACGCTGGCCAACCAGGCCGCAGCCCGCGGCATCGAGGCCCTGATTGTCACCGGCGACCGGGACGCCTTTCAACTGGTGGCGCCCCACATCAAGGTGCTGATTTCCGGGCGCAAATTTGCCGACCGGCTCGTATACGACGAAGCCCGCGTCACCAAACGGTACGGTGTCACCCCTAAAGAATTGATTGACCTCAAAGGCCTGGTGGGCGATAGCAGCGACAACATCCCCGGCGTGAAAGGTATCGGCGAAAAAGGCGGCGCCAAATTGATTCAGCAGTACGGCACGCTGGAAAATATTTACGCCAATCTCGATAAAATCACCCGCGGCACCCGCACCAAGTTGGAAACTGACCGGGACAAAGCCTTTCTGTCGCGCGACCTGGGCCGCATCATCACCGATGTGCCGGATGTGGAACTGAACATCAAGGCCGGCAAAACCCGCGACTTTGATTTGGTAAAGGTGGCCAACCTCTTTGTAGAACTTGAATTTAACACCATTTTCAACCGCATCCCCGGCGCGCCGGAGGACAAACTGCCGGCAGACATCGCTACGGTAGACCTGCCCGGCCCAACCGCCCCCATTGCCCCGGACGGCAACTACATCACCGTGGATACGCCCCAAAAACTGGCCGAGTTGACGGCCAAACTCAAAGCCAGCCCCCGCCTGGCCGTTGACGTAGAAACCGACAGCACCGACGAAGTCCAGACCAATCTGGTGGGCATCGCCATTACGTCCGCAGCCGGTCAGGGCTACTACATTCCGCTGGGCCACGGGCGCGGCGCGCCCAGTCAACATGGCCGGCAGGCCAACTTGTTCGACCTGCCCGCCGCCGACACTCCGCCCCAGCTTGATTTCGAAACGGTCCAAAACGCACTGTCCTCCATTTTGGCCGATGGCAACATCATCAAATTTATGCACAACGCCAAATTTGATATGACCGTTCTGGAGCGGCACGGTCTGCCGGTGCAGCCGCCCATTTTCGATACCATGATTGCCTCGTGGCTGGCCAACAACGCGCCCGGCGCCCGGCACGGACTAAAGGATTTGGTGCGGGAGCAGCTCAACATCCAGATGACCGAAATCAGCGAGTTGATTGGCAGCGGCAAAAACCAGATTACCATGGCCCAGGTTCCCATCGAACAGGCCACGCCCTACGCCGCGGCGGATGTGGATATGACTCTCCGCCTGGCCGACTCTTTACAAGAACCGCTGCAAGCCACGTCCACGCTTCAAAAAATTTTTGATGACCTGGAACTGCCGCTGATTTATGTGCTCAAAGATATGGAACTGGCCGGTATCAAGCTGGACGTTGACGCGCTGCGGCAGATGTCCAGCGAGATGAGTCGCCGCCAGGCACAACTGGAACAGGAAATTCACCGGGTGGCCGATGCTACCTTCAACGTCAACTCCACCCAGCAGCTATCAGAAATACTGTTCGATAAGCTGGGCCTGCCCACTGCCGGGCTAAAAAAAACCAAAAGCGGCTTTTACTCCACTGCGGCTGGTGTGCTGGAAAAACTCCAGGGCCAGCACGACATCATTGATTTGATTCTGGAGTATCGCTCCCTGGCCAAGCTGGTCAGCACTTATGTGGATGCCCTGCCGGCGCTGGTAAACCCCGCCACGGGCCGGGTGCACACCAACTACAACCAGATTGGCATTTCTACCGGACGACTGTCCAGCAGCAACCCTAACCTGCAAAATATCCCCATCCGCACCGAACTGGGCCGGGAAATTCGGCGGGCCTTTGTGGCCGAGCCGGGCCGGCGTCTGATTGCCGCGGATTATTCGCAAGTCGAACTGCGAATTCTGGCCCACATTGCCCAGGATGAGGGGCTGCGCCGGGCCTTTGTCAATGACGAGGACATCCACGCCAGCACCGCGGCTGCGGTACTGAGCCTGCCCATCGAGCAGATTGATAAATACCAGCGGCGCATCGCCAAAGCGGTCAACTTTGGCCTGATTTACGGGCAATCGGCGTTTGGCCTGGCCCAGAGCACCGACATGAGCCGCGAAGAAGCTCAGGCTTTTATTGACACCTATTTTGAAAAATATCCGGGGATAAAAACCTACATCAGCGACACCAAAAAACAGGCCGCCGAGCAGGGCTACGTCCAAACGATGTGGGGTCGTCGCCGCGACTTTAGCAATCTGGCTGAGTTGAAAGGGCCGCAGCGGGGCGCGGCAGAGCGAGAGGCTATCAACATGCCCATCCAGGGCAGCGCCGCCGATATTCTCAAGCAGGCCATGATTACCCTGCACGCCCGCCTCAGGGAGAAAAATCTACGTAGCCGGATTTTGTTGCAAGTGCACGACGAACTGGTGCTGGAAGCGCCGGACGAGGAAGTGACCGAGGTGGCTAACCTGACCCGCGCGGTAATGTCATCGGCTTGCGAGTTAAGCGTGCCGCTCAAAGTTGATGTGGAAGTGGGCCACAACTGGCTGGAAATGGAGCCGGTGGAGCCTTAACCTACCCCAAACAAGCCGGCATCCCCTTTGGTAGTTTCATCCTCTTCATAGCCGTCGCGAGGACAACGCCAGATGATGTGCATCACAAAGGCGTTGTCTTTATCTCGTTTGGCCTCGATCTCTTTCAAGGCGGCATCACAATGAGGACAACGGCGACCAATGAGGCCGCGGGCAGCAAATATCGCCATAATCAGCAGGGCAAAGGGATACATAAACTGGAAACTGACAAACAGGATGAAGAAACCCGCCAAAACTACCACTGCCCCAAAGAGTAACGGCCGGCCCAGAAACCGGTGTAAATCATAAAAAAAATGTCCCCGTCTTGGCATAATTTAGCCCTGTTTGCAACGATTTCCAATTTAGCGTAAGGAAATTCTCTCCCTACTCCATACTTCTTAATCCCAAGAACTGTTGCCCCATTTGCTCAATCATCGGGATTGAGTATAGCATGTCCCTCAACTCTGTCAACGTGAGGTAAAAACCATTGATACGCACTGAAATTACCCAACTCATCGAAAAGGCCGTCAAAAAAGCTCAGAAAAAAGGCGACCTGCCCAAATTTGAAATTCCCAAAATTACACTGGACCGGCCCAAAAACCCCGACCACGGCGACTACGCCACGCCGCTGGCCCTGGGGCTGGCTCGCTACGCCCGCATGGCCCCCGTCACAATCGCCGAGCGGATTGTGAAGCGGCTGGAACAGCCCCCCTATCTGGGCGAAGTAACGGTGGCCCACCCCGGTTTTATCAACATTCGCCTGGCCGAAGGATGGCTGGCCCAACAGGTAGAAACTATTTTGGCCGAGGCCGGTGAATTTGGCCGGGTAAACCTGGGCCGCGGTAAAAACGTACAGGTGGAATTTATCAGCGCCAACCCCACCGGGCCGCTGACCATCGGCTCCGGGCGGAACGCGGTCCTGGGCGACACCCTGGCCAATGTACTGCACGCGGCCGGCTATCAGGTTCAGCGAGAGTATTACGTCAACGACGTCGGGACCCAGGTTGACAATCTGGGCAAGGCCATGTATGCCCGCTACGCCCAGGCGCTGGGCCAGGTCGAGCCGGACCCGGAGGAGTACCAGGGCCAATACCTGGTGGAAATGGGGCAGGCCGCGGCCCAGGAACTGGGCGACGCCTGGCTCAAGGCAGACCGAGATGAGGCCCTGACTTTCATGCGGCAGGAGGCCCTCAAACAGATTATCGCCGGCTTAAAAGAAGATACTGCCCTGATTGACGTTCATTTTGACCGCTGGTTTTCTGAGCAAAGTTTGTACGATGACGACACTTATGGCCTGGCTTTTAACAAACTGAGCGCCAAAAATATGATTGTGGAGCGGGACGGGGCAGTCTGGCTGCAAGGCGATAATGACGATGACAAAGAAAATGTAATTGTCCGCTCCGATGGCCGGCCCACCTATTTTGCCTCTGATATTGCCTATGTGTGGGATAAACTGGTTAAACGGGGCTTCGAGTGGGCCATCTACGTGTGGGGGGCGGATCACCACGGCCATGTGCAGCGGCTAAAAAACGCGGCCAAAGCGCTGGGCCTGGACCCGGAAAAAGTGACCATCATCCTGTACCAGCTTGTCACCCTGACCCGCGACGGAGTGCCGGTGCGGCAAAGTAAACGGACAGGTGATTTTATAACCGTGCGGGAAGTGGTGGAAGAAATCGGAGCCGACGCCTTCCGGTTTATGCTGCTGACCCGCGCCGCCGACAGTCAGATGGAACTGGACCTGACTCTGGCTGCCCAGCAAAGCAGCGAAAACCCGGTATATTATGTGCAGTACGGCCACGCCCGGATTGCCAGCATTTTCCGTAAGGCAGAAGATGAGGGGGCTTCGCCGGCCGGGGGCGATGTGTCGCTACTGACCCACCCCGCGGAGTTAGAGCTAATC
>Ga0180430_10002785_pt1 | contig 15516 bp, 14 predicted proteins | sample SS_ome_9_FD_132999 | JGI IMG/M metagenome (GOLD analysis project Ga0180430, IMG submission 132999) | Hypersaline lake sediment archaeal communities from the Salton Sea, California, USA - SS_1_S_2 metaG | ecosystem: Environmental > Aquatic > Non-marine Saline and Alkaline > Hypersaline >... | reverse complement strand
TCCCAGATGAGGCGACTTGATCTGCTGGAACTTGAGGCTCGAACCGTCGGCGGTAATCTCGAACTTGTAGAATTTCTCACCGAGCCTGTGGTAGTGGCGAAGCGGAAGGGCGATTTTCGAATCACCGATCAGGATCGCATCGCGGCCGTCATGGCCGTACTTACCGTCGAAATTATCGTCAATGATACGGATATTCAGCGAGTCGATCTGTCCGACCCAACCGTGCAGGCCCCGCATCCGCCATTTCATGAGCGTTACTTCATTCTTCTTCTTGTCATATACGATCTCGACATCCATGCACCGAATCGTCAGTTCCTTCCCACCGCGTTTTGCCGTCAGGATCACCGAACCGTCCTTGGCGACATTGCGGTATTCGCCCGTGTTCACCAGTCCGTCGGCGTCGGTATCCACGCCGAGCCGTGAGCCCGTCTTGTCGCCCCAACCGGCTGCCTGAACGGTCTGTCCGCCAATGGTCAGCTTGACCAGCGACGTTTTCGACTCAATGCGATTTATACCCATTGCCACAGAGCGCGTCAAACAGGTCACGTCATTGCCCGTATCGTAGGTGAATTTCACTTCACGGACGGGGCGTGCGGCCTCACCGTCGCCGACCGAGGCGGCTGGTAAAGCCGGGATGACAATAACCGCCAGGAGAATCGCAGATCTGAATCCCATGTTAAATCTCACTCAGACAACCATACCAACATTATACCGGATACCGGGATTCGAAGCAATTGTCCCGCTTTGAATTCTCGACCGCACGACGAGTGTTTGATATATCCTGGTGTCTGACCGCCCTTGACGTTCCGTTCAACTCATGCCATCATTGCACTAACATACGGAGTGTGCATATGAAATCGATAGATTCCGGGCGTGAGTTCATGAAGTCGGGGTTTGCGGATATGGATGGGCGGAGGTCGGATCAGTCCGGGGGCGTTCGCCAACCACCGCTGGAGAAACCTTACGAACAATCCGTGAAGGTCATCAAGCTGCCCAGGCCCGACGCCCGGGCGGTTCGGAAAGCCGATATATACGCATGTATGAAAGACCGTCGCAGCCGGCGCAGGTTCTCCGACCAGCCGCTGACGCTGGTAGAACTGGCGCTGCTGCTCTGGGCCACACAGGGAATAGACAGCATCGGGCCTGAGCGATGCTCCACGTTCCGACCGGCGCCGTCGGCGGGAGCAAGACACGCGTTCGAGACTTACATTATCGCAAATCGAGTTTCCGGTCTGGACGGGGGAATCTATCGATACCTTCCGCTTACCCACGAATTGCTGCCGACCGCGGAAATGTCAGACGAAGTGTCCCAGCGATTGACTGCCGCCACGTTCGGGCAGAGATTTGTCGCCCGGGGGGCGGTGGTCTTCGTCTGGAGCTGCCTGCCTTATCGCGGTGAATGGCGCTATCAGCACGAGGCGCACAAGAACATGCTGCTGGACGCCGGGCACGTGTGTCAGAATCTGTACCTGGCGGCCGAAGCCGTCGAGTTCGGCGCCTGCGCGATCGCCGCTTACGACCAGGACGCGATGGACTCGCTGCTGGGGCTCGACGGCGCCGACGAGTTCGTTGTGTACCTCGCGCCGGTCGGTAAACCGGCGTAACTACCGCTGTCTTTTCGGTGTGACTTCTTCGACCCATTTCAAGTTGAGGTCCAGAAGGCGTTTGACGATTTCGGGTTTCGTCTTCAGACAATCTTCACGTTCGGGCTTGTCGCCGGTCCCGCGTCACCGGTGCGGGTCATACCCGGTTTGTTTAAGCGAGGGCGATTGCATTCCAGCGCCCCAAGCCCACAGATAGCTATCTGTGGGCTTTCGGCACGCACGATCCACGATCGGCGATCGGCGGATCGCACCTTTTTCTTGCGAGAAGATCGGATAAGACGTAAAATAAAAGTTTGTCTTAATGTTGAAGGAAGATGCTATGCCTGTAATGAAACTTACCGAGCGCCTAAACGCGGCATCAGTTTTCATCGACGACAATATCACCGCCGGACGCGGCAGCAGGCCTGCAATTCTATGCGGTGAGGAGACCGTGACTTACGCGCAACTGCACGAGAACGTCAATCGAGTGGGCAACGCCCTGTTGGACCTGGGGATACGCATAGAGCAGCGGGTAGCTATCCTCATGCCCGATAATCCCGAATGCGCATACGCATTTTTCGGGGCGATCAAGGTCGGGGCGATTGCCATACCGATGAATACGATCCTGATGCCCAAGGACTACGAGTATCTCCTTAACGATTCCCGGGCTCACGTGCTAATCGTGCATCCGTCCCTCCTGGGCCACATAATGGAGATTCGAGGCGGCCTCAAGCACCTCGAACACATTATCGTCGCCGGCGAAGATCACGATGCGCCGCTGGTGCTCAGCAGACTGATGGCCGCCGCATCGACCGAACTCGACCCCGTGGAGACCAGCAAGGACGATGCGGCATTCTGGTTGTACAGTTCGGGCACGACCGGATTCCCCAAGGGCGCGATCCATCTGCACCACGACATGATTGTAGCGGCCGACCTGTACGCTCGCGACACCATCGGTCTGACCGAATCGGACACCTCGTTCTCGATCGCCAAGCTCTTCTTCGCGTACGGGCTTGGCAACGGTCTGTACTTCCCGCTGCGTACGGGCGGCGCCACCGTGCTCCTGCCCGGTAGGCCCATGCCCCAAACGGTGTACGAAGTTATCGACCGGTACCAACCGACCGTGTATTACGGTGTTCCGACGAGTTACGCGGCGATGCTTCACCTGGCTGAACAGATTGATCGGACCTCCCTTGGTAATGTCCGGATGTGCATCTCCGCCGGTGAACCGCTGCCCAAACCGATCTATGACAAATGGCTCGAACGTTTCGGCGTGGAGATACTCGACGGTATCGGCTCGACCGAAATACTTCACATATTCATCTCCAACCGACTCGGAAGGGTGAAACCGGGTTCGACGGGCGAGATCGTTGAGGGATATGAAGCCAAGATCATCGACGATGACGGTAAGGAAGCGCTTCCCGGCCGGGAGGGCACGTTGTATATCAAGGGCGACTCGATCGCGAACGGATATTGGAACAAGCACGAGCAAACCAAGACGACCTTCTGCGGAGAGTGGATAAACACTCACGACAAGTTCAGCGTGGACGAGGACGGGTATTACTGGTACGCCGGTCGAACCGATGACATGATAAAGGTCTCCGGACAGGCGGTCTGGCCGGCGGAAGTCGAGTCGATCCTGCTGCATCATCCAGCCGTTCTGGAAAGCGGTGTGATCGGTGTGCTCGATGCGGAGGGCCTGATCAAACCGCGGGCTTACGTGGTGCTGAAAGACGGGTACGATCCCAGCGACGAACTGGTCCGGGAACTCCAGACGTTCGTAAAGAAGAACACCGCACCGCACAAATACCCGCGGTCAATCATCTTCACAGACAACCTGCCCAAAACCGCCACAGGAAAAATCCAGAGATACAAACTCCGGGAACTGGCTGCGGCGGAGTCGGAGGAAGAATAAACAGCACACGACCAGCATAAGGGTCCAATGTTTAACCGAGTCGCAATGCATAGAACCCATCGAATATGGGCTTATCGTCCATTGTCATAATCCCAAAATGCCGAAGCAACGCCGCGTCACCAATATCCGTTGACTTGTATGTCTCTTCTTGCGTGCCATACGGATTAGCGAGCGTAACCTCAAGCCTGAATTCTGCTTGAGCTTCATCGTAACGCATTGCAACACGCGATATTTTCTGACCTTGGAATATTCGCCACACCATGACCAGCATTACCGGGTTGCGAGTCGTACCCAAAGCTTGCAGGAACGCATTAACCTGCGCCGAGTGTTTCTCGTAGGAGGCGACCAATGATTTCTCTGTAAACTCAAGTGACAATCCCCTTCGATTCGCTTCAGCGGTTGCGGCCTTTAGAGTCTGGTACAGACGTTGGACCGCTTCTTCTTTGGGGAAGAAACAGTCGATGATCCACCCTTCGCCACACATCCGTATCAATTGTTCAAGATCGTTTGGTTGATTGGGAGTCATGCCGCCGCTCCTTGAGAAGGACCCGCCATGGCAAAGATGTTCATGCGAAGGGCGCTTTTCATACCGGAAAGAAACAGACGGGACATCTTTGAATTCGGATCATCAACAACCACTGTAACTTCGTCTTGCCGAACCAGAATATGAATCATTGTATCGATCAATTCGGGTTCTGCACCCAACTCATCCCACTTTTTCGCCATTTCCATATTTTGATAGACAAAGACATCAGTCATCCCCTCCGGGATCAACTCCGTTCCACCGATTACCGACTTCTCACCGCTATCTGCATCTTCGATTACTACATCAGGCCAGATTCGCTTAATCAGCCTGAGCGATACAACCATAGCATCCCGTGGACTGGCTCCCGTCGGAATTACAATATCAACTCCACCAATCATGATTGTTCCTCCATAGCGATAACTTCTATACGATTACCATGTAAACCCTGACGATTCTTCTCTACCGGATAGTCATCGGCGCTGTAGAAAATATGCTCACCGCGACCGCCGTCTATGCTCTGGAGGTCACCAACATCCTCAAAAGCGAAGAAATACTCGATCTTACTCTTCGGTATCCGGAGCTTCTTGGCGAGATTTGGCGTCTCAATAGGAAAGTCGGTAAAATACGCACCAAACGGATGCACTCTGGGCATCGGCGGCTGACTGGCTTTGAACAACCACGTAAGCTGCGAAGAGATTGCCTTGTACGCTTTTTCGTTTGTGTAGTGGAATTGCCGCATCATTCCCATCATTATCCGGCTAGTGACATACAGTTGATTATCCCCCGATAATTTATCCAATGCAACTCGAATCTGGAAAAGTGCCATCGCGATTCAAGAGAATGCTTCATGCGCCTTGGCGAAAACGTCCGCGGCGTCGCGAAGTTCGATAGCACCCTCGTCGATCTCGCGGCGGCGTTTTTAAATTTCCTCTCGCCACGCGGGGGTTATCTCGTTAGCAACCGTCTCGTCAGAGCTTTCAACATGCCGCGCTGTTACATCCGCAGGAGGGCGGAACCCCATACGAAACCCGATCCGAACGCCACCAGGAGAACCGTGTCACCGGGATTGACGCGCCCGGTCTTTCTGGCCTGGTCAAATGCTATCGGAAGGCACGCCGAAGCCATATTCCCATAACTCTCGACGTTAATGAACACTTTCTCCGACTCGATTCCAAGCTTCTCGATTATGGCCTCGAGCATTCTCCTGTTCGCCTGGTGGGGAATGAGGATGTCGATATCCTCGAGAGTCAAATCGTTGGCTTGCAGCGATTCATGCGCCACCGAGACCATATTGGCTACACCGTGCTCGAACACTGTCTTACCGTCCATCCGGAAATGCACGCGGCCGGCGTCCACGTCATCGGGGTCGATGAAGGCCATCTTTCCCTGTCCGGAGCCCGGGGCGGCGGTGTAGAGGGCCTTTGCGTAAGAACCGTCGGCGTGGAGTATGGTCGAGACGATGCTGGAGTTTTCATCTTCGGACGGTCCGACGATTGCGGCCCCGGCGCCGTCGCCCAGCAGGATTCCGATGTTCCTTCCGTCGTTCGAGCCATCGATCCGCTTGGAGAGCACTTCGGAGCAGACGATCAGCACGTTGCGGTACGTTCCGGCCTGGATGAAGTGATCGGCGACCGCCATACCATAAATCAGGCCGGCGCATTGCTCTTTTATGTCCAGCACGGGGATACCCGGTATGTCTAGTTTGGCCTGGAGGAAGAACCCGCATCCCGGGTCGTGGTGATCGGGCGTTATCGTATTCATGATCAGCAGGTCGATCTGATCGGGTGCGAGTCCGGCGTCTGCGATTGCGGCCTGGGCGGCCTGGGCGCCTAGGTCCGATGCGCTTGTTTCGGGGGCGGCGTGGCGTCTTTCGCGCACACCGGTCCGGGTGACGATGAATTCGTTGGTGGTCTCCATCATCTTTTCGATGTCGAAGTTGGTGACGACGTTTTCCGGCAGGAAGTGACCGGTTCCCAGAATTCGTGACGGTATCATGGCGTTCTCCCGCGTAGACCGGCGGTTAGCTCTGCTCTTGGGGCTGGATTTCTTCGTATTGCATCGACTGCTTGACCAGCAGGCTGCAGTTCTTTTGAAAGAACTCGAGCGGCATGAGTTGCGTTTTGGCGTATACTTCCTCGCCGAGTCGCCCGGCGATTTCGCGCACGGATTTACCGGCGTTGACCTCGTCGATAATTCGCTGATGGTATGCTTTGGTGGCGTCCAGTGCGCCTTGGAAGTAAGCTTTTATATCTTCGGTCCCGACGATCACGGCGTTATGGCTGAGGCAGAGCACCTCGGCGTCGAGTTCCGCGAGGCGCGCGATCGAATCGAGATACTCTCCGTAGTGCGAGAAGTAGTTAGGCCACCAGAAATCGTCAGGCAGAAAATATCCCGTCGCGTCGGAGATGATCAGGGTTCCGTCGGCGGGGTTGTGGAAGCTGAGGCTGCAATCGCTGTGCCCGGGAGTGAACAGCACGTTGTACTCGACGTCTCCGATGACGAGGAGATCGCCTTCGGCGTGGAAGCAGTCCACGGGTATTCGCATTTCTTCGAGCGGGTCGGGTTTGTGTTCGGCGCGGATCGAGCCGGCCTTCAGCAGCGAATCGGTAATTACGTCGTCGACCTTGGCGAAGAACGAGACGGCCTTTTCGGCGTTCATGGTTCTTGCCGCCAACTGCGAGGCGCAGACGGTCACTCCCGGGAACATCCGCTGCATTGCGGGTACGGCCATTACGTGGTCCGGATGAGCGTGCGTCACAATAATTTGCCTGACGAAGTCAGGCGGGACATTCAGGGCTGCAAGCTGTTGCTGCAACACGGGCCCCATGGCGCCGACACCGCCTTCGAAAATCGCTCCCTGGTCTCCGCCCTTGACGAGATATAACGGATATTCATTCGTCCCGAGCATCGTTAACGATTCGGTCAATTCGATCGGCGGATCCTTTTTGATCATGATTGTTGTCCTTTCCGCGACTGTTCCATCGCAAACAAAGCCGCCCCGAAAGCGCCTGTATACTGCGGGTTTGGGGGCATTTGGGCTTCGGTTTCAAGGGCTTGTCCCAGCAGTTCAGCCAGGAACGGATTGTGCGCGACGACGCCTCCGGTAGTCACCAGGAGGCCTTGGACGCGGTCCATTTCCACTATCCTGTTAACAACCGAGCAAAACGCCCCGCGGACGATGTCGGCGACGTCCACGCCGGCGCGAATCTTGGCGAGCACTTCGGTGGCGGCGAATACGGTGCAGAAGCTGCTGAGCGGTTGGTTGTTGGTTGACCGTTTGGCCAGCGCGTTAAGTTCGGAAATATCCAGCACCAGGCGGTAGGCTATTTCTTCTATGAAAGCGCCCGTACCGGCGGCGCACTTGCGGTTCATCTTAAAGCTTATTCTCCGCCCGTCGGCGTCGAGGTGTATGACCTTGCTGTCCTGGGCGCCTATATCGATAACGGTCATTCGATCTTGAAAATGGAAGTACGCGCCTCGCCCGTGGCAGGCGATCTCCGTCATCTTACCGTCGGACCATGGAACGTTATCCCGCCCGTATCCGGTCGACAGGGACCTGGCGATCTGCGAGCGGTCGATGGAAGCCTCCGCGAGCACCTGCTCCAGGAGCATCTCGGATGTTTGTGTATAATCGATACCGGACCGCTGCATGGCCCGGCCCGCAATCTCGCCTTGGGAGTCAACGATCGCCAGTTTTGCGGTCGATGCGCCTATGTCAATTCCACAGAAATACGCCATCTCTTCACCTTGTTCGGCAACTACGCCCCGGAAAGCTGCTCCACGAACGCCTCGATGTTCGTGCGAGATTGCTCTTCGGAGTACAGCCTCAAGTCGTTCAGGTCGCCATTGATGACGACGAATGGTTTACCGGTTTTCGTTTCGAGCCGCTTCGGCAGGTCGTAGCGGTTGTTGGAGTTATTGGGGCAGGTCTTCGCGTCGTGATACATGACACCGTCGATCGAGTATTTTTCGATCATGTCTGCCATGTACACTTCCTTGTAGTCGTCGCTGCGGCAGATGAACAGGTCGCAGTAAGCCCGGGCCATGCTCGTGAAAGGTTGGTCCGGGTCGAGGGCCTCGAATACCCAACTGTTACAGTAAGTCGAAGCGACCACGCATGTTTGCAGTTCCATGAACTGCATCGAGAGATTCCTGAGTTTGCCCCATATGGGCATGCCTTCCCAGTAGATCCGGTGCGTTTCACCCGCGACGGCGGCTACAGAGTCGGCGATACGCTGCTGAAGTTCGGACAAGAGCAGTTCGTAGTATTCGATGGCCTGGGGTGCTCCTCGCAGTACAACCGCCGGGCCCATGTGAACCGTCCCGTCAAAAAACGTGAGCGGCGACGGAATGGCCGATGCCGTCTCGAGAACCGCTTTCCACAGCTCCGTGCATCGCCTGGAGAGACTGACAACTTCCTTGAATTTGTCCATGTCGAACTTCTCGCCGGAAACGTCCGCGAGGGGATCGATCAGCGCCTCGATCTGCTTTGCCACAGACTTGATGATGGCCTCGCCGAGCGCACCGATGGACCTGGGGGTTTCGACACCGATACAGGGCACGTCCCATTCGCGAGCGTAGAACTGGAACCAGTCTTTGACGTCGCGGCACTGGTTGGTGTTGTAGACCAGCACGTCGGCCTTTGGCGGACCGGGCAGACCGAGCTTCTGAAAGGGACTTTCGCCCTTGAGATAGGACCCGACGTCGCTGGTCAGGTACGAGCAGATGTCCGGTGAGAATCCGTGCGCGTTGGCCAGCGGTATCAGATCGGTAGCCATCCGCGTGGCGCCGAGCATCGCGCCGTGGTTCTCGGGGAAGTAGACTTCGAAGCCCATCGCCCTGAGCAGTTCCGCCGGACCGACGGAACTGCACCAGGCAATCTTCTTACCAGAGGGCTCGGGGCCCACCATATCGTTGAAGTATTGGCCCATCAGCGCTTTCATCTTTCCGGTGGCCTGAATTTTCTTTGGTTCAGCGGTTGGAGCCATCGTCACGTTCCTTTCATCTCGTACATAAGTTCGCACGGTTTAAATCGCGGGCCAAATCGCTCGGCGAGTTCCTCAAGCCGGTCGATAACCGTGTCAAGTCCTGAATCCCGGGCGTATTTCAGCACACCACCGCGAAAGCCCGGAAACCCGATTCCCAATACGGTGGCCGCGTCAATGTCCGACTGACGCTGGGCGATCTGTTCAGCCAGCACGCAGAATGCTTCGCTGACCATCCTCAGCACCAACCGATCGGTGATCTCGTCGGTATCAATATTGCGCCGGGTCGTGGCGGTGTCGCGCTGCACCTGTTCGATAATACTCCGTGCGGCCTGACTATCGTGTCGAGTATAGTCGCCCGCGTCGTATCTGTACACTCCCGAACCGCTTTTCTGGCCAAGGTAACCGGCGGCGACCAGACGGTTGACGATCTGACAAGGCCCGCCGTGCGATGGAAAGGCGCGCCGCAGCACCTCGTCGGTAAACGCGAGAATATCGATCCCCGCCATGTCTATCAGCGTCAGCGGACCCATCGCAAAACCGAATTCCACCATGGCTGCATCGATTGCGCGGGGTTCGGCGCCGTCCTGGAGCAGCCGGAACGCTTCCTTCAGGTACGGTACGAACAGGCGGTTGACCAGGAAGCCCTCGCGATTTCGGACCAGGACGGGCGTTTTTCCTATGGATTTCGCCAGGGACATTGCGGTGGCGGTCACCACGTCGTCAGTTTCGTCGCGGTAGATCACTTCCACCAGCGGCATGCGCTGGGCGGGATTGAAAAAGTGTAGCCCGACCAGTCGTTCGGGGCGGACCATTCCGCTTGCCAGCACGTCCAGCGAAATCGTCGATGTATTCGTCGCGATTATCGTCTCGGGCCCGCAGACCGATTCGATCTCGCTGAAAACCGCTCGCTTTACCGCTGCGTCCTCGTATACCGCCTCTATCACGAGATCCGCACCGGCCAGGTCCTTCCACGATGTTGTGGTCGAAACAAGATCGAGCGCGCGGGTGTGCTTTTCGGGCGATATTCGCCCGCTGTCGAGCTGCTTGTCAAACGATTTGCGTATCTTCTTGTCCCCGCGCTGCAGTGCCGAAACGTCGGCGTCGCATACGATTACGCTGCGACCGGCAGAAATAAGGGCCTGGGCGATTCCCGTGCCCATCGACCCCATGCCCGCAATAGCGACGGATGAAACGTGCCGGGGGGTTATACCTTTCAGGCCGGGCGCCTGGGCGGTCTTGCGGGTCGCGAAGAACAGGTAGATTCGATTCTGCGTCGCGCCGGTGCCCATGCACTCGGCGAAGGCGTCGCGTTCGGCCAGGAGCCCCGCCTCGAACGAGTCTTCCAGGCCGATTTGAACGGTATGGAGTATCTTTCGCGGCGCGATGATCTCACCGCGCTCGTCGGCGACGAGTTTTTCGGCGTGAGAGTAATCCGGGTCGCTTATCTTGTCGGCGCGCAGGGACGTTTTGACCGGCGCCCCTGACGCCAGGAGCTTTCCGGCGGTTTCGATGAACCTCTCGGGTTCGCAGATAGCGTCGATGAGACCCAGATCGCGTGCCCTGTTCGCGTCGATCGAGGCGCCGGTAAGCAGCATTTTCAACGCTTCGCTCGTTCCGATCAGGCGGGGCAGCCGCTGCGTTCCGCCGGCGCCGGGATTGATTCCAAGTCTGACTTCCGGCATGGAAAATCGAGCGGCTGGGTCGCAGAGGCGAAAATGACACGCCATCGCCAACTCCAACGCGCCTCCGATCACCTTGCCCGTAACGGCGGCGGCGACTGGTTTTTCCGAGGCCTCGACCGTGTCGAACGCCTCCTGGAAAACGCGGGACGTCTCGATCGCGCCGGCGTCGGTGGACAGCCCGTCGAAGATGTTCACGTCCGCCCCGGCGCTGAAACCATTCCCGGCGCCCGTGATTACGATACCGACGGTGCTGTCGTCGGCGCCGGCCCGGGCGATCGCGGCACGCAGTTTGCGCAGCATCTCGAACGTAATCGCATTCAGCGGTGGATTGTCCAGGCGCAGAATGGACATGTTTTCGGATACGCTGTATTCGATCATTACGATTGGCCTCGTTGGTTTTGAAAGACAAATGGGGATTTATGGACCTGTCTGCCGGCAGGCAGGTCCCTGTAATCCCCATCTGGTTTTCGCCGTTACAGTTCGAGGGTGAGTTTCAGTGAATCCTTTGCGCAGTCGGCGTACATTTCGAATGCTTTTGGCGCTTCGTTCCAAGGCATGAGGGGCGTGACCATCGAGGCGAGATCCGATGCCCGCCCGTCGATTACCATATCAGCGGCTATCTGGAAGTAGGCTGCACATTCCGGCCCGACGCAGTTAATGATTCGAGTTTCGTTGCGGAATGTCGCATACCACGGGAAGGCCTGGTCGTTGTAATCGGGCATACCGAATACGAACAGGCGCCCGGCGCGCCGGACCAGTTTCGAGGCGGTGGTCAGCGCGTCGGACTCGCCTGTGGCGCAGACGCAGAAATCGATCATCTCGCCTCCGGTCAACTCTGTGACCTTCTCGACGACATCCTGGCTGGATGCATCGATAACCTCGGTGACGCCATATCTCTTCGACCATTCGAGACGCCAGTCCAGCAGGTCCGTGGCGATTACTTCCCTGGCGCCCATCCGCCACAGCACGTACGTCCAGATTAACCCCATCGGACCCTGCCCGATTACCGCGCATCGCTGATTGATGACGCCGGCGGTCTGGTCCATCGCGCGGAGCACGGTGGCCAGCGGCTGGGCGACTATCAGGCCCCCGACATCGGGTGCGTCGGCAGGGAGCAGCGCTATCCCGGGCGGTTCGGCGACTATGTACTCGGCGAATCCGAAGTATCCTATCGGTTGGGCCAGAACCAGCGTGCCTTCCTGCCACTCGTCGCAGCGAGACTTGACGATAATACCGATATTCTCGTGTCCCGCCCATCCGGTGGGGTTCGGGAATGTCAGGTCGCCCCAGACGCCGACACCCGTGTACTGACCCATATTGCTCCCACAAAGTGCGACGTGACTGCACTTGACGAGCACCTGCCCGTCGTCCGGTTCGGGAATGGGCGCCTCCAGCATGGTAATCTTGCGTGGTTCGGTTATTTCGATTGCTCTCATTGTTCCATTCGCCTTTCGTACAAGTCTCAAAAGTAGTGAGATTTCGACCCTGAAAAATACAGGTAAAACACCCACCGGTCAAGTCTGCCCGGTGCAATTGGAACTTGCTCCCCGCCGCTGGAGACATAAAATGGAAACGCACCCAAAGAACCGACGATAAACTTCACGGAGACTCGAGAGATGATGCGACTTATGACCACATGCAGCGTTCTTTCCGTCCTGACGTCAATCGCGATGGGAGTTGACGGGACCGAAAAAGGAACAGGGCCCGAGAATCAGGTTGACGTATTCGTCAGCGGGAAGGAAGGCTACAGGACCTTTCGCATCCCGGCTATGATCGTGTCGAAGAAGGGGACGATTCTGGCGTTCTGCGAGGGGCGCACCGCCGGCGACAGCGGTGATATCAACATGGTCCTTAAGCGGAGTTTCGACGGGGGCAGGACATGGGGACCGCTGCAACTGGTCTGGGACGACGCGAAGAATACGTGCGGAAACTGCTGCCCAGTTGTCGACCAGACCACCGGGGCGATCCACCTGCTGATGACCTGGAACCGCGGCGACGATCACGAAGGTGCGATCATCGCCGGAAAGAGCAAGGACGTCAGGCGCCCTTACATATGCTCGTCGACCGACGACGGGAAGACCTGGTCCCCACCGGTCGACCTGTCGAAAACGTGTCGCGACGCCGACTGGGGCTGGTACGCCACCGGACCGGGTATAGCCATCCAGTTGACACGCGGAAAGCACAAGGGTCGCCTCGTCTGCCCCGCAAATCACTCGAATCGCAAGTACAGGGACCACCACTACGCCTCGCACGTGATCTACTCCGATGACGGGGGCAAGAGTTGGCGGAAATCGCCGGCCATCCGTCCCGGCTGCAATGAAGCCCAGGTCGTCGAACTCGCCGACGGGACGCTCATGATGAACATGCGCAGTTACAAGCCCCGAGGCCGCCGGGCGATATCCACCAGCACTGACGGCGGGGAAACGTGGTCGAAAGTGACCTTCCAGAAGGACCTGCCCGAACCGACCTGCCAGGCGAGCATCCTGCGATACACCACCGTCGCCGACGGCGGGAAGAACCGCCTGTTGTTTTCCAATCCGCCGCAGACCCGCGGGCGGCACGCGATAACCGTGAAACTCAGCTACGACGAGGGTAAGACCTGGGGCGTTTCGCGATTGATCTACAAGGGCTCGTCGGCCTACTCGTGCCTGACCAAATTGCCCGACAAGTCGATCGGACTGCTCTACGAACGCGACGGATACAAAAAGATCACCCTCGCGAACTTCACCCTCGACTGGTTGATCGGCGGAAAGGACAAGCTGGCGAAATACACCTTCAAGTCCGTCGACGAACTAACCGATCAGGAGGGAATGCCTGACCCTTTTTGATGGCGGACGGCTCGCGCGTCAAAACGCGGGAAGACTGGTTGCGACAGCGAGAGTATCTCAAGGCCATGCTCGCACATTACCAGTACGGGCACATGCCTAACCGCCCGGAAAAACTCGCCATCAAGCGGACTCATGTCGTCGACGTCTTCGACGGCAAGGCTGTGCAAATCGATCTTACAGTAACGATCTCTCGAAGCGACAAGAGCGTAGATCTCCACGTCGCACTCGTCAGGCCGAAGCGGGCGGGCAAGTTTCCCGTCGTGATCAAAAACGACCGCCGCCTGCTGGACTCTCCCAAAGCCAAACGGGATCTAAAAAGCCATTCCCAGGAGCAAACCGCAATCGGCGAAGCCGTCGCCCGGGGCTACATTATCTGCAAGTATCTTCGCACCGACCTGGCCGCCGATAAACCGGGCAAGCGGGACGAGGGCGTCTTCCCCCTGTACCCCGAGTACGACTGGGGCGTAATCGCCGCCTGGGCATGGGGATACCAGATCGTCATCGACGCCTTGGCGACACTGGAGTTCGCGGATACCGACCGTGTAGTAGCAACCGGACATTCGCGAGGCGGAAAGACCGCACTCTGCGGGGCGGTCTACGACGAGCGTATCGCCATCGCCGCGCCAAACTCGTCGGGCACAGGCGGTACGGGCAGTATGCGATACTTCGAAAAGGGACAACGCCCACAGACAATCGCAAAACACATCGGCAGGCACGACCACTGGTGGAACAAACGATTCATGACGTTCGCCTCAAACGAAACGAAGCTGCCTTTCGACGCCCACTTCGCCAAGGCGCTGATCGCGCCGCGCGCCCTGGTGAACCCCCACGCCACGGGCGACTACTGGGCCAATCCGTACGGTACGCAACTTACCCACCAGACCGCAAAGATCGTGTTCGACTGGTTGGGCGCGGGCGATCAAATCGCAACGCACTGGCGCCCGGGCGGACACGCCCAGGGACTCGAAGACTGGCGGGCACTGCTGGACTTCGCGGACCTCCAGTTCTTCAAGAAGAAACCAAAACGCAGATTCGACGTCCTGCCATACAAAAACGCAAAACCCCCAATCGCCTGGAAGGCGCCTCAAGGCGAATAGGAAGAACAATAACATAATTCCATCGAATTGTGATCCTGATGGAACATTATTCGATTGAATAACGACAGTCCACAGATAGCTATCTGTGGGCTTGGGTGCGGTTACTCAAGTCTATAACACCCCTTGGCGTTCTTCGCAAGCCTGAGCCCACACCCACCAAAACCGGGCGGGATGCGGGGGGTTTTGTTCGCCGGCGGGCTATGTGGTTCACGGCGCGTCGGACGAAACCGTGCAGCGCTTCGGTCTTCTCGGGGTGCGGGCTGAAGAGGATTACTTTACCGGCGCCGAAGCGCCCCAGGATCATCGCCGGGGAGTTAAGCATCACGCCTTTGGGCGCATTGTTTTCGTTGATCTCCGTGCGAAAATTCGCCAGTACTTCGTAGTCGTCGAGATCCTTGCGGCCGCAGGGGCCCAGTAGCGGACCGTTGGCGTAGATGATGTCGACCGTCCGATCGCGGGCGCCGAGTATCGCGGTTCCCAGTTTCGTCAGTTCCATCTTCACCTTGCCCTTTCCGCGCTTCCAGTGCCTTCGGTCGACGGTGCGAGCGTCGATTATCTTCAGGCCCCACTTGTACTCGCTGGTGGCGAGGTACGCCCCGCCGCAGATGCCCAGGTATCCCCCGCCGCCCTTGACGAAGGCGCCGACGGCCTTGCCTCCCGCGGCGCCGATATTGGTCGCCTGCCCCTTTCCGCTCCCGCCGCCGAAGATAACCGCGTCAAACTGCCCCGCCAGCACGCCGGCTGCAATATCCGGCGGGCCGATCAGCCTTACAAGCATCCCGGGCCTGGAGCAAAGCACCTTCTCCAGCTTCAAGCCCGTAGAGTTGCCGGTGCCCGGACCGTTGTAGATCGCGACCCGCACGACGCTCCCGCCGGCGGGGGACATGCGATATGAAT
>Ga0180430_10002783_pt1 | contig 15524 bp, 11 predicted proteins | sample SS_ome_9_FD_132999 | JGI IMG/M metagenome (GOLD analysis project Ga0180430, IMG submission 132999) | Hypersaline lake sediment archaeal communities from the Salton Sea, California, USA - SS_1_S_2 metaG | ecosystem: Environmental > Aquatic > Non-marine Saline and Alkaline > Hypersaline >... | reverse complement strand
CCGGGCTGCCGCCTCAGCCGGCAATGGCGAAATGGTGAAACAGGCCGACGGCGGCGAGCAGAACGACCGACCAGGACGGAAGCCGCGAGGGGAGCATCATGAGGCGACCGTTTCAGTAGGCGGGGACCGCCGCTCCGTCCCGGCGATCGGCGAGCAGCACGAGAACGGAGCCGGCCAGGTCGGTGGAGAGAAACTCGACATGCCCGTCGCCGAAGACGAAGGGCACGAGATTCTGGTGGTGGCTGCCGAAGGTGAGGTACCGGCCGTAGCCGTCGGGCTCCGCGGCCAGCCCCTCCGGACCGGCCTGCCGGCTGCCGCACTCGTGGCAGGGAGAGCGGGGCGTGTAGATCGTGTCGTCGCTGCCGCTGCCGTACTGGCCGGCCGGCGTCCACTTCTCCCCCACGAAGAGCGTCTTGGTGAGCCCGTCCTGGATCTGCTTGAGGCGGAGCCCCCGAAAGTCGGGCACGCCGTTGAGCCTCCACATCTGGAGCGGAAACGGGCCGTGGGAGTTGCTCGCTCCGCGGATGGCGGGATCGCTGAACCAGCCGGGCCCGTAGTTGGCGGCGTAGTCGCCGCACATGTAGCCCTTGAGCGGCCCGGAGGTCGCCACCTTCGTGTCGCGGGGAGCGGAAGGGCAGAACATCGTCGCGATCACCGTCTCCGCCGCTCCGGTCTGCCGAAAACGGATGTGGTCGAGGTAGTTGACGCCGTCCTCCTTCTGGGTCGCCCCGGGAATGTCCATCGTGAACAGATCGTGGACGGCCCCCTCCTCGATGAACGGCAGGATGTGGACGACCCAGGTGTGCGACCGCTGATTGTTGCCCGAGCGGGCCCGGGGAAACCGCTTCTTGGCGTCGAGATGCCCCTGCATGCCGAGGCCGATCTGGCGGAGGTTGTTGCTGCATGCTGTCCGCCGGGCCGCCTCGCGGGCCGACTGCACGGCCGGCAGGAGCAGGCCGATCAGCGTGGCGATGATCGCGATCACCACGAGCAGCTCGACCAGGGTGAAGGCCCGACGCGGCCGCGGACCGGCCGGCGACGGCCGTCGTGGCAGGGCGGCCGACCCGCCCGCTCGTCGCTGAGGCCACTCTTCTGCCCGGCTCATCGCGGCCCTCCTTCTTTCGGCTTGCTGACGAGGCTGATCACGAATGTGTTCGACCCTGGCTCGACCTCGAAGACCAACCCGGAGGCGTCCGGATTGGAATAGCGGGCCGGGATCGGGGACCGCGGCCAGCCGGCCGCCGGCGGATCGCGATCGAAGTTCGGCGGGGCGGTCGGCTTCCTCAGCGCCGCGGTCACGGCGACCCTGTGGCGGCCCACCCGGGCGCCATCGGCGTCGGAAAAGGTGCCCAGGGTGAAACTGCCGTCATCCTCGATCCAGCCCGAGGCATTTCGCCCGGAGGTCGGCCAGAAGGTGACCCGGCCGGATGAGAGGGGCTCGCCATCGAGCGTCACGACGCCGCCGACCGGAGCCAGGCCGGGGCCTGAGCCGAGGCAACCGGTGGCCGCCGCCAGGCCCCCGCCGAGGCAGGCGGCTGTCGTCAGCCGGTGGAGGAACATGGGAAACATCGCGGGCCGGCCCTCGCGGACTCTCAGTACTCCGAGGGCGACGGCTCGCCCGACCCCCGGCTCGCCAGCGGGCGATAGACGTTGACCAGATCGATCGTCTCGGAGAGGAATCGGCCGGACCCGTCGCACATTACCGCCAGGGTGCCCCCCGGGTGCGGGCTGCCGAGACTGACGTTGGTCACGTTGGCGATCGGCTGCCAGGTCTTCTCGGCCGGGGTCGACGTGAAGGCCGTGGAGTTGATCGGGTGATAGATGTTCTTGGCATTGTGCACCCAGCCGTAGCCGGCGGCCGGGTCGGTCGCATTGCCCCAGGAGACGGCTCCGACGATCCAAGGAAACTGGGGGCCCACCAGCCATGAGCACTCGCCAAACATCAGCGTGTGGGAGGTGCCGTCGGTGATGTCGCCGAAGTCGATGTTGCTCCTCGGAAAAATCGCCCCGTTGGTGGCGACGCCCCCCGACGATCCCGACGGATTGCCGTCGAGGTCGCAGGCCTGCTGATAGTAGGTTGTGGCGGGCCCCGAATAGCTGCCGGGGCAGCCGCCGGCACCGGCGATCCGCGGATCGGCGGGCCCCGGCCGGGCCCCGAGAATGCCGACGTAGTGGCTGCGGAGCGTCGTCTGGGCATCGGGGGCCGAGCCCTGGAAGTTGGTCCACTCGCTCTCCCCCTGGCTGGGGCACCGGAAGAGATCGATCTGGGTGAGCATGGCCGTCCGGTTCGAGGCGTGCCGCCAGTGCTGGTTCTGATTGACCAGGTCGATCACCATCTTGTTTTCCATGAAGGGCAGCAGCCGGGCCTGGCTGCTCAGGCAGGTCGGCATCGTGACGTGGGGCACCACTTTCCGCCGGGCATCGTGGTAGACGTGGGCGGCAAGCCCCAGTTGGCGAATCTTGTTCAGGCAGCTCATCCGGCGGGCCGCCTCGCGGGCTGATTGCACCGCCGGCAGGAGGAGGCCGATCAGCGTCGCGATGATGGCGATCACGACGAGGAGCTCCACGAGCGTGAAGCCATGTCGGTCGCGGCGGCGGGGTCGATGCATCGCTGAAAGTCCCAAAGAGGTTGCGGCGGCCGGAAGGAAGGACGATGACACCGCGGCCGAGCCGATCCGGGCAGCCTTGCAGAGGAGAGATCGATCCCGCACCCTTCCCTGTTATCCTAGAAAGCGGGGCGGCGTTTTCGAATGACCAGTTCTTGTCAGGACCGTCGGCGGCCGCGAAGCCTTGCGTGGTCAGACACCGGCTGGGAGACTCCCAGACGGGGCGACGAGGTCTCCCGCGAGAGTTTTTCATGCGGCCGGGGTTGACGCGACCGATGGCGGCGGGCGGGCCGGCGCGAGCCGGGCTGGTCGCGGCGACGATCGTCGCGACATTCGCGGGCGGGTCCGCCGCCGACATGCTGCCCGCGGCGAGACTCCGCAACTGGGACGTCGACACCGGCTTGCCCAGCCCGCGGGCCTTCGCCGTCGCCACCACCCCGGATGGATACGTCTGGATCGGAACCTACGCGGGGCTCTGCCGCTTTGACGGCCTCGCCTTCACGATCCTCACGCCCCGCGAGGCGGCAGCGATCGGTGACCCGTTGGTCACCGCCCTGGCGGTCGACCCCGACGGGGCCCTCTGGGGAGGAACCCAGGAGGGCCATCTCTTCAAGCGGACCGAGACCGGCTTCGAGGCGGTGGCGGTGCCCGAGGCCGCCGGTCTCGGGATCCGGGCGATTCGCTTCGATCATCGCGGGACGCTCTGGTTGGCGACCGAAGGGGGCGTGGTGCGGGTTCGCGGCGAGTCGGCCAGGTTCTTCGGCCCGGAGGACGGCCTGACCCGATCGGCCGCCGACGAACTCGTCCTCGACGCTGACCACCGCCCCTGGACGCTGGCCGGCGGCCGGGTCCATCGGCTGGCCGAGGAACGCTGGCAGACCGTTCCGCTTCCCGCCGGGTCCGCCGGCGGGCTCACCGCGATCGCGGCCTCGCGGGAAGGCGGGATCTGGTGTGCCGAACGGGCCGCGCGGCTCCCCGCGGGCCGGGCCAGCCGCGTGTTTCGCCTCACCGGCGATGGCGGGGCGGAGCCGCCCGAGATCGGCCCCTGGCCGATCAATCCCGATCGCAGTCGCGTCGACGCGCTCGGCGAGGACGAGCACGGCCGGCTCTGGTGCTGCACCCGCGGGGGAGGCCTGCACTGCCGGGAGCCGGACGGCCGCTGGTGGACCGTGGGCAAGGGGACGTCGCTGGCCCGCGCCGACGGCATCGCCGTGACGGCCGCCGATGCCGGGAGCACCTGGATCGGCACCCGTTCCAACGGCGTCTATCAGGTCGACCTCGGCCCCGTCCGGCCGCTCCAGCTTCCCTCCGCCCTCGCCGATCACGTCGTCACGACGGTGGCCGCGACTTCGGACGGAACGATCTGGGCGGGCACCGACGGCGGGGGCGTTGCCTGCTGGCAGGGAGACCGGACCCGAACCTTCGGCGGCAACGACGGGCTGCCCTCGCCCCGGATCAACGCCCTGGCGGTGGCCGGCTCGGGAAGGCTCTATGCCGCCACGATGGCCGGGCTGGCGGTGTTCGACGGGGATCGGTTCGTCGACGTGGAGGTCCGCCAGCGAGGCGGGCCGGTCTCCTGCGACTGCCTGCTCCCAGACGGCCCCGACACGCTCTGGGTCGGGACGCGGGAGGCGACGGTGCGGATCGACGCCGGCGGGCTGACCGAGCTGCTCCGGGCCGACGGCGAGCGACTGCCGGCCATCTGCCTGACCCGCGATGAGACCGGTCAGCTCTTCGCGCTGAGCCGCGACGGCACGATCTACCGGCACGTCGTCCCGCCGGCCGCGGCTGGCTCGGCCGCTGGCGCATTCGAGGAACTGCTCGTCGAGGCCAGCGAGCCCTTCGGCGGCGGCAGGGTGATCGCCGCCGACGAGGCCGGCGGCCTCTGGGTCGGCAGCTACGGCTCGGGTCTGGCCCGGATCGCGGACGGCCGGCTCCGCCGCTGGTCCCATCAGGCCGACGGGCTGCCCAGCAGCCATACGCTGGCACTGGTTCCGACGGCGGGTGCCGTCTGGGTGGCCGCGGAGAACGGCATCTACGGCTGCCCGATCGAAGACTTCGCCCGGGACGACGACGGACGGCAGGCCGCCGTCTGGCGGATCACTCAGGCCGAGGGGCTGCCCGAGAAGGTCTGCACCGCGGGCGGCCAGCCGGCGGCCTGCCGCGGGCCGGACGGCCGCGTCTGGATGGGCAATGGCCGCTCGGTGGCGGGCTTTCGGCCCGAGGATGCGATGGTGCCGATCCCGGTGTTCCCGCCGCAGCTCGAGGGGATCCTGGCCGACGGGGTCGAGCTGCCCTTCTCGCCGGCGACGCCGCCGGTGATCCCCCCCGGCGTCCGCCGGCTGGAGTTTCGGATCAGCTCTCCGAACACGGCGGCTCCCCAGCGGCTCCTGTTTCGCCACCGGCTGGTCGGCTTCGACGACAGCTGGGTCGAGCTGCGGGGCCGGCGGGTCGTTTCCTACACCGGCCTTCCCCCGGGCACCTACCGCTTTCTGGTCGAGGTTCGCGGCCCCAACAGCGACTGGCAGAGCCTCTCGCAGCCGCCGACCCTGCGGATTCCACCACGCTTCTGGCAGCGTCGCGAGGTGCAGGCCGCTGCGCTCGGCGGGCTCGTCTGCCTGGTGGCGGGGGCCGTCTGGGCGGTTGAACGCCGCCGCTCCCAGCGGCGGCTGGACCGGCTCCGGATCGAACAGGCCCGCGAGCAGGAGCGGCAGCGGATCGCCCGCGACATCCACGACGACATCGGCAGCGGCCTGACCGAGATCGTGATGCTCAGCCACCTTTCCGGCCGCGGCGGCGGGGAGGCCGCCGGCGAGACGATCCAGCGGATCGAGGGCCGGGCCCGCTCGCTCACCCGGGCGATGGACGAGGTTGTCTGGGCCATCAATCCCAAGAACGATTCCCTCGAGGGCTTCATCACCTACTTTCACCGCTGGGCCCAGGCGTTCTTGAGCAATGCCGGCCTGCGGGTACGCTGGGACTTGCCCCTCGATTCCACGGAAGCGCCGCTGCCGGCCGAGGTGCGGCACGGCCTGCTCCTGGCCTGCAAGGAAGCGGTCACCAACGTGGTCAAGCATGCCGCCGCGAAGGAGGTCTCGATTCGTTGCAGCCTGCGGCGGCGGGGCCTGGAGATCGTGATCGAGGACGACGGCAGCGGCTTCCTGGCCCCCGACCCGGCGGCCGGAGGGCACGGCCTGGGCAACCTCCGCACGCGGCTGGCGGAACTCGGCGGCCGCTGCGACATCGACTCCGCGATCGGGAGGGGCACCAGAGTGCGATTCGAGGTCACCACCACAGTTCCCGAAAAGACGGGGAATCTCTCATGACAGCCTCCCGCCCGGCCCCGGAATCCCGCCGCGAGCCGCTCCGGATCGCGATCGTGGACGACGATCCGGGCGTCCGCCGGACGCTCGAGCAGACGATCGACCACTTCCCCGGCTGCCGCTGCGTGGCGGGCTACGGCTCCGGGGAGGAGGCCGTCCGGCGGCTGCCGGCGGCGGCCCCCGACATCGTCCTGATGGACATCAACATGCCGGGTCTCGACGGCATCGGCTGCGTCCGGCAGCTCAAGGCCGAGCACGATGCGATGGAGTTCATCATGCTGACCGTCTACGAAGACACCGAAAGCATCTTCAAGGCGCTCTCCGCCGGGGCCAGCGGCTACCTGCTCAAGCGAGCGGCTCCGACGGAGCTCGAGGCGGCGATCCGGCTGGTCGAGGCGGGCGGCTCACCGATGACCAGCCACATCGCCCGCAAGGTGGTGCAGACCTTCCGGCAGGAGCCGGCTCCGCCGAGGTCGAAGCGGCCGGAGACGGCCGAGGCCGACGAGGCCCTGACGCCCCGCCAGCAGGAGATCCTCGAGCACCTCGTCCGCGGCCTCCTCTACAAGGAGATCGCCGCCGCCCTGGGGGTCAGCTACGAGACGGTCAACAACCACATCCGGCAGATCTACCGGAAGCTCCACATCCGCTCGCGGTCGCAGGCCATCGCGAAGTACTACGCCAACCGCGGCCCCTGAGCGGCCCCGCCGCCCGCTCAGCTCCCTTCGGGCGGGGCCGCCGGCGGCGGCGTCGGGCTCAGCGGGAGGACGACCGCCGCGGGATCGTCCGGCTCGTCGGGATCGAACGGCCTGAAGTCGTCGGCCAGCCGGCCCCGCAGGCCGGGCACACACTGCTCGATCCCCGTGGCCACGATCCGGGCGAGTTCATAGCCCCCGTAGTTGTCGAAGTGGCTGTCGTCGGCGAGCGGCTCCCGCCGCCCGTCGGGAGCCGTCCCCGCCGGATAGTGGAGGAAGACCTTCTTGGAGCCCTCGGGGCCGAGTGCCGCGTAGAGCCGGAGGCTCGCCGCATTCAGATCGATCACCGGCACCCCCTGCTCCCGCCCCACCTGCCGGACCGCCTCGGCGTGCTTGGCCAGCGTCGGCCGGGGCGTCCGCCCCTCGAAGCGACGCCGCTCCATCGGCGTGACGAGCACGATGTTGATCTGCCGCGCCCGGGCCCGGCTGACGTAGTCCTCGAGGTCCTCCTTGTAGGTCGTGAACGGGCCGGCCCCCTCCCGGCGGTCCTTCTGGTCGTTGTGGCCGAACTGAACGAGCAGAAAATCGCCCGGCCGGGCCAGTTCCCAGATCTTGTCGAGCAGGCCGTTGCCGCGAAAGGAGCGGAGCGAATCGCCCGACTGGGCGTTGTTGATCACCGCCACCCCGGGGCGAAAGAACCGCGGCAGCATCTGCCCCCAGCCGGTGTAGAGCGAGCCGCCCTGGTCGGTGACGGTCGAATCGCCGGCCACAAACACGCCCAGCCACTCGCGGGCCGGGCGAATCGTGACGGCCGCCACGCTCGGCCTCTCCCCGCCGAACTCGAGCGTCAGCCGCTCGTCCCAGGCGGCCGCCGGCTGCGAGGGCTTGATCCTGATCGGCTTCCCGGAGGCGAGCAGGGGCCGCTTGACGTTCACCGTGAACCTGCAGTCCCGAAACGCCCCCGGCTCGAGGCGGAGATCCTGAACCATCAGCCGCCGTGATTCGGCCTTGATCGTGACAACGGTCGGCCGCGATGGATGACCGAGCGTCACGCTCACGTCGTAGATCCCCTCGGGAACCGCCGCGGAGAACAGGAACGGCCCTTCCGCCGCCAGCCCGTCGGCCGGCTCGCCGGCAGCCGTTGCCCGCCAGGCGACGACCTCGCCGCCCGCCTCGAGCCCGAAGCCCCGCTCAGGATCGAAGCAGGTGTCGGGGCCGACCCGGCGACAGCCGGCAGCCGGCGGCCCGCTGCCGAAGTCAAAGCACAAGGCCGACGGCTCGTCGCCCCGGGCACCCAGGCATCCTGCCAACGCCACGCCGCAGATCAGGCCCCGCAGATTCATCTCCGCCTCCCTCGCTGACCGAGCAATCGACCATTCATCGCCGGCCGCCGGAGTCTACCCCGAGCCGCCGCCCAAACCGGCTCCCGTCGGGCGGCCGACGCTATACTCCCGCCCCTGGTCACGAAGCGGGAGGCGGTGGCGTGCGGTGCCCTCTGATCTTGGTTGTCCTGCTCGCCGTGGCGGGGATGCCCGGCGGCCCCGTCGCCGGTGGCGAGCCCGACACCGCCTCGCCGGCGGCTTCCCGGGACGCCAGACCCTGGACGCGGTGGTGGTGGCTCGGCAGCGGCGTCGACGAGGAGAACCTCGCCCGGGAACTGGCCGCCATCGCCGCGGCGGGCTTCGGAGGTGTCGAGATCACGCCGATCTACGGGGCCAAGGGGGCGGAGGCTCGGTATCTCCGCTTCCTCTCGCCGGAGTGGGTCGCCGCGGTCCGGTTCACCTCCGCCGAGGCGGCCCGGCTCGGTCTCGGTGTCGACATGGCGACCGGCACCGGCTGGCCCTTCGGGGGGCCCCACATCCAAGCCGACACCGCCGAGCTGAAGATTGCCGGCAAGGACGGCCGCTTCGACCCCCAGCCGACGCGGTTCCGGGTCAAGCGGGCCGCCCCGGGCGGCGAGGGGCTGGTCGTCAACCCCTTCTCGCCGGCGGCCGCCCGCCACTATCTCGAACCCTTCACCTCGGCGCTGGCCCCCCTGCCCCGCGGCGGGATCCGGGGACAGTTCCACGACTCCTTCGAGTATCAGGCCAACTGGTCGGCGGAGCTGCCGGCCCGGTTCCGGGTGATGCACGGCTACGACCTGCTCGATCGGCGGGACGCCCTGGAGGGCCGCGGCGACCCCGACACCGTCGCCCGCGTCAAGGCGGACTATCGGGCCACGCTCGCCGCGCTCCACATGGAGTACCTCAAGGTCTGGATCGACTGGTGCCACGAACTCGGCTGCGAGGCCCGCGAGCAGGCCCACGGCGGGCCGGCCAATCTGATCGACCTCTACGCGGCCGCCGACGTGCCCGAGACCGAGGTCTTCGGGGCCAGCCGGTTCGCGATTCCGGGATTCCGGCGGGAAGCCGCCCGCGTCAGCCGGAACCTGCCGCAGCCGCTGGTGACCCGGCTCGCCTCGTCCGCCGCCCACCTGGCCGGCCGGCGACGCGTCTCGGCCGAGTCGTTCACCTGGATGCGGGAGCACTTCTGCGGATCACCGTCCCAGATGAAGCCGGAGCTCGACCAGCTCTTCCTGGCGGGCATCAATCACGTCTTCTATCACGGCACCGCCTACTCGCCGGCCGACGCGGCCTGGCCGGGCTGGCTCTTCTACGCATCCACGCAGGCCAACCCGCGGAACCCGCTCTGGCATGACCTCGCGGCCGTCAACGCCTACATCACCCGCTGCCAATCGCTCCTCCAGGCCAGCGAACCCGACAACGACCTGCTCCTCTACTGGCCGATCCACGACCTCTTCCATTCCCCGCGGGGCTGGCAGAGGGCCTTCTCGATGCACGACCGCGACTGGCTGACCGAGGCGGCCACCGGCAGACTGGCCGAGGCCCTTCTCGACCGCGGGCTCTCGTTCGACTTCTGCTCCGACGCGTTGCTCGGCGAAGCGGCCCGGTATCGGGCCGTCGTCGTGCCCCCGTGCCGGCTGATGCCCGCCGCCACGCTGGCGGCGTTGCTCGACCATGCCGCGGCGGGCGGCAGCGTGATCGTCGTCGGCGGGCTGCCCGAGGATGTGCCGGGCCTGGGCCGGCTCGAGGAGCGACGGGCCGCCCTGGCGCGGCAGCGGGCGCGGCTCGGGGCGGCGGCAGCCGAGGGGCCGGGAGCATTCCGAGTTGGGCGGGGGCGGGTGGTCGTGGTGGCGGATGCCGAGGGCGTGCCGCGGGAGGCCGGCTGCCGGCCCGAGCCGCTGGCGGCCGCCGGCCTGGGGGTCCTCCGGCGGAAGACGGCCGAGGGGCATCTCTACTTCTTGGCCAATCTCGGGGACCGGCCCTTCTCCGGCTGGGGGGAGCTGGCCGCCCCGCTCCAGTCGGCGGTGATTCTCGACCCGCTGACCGGCCGCGGGGGCGTCGCGGCGGTGCGGCAGACCGCGACCGGGCCTCAGCTCTGGCTCGAGCTCGAACCGGGCGAATCGCTCTGCCTCCGGTCGTTCGCCGAACGGCAGGCGGAGGGGGAGCCCTGGCAGGCGATGCGGGTGGTCGGCGAGCCGGTGCCGGTCGTCGGGCAGTGGCGGGTGACGCCGCTCGAGGGCGGGCCGGAGCTGCCGGCCGCCTTCACGACCGAGCGGCTCGGCTCGTGGACCGACCAGGGGGGGGAGTGGGAGCGATTCGCCGGGACCGCCCGGTACGAGATCGAGCTGGATCTGCCGGCCCGGGATGACGGCGACGAGTGGCGGCTCGTGCTCGGCGACGTCCGCGAGGTGGCCCGGGTGGCGGTCAACGGCGAGGCGGTCGAGACCGTCTGGAGCCTGCCGTTCCGGGCCCGGCTTGGCGGGACCATCCGGGCCGGCCGCACCACGCTCACGATCGACGTGACCAACCTCGCGGCGAACCGGATCCGCGACCTCGAGCAGCGGGGCGTCGCCTGGAAGAACTTCCACGAGATCAACTTCGTCAACGTCCACTACAAGCCGTTCGACGCCGCGACCTGGCCCCTGACCCCGTCAGGACTGCTGGGGCCGGTGCGGCTGGAACGGCTGACGGCGATCGACCCGGCCGGCGGGCCAACCCCGGCGTTCCCCGACGAGTGAGGTGCCCGATGTTCCGCCCGTTGCTTGCCCTGGCCCTGGTGATCCCCGGGCGGCTGATCGTCGCGGTCGAGGACGACCGGCCGGTGGAGGATGCCAACCGCTTCCGGATGGCGACGCCCGCCGACCCCGAACTCCCGACGCTGTTTCTGGTGGGCGATTCCACCGTCAAGTGCGGCACGAAGGGGCAGCGGGGCTGGGGAGAGGAGCTCGGGAAGTACTTCGACCCCGCCCGGGTGAACGTCGTCAACCATGCGATCGGCGGCCGCAGCAGCCGCACCTTCATCACCGAGGGCCGCTGGCGGACGACGCTCTCGATGATCAAGCCGGGGGACGCGGTGATCATCCAGTTCGGCCACAACGACGGCGGCCCGCTCAACGACGACTCCCGGGCCCGCGGCTCGATCCGCGGGACTGGCGAGGAGGTCGAGGAGATCGACAACCTCCTGACGAACCGCCGGGAGGTCGTCCGGACCTACGGCTCCTACCTGCGGCAGTACCTCGCGGACGTCCGGGCCAAGGGGGCGACGCCCTACCTCTGCACGCCGGTGCCCCGCAAGATCTGGGACCGGGAAGGCGACCGGATCATCCGGCCCGACGGCGGGCACGTCGCCTGGGCCCGGGCGGTCGCCGCCGAGGAGGAGGCGACCCTCCTCGATCTCTATGAGACGGTGGCCTCGGCCTACGACTCGCTGGGCCCCGAGCAGGTGGAGGCCTTCTTCGCCGACGCCCGCACCCACACGACGCCGACCGGGGCCGACTTCACCGCCCGGCTCGTCGTCGGGCTGCTCGAGGGCCTGCCCGAATCCCCCTGGCCTGAACGGATCAGCGAGGCGGCTGCCGAGATCTCCGCGATTCGGCCCTGACCGTCCGTCAGTCGAGGTCCATCCAGAATGGGGCGGCCGCGAACCAGGCGACTGCCGAGGCGAGCATGATCCGCTGCATCGTCGCGTCGGCCAGCATTCCGGTCATCACGAGAGCCGGGGGCCCGATCGTCCCGGCCAGGGCGAGGAGGCCGATGCCGCGGGCGAGCAGCCGGCGGGAACCTGAAGGAGAGGCGGTCTTCATGACGGTGCGGCCGCCGGCGGCTTCCCGCCGACGACCCTCGAGAGGATGACGTACAGCCCCCCGCAGGCGATCGCCGCCGGGAGGGGGAGGTAGGAGGCGAACACGCCCTTCTCCTGGTAGAGCCAGAGGGCCACGGTCACCGGCACGAGCCAGGAGATGAGCACGATCCAGTTGAAGCTCCCGCCGCTTCGGGCGGACGGATCGCGTGCGATGCCGACCGCATCGGCCAGGAAATGGTCCACGACGATGATCGCACCGATCGGGGCGAGCACCGTGCCGTAGAGCCCGACGAAGGAGAGCAGGTTCATCGCGAAGGCGGGAAATATGCCGGCGGCGATGCAGATGACGCCCGCCAGGAGCGTGGCGGCCTGCCGCGGCAGGGCGGGGATCATGCCCTGAAAGGCGAGGCCGGCCCGATACATGGTGGGGTTGGCCGTGGTCCAGCCGGCGATCACCACGCAGAGGAGCCCGGCCCAGCCGACGGCGTCATTGACCATCGTTCCCGGGTCTTTGCCCTCGGACGGATCGACGCCATGCTCCCGCACCCAGTAGATGAGCAGCAAGGCCGCGGAAATCCAGGCCACGTAATGGCCGAGGAACATCCCGGCCGCGGGTGCCCAGCCGGCCGACGGCTTGCGGGCGAATCGGAGCACCGAGAGGTCGCTCATCCCCAAGTGCATCGCCGCGTTGCAGAACCACGAGAAGAAGACCACGCCGAGGAAGCTGATCTTCTTCCCCGCGGCCGGTTCGGTCGCCGGCGTGAGCAGGGCCCAGAGGTCATAGCTGCCGAGCCGTCCGAGCGTGACCAGGCCGCAGGCGAGGAAGATCAGGAACATCCAGGGGGCCGCGAAGTGGCCCACCTTGGCGACCACGCCGTAGCCGAGCATCGCCACGAGCGTCATCACCGCGCCGATCGCGGCGCAGGAGACGATCCACGCAACGCCGGTGGGCATCGTGTCGGCGAAGGTGGGCATGGTGACCGTGCCCGGGGGGAAGAACTGGCCGACGGCCGTGGCCGAGACGGTGATCATCGCCCCGGCTAGAAAGCAGAACAGCAGCCCGTTGGCCAGGTTGTAGAGCTTGACGAGCCAGGGGCCGGCGATCCGCTCGAGCTTGTAGTAGAGGGTGAGCCGCTCGCTGCAGGCGATGACGGTCGTCAGATACCGCCAGGTCAGGACCGCCAGGAGGTTGCCGATCAGGAGGCCGAAGATCAGGCTCCCGGCGTCGGCTCCCCAGGCGACGAACAGCGGGCCGATCATGAACTCGGTGCCGGCGGTGTGCTCCCCGGCATACATGCCCCAGAAGGCGGCCGGTCCCTTGAGAGCCCGCTCCGGAACCCGCCGTCGCTCGTATTCGGAGCCGGCGGCCGCCTCCAGTTCCTCGACCTCGTGGACGAGTTCCGTCATGCCCGCCTCCCGGTCACGTCCCGCTCGTAGGCCCGCACCGCGTCGAGCCAGGCTTCCCCCGCCGGCACGCCGCGGCTCCTGCAGAAGGTGTCCCAGACCGCTCCCAGCGGGAGCGTCCTGGCCTCCTCCTGGAGGGCCAGCCGGGCGGTCAGGTCGCCCGCTGCCTCGGCCGCGGCGATCGCCGGCGGCTCGAGCAGCCCCGCCAGCAATGCCTTCTGCATGTTGCGGACGCCGATCACCCAGGCGGCCACCCGGTTGATGCTGGCATCGAAGTAGTCGAGGCCGATGTGGATCCGGTCTCCGGCCCCGCTGGCGATGATCTCCCGGGCGATCGCGAGGAGATCGTCGTTGAGGGTGACGACGTGGTCGCTGTCCCAGCGGACCCCGCGGCTGACGTGGAGAAGGATCTCGGGCAGATAGAGGAGCACGCTCGAGATCTTGTCGGCGATCGACTCGGTGGGATGGTAGTGGCCGGCATCGAGGCAGAGCAGCTTCTCGCGGGTGATCGCGTAGCCGAGGTAGAACTCGTGGGAGCCGACGGTGCAGCTCTCGGCGCCGATCCCGAAGAGCTTCGGCTCGACCGAGTCGCGGAGCTGCTCCCGGGGAAAGGGCCGCTCGAAGACCGCGTCGAGGGCGGCGGCCAGCCGCTGCCGGGGAGCGAGCCGGTCGGCGGGCGTGTCCTTGAAGCCATCCGGAATCCAGACGTTCGTGACGCAGGGCGTGCCGAGGGCCCCGCCCAGGGCCGCCCCGATCTCCCGGCAGCGGCGGCAGTGCTCGATCCAGAAGTCCCGAATGCCTCGATCGGGGCTGGAGAGCGTGAAGCCGGCGGCCGCCCGAGGATGGGAGAAACAGGTCGGGTTGAAGTCGAGGCCGATGCCCCGCTCGCGGGCCCAGTCGATCCAGCCGGCGAAGTGGGTCGGCTCGATCGCGTCCCGATCGACCGGCCTGCCGCCGAACTCGCCGTAGAAGGCGTGGAGGTTGAGCCGGTGGCGTCCCGGGATCAGGTCGAGTGCCTTGCTGAGGTCGGCCCGCAACTCGGCGGGCGTGCGGGCCCGACCGGGATGGTTGCCGGTGACGGCGAGGCCGCCGTCGGGCGAACCGCCGGCGGCTTCAAAACCGTGGACATCATCTCCCTGCCAGCAGTGCAGCGAGATCGGGATGGCCGCCAGCGCCGCCTGGGCCTTCTCGACATCGACGCCAAGGGCGGCGTAGCGGTCGCGGGCGGCGGCGTAGGCGTCGTCGTGTGCCGTCTCTCGATCCATGGCAGCCTCCCCTCAAAGGTCGCGATTCTGACCGAGGCGACGGGAATTACCAGACCTCTTTTTCTCCCTGACGCAGCCAGGCCCGCGGGGCGGCCGCCCCGTGCTGCATGGCGCTGACAAGAACTGGTCATTGCGAGATCACCCTCATTCCCTAGGCTCGAAGAATCGAAGGGCGGCGTCGCCGCGGCCGGCTTGCCGGCTGCTGGGGAGCACGCCCGGCGGGGAGGGTTTCAGCCGAGTTGTCATCTCGCCGGCGATCGTGTCGGCATCGGGAGCGTCACCATGAGCATTGTCTTGTCGTCCAGGATCCGTTGGTTCGTCGCCGGTCTGGCAGTCTCGCTGGCTGTCGGCGAACGGGCCTCCTCGCAGACCCAGTCCTGGACCGGCACCACCGACGCGATCTGGGAGACCGAGACCAACTGGAACGCCGCCGTCCCCACCGCCGGCGACGTGGCCGCCTTCGATGCCGGTTCCCAGGCCAATCTCTCGATCACGCTCTCGGCCAGCACCGCCGTCCGCGGGCTCGAGCTCACCGCCCCGGCCGGCCCGGTCACGATCGCCCCCCTCGATCCCGCGGCCCCCGCCAGCCTCACCCTCGGCACCGGCGGGATCGCGATGGCCGCCGCCACGCAGGACCTTAGCCTGACCGCCGGGATCACGATCGGCAACGGCTTCCAGACCTGGGACGTCGCCGCCGGCCGGGCGATCACCGCGGCAGCCGTCCCCTTCAAGGACGGCCGCGGCCCCAACTCGGGGGCCACGCAGCCGGGCAACGCCGGGACCGTCCAGTTCAATACCACCGGCACGATCTCGCTCGGCGTCGATACCGTCAACCTGATCACCGACAACCAGGGCAACCCCTGGGCGACCTTCGGGCCAAACGACTGGGCCGGCACCAGCGGCGGCGTCGTCGTGGCGAGCAGTTACGCCGACATCGACGGCGTCACCAATCCCACGCTCGTGCTCGGCGAGGTCAACTCGATCATGGCCGACGTCGTCTGGGACTCCTCGGCCGGCGGCACCGCCGACGTCGCGGCCCTCCGCTGGAACGAGGCGACTCCCTACACGCTCCAGGTCGGCTCGGGCCGG
>Ga0180430_10002781_pt1 | contig 15534 bp, 12 predicted proteins | sample SS_ome_9_FD_132999 | JGI IMG/M metagenome (GOLD analysis project Ga0180430, IMG submission 132999) | Hypersaline lake sediment archaeal communities from the Salton Sea, California, USA - SS_1_S_2 metaG | ecosystem: Environmental > Aquatic > Non-marine Saline and Alkaline > Hypersaline >... | reverse complement strand
CTGTTCGGATCGAGATGCTAAGTCGGAATCGGTCGTAACGCTGAGTCTGAAGCCACCGGAGGCTTGTCCTGAAGTCGCGGCCTTCTGCACCGATCAAGGTCCACCCACACGACGTGGTGTCCCAGCGAGTGAGATGCACCGACTACGATTGCCTGAGGCACAGAGGGGCGAGCTAACCTGACCCTATCTAGCCCCTTCCTCCCTCGCCATTGTACCCACGCCCCATACCCCGGTACGTAAACCCCAGCCGCTTCATCCGCGCCGGGTCGTAGATGTTCCGCCCGTCCAGCAGCACCGGCTCCCGCATCAGCTCCTTCACCCGCTCCATGTTGAGCTGCTTGAACTCGTTCCACTCTGAGACCAGCAGCAGTGCATCGGCGTCCCGTGCCACCTGGTAGGGATCTTCGCAGTAGGTGATCTCGTCGCCGAGAATCCGCTTCGCGTTCTCCGTCGCCACCGGGTCGTAAGCCTGGACCGTGGCGCCCTCATAACGCAGAAGGTTCACGATCTCCACCGAGGGAGCGTCCCGCATATCGTCCGTATTTGGCTTGAAGGAGAGACCGAGCAGCCCGATCGTCTTGCCCCGCAGGCCGCCGAGCAAGTGGCGGAGCTTCGTCACGAACCGCTTCCGCTGGTCGTAGTTGATGTCCATCACCGCGCGGAGCATCTGCGGGTGCGTGCCGTGGGTAGCCGCCATGTGGGCCAGGGCCTTAACGTCTTTGGGGAAGCACGATCCGCCCCACCCGATGCCTGCGCCCAGGAAGTGAGGGCTGATGCGCTGGTCTGTGCCCATGCCGCGCGCCACCTCCTTCACGTCCGCCCCCAGCACCTCGCAGACGTTGGCCATCTCGTTGATGAAGGAGATCTTCGTCGCCAAGAAGGCATTTGAGGCGTACTTGATCATCTCTGCCGTGCGCAAATCGGTGATGATGGTCTCCGCGTGCAGCGGGTAGTAGACCTCGGCAACCTGCTCAGCCGCTTCCCGGTCGGTGGACCCGAGTACCACTCGGTCCGGGTTCATCCAATCGTAGACGGCCGAGCCCTCCCGCAGGAACTCCGGGTTGGAGACCACAGAGAAAGCTATCTTGGGGTCGGGCATATGATCGCGGACCACATCGGCCACCCAGTCCCCTGTGCCGATAGGTACCGTGGACTTGTTGATGATGATCAGCGGTTGGTGGATGCGCCGCGCGACGTCTATGGCGGCGGACTCCACGTGGGCCAGATCCGCCTCCCCACCGTCCCCGGACGGTGTGCCCACCGCGACGTAGACGAAGGATGCCTCCTCCACCGCCTCGTCGTAGGACGTGGTGAAGTCTAGACGGCCCGCCTCAATGTTCCGCCGGACAATCTCCTCCAGACCAGGCTCGTAGATCGGCAGGACCCCCTGCTTCAGATGGTCGCACTTCTCCTGGTTCCGATTCAGGCAGACCACGTGGTTACCCAGGTCCGCCAGGCACGCGCCCGTGACCAGGCCCACGTAACCGACGCCGATGACGCATATCTCTCGCATAGCTACACTCCTTGTTGCATGGTTGGCTCGATCGAATACCGAGCCCTCGTCCGTAGTTCGGCGCATCACTTCCTTTGGACAACCCGCACCCACGTTACCTCCGCGACCGTCCGGTGCGGCACTCTTCCGATTCCCAGCCTAATCCAGCCGCCGGCTCAACGTCCGCGCCGCCACCCCGGTCACCACGGCGCCCGTCGCCACCACGGCTGCGGCATGGTGCCAAAGGACACCGGGGCCGGCGCCCCGAAGCATCACGTTCCGGATCGTCGAGAGATAGTGCCGGAGCGGAACGAATTGTGACACCCACCGCAGCGCCGCCGGCAGGTTCTCTACTGGCACCAGGTACCCGGAAAAAGCCATATCCACCATCGCCAGCACGAACACCAGCAAGATAGCCTGCTGCTGCGTTTGGGCAATCCCCGAGATGAGGATGCCGTAGCCAATCTCCGCCGCCACGAATAGGAATGTGAAGGCCAGAAGCAGCAGAAGCGACCCGCGCATCGGCACGCCGAAGCCCCAGACCGTCACCGCCAACATGGACAGGAAATTCAGAAGTCCCACCAGTAACGCCGGTGCCGCCTTACCCAGGATCAGCTCCAAACGGGTCAGCGGCATGACGATGAGCTGCTCCAGGGTGCCGAGTTCCCGCTCACGAGCGAAACCCACCGCGGCGACCGTCAGCGTCACCTGATAGACGATGAAGCCCAGCTGCGCGGGAACCGCAAACAGCTTGACGTCCAGAGAAGGATTGTAGCGGACCGTGCTCCGTAGATCGATGAGGGTCAACGAATCCTCCGTGGCGCCCTCCGCCGCGTCGCGCACGAACTCGCTCAGGGCCGCCTGAGCAGCCCGAAGGGCAATGTCGGCAACCAAATCATTCGATCCATCGACCACCAGCTGGATCTTAGGCGACGCCGACCCACGCCCCAATGCCTCCGAGAAATCCTCCGGGATCACCACGACGATCAGAACGTCACCGGCGTCAAGGAGGCGCTCGGCCTGATCCAGCGTGTCTGATATCCCGTCGATGGCCAGCTCGTCCCGGTTGCCCAGGGATTCCACCGCCCCACGACTCGCCGCCGACCGATCTCGGTCGACGACGGTGACTTTCAAGTCCGTGATCCTGGAACCCGTGGATCGCGCCAGGAGGATCAACTGGAGCACGGGCAGCGTGATGATGAATGCTGACAGCACCCAGTCGCGCCCCAACTGTATCAGCTCCTTACGGATCAGATTCGGAAGCCTGCCCGTGGTCACGAGAGCTTCTTCTCGAAGAGCAGCAGGCTCAGAGCTTGACAGCCAAGCCCAATGACCAGCAAGGCCAGAGCCGGGACACGCAAGGCCGACACGTTGAGGCCCTTGAGAAAGAGCCCGCGTGATATCGTTACGAAATGGGTAGACGGCAGGGCGTATGCCACGGCCCGTGCCAGCGGCTCCTCGGCAATGGGTCGGAGGAGGCCGGCGAGGAAGAAACTTGGCACGAAGAAGATCATCAGCACCAGGAACATGGCCGTCTGCTGGTTCCGTACGAGACTGGCCACAACAAGGCTGATGCCCATACTCGCCAGGAGATAGTCGGCGGTGAGAAGCAAGAAATCGGCCATCGAGCCACGGAATGGTACGTTGAACCACACGGTGGCGACGATGAGGGCTAGAACTCCGCTGACCAGACCACCGGCCTCATACGCCAGCAGCTTGCCCACCAGGTACTCCACGCCGTGGACGGGCGTGACGATGATACTCTCGAAGGAGCCCATCTCCTTCTCGCGTGCCAGACCGAGGGCCAGGGCCAGGGCCGGCATGGCCAGGATGATGGCCATCAGCCCGGGGACCATGCTCGTCAGCGATCTAAGTGCCCCATTGTACAAGGCGCGGTCCCGAATCTCCACCATGCGGCTTGTCACCAGGGGCTCCGCCCCCAGGCCCATCCGAGACCGGGCCATACTCCCCACGAACGCCCGCACCCGGCTCTCCAGCAAGGCCAGCGCCTGGCCCGCCCCCATGGCATCCACACCATCCACGATGGCGTGGAGCTGAGCTGCCTTGCCACTCAGCGCCATCGAGGTGAAACCAGAGGGGATCACGAGCACAATGTCCGCTCCCCCCCGCGCGAAGAGGCGTTCCACGTCCGGCTCCCCCTCCAGCCACACAGCGACGACAAAATCGCCATCGGCCGTGATCTGGCTGACCAGCTCCCTGGAGACTGACGTTTGGTCCAGATCCCGCACGGCGAGGTCGATGCGTCCCACGTCCAGCGCGAACACGTACGACAGCGTCACCAGCAGAAAGGCCGGCGCCACCGTCACCAGGAGGAGGAGCCTCACATCCCGCGTGACGTGGCAGAACTCCTTCCTTGTTACGACCCACAGACGTCGCATGGACATCGTCAAGTCGCCCTAGCGCCGCGCGTATTCAGAGCCCATAGAGAGCCTGTCGCAGACTGAGACGATGCGATGGAAACCTCCGAGTTGCTCCGATCCTCTTCGACGTACCTTCCTGGACAGCGCGTAGGTGCTTCAGATAAACTGGGCTGGCCCCTCCGCCTCACCGGGGTCAGCATGTGGCCCACGCACCGAGCCGGACTCGTCGACCCTCAGCAGCTGCGAGCACTGCACGACCGGTCCATCTCGCGCCGGACCGCGAACCACCGCGCCGTGGGCATTCCGCCAACCCTCAAGGCTCAACCAGTTGGAGACTTCGGCGCTCCGGCAGCCGGAAACCGTGCCGATGCGCCATGACCAAAAGCTCCTCGACCTGATCGACGTAGACCCGCTGTCCCAGAGACGTGCTCTGGTACCTTTCCTCAAGCGCCAGGACCATGGCCTCCGCCAAACCAGCCCGCACCTGTCCATCCGGGTACCCGAGGTCAAAGCCGAGCGCCACCGGGCCGGGCATCTCCACCATCGTGCCGTTGATCAGCTCCACATCTGGACGGGTCTTCCGTACCGCCTGGGTCACATCCGGGGGCACTGCAATGTCACAGACCAGGGCCCCTCTCTTCAATGCGTCGGGCCCGACGACGGGGTGATAGGCTGAGGTAGCGGTGACCACGATGTCGGCCTCCACCAGCGGCTCGATCTCCGTCCAGACACGGACCTCGCTAGCGCCCGCTGCCTCCGCCTGCGCTCGCGCCTGACTCACGCGAATCTCCCTCTGCCCCACGAGGATCAGCTTCCTCACCAGCGGGGCCAGCATTTCTGCCATAGCTAGCCCGACCGTGCCAGAGGCACCCACCACAGCCGCCGTCGACACTCCCAGGTCCAGGCCTCGCTCTTCGGCCGCTTGCTTGAGTGCTTCGACGGCAAAGCCGACCGCCATGCTTCGGCCTGTCGTGACGGGCATCTTCAGTCGTTGGGCCACCGTCACGCCCCCGTCACCCACGGCCGAGGTCGTTGCGCCGAGCCCCAGAATCCTCGCCCCCCGTCTTTGCGCAAGGCGGCCCACCTGTACGGCCTTGTCGTAGACTGTCTGTGGGGGTAGGCGCCGCGTCTGCGCCGCAGTCAGCGGGGACCCCAGCAACCAGCCCTCAGCACGGTTTCCCGTCGCCTGCGAGCGAAGACCCGTGATGCGCGAGAGCAAGAGCGGCGGCCAGTGACGCGCGAGGAAGGACACCAGTAGGTTCGGCATAACCCGGGCCAGCCGCGGGTAGACCCGACCTGCGTCCTGCTTAGGATCCAGGGGGTGCACGACGACGGCAAAGCTATCCATGCCGACTCAAGGCCCGATACTTGCTCAATCCTCTACCAACTCGCCATCGACGATGGGCCGCTTCCCGATCAAAATCGTGCAGGTAGACCCGCCAGCGGCGATGCACGAACTCTCCTCGATGAAGAACTGGGCACCACCGCTCAGCCAGTGAACAGCCTCCTCCAGCAAGCCGACCATCAGATCGCAACATGGCCCTTCGCTACGCCGGCCCCAACAGACACCACAGCGCGTCATCACCCACCTGAAGTATTCCTCATCCTCCCTTAGCTCCACCACCTCGTCCGAGAACCGCTCGAACGTCTGGGCAAGCACCTCGAACCCCACGCGCAGACGCGTCCGTAGGGGGAGAATGCGGAAAACCAGATCGGCGATGCCGAGCACCGGTCGGAGGTCCTGCACCCCAAGTCGGAAGCTCACTCGCCCCATGCGTCGGGCCAGGCGACGGCCCGCCAAAGGGCCGTACAGCTCGCCCAGCGCCCGCTGCATGCGCCCCAACTCATCGAAGGCGAAGCCTCGCTCGAAATCGTTAGGAGGAAGCGACTCCAGTCGATTGTGGAGCCTGCCCGAACTAAGGATGGCCCGCATATTATCCGCCCCCGCTACGTCCTCCAGAGAGAGGAAGACAATGCGGCCTATCTTGTTGGCGTAAGCGTAAGCGGATGCGTCGCCGTAAGCGTAAGCGGATGCGTCGCCGTAAGCGGATGCGTCGCCGCAGCCCTGGGCCGGTTCACCTTCGCCACCGGCTATCGGCGCAGCCTTGGTCGACTCAGGCGTCACGTGAGGCCTCCCTGCTCCAGACAACGAGAGGTTTTTCTGGCCGCCCGGTGCCAACGAGGCGCAGAATCGGAGATCCCATCCAGTGAGCCCTGGCGGTCAGGAACACGGGATGCTGTGGCAGGCCTCGTACGAAGAGGCTCGGCCCACTGGCAATATGCCCGCGCCACCGTCCTCGCGCGCAACGGGCGCCCTGCCCTGCAAACCACCCGTTAACCGTTGGACGCTTGTAGACACAGCGTTGCCCCCCACGGGTACCGCACCTGGCAGGTTCCGGGCAAGACCGGTGGGAGACATGATGCACACTACTCGGACACATTCTCAGAGGTGGATCTCAACCGGGACGCCGGCAGGCAAAGGGGCGCAGCTCGCCGTGCCAGCTCGCTACTGGCTCTCCCGCATCACTTCAAGCACTTGGTAGAGGAGGGCCAGGAGGGTCTGCTTCACGCTCTCCCGGTCCGTGGCGACGCAGGGCACCATCTTCGTCGATTCCGGAATACGGAGTGCAATCCGCAGGTCCTCGGGTGCCCACGCGTCCTCCATGTCCTGCTTGTTGGCGGCCACCACGTACGGAACGGAAGCATAGGATCGAAAAGCGTCCAGGATGTCGCGGGCCTCCCGGAAGGTCTCCGGCCGTACGCTGTCGAGGAGGACGACAAAGCCCAACATGCCCTCGGATAGAACCTCCCACATGAACTCGAAACGCCGCTGCCCTGGCGTCCCAAACAGATAGAGCACCAGGTCCTTGTCGACCGTGATGCGACCGAAATCCATCGCCACTGTGGTCCGGGCCTTGATCTGCTCTTGGGGACTCGTGATGCGCCGCTCCGTCGCGACAACCTCGATCTCGCTGATCGTCTGGATGAACTGGGTCTTCCCTGCAGAGAAGGGACCTGTGACGACGATTTTCACAGTCTGCATGCACAATTCCACACGTCTACAGCTCCCGAATGCGGTCGATAAGCCGCATAATGACGTTCCGCTTCACATCGGGCCGCTGCTTCTCTGTCGGTACTTTCGCCTCGCGCTCTGGAAGCTCGGGCTCCTCCCTCTTCTTCTCCGGCCGCACGATCTCGACGAGCCCGGCCTGCAGGAGCCCGTAGACGATCTTCCGGATCTGGAAGTCGCTCATGTTGTTGTATTGAGCAATCTGTCGGATCGTGTTGCGGGGATTGATGAAGGAGATCACCCGCCATTCCTGCACGTTCAAGTTGATATCTCGGAGGCTGGTCTTGGGGCGATCGGCAAACCTGAGCGACACATCGAGTTCCGGCAACTCATCCTGAAGCCGCTCCCACTCCTCCAGACGCCGAGTTCCCTGCATAATCACGTTCTCCAGGTCAATGCGAACCGTTATGGCCCCATTGACCTGGGGGGTTCCAGACTCAAAACGGAAGCTTCCATCGTGCCACGTGAAGAGCGGATACGTGTTGTGGAGCACCCTCTCGCGCATGCTCTCGATGATCTCCTCCTGGCTCGCGTAGCCGGCGTTGATCAGTAGGAGACCCAGCTCCTTATCGCTCCTGCCGGACGCCCGCGCCCCGATCGTCCTCGCCTGCTCCTCCGTGATCATCCCGGTCTGGCGCAGCGCCAGGATCAGCTCGCTCTCGCCTCCATCAAGGGTAGCATAGACCAGCTTACCCCCATGAAAGGAGAGATCCGCCCGCTCTTCACTCCGGTCAATCTTGAGGGTACCTGTCTTCCGGGCCAGATTGATCAGATTAAGGAGCTGGACGATGCTGAAGTCGCGTAGGTTTCCTTTAAGCGCCATATGTGCCTCCGAGAAAGAGGAAAACGGCTTAACGACAGAGCTTCAAGCCGAACGATTATACCTTTGGAAACGGGACAGGTCAAACAGACAGCGCCGCGGAGGCCCGTCACGAAGCTGTGTAGACATAGAAGGAAGGCACACGACGGGACCATCCGGGCCTGTCTCGCACACCCGCTTCCTCGGGTTCTCGGACAGTGGTGGGGGTACGGGCTGAACAACACAGGTGTGACGCGAGCCCGAGTCGATGAGGAGGGTGCCCGCCTCATCGTCCTTGACGACGCCTCACCTCTTTCCCGAGAGGCGATGGAGACGAACGTCCGTTGATGGATAGCTGCCGTGGGGCAGGGTCCACTAGATTAGATCGATCGTCGAACCGTCGGGCGTCTTCGTCACCTCAATGCGTACGGGGAAGGCATCCTTCAGCGAGCTAATGTGCGTGATGACGAGCACCCGGGCGAAATCATCCTGTATCGCGTTGATCGCCTCCACCAGACGCTGCCGTCCCTGAGCATCCTGTGTCCCGAACCCCTCATCGATCACTAACGTCTGAAGCTGGGCTCCGGCGCGCCTCGCCAAGAGCTTGGACAGGGCGATACGGATCGCAAAGTTGACCCGGAACTGCTCTCCACCGCTGTAGTTCTCGTAGGGCCGCGTGCCTAGCTCGTCCGAGATCTGAATCTCCAGCGCCTCCCGCACCTCGCCGGCCTTCGTCTCGCGTTGCGTGTCGAACCGCACGTGCATGCGCCCGCTGGTCATCCTGGAGAGAAGCCGATTCGCCTCAGACTCGATCTCTGGCACCGCGGCCTCAATGATCATAGCCGGCACGCCTCGCACCCCGAAGGCGGTCCGCAGATCGGCGTAGATCCCCTCCTCCCGTGCCAGCGCATCCTTCCGCTCCACTTTGTCCGTTCGCTGCTGCTCCAGGGACTCACATGCTGCCAGTCGCTGCTCGGCCGCCCCCAGCTTCTGCCGCGCCTCTGCCTCCTTGGCCCTCATCCGCTGAAGCTCCGTCTCCGCTGCTTCGGCGCCCTTGAGCCGCTGCTGCAACCGTTGCGCCTCGTCCGTGAGCTCATCCTTGCGCTCGCCAGCGGCCGCCAGCTCCGCACGCCACCGCTCCTCACTCTCCTTGAGCCGGTCCAGCCCCGTCTGCTCCTCCTCCAGGCGCTCCTGAACAGTCTCAAGCTTGGCCTTTCGCTCCGCGTACACCTGCCCCTTCGACACCGCCTCACGCGCCTGCTGGTGTGCGCCCGAGTCGTATCCGAGCGCCTCGGCTTCTTCGATCACCTGCTCGAGATCGGCACGGCTGTCCGGAGCGTAGTCCTCACTCCCAAGCCGCTCATCCAGCTTTGCCAGCGTCTCCCGTGCCTCCTCCAGCTCATCAGACGCCGCCGCACCCTGCTCCAGACGCTCGGCGAGGGCGGCGGCGCGGCGCTGGAGCGACGTAACCTCGCGTAGCTCACTATCACACTGACCAATCTGCATTTCCAGCGCGGACGCCTGCTCATCCAACACCTCGATGGCGTCCACGTTTGCCCGGTACTCATCGCCCTTGGCGCGCCCCTGAGCCTGGATGCCGTCTAGCAGCTCCACGCGGTGCTCATCCGTCAAGGTCTGCTCGCATAGAGGGCACTCAGCGCCGGCCTGCTTGAGCGCCTCGATCCGTTCTTTCAGCTCTTCCATCTCCTGCCGGAGACCTTCGTTTCTTGCGCGGAGCTCTGCCTGCTTCTCCGCAAGGCGCTTCACGTCATCTTTCGCCGCCTCACGGCTCTCAGCCAGCCGCTCCAGGTGTTCCAGCTTCGCGCCGACGTCTTCCAGATCATCGAGGAGTTTCGGTCCGGGCAGCCTTCCCTTGAGCTCCTCAATCCGCTTCGCCAGCACACCGCGCTGCGCCTCAAGTTGGTGTCTCGCCTCGGATATCCTCGACACCAGTGCCCGACGCCGCTCATCGAGCTCCACAGACTCGCGCAGCTTCTCCCCCAGCCGCCGCTCGAGCTCCACAGCCTCTCGATATGCCTGGTATCCGGCCTCGATCTCCTCTCGCCGCGACAGCAACGCCCAGTAGTCCTCGAGCCTTCGTTCGCGCTCATCCCGCTCCTCCGCCAGGCCGGAGAGCTCTCGCTCCGCCCGTTGGATGCGCATCTCCTGATCCGCAGCCTGCCCTTCCACGTGCCGAAGCTCGGCTCGCGCCGCCTCGATCTCCTGATAAGCTTGCTGCGCGTCCTCCAGAGCTTCGCTCAGCGCATCGACCGCGGCCTGAGCCTCCACAAGCTGTGTTCGATACACATCGCGGCGGTCCAGCTCGCTGTCGATCTCCACGATGCGCAAGCGAATCGCCTCCGTCTCCGCCTCGATCGCCCTCTGGTGCTCTTTGACCCGCTCCTCATACGCGGCCCATCGGTCCAGCCCGAGGATCTCCCCGAGCACGCGCTTCCGGTCCGCCGCTGTCTTGACCGTGAATTCATCGGCGTGGCCCTGACGGAGGAATGCGGAGTTGACGAACGTGTCGTGGTCGAGGCGCAGCACGCTCTCGATGCGCCCCTGCGTGGCTCGTACACCTCCGTCCACCAGCGTGCGCCAGAGTCCCTCGTCGCAAACCTGGAAATCGAGCAGTGTCTGGCTTCGCTTGCCGGTCTCCCGCCGCCTGAGGACGCGATAGGTCTCGCCGCCGAGACGAAACGTCAACTCCACCCGCATGCTGTCCCGGCCCAGACGAATCAGGTCGTCGTCGCCGCGGGCACCCAGCCGTGAGTGGCCCCACAGAACCCAGGTCATGGCGTCAAGGAGCGCCGACTTTCCGGCGCCATTGTCGCCCGCCAGGCAAGCCAGGTGGATACCGGTGAAATCCAGCTCCGCCTCGCGATAGCACATGAAGTTCGTCAGCGACAGCTTCTCAGGAATCACGCTAGATCTTAGGCCTTGGATAGAACCGTTCGACGGCAACCGCTTGGGGCTCGTGAAGCATCACCCAGACCAGAAGGGCACCTACGAGTAACACAGTTGTGTTCAGGTAGAAGGGCGCGGCGTGTCCCACGTGGTCGTAGAGCCACCCGCCGGCAAGGGGGCCGATGGCCGCTCCCAGGAAGTAGGCAAAGGAGTAGAGTCCGTAACTCGTCCCCCGCACATCGGCGCCGGCGAAATCGGCCACGAAGGCCCGTTCGGCGGGGATGTAGATGGCATAGCCCAGAGACTCGACCGCCCACAGAATGGCCAGGTGAACCACGCCGGGCAGATGCGGGATCAACACCGAGGCCAGCGCACCCACGGACAGGCCCACCACCATCGGCCCCTTTCGTCCGAGCCTGTCCGCCACCCTTCCCATTCGAGAAGGGAGGAACGAGCTGACCAGCGCCGCGGGCACGTAGGCAATGGCCAGCGCGCCCACATCGGCGCCCAACCCATCTTGCAGAAAAAGCATCAGCATCGGCCACACCATCGCCCGGGAACCGCCGGTCACGAGGACGATGGCCATGAGCGCCGCGAGCTGTCTGGAGAGAGGCTGTCCCTTCCCGGCATCCTCCATCCGAGCCGGCTTCGTCTCGCCCACACCCCACCACCCGGTCCATAACGCGATAGAACTGGGAACCACGTACGCCGCAAAGAGCCAAAACCACATCCTACGCCAGCCGAAGCCCCAGTTGCTCATGAAAAAGACAGCACTGAATCCCAGGCTCGTCCCGATCAGGGCTCCGCGATTGACCGCCTCGTCGATCCTGCCGAAGTCCCGACCGCACCCCACGCCCTGCGCCATATCCGCCACGATGGTGTAGGCCGAGATCCACAGAAAGGCCTGCCCGAGGCCCTGGATGAACCGTGCGAGGGTCAGCATCCAAACCGTGTCCGCCACACAGAAGACGGTCGTAGCGGTGGCGTACCCGGCCAGGCCGAGCAGCAAGAACGGCCGCCTGCCCCAGCGGTCGAGTGCCCGGCCGAGGAAGGGCCGGACCACCAGGGGCGCCAATGAGACAGCAGCAAAGAACCCGCCCACTTGCAGCGCCGAGCCACCCAGCTCCTTCCCGTAGATCGGCAGGACGAAAGAAAGGATGCCAAACGGGAACGAGACCCAAAAAACAGCGCGCCAGAGCATCTCCAGCGTGCGGCGCGAGCCGGAGACGCCCGGCGAGCTCTGGTTTACCATCTCGGCGCTTCTTTCTGCGTCAATGGGCCCTCTCCTCTTCCGGGCCCGAGTGCTGGTCCCCCCTCCTCCTGCCTCCCTCCTTGCGTCGAGCCACCTGGTCCAGGATCGCCTCTGCGCTACGACGCGCAGCGTCCCCAGGTCCGCCGAGCATCTTGGCCAGCTCCGCGACGCGGTCATCGGCATCCAACGACCGCACACGAGTCACCGTACGCTCTCGGCCGTCGTGCCGGTCGACCCCCTTCTCGACGCACAGATGCCGGTCACCGAAGCCCGCCAGCTGCGGCAGATGGGTCACACAGAGCACCTGTCGCCGCTGCGCCGCCCCTTCCATCCCCCCCGCCAGCCCCCACAGCTTCTCGCCGACAGTAGCTCCCACCCGGCCGCCGATCCCTTGATCGATCTCGTCGAAGACCAGCGTCCCAATTTCGTCCACGCGGGAGAGGACCGCCTTGAGCGCCAGCATGAGTCGCGAGGTCTCCCCGCCGGAGGCAATCCGCGCCATCGGCTTCAAAGGCTCACCTGGGTTGGCGGACACCAGGAACTCAACCCTGTCGATCCCCGTTGACTTGAAGGCGACCCGCAGCGACTCACCGCTGGCCGGGGCCTCGCCCATCTCCGCGCCACTAGAGGAAACCTCAAAGGAGAGATGCGATGCCCTCTCAGGCAATCCCACCCCCTCCGGATCCGGTCGCCAGTCGAGCCTAACCCCGAACCGGGCCCCCTCCATTTTCAGTTCCTCAAGCTCCTCCTCGACACGGCGCGACAATTCAGCCGCGGCCTCCCGCCTCCGGCGTGAGAGCTCCAGAGCCTGCTGCCCCAGCTCGTCCAGCAGCGCCGCCTCCTCTGCCTCGAGTTTCTCGATCCGTTCGTCGCTGTGCTTGATCGCCTCCAGCTCGCGCCTTGCCTCCTCAGAGTACGCCAACACATCCTCAACAGTTTCTCCATACTTCCTCTGGAGGCGCCGGACCAGGGACAGCCGCTCCTCCACCTCCCGCAGCCTCTCCGGATTGTATTCGATCCCCGCTTGATACTCCCGTAGCTGCCTCGCCAATTCCTCAAGCTGGAAACTCAGGCTCTCGGCATCCTCCAGAATCGGCTTGAGGGAGCTGTCGAGCCGGACGGCCTCCGCCAGGGGACGCAGAGCAACGCCGAGTAGATCCGTTGCCGACGGACTCTGCGGTTCACCCTCCTCAATGGCCGACATCATCTCGCCCGTCAACTCGGCCAATCGCTCCGCGTTCGCCAGCCGCGGTCTCTCCTCGAGGAGCCGTTCCTCCTCACCGATCTCGAGGCCGGCCGATCCTATCTCGTCGATCTGGAAGCCCAGCAGGTCGGTCCGGTGTGCGACCTCGCGCTCATCACGTCTCAAGTCGTCCAGGCCCTCGCGCACCTCCTGGACGCGGCTCACGATAGCCGAAACACCCTCTCTCTTCCCACCCAAACCAGCATACCGGTCCAAGAGCTGGAGATGCTGGGGCACTCGAAGCAGTGACAGATGTTCGCTCTGTCCGTGAATATCGACGAGCCCCTCAGTCACATCCCGGAGAAGCGCCAGAGTCACGGTCCGCCCGTTGACCCGGCAGATGTTTCGCTTGTTGAGGCGCACCTCCCGCCCGAGTAGGAGGAGACTCGCGTCGTCGCCCTCCAGGCCCTCCCGCCTAAGGAGCGGCTCGATCTGCGCCCGCTCATCGCCATCCAGCCGGAAGACCGCCTCCACCAAAGCACGCTCGGTGCCAGCGCGGACGATGGCAGTGTCGGCCCACTCTCCCAGCACCAGCTCCACCGCATCGACGATGATCGACTTCCCCGCGCCTGTCTCTCCGGTGAGCACCGTCATACCCGCGCCAAACCGCAGATCGAGGGCATCGATGATGGCAAAGTCTCGAATCCGCAGCTCCAGCAGCACCCGACCTCCTACACTCGATTCCCGGTACGGAGGCGGGCGTAGGCCGCGCCCGCGGCCGTCAGAACATAGACTCCACCCCACAACAGCCGTAGGAAGCCCCCTGCCAGGGAGGCCAACAGGCCCGGGGCCTGCACGGCGGCCCCGAGGAGTGAAAGTAGAGAAAGGATGATGACCGGCAGTGCTCCGAGAAGGATGCTCCCGCAGACCACAAGCCACGTGTACTCCCCCCGCTTTCCCCGTATGGCCCAGCGGACCGCCTCCGCAATGCCGCCGCCAACGATGGGCCCCAGCAGCACAACGTACCAGCCCAGGCGCGGCAGCACCCACCCCGCTGCCAACGAGAGCGGAAGGGCGACCAAAGCGGCGACCACGTAGTAGCTCGGTTTGAAGTCAGCGTAGAACACTCGCTGCTGCTCGTTCACGCACGAAGGACAGCGATAGCCCACGGGTGTCCGGACGGCACACCGTGCGCATATCGGCTTGCCGCACTTGTTGCAGCGTAGGCGCGTCTCGACCTTAGGATGATTCGCACAGGTAGCTCGTTCCGCCATGATGCCAGACAACCCCACTCTCGCCCTCTACTTCTCACTCCGCGGCACCAGCCGCTTCACCAACGTCTTATAGAAATACGTTTGCTCCCGGACGCGTGCGAAGCGCGCCGCGTAGGCGCTGGCCTCCACGCTCACCACGTCCCGGTTCTCCAGTTCCACCTCGGCCTGCCCATCCACCATCAGCACGGCCGGACGGCGCCCAACGATCGTGATCCGAACCGTCACGCCCTCCGCCAGCACGATGGGGCGCTCCATACTAAGGTGGGGGGCCACCGGCACGAGGAGGATGTTCCGTAGTTCCGGAGGTAGAATCGGTCCCCCTGCCGCCAGAGCGTAGGCAGTACTCCCCGTAGGCGTCGCGATGATGACGCCGTCCGCCACGTACGTAGCTAGCTCCCCCCCGTCCACCGTGACCCGGAGGTGCACAGCACGTCCTCGAGCCCCACGCCCTACCACCGCGTCATTGAGTGCCTCGGCCTCGCCGAGCTTCTGCTTGCCCCGCCAGGCCGTGACGCGGAGCATCATCCTCTCCTCGACCCAGAAATCCCCCGACAACGCCCGAGCCAGAACATCCTGCCACTCGTCGGTCTCCGCTTCGGTGAGGAACCCCACCCGTCCCAGGTTGACGCCCAGGATCAACACGTCGTGGGGCGCCGCCAACCGCGCCGCATGGAGAATCGAGCCGTCGCCGCCCAACGTGACCAGAAGCTCGAACTCGGAGAGACATGCGCCCTCAGACACATCGTCGATAGCGCAGAAGGACACGGCGTCAACCCGCTGCGCGAGCCACGCCTCGATATCCACGGCAAGCGAGCGCGCCTCCGGAATGCTGGCGTTGAACAACACACCGACCTTTTCAAGTTTCACTGGTACCCCTCACAAGTGAGAACACTCAACACGTCCCATAGGCCGCGCAGCGGGTCCGCAAGCGAGGCCAGGTCCATCACACCCGGAGCCAGACCGACCGACACACGTCCGTTGCCTAGCGCGGGGCAAAGCGCTCCAGTTCCTCTTCCATCCCTTCTACGTGACTGCCCCGCCAGTAGACACGTCCACAACCGGTGCAGCGAAAGAAATCACGATGCGTCCGACGGATGTAGGGCGCCACCTCGTCAGCGATGTCGGCACGCGACACCTGCTCGAGCAGACCGTTGCAAACGGAGCATCGGGCGAGGG
>Ga0180430_10002780_pt1 | contig 15536 bp, 16 predicted proteins | sample SS_ome_9_FD_132999 | JGI IMG/M metagenome (GOLD analysis project Ga0180430, IMG submission 132999) | Hypersaline lake sediment archaeal communities from the Salton Sea, California, USA - SS_1_S_2 metaG | ecosystem: Environmental > Aquatic > Non-marine Saline and Alkaline > Hypersaline >... | reverse complement strand
GTCGGGCCGGCGAAGGTGGTGGTGATCGGCGGCGGCGTGGTGGGCACCCACGCGGCGCGGATCGCGGCGGGGATGGGCGCGGATGTCACCGTGCTCGACCGTTCGCTGCCGCGGCTGCGCTATCTCGACGACGTGTTCGGCGACCGGTTCCGCACCCGCTACGCCAGTGCCGGCGCCAATGCCGAACTGGTGGCGGAGGCCGACATGGTGGTGGGCGCGGTGCTGATCCCCGGCGCGGCGGCGCCGAAGCTGGTGACGCGGGCGCAACTCGCGACGATGAAGCCCGGCGCGGCCATCGTCGACGTGGCGATCGACCAGGGCGGGTGTTTCGAGACCTCGCGCGCGACGACGCACGAGGATCCGATCTACGAGGTCGACGGGATCATGCATTACTGCGTCGCCAACATGCCCGGCGCGGTGGCCCGCACCTCGACCCTGGCGCTGGGCAACGCGACGATGCCGTTCATGCTGGCGCTGGCCGACAAGGGCTGGCGCCAGGCCTGCGAGGACGATCCGCACCTCTTGGCCGGGCTCAACGTCCATGCCGGGCGGCTGACCTATTACGCGGTCGGCAAGGCGCTGGGCATCGACGTGCTGTCGCCGACACTGGCGCTGAAGGCCTGACGCCGCCGGGCCGACCGGCCCGGCGCCCCCCGTTTTCCGCACGACGTCGCGGCAGCGCGGCGCGGCGCTTCGCCGAGGGATCGCGCCGCGGCGGTCAGGCGGCGGGTTTCTTCAGAAGGTCGCGGATCTCGGCCAGAAGTTCTTCCTGCGTCGGGCCCTTCGGGGCTTCCGGCTCCGCGTCCTTCTCGCGCTCGGCGGCGGCCTTGATCCGGTTGACGGCCTTGACCAGCAGGAACACCACCCAGGCGATGATCAGGAAATTGATCACCGCCATCAGGAAGGCGCCGTAGGCGAAGACCGCGGCGCCGGCCTCGCGCGCCGCTTCCAGGCTGGCGCCGGCGGGCACCTCGCCCGACAGGACGGCGTAGTTGTTGGTGAAATCCAGCCCGCCGGTGAACAGGCCGATGATCGGGTTGATCAGGTCGCCCACCAGCGAGGAAACGATCGCGGTGAAGGCGGCGCCGATGATGATGCCCACGGCCATGTCCATGACATTGCCCTTGGCGATGAATGCGCGGAATTCCTGAAGCATTGGTCCCTCTTGAACACGGGGCCCGGCTCTGCCGGTCGGGCTGTGCGCAGCCTAGCACGGCGCGCGCCCGCTCCAACGCCAAATGGCCCGTCAGCGCGTCGTTTCAGCCTTCGGTGGTGTCGGCGGACCATCGACACCGCAGGCGGCGAGCGCGAGCAGGGCGGCAAGGATGCTGACGCGGATCATGGCCGCACGCTGAGTTCGAAACCGCCAAGGCCCAGCGCCGCCAGCGGACGCAGCCTCAAACCCTCCAGGTCGAGCTTCATATCCTCGTCCTGCCGCTCCCCGGAGCAGGCCGCGAGCACGGCGAGGCCGAGAAAGACGATGCGCCTCATCCCAGGATCTCCTTCCAGCGGGCGATCTGGTCGCGGACCTGATCGGGCGCGGTGCCGCCGTAGCTGCGGCGGCTGGCGACCGAGTTGCGCACGCCCAGCACCGAATAGACCTCTTCGGTGATGCCCTTGTGAACGCTGCGCATCTCCTGCAGCGTCAGGTCGGGCAGGTCGCAGCCCTGCGCCTCGGCCCGTGCGACGAGGGTGCCGGTGACGTGATGCGCCTGCCGGAACGGCAGGCCCAGCCGGCGCACCAGCCAGTCCGCGAGGTCGGTCGCGGTGGAAAAGCCGCTGGCCGCCGCCGCCTCCAGCGCGGTGCGGTCGGCCTGCATGTCGCGCACCATGCCCGCCATCGCCGCCAGCGCCAGCATCAGCGTGTCGGCGGCGTCGAAGACCTGTTCCTTGTCTTCCTGCATGTCCTTGGAATAGGCCAAGGGCAGGCCCTTCATAACGGTGAACAGCGCCACCGTGGCGCCGAGGATGCGGCCGATCTTGGCGCGGATCAGTTCGGCGGCGTCGGGGTTCTTCTTCTGCGGCATGATCGACGAGCCGGTGGAAAACCGGTCCGACATCCGCACGAAGCGGAACTGCGCGGAGGACCAGATCACCAGTTCCTCGGCCAGACGCGACAGATGCACCGCGCAGATCGCCGCCGCCGACAGGAATTCCAGCGCGAAATCGCGATCCGACACGGCATCGAGCGAATTGGCCGCGGGCCGGTCGAAGCCCAGCATCTCGGCCGTCATCGTCCGGTCGATCGGGAACGACGTGCCGGCCAGCGCCGCCGCGCCCAGCGGGCATTCGTTCATCCGCGCACGGGCGTCGGCGAAGCGGCCGATGTCGCGGCCGAACATCTCGACATAGGCCATCATGTGATGGCCCCAGGTCACCGGCTGGGCGGTTTGCAGGTGGGTGAAGCCGGGCATCACCCAGTCCGCGCCGGCCTCCGCCTGGGCCAGCAGCGCGCGGATCAGCGCCTCAAGCGCCAGCGTCGCCGCGTCGCACTGGTCGCGCACCCACAGCCGGAAATCGGTGGCCACCTGGTCGTTGCGCGACCGGGCGGTATGCAGCCGCCCGGCGGGTTCGCCGATCAGCTCCTGCAGCCGCGCCTCGACGTTCATGTGGATGTCTTCGAGTTCGGCGCGGAACGGGAAGCTGCCCGCCTCGATCTCTGACAACACCGTGAGAAGCCCTTCCCCGATCGCCTCGGCATCCTTATTGGACATGATGCCACGGGCGGCGAGCATCGCCGCATGGGCCCGGCTGCCCCGGATATCCTGGGCGTAGAGCCGCCGGTCGAAGCCGATCGAGGCGTTGATCGCCTCCATGATCGCATCCGGCCCGGCGGCGAAACGCCCGCCCCACATGGCATTCGCGGCCTCTGGGGATGCGGGATTCGGGGCGTCGGTCATCGCGTCAGGCCTTTCGGGAGGTGCCATGTCTTTGCTTCGTCTCGCCGTGATCTACACGGCGCTCGCGCTTGGTGCAAATGCAGCGGCGGCGCAGCCCGCGGGGCTGGACGGGCTGATCGAGGGCGACATGCGCAAGCTGGTCTTCGCTGCCGAGCCCGCGCCGGTGTCCGACACGCCGTTCACCGACATGGAGGACGGCGAGTTCCGGCTGTCGGACTGGCAGGGCAAGGTCGTGCTGCTGAACTTCTGGGCGACCTGGTGCGCCCCCTGCCGCGAGGAGATGCCGGCGCTCGACGCGCTCAACGCCGAGTTCGGCGGCGCGGAGTTCGAGGTGCTGACCGTCGCCACCGGGCGCAACCCGCCGCAGGCGTTGACCGCCTTCTTCGAGGAAACCGGGATCGAGACGCTGCCGCTGCTGCGCGACCCGCGCCAGCAGCTGGCGCGCGAGATGGCGGTGATGGGCCTGCCGGTCAGCGTGATCCTCGACCGCGAGGGCCGCGAGATCGCGCGGCTGACCGGCGATGCCGACTGGCATTCCGACAGCGCGCGGGCGGTGATCGGCGCGCTTCTGGCGGCTGAGTAGCGCTCAGGCCGCCGCGGCGGCCGTGCGGCGCGGCAACAGCGCCTGCGCGCCCTGCGCGATCTTGTCGGCGAGATCGGTGATCTCGGCCAGCCGCTTGTCGGTCTCGCCGTGGAACACGTCGAGCTGGTCGATGATCGCGGTCAGCCCGTCGACCTTGCCGCGCAGCCGGCCGCTCTCGACCCGGCACATCACCCGCACCGAATCGAGCCCGACGACGAGCCGGCGCAGATCGGTGCAGGTGCGCGCCAGCTTCGCGGCATCCTCGGCGATCCGGCGCATGCCCTGCATCGACTGGTCGCGATAGGTCTGTTCCTGTCCGTGCAGCAGCTCGATCTCGGTTTCGGCGTCGGGCAGCGTGCCTTCGGCCATCTCGGCCTGGCATTGCGCGACCGTCTCGGCCTGGACCCGCGCGATGGCCAGCAGCACGAGCCCCTCGCGCACCAGCCGCGCCATTTCCGTGTAGTGCGAGTTCCGGCCGCCCGAGAAGGCGCTCAGATGCGTGGTGATGTCATGCGACATCACGCGGTAGTTTTCCGAGATCGCGCTGATCGGCCCGCCGGCGGGTTCAAGCCGCGATGCGACGATCCGCATGTTCGAGGGAATGCCGCGGATCGCCTCGAAATTGGCGAACAGCGCGGACAGTTCGCCCTGCATCCGGTCCAGCCGTTCGGCGATATCGACGACCGCGGCGAACCGCGCATCCGCCCGCCGCTTCAGCGCGGCGTCGCGGGCCGCCATCTCGGCCGAGATCGCATGGGCGAGGAACGCGTCGTAATCGGCGAAACCCAGGTCCTTCAGCCGGTCGAGCAGCAGCGCCGCGCTGTCGGCGGGATCGAGCTTGCGCTCGGTCTCGGCCTTCAGCAGCCCGGCGTATTCCTGCTCAACCAGCCGGAACACGGCGGATGTCGGCTTGATCCGGACGGAAAGGTAGCCGCCCGGCGTCGGCGTCACGATCGCGAAGACCCAGTAGAACAGCCCGTCGGCCGCCCGGTTCTTGACATAGGCGCCGATCGGCTTGCCCTGCTTGATCGTGTGCCACAACAGCCAGAACACCGCCTTCGGCATGTCGGGATGCCGGATCAGCTTGTGCGGCGCGCCGATCAGCTTGTCCCAACCGTAGTCGGCGACCCGCTGGAACACGGAATTGCCCGACAGGATCACCCCGCGATCGTCGGTCCGTGAAAAGAAGATCTCGTCGAGCCCGAAGGGCGCTTCGCCTTTCGCCGGTCTGATATGCCGCGCGTGGTGTCCCGATGCCATCCTGACGTCTCCCGACGGGCTCAAATTGCCCGCGGGCCGCAGGAAAACAGCAAAGCCTTTCCGCTTTGTTAACCCTGGCCGGCCAGCGCCGCCACCCGGTCATGCGCCGGGCAGGTCACGAGGTGGTCGTTGAACAGGCCGGAGGCCTGCATGAAGGCATAGACGATGGTCGGCCCGGCGAATCGAAAGCCCTCGGCCTTCAGCGCGCGCGAGACCCGGCGCGACAGCTCCGTTTCCGCGGGGACGTCGGATTGTTTCCGAAACCGGTTCTGCACCGGCGTGCCATCGACGAAGTCCCACAGGAAGCTTGCGAAGTCTTGCCGCGCGGCGAGGTCGAGATAGGCGCGCGCGTTGCCGATCGTCGCCTCGATCTTGCCGCGGTGGCGCACGATGCCGGGATCGGCCAGCGCCGCGGCGATCTCGGCCTCGCCCCAGCGGGCCACCGCCTCGGGGTCAAAGCCCTGAAAACGCGCGCGAAACGCCTCGCGCTTGCGCAGGATCGTGATCCAGGACAGCCCCGCCTGGAACCCGTCGAGCATCAGCTTTTCCCACAGCGCGCGCGGGTCACGCTCCGGCACGCCCCATTCGGTGTCGTGGTAATGCACGTAGAGCGGATCAGTGCCGCACCAGGGGCACCGCCCCGGCGGTCTTTCGGATGGCGTCGCCTGCATCTTTGCCCCTCACTGTATCCATCCGCAAACGCCAACGTTTACGGCATTTTAGCCCTTCCGGCGGAAGCTGTTCGCAACCGATGCGGGAGAACGACGATGGCCGGGGCCAAGCTGGACGATCTCGAACTGATTGAACTCGGCTCCGAGAGTCCGCTGGACGCCGCCGTGTCCGAACGCGACCGCAACACGATCGCCATGGTGCGCAAGGCGGTGGCCGAACGCAACGTCGTGCTGGCCTTCCAGCCGATCATGCAGGCCGCGCGGCCCGACAAGCCGGCGTTCTACGAAGGTCTCGTCCGCGTGCTCGACGAAAAAGGACGGGTGATTCCGGCCCGCAATTTCATCGACACGATCGAGACGACCGAACTGGGCCGGGTGATCGACTGCCTCGCGCTGGAAATGGGGCTGATGTCGCTGGCCGAGGATCCGGAGCTGCGGTTGGCGATCAACATGTCGGCCCGGTCGATCGGCTATCCGCGCTGGCGCCAGACGCTCGACCGGGGGCTGGCCGCCGACGACACCGCGGCGGAACGGCTGATCCTGGAAATCACCGAAACCTCGGCGATGGTGGTGCCCGACATCGTGTCGGTCTTCATGCACGAGATGCAGGTCGAGGGCGTGACCTTCGCGCTGGACGATTTCGGCGCCGGCTTCACCTCGTTTCGTTACCTGCGGCAGTTCTATTTCGACGTGATCAAGATCGACCGGCAGTTCTGCAAGGGCATCTCCGACAATCCCGACAACCAGGTGCTGACCCAGGCGCTGCTGTCGATCGCCCGGCATTTCGACATGTTCACGGTCGCCGAGGGCGTGGAAAGCGGCCAGGACGCCGCGTTCCTCACCGATCTCGGCATCGACTGCCTGCAGGGCTACTATTTCGGCGCGCCGTCGATCATGCCGCCGTGGAAGGTCGAGGCCGAGCAAAAGCGCGCCTGATCTGCAACAGGCCGATGCTGCGGCGCAGAAACGCACCCCGGCGGCGGACGCCGCCCTTGCGCGATTTCGCCGCAACCCTTACGCAAAACGCAACGCGGCCGGCCCGGGCGCCCCGCCCGGCCGGCGTTGCACGTCGCGCCAAGGGAGAGGACCCATCATGACCAATGTCGTAATCGTCTCGGCCGCCCGCACCGCCGTGGGCAGCTTCAACGGCTCTTTCGCCAGTACCCCGGCCCATGACCTCGGCGCCGCCGCGATCGAGGCCGTCGTCGCCCGCGCCGGGATCGACAAGTCCGAGGTTTCGGAAACCATCCTCGGCCAGGTGCTGACCGGCGGCCAGGGCCAGAACCCCGCGCGGCAGGCGCATGTCAACGCCGGCCTGCCGAAGGAAAGCGCCGCCTGGTCGATCAACCAGGTCTGCGGCTCGGGCCTGCGCTCGGTCGCGCTGGGCGCCCAGCACATCCAGCTTGGCGACGCCGCGATCGTCATCGCCGGCGGGCAGGAGAACATGTCGCTCGCGCCGCATGTCGCGCATCTGCGCGCCGGCCAGAAGATGGGCGACATGAAGTTCATCGACTCGATGATCAAGGACGGGCTGTGGGACGCGTTCAACGGCTACCACATGGGCCAGACGGCCGAGAACGTCGCCGACCAGTGGCAGATCAGCCGCGATCAGCAGGACGAATTCGCGCTGGCCAGCCAGAACAAGGCCGAGGCCGCGCAGAAGGCCGGCAGGTTCGATGACGAGGTCGTGCCGTTCACCATCAAGACCCGCAAGGGCGAGATCGTCGTCGACAAGGATGAATACATCCGCCACGGCGCGGTGATCGAGAACATGCAGAAACTGCGCCCGGCCTTCGCCAAGGACGGTTCCGTCACCGCTGGCAACGCCTCGGGCATCAACGACGGCGCCGCGATGGTGCTGCTGATGAGCGCCGAAGAGGCCGAGAAGCGCGGCCTCACGCCGCTGGCGCGGATCGCCTCCTACGCCACCGCCGGGCTCGACCCGTCGATCATGGGCGTCGGCCCGATCCATGCCAGCCGCAAGGCGCTGGACAAGGCCGGCTGGAAGGTCGGCGACCTCGATCTGGTCGAGGCGAACGAGGCCTTCGCGGCGCAGGCCTGCGCGGTCAACAAGGATATGGGCTGGGATCCGGAGATCGTGAACGTCAACGGCGGCGCGATCGCCATCGGCCACCCGATCGGCGCCTCGGGCGCGCGGATCCTCAACACGCTGCTGTTCGAAATGAAGCGCCGCGACGCCAGGAAGGGCCTTGCCACGCTGTGCATCGGCGGCGGCATGGGCGTGGCCATGTGCCTCGAGCGGGCCTGACCGCCCGACGCCAGACCCGAGGGGCGCCCGGCGGCGCCCCTTTTCGCTTTGGGAGGCCGGGGCCGGACAAGAAAACATCACATGGCCCTCCGTTGGCGCGGTAACAATGTTGCGCGCGCAAGAACCTTTCGGTAACGAAGTTACCAACCTGACATGCCAAGACTGGAGGAACCCCCATGGCAAGAGTTGCACTCGTGACCGGCGGAAGCCGGGGCATCGGCGAAGCGATTTCCAAGGCGCTGAAGGCCGAGGGCTACGAGGTCGCCGCGACCTATGCCGGCAATGACGCGAAGGCCGCCGCCTTCACCGAGGCCACCGGCATCAAGACCTACAAGTGGAACGTTGCCGATTACGAGGCCTCGAAGGCCGGCATCGCGCAGGTCGAGGCCGATCTGGGCCCGATCGACGTGGTGGTGGCGAATGCCGGCATCACCCGCGACGCGATGTTCCACCGGATGACGCCGGAACAGTGGAAAGAGGTGGTCGACACCAATCTCACCGGCGTGTTCAACACCGTCCACCCTGTCTGGCCGGGGATGCGCGAGCGCAAGTTCGGCCGGGTGATCGTGATCTCCTCGATCAACGGGCAGAAGGGCCAGGCCGGCCAGGTCAACTACGCCGCCACCAAGGCGGGCGATCTGGGCATCGTCAAGAGCCTTGCGCAGGAGGGCGCGAAGTTCGGCATCACCGCCAACGCGATCTGCCCGGGCTACATCGCGACCGAGATGGTGATGGCGATCGACGAATCCGTGCGCGAGAAGATCATCAAGGGCATTCCCGCCGGCCGGCTGGGCGAGCCCGAGGAAATCGCGCGCTGCGTGGCCTTCCTTGCCGCCGAGGGCTCGGGCTTCATCAACGGCTCGACGATCTCGGCGAACGGCGCACAGTTCTTCGTCTGATCCGGGCGACAGCCGGGGTTCGGGGCCGTCCTTCGGGGCGGCCCCTTGCTTTGGCCTTGCCGCGATCGGCGGCTTCGGGCAATCAGCGCGCGGTTCCCCGGAGGTTTCGCCTTGTCCCGCGCCCGCGCCACCGCCATCGGCTTTTCCGCGATCCTGATGTGGGCGCTGCTGGCGCTGTTCACCGTGGGGTCCGCCCCGGTGCCGCCGTTCCAGCTCAACGCGATGTGTTTCGCACTGGGCGGCGCGATGGGGCTTTGGTGGACGGCGCGGAACGGCGGGCTGGGGCAACTGGCCCGCGTGCGCTGGACGGTCTATGCCTTCGGCACCGCGGGGCTGTTCGGTTACCACGCGCTCTACTTCTCGGCGCTGCGGCTTGCGCCGGCGGCCGAGGCCGGGCTGATCGCCTATCTCTGGCCGCTGCTGATCGTGCTGTTTTCCGGCCTGTTGCCGGGCGAACGGCTGGGGCCGGGCCATGTTCTGGGCGCGCTGGTGGCCTTCGCGGGCGCGGCGCTGATCGTGGCGCGCGGCGCGACCGGCGCGGCCGATGCCGCCGCGCTTCAGGGTTACGCGCTGGCGCTGGCCTGCGCGCTGACCTGGTCGGGCTATTCGGTCCTGTCGCGGCGACTGGGCGCGGTGCCCACCGCCTCGGTCACCGTGTTCTGCCTTGCCGCCGCGGCGCTGTCGGTGCCGGCGCATCTGGCCACCGAAACCACCGCCTGGCCCGAAACGGCGCTGGGCTGGGCGGCGGTGGCGGGGCTTGGCCTCGGCCCGGTCGGGTTGGCCTTCTACACCTGGGACGTCGGCGTCAAGCGCGGCGACATCCAGCTTCTTGGCACGGCCTCCTATGCCGCGCCGCTGTTGTCGACGCTGATCCTTGTCGCCGCGGGGGCGGCCGACCCGGGCCTGCACCTTGCCGCGGCGACTGTGCTGATCACCGCCGGCGCCGTGCTTGCGGCCCGGGCGGGCCGCCGCGTCAGGCCTGGCTGAGCCGGGTGATTTCTTCCTTGATTCGCAGCTTCTGCTTTTTCATTTCGGAGATCTGAAGATCGTCGGCGCCCGGGCTGCGCTGGGCCTGCTCGACGGCTTCGGACAGGCTTTGATGTTTCTTGCGCAGTTCCTGAAGATGCGACGCGAGCGACATGGACTCCTCCTCTCCAATGGATACCTGTCACAATCCCATCACAATCGCCGGGCCCTGTCACCAGAAACCGGCGGCCGGGGTGAACAACTTCCTTCCCGGCTGCGGGTCACATCGAGATCGCCGCAGCGCTGCGCAGAATCCCGGCAGCCTCGGCCGTGAAATCCTCGCCGTCGCCGGCATGCGCAGGCGCGGCATGCAGCACCAGCGGCGCCAGCAGCCGGAACGCGCCGCGCCCGCCCTTGCGCGCGGCCACGATCACCCGCCGCGCCGGCCGGCCGGCCCGCGGCGCGACCGGCCGCACGGCGATCGAACCCGCGCCGCGTCCCAGCGCCGCGAGGATATCGGGCAGCCGGTCCGCCGCCTGGATCAGCGTGATCCGCCCGCCGGGGCGCAGCCGTTTCAGCCCCGCCGCGATCCACTCGGCCAGCGGCGTGGCCTCGCGCAGCGCCCGGTCGCGGCCGGGATCGGCGGCGGGGGGGGCGGCAGTGCCGTAATAGGGCGGGTTGGCGATCACGTGGTCGAAGGCCCGGCCCTTCAACCCGGCCGGCATCGCGGCAAGGTCGCCCTCCACCACCTCAAGCGCAATCCCGTTCCGGGCGGCGTTGCGACGGGCGAGACCGGCGTAGCCGGGTTGCAGCTCCAGCCCGGTGAGGCAAAGCCCCGGCACCCGCGTACCCAGGCACAGCGCCGCCGCGCCGGCGCCGCAGCCCAGGTCCAGCACCGCCTCGCCCGCCTGCGCCGGCACGGCGGCGGCCAGCAGCACCGGGTCCATCGCTGCGCGGTAGCCCGTGCGCGGCTGCCAAAGGCGCAGCCTGCCGTCCAGGAACGCGTCGTCGGTCAGCGCCTCGGGCGGAAAGCTCATTCCCCCGCGTCGATCCCGTTGTCGCGCAGGATCGCGCGGGCCAGGAACAGGTCGGCCTCGCGCACCATCAGCCGCCGCGGCAAAATGCCGATGGAGCCTTCCAGCACGCTCATATGGACGTCCATCGGGAAGGCGGCTATACCCTCGCCTTCGAGAAGCGCCTCGGCGAACGCGATCTTCGTGGGGTCGGTCGTGCGCAGAAGCTCTCTCATGACTGGGACTTAAGGACAAACCCATGGGTTTGTCGAGCAATCACGGAACGCCGATGGCACTGGCCGACGCCACGCACAAACCGCAGGACCGGCTGGCCGGGGCGCTGGCCGGCGACATGGCTGCGGTCAACGCCCTGATCCGCGAGCGCATGGCCTCGGACCACGCGCCGCGGATCCCAGAGGTCACCGCGCATCTGGTCGAGGCCGGCGGCAAGCGGCTCAGGCCGATGCTGACGCTGGCCACGGCGCGGATGTCCGGCTACGCCGGGCCCTATCACGTGCATCTGGCCGCGACGGTGGAGTTCATCCATACCGCGACGCTGCTGCACGACGACGTGGTGGACGAAAGCGCGCAACGCCGCGGCCGGCCCACGGCGAACCTTCTGTGGGACAACAAGTCCTCCGTCCTCGTGGGCGATTACCTGTTCGCCAGGTCGTTCCAGCTGATGGTCGAGACCGGCAGCCTGCGGGTGCTCGACATCCTCGCCGACGCCGCCGCGACGATCGCCGAGGGCGAGGTGCTGCAACTGACCGCGGCGCAGAACCTCGCCACCACCGAGGACACCTATCTCAAGGTGGTGCGCGGCAAGACCGCGGCGCTGTTCGCGGCGGCGACCGAGGTCGGCGGGGTGATCGCCGGGCTGCCCGACGCGCAGGTGGCGGCGCTGCGCACCTATGGCGACGCGCTGGGCATTTCCTTCCAGATCGTCGACGACCTGCTGGACTACGGCGGCGATGCGGCGGCTACCGGCAAGAATGTCGGCGACGATTTCCGCGAGGGCAAGCTGACGCTGCCGGTGATCAAGGCCGTCGCTCGCGCCACGCCCGAGGAAACCGCCTTCTGGCAGCGCACGATCCAGAAGGGCGATCAGCGCGACGGCGATCTCGACGCGGCGCTGGCGATCATCGACAGGCATGGCACGATGGCCGAGACGCGGGCCGAGGCGCTGGCCTGGGCGGAAACGGCCAAGGCCGCGATGTGGCAGTTGCCGGGCCACGACCTGCGCGACACGCTGATCGACCTCGCCGATTACGTCGTGGCGCGGATCAGCTAGGCATCGCCGATCCGCGGCAGGGCTGCGCGGCTCTGGTCGCCCAGAACGCCGCCGGCCACCCACCAGCCGGGATGGTCGCGATGCAGCCGCTCCAGCGCGGCCTGCGCGGCGAGCTCGGTTTCGTAAAGCCCGAAACAGGTCGCGCCCGAACCCGACATCCGCGCCAGCCCGCAGCCCCCGGTCGCCGCCAGCCGGTCCAGCACCTCGGCGATGACCGGCGCGACCGATATGGCCGGGGCCTGAAGATCGTTGCGGCAGGTGGCGAGGAAGGCGATCAGCGCAGCCGGGTCGGGCAGGTCAGGCAGCGTGTCCGGCATCGCCGGGTTGTTGCGCCGGTCCAGCGCGGCGAAGACGGCAGGGGTCGCGACCGACACGCGCGGATTGACCAGCACGGCGGGCACCGGCGGCAGGTCAACCCGCTCCAGTCGCTCGCCGATACCGCGGGTACGCTGCGGCGCGGGGCGAAGGCACATCGGCACGTCGGCCCCCAGCGCGAGCAACGCGCGGGCGTGGGGTTCGATCGCGTCGTCTGGCATCGCCCCGGGCCGGGCGGCCGGCGCATCCCTCGCGGCAAGCGCCAGCATGCCGCGAAACGCCGCCGCCGCGTCCGACGATCCGCCGCCGATCCCCGAGGCCGCCGGCAGGTGTTTTTCCAGCACCAGCGCCGCGCCGCGCCCCGGCGCGGCCAGCGCCGCGGCGCGCAGCGCGAGATTGCCCATGTCGGCGGGCACGCCGGCGGCCTCCGGCCCCTCCACCGTCAGCGACAGGGCGGTGCCGGGACGGAGGGTGACACGGTCGCCCACCGGCGCGAAGGCCACGAGGCTGTCGAGCAGGTGATAGCCGTCGTCGCGCCGCCCGGTGACATGCAGGGTCAGGTTGACCTTCGCCGGGGCGAAGACGCTAACCGTCGTCATTGACCACTTGCAGCGGCGGTGCGCCTTCCTCGGCCAGCACCGCGTCCAGCCCGACCTCCAGCTTGCGGCGGATGCGGTCGGCCTCGTCCTCGGTCTCCGGCCCGAAGGACAGCGCGCGGCGCCACTGGAATTCCGCCTCGCGCTTGCGGCCGACGGCCCAGTAGACGTCTCCGAGATGGTCGTTGACGATGCTGTCGTCGGGCATCAACGAGATCGCGCGCTCCATCTGCACCACCGCCTCGTCGTAGCGGCCCAGCCGGTAATAGGCCCAGCCCAGCGAATCGACGATATGGCCACTGTCGGGCCGGGCCGCGACCGCGCGCTCGATCATCTCCAGCGCCTCGTCGAGATTGGTCTGCAACTCGAGGAACGAGTAGCCGAGGTAGTTGAGCACCTGCGGCTGGTCGGGGTTCAGCGCCAGCGCCTTGCGGAAATCGGCCTCGGCCGCGGGCCATTCCTTCTCGCGCTCGTGCGAGATGCCGCGGGCGTAGTAGATGAACCAGTGCCCGGGTTCTTCCGGGCCGAGCCGGGCGATCGCCTCGTCATAGGCCGCCGCCGCCTCGCCGTAGCGTTCCGCGCGGCGCAGCACGTCGCCCTTCTTAGCCCAGGGCAGCATCAGGTCGGGATGCGAGCGGGTGAGCTGTTCCAGCGCCTCCACCGCCGCCTCGATCCGGCCCGCCTGCACCAGCGCATCGGCGCGGCCGATCTCGGCCGAGGGGTAGGAGGGATCGCCGGGCGGGATCCTGTTGTAGGCGGCCGTCGCCAGTTCGAACTGGCCCTGGTCCTCGAGGATGCCGGCGCTCAGCAGCAGCGCATCGACAAGGTCGGGGCGCAGGTATTCGGCCAGCCGGGCATAGACCAGCGTGAAGGTATCCGAGGATTCGCCGCTCAGCGCGCCGGCCACCGTGAAGAAGACCTCGGCAAGCCCGTCGCCGGCATCGCGCACGACGTCGAAGCCGACGGTCTCGCCCGCCGCGATCCGCGCCCTGAGGGCGGCGATGTCCGGGTCGGGGTTGACGCCGAAGACGGTGTCGATCAGCGCGGTCGCGTCGGGGCCGCGTTCCAGTTGGCTGAGCACCTGGGCATGGGCCAGAACGCCGCGCCGGGTGGATCGGATCGGGCCGCCGGCATCGCCGCCGAGGATCGCGTCCGCGCCCTCGAGATCGCCGACGGAGGCCAGCGCCAGCGCCTTGTGATACAGCGCGAAGCTGCGCAGCCCGTCGCTTTCGGCGATTTCGTCGAAGGCCGTCGCCGCCTCCGACATCCGGCCGGCGCCGAGCAGCGCCCAGGCCCGTGCGAGGCCGACGACGAGCGGGCCGACGGCGCTGTCGCCGGCGTCCAGCCGCTCCAGCACCCGCTCCCACTCGTCCTTGCCGGCGGCTTCGGCCAGCAGCACCAGCCCGGCCAGCTGGCTTTGCCCGCCGATCCCTTCCAGCCGCATCGCGATCGGCACCGCGCGGTCGATCGCGCCCTGGCCAATGTTGCCCAGGATCGCGTTTTCCATCAGGCCGGGATTGCGCGGATCCTCGATCAGCGCGCGGGTGTAGAAACTGGCCGCGGCGCGGTAGTCGTTGTGCCCGCTCGCGCTCTGGCCGGCGAGATAGGCGCCGGCGTTGCCCTCGAACGCGGCAAGGCTGCCCGGCAGGGAGGCCAGCGCAAGGCCGGCGGCAAGGATCAGCGCATGGGCGCGGGGGGGCATCGGCAAGGTTTCGTCCTCCTCAATGGAGCGAAACCTAGCCCCCGCCCCCGATCCTGTCCATCCGGCGCGTGGCCCCGGCGCCGCGGCTCACCGGAACGTCACATGTTGGGATAGTTCGGCCCGTCGCCGCCCTGCGGGGTGGCCCAGTCGATGTTCTGGCTGGGATCCTTGATATCGCAGGTCTTGCAATGCACGCAGTTCTGGAAATTGATCTGGAACCGCGGCGCGCCGGCCTCGTCCTGCACGACCTCGTAGACCCCGGCGGGGCAGTAGCGCTGCGCGGGTTCGGCGTATTTCGGCAGGTTGACCGAGATCGGGATCGAGCCGTCGCGCAGTTGCAGGTGGCAGGGCTGGCCCTCGTCGTGGTTCGTTGCGGCGAAGGAGACGTTGGTCAGCCGGTCGAAGCTGAGCTTGCCATCGGGCTTGGGATAGTCGATCGGCGCGAAATCCGCCGCCGAGCCCGTCGCCTCGGCGTCCGACTTGCCGTGCCGGAGCGTGCCGAACGGGTTCCAGCCGGTGACATTGGCCATCCACATGTCGATCCCGCCGCCCATCAGCGAGGCCATCAGCCCGTATTTCGACCACATCGGCTTGACGTTGCGCACCCGCCTGAGATCCTTCGCGACCGGCCCGTTGCGAAGTTCATCCTCGTAGCCGGTCAGTTCGTCGCCGGCGCGGCCGGCCGCGATCGCCGCATGGGCGGCCTCGGCCGCGGCCTTGCCCGACAGCATCGCGTTGTGGTTGCCCTTGATCCGCGGCACGTTCACCAGCCCGGCCGAACAGCCCAGCAGCGCCCCGCCGGGGAACACCACCTTCGGGATCGATTGCCAGCCCCCCTCGGAAATCGCGCGCGCGCCATAGGCCACCCGCTTGCCGCCCTCCAGAAGCTCCGCGACCATCGGATGGTGCTTGAAGCGCTGGAATTCCATGTAGGGGTAAAGGTGCGGATTCTCGTAGTTCAGGTGCACCACGAAGCCCACGTAGACCTGGTTGTTTTCGAGGTGGTAGATGAACGATCCGCCGCCGGCGTTCGACCCCAGCGGCCAGCCCATCGTGTGGGTGACAGTGCCC
>Ga0180430_10002779_pt1 | contig 15537 bp, 12 predicted proteins | sample SS_ome_9_FD_132999 | JGI IMG/M metagenome (GOLD analysis project Ga0180430, IMG submission 132999) | Hypersaline lake sediment archaeal communities from the Salton Sea, California, USA - SS_1_S_2 metaG | ecosystem: Environmental > Aquatic > Non-marine Saline and Alkaline > Hypersaline >... | reverse complement strand
TTACCCATTTTACCGTGCGAAAGGAACGGGGCATCCCTGGCACGCAACCCGTCGTGGATGAACTGGCACCACTGTTCCACGTGCGCAAGGATGCACCCCCGCTCTATCTCATGACCGGCGACCGGGAACTGGAGATGCTGGGCCGGTACGAGGAGAATGCCTATATGTACCGGATGATGAAAGTCGCAGGACACGAGGAAACCTACCTGTTTGAATTCGACGGACATGGCCATGGTCCGATGGTCACACCCGGATGCCATGTATTGTTGAAATATATATTTAAATAAATATTTATAGCACTATTTATATAACTATTTAAAGAACTGTATAAATATATATATTATACGTCAGGGCGCAACAAACATTTTTATACCGGGAAGCGCATTTCCGGTGCCTGTTTCATCTGATCGCTTCCTGGTTTCGGTAATGGACGATCTTTCCACAGGCAACATGAGGGACCTTGGTATCAGGAGGGATGCTGACTTTTATTTCATTTCCCGGAAATTCAGGTAGGGTATTCCAGTTTTCGCGCATCACCAATGTATAGGCAATGTAGACGCGGAGGAAAGTTTCAACCGCGGAGGGCGCAATGCAGCGCTGAAATTATTTGACCGCAGAGGGCCTGCTGTATGGATAAAGTAAACAAAATTCATAAATGCCACTTCAATAACAGTGGAAATAAACCCTGACATACCATGAAAAAAATCCTGCACCCAATCATCATTACCCTGCTGATATTCAGCAGTTGCTCCTCACCTGAAAACAATGCAAATGACGAATTCCCAATTTTAACCGGGCCCTACCTGGGACAGTCTCCTCCTGACACGGTTCCAGAACTTTTTGCTCCAGGCGTCGTGGGGACGGGAATGTTCACGCGGGATATTGCGATGCCTCCTTCCGGGGAGGAAATCTATTACTGTGTCGGGATCGGGAACTATACCTACAGCACCATCCTTTTTACACGGAAAGAAGGAGATACCTGGACAAAGCCAGCAGTGGTCCCCTTCGCCACCAGCGGAAAAGTGTTTGATTTTGAACCGGCATTCAGTCCGGATGGAAACCGGCTCTATTTTTTATCCGCACGTCCCGATCCTCATGCCGGAACCGGCAACTTCCAGGAACAGTCAGATGCAAATAATCAGGGAGACAACCATGAAAAACAGGAAAACCAGTCCCGGGAAAAAGAACAAGCAATGGAAGAACCTGGCGACCAGGATATCTGGTATGTAGACCGTACGGAAACCGGCTGGGGTGAACCTGTCAATCCGGGTGCCCCGCTGAACTCCGACGGTGGTGAATTCTTCCCTTCGGTCACGCGGGACAGTTTTCTCTACTTCACACATAATGACAAGGGAAGCGGGTTGAATGAAATTTTCAGGAGCAGGATCTACCGCGACAGCTTCGGGACCCCTGAGCTGCTTCCTGCTGAAGTGAATTGCGGCAGCAACCGCTTCAATGCCTTTGTTGCACCGGATCATTCCTATGCCATCGTTCCCGCAGTAGGGATGGAGCATGCCTACGACCAGGTGGATTATTACATAACCTACAGGAATGCAGATGACCAATGGAGCAGACCTGTCAACCTTGGGCCTGCCGTTAACAAGGACAATACCCGTGGCTGGTCTCCTTTCGTCAGTCCGGATGGAAAATACTTTTTCTTCATGGCCAACTGGTCGGAGGAAGTGCCGGCTTCATCCCTTAGCTGGGAAAAACTTCGTGAATTGCATACAACGCCACGCAACGGGAATGCTGATATATACTGGATGAAAGCAGATTTTATTTCCAATCTACGCTCCCTCGCAGTTTTTGATGAATAAGAATCAAGCACCAGCAGTTTTTCCCGAACCCTTCAGTCACCGAATCTGATGAAAGAAGGAACTGCCATTTTACCAAATGATGATTATCTTCGCAGCTTCATCCGTATGCAACCAAATGTCAAGAACCTTTATACCCTTTGCGGTCCTTTTCGTAATCATTCACCTGGTCCTTCCGCTCCCGGAATTATCAGGCCAGGATCCGGCCAGGGCCGTTGCATTTTCAACCCCGCCAAAGATCGATGGACTGCTGAATGAAGACTGCTGGAAAGAAGCAGTGCCGCTGACCCGGTTCTACCAGCGCGAACCCAGTCCGGGAACAGCTGCAACCGTGCCCACAGAAGTCATGATCGGATACAATGAAACACACCTGTACGTGGGTTTCCGCTGTTACGCTGATCCGGATGCAATCACCGCCAAAGAGATGGCGCGGGATGTGGACCTCTCCAGTGACGACCGGGTGCAGGTGATCCTGGATACATACATGGACCAACGGAACGCATACTGGTTCCAGATCGGTCCGCGGGGCTCCATCGGCGATGCCATCATCAGTGAAAATGGCGCGGCTTTCAATAAAGCGTGGGATGGACTCTGGACAGGAAAAGCACAGATCACAGGTACTGGGTGGGAGGCCGAACTGGCATTGCCCTTCAAAACACTGAACTTTGATCCGAACCAATCCAACTGGGGACTGAAACTGATCCGCTACCAGAAATCCCGCGAAGAGACACTCTACTGGCCCTTTGCCAATATCAATACCCACAAATTCCAGGTTTCAGATGCCGGTGTACTTACCGGACTTGAAGGCATCAGCCAGGGACTGGGGCTCGACCTGGTTCCCTATGGACTGACAGGACTTGATTACAAAGAAACAGAAGCGGGCATTGAACGGGTGCTGGATGCAGGCTTTGAGGCCTACTACAATATCTCCCCCGGACTGAGGGCCGCTGTTTCAGTGAATACCGACTTTGCCCAGACAGAAGTAGACCAGCAACAGATCAACCTCACCCGCTTCAGCCTTTTTTATCCTGAAAAACGTGATTTTTTCCTGGACGGCGCCAATTATTTCAACTTCGGAATCAATGGCGACAGGGACAATCCGTGGAACACACAGTTGATCCCGTTCTTCTCCAGGAGGATCGGGCTTGACCAGCAGGGAAATCCCATCCCGGTGCAGTATGGTGGCAAGGTAACCGGACAGGCAGGGAGATGGAACATCGGGGCCATGTACATGAAGGACCAGCGTAACGGCTGGGAGAATGGCCATTTCGCAGTGACCCGGCTTTCACGGAATATCGGGAAACAGTCACAGGCCGGTTTTATTTCCACCTATGGCAATGCCCTGTACGACACCTCGAATTTTGTGATCGGATTCGATGTGAAACTTGCCACATCGACCTTCAGGGGAGACAAGAATGTATCGCTCAATATGTATGGGCTTAAATCTGTAACCAACAATATGATGGCCCGGTCCGGAATCCGGGACCGTGACCTGTCTTTTGGTGCAGAACTCGTTTACCCGAACGATATCCTCTCCTTTCGGCTGGGCCACATGCAGATACAGGAAAACTTCATTGCCGGGATCGGGTTTGTGCCCCGTCCGGGGGTACGACAAACCTACGGGGACATTACCCTGGGGTACCGACCGGAACAATGGGGGATTATGCAGGCGCTTGCAGGCGGGGGGCTGGATCACATCTCCGACTTCAGCAATACCCTGCTTACGCGTGAATGGTACGTGATGCCGCTTCGGCTGAGGTTCATCACGGGAGATGAGATCAAATACAGGTTTACCTCCTCCTACGAATTCCTTTCAGATCCCTTCAACCTTTATGCAGACCACACAGTCATTGCCGGAAGCTATCAATTCTTCTGGCAGACCCTCTCCGTCCAGTCGGCCCAAAAAAGGAGGGCCTGGGGAGCGGTTGATTACCGGTTCGGCCAATTTTTCGGAGGAACCCGGAACGAAATCAAACTCAAGGCTGGTTACCAGGTAATGGTGCCTTTGTTCATTGGCGGCGAAGCGATCAGGAATGACATCACCCTCGGGGAAAGTGCTTTTGTCGCAAACATCTACCGGCTGAACCTCAACATCCTTTTTAATCCTGACATTACCCTCTACAGTTTCATTCAGTACGACAGTCAGTCAGACAAAATGGGGTGGCAGTCACGCTTCCAGTGGATCCTGAAACCCGGCCGGGAGATCTTCCTGGTCTGGAACAGCATTGCCCGTGATCCGTTCGAACGTTACCTGCTGGAAGAAGCCGGCGTCCGGTTCAAGATAAAATATACTGTAAGATTTTAGGAACTGACACCCATCTCCCTCCTCTTCATTTTTTCATGTTTCCGTTCCCAAGCCCCGATGTCTCCTGGCTTCAGTTTTTCCTGTTCCCAAGCCCCAAGTCCCCAAGTCTCTCTCTCCCATCATTCGTAATGCAAAGCATTCGCCGGATCCATTCGCGCGCTTTTCAGGGCGGTCAGCGAGACGGTAACCACTGCAATGATTACGGCAAGAAGCGCTGCGACGACAAACAGCACAGGCTGGAACCCGATATTGTACGGAAATCCGTTCAGCCAGTCCCGTGTCATGTACCATGCAAGCGGCCAGGCGATGAGTATCGACAGGAACAGTGAGAGCATGATTCCCCTGGCAACCATCCCGAGAATGCTCGTTTCAGTGGCACCCATCACTTTACGGATCCCGATCTCCCGCGTCCTTTTCTGGGTATTGTAGAGGGTCATGCCAAACAGTCCCAGGCTGGCGATAAAAATCGACAGGATCGAAAAGATCAGTGTAATGATACCGGTACGCTTCTCCTCGGCATAGAAATCATCATAGAATTCGTCAAGGAAGATATACTGGAACGGTGCATCGCCGGTAAAATCCTTCCAGGTCTGCTCCATGTGTTCAATCGCCAGACGGCTGTGTTCCTCGCCGGGTTTGGTCCTGATATTCAGGTAACCCACCCAGTCCCAGTCGTTTCGTTTAAGGTACACGATCATCGGGGCAATCTCAGTCTTCACGGAGCTGTAATGTATGTCTTTCATAACCCCGATGACCCGCAGATCAAGGAAATCCCCGTTCTCATCCTGTGGCCACTGGATATGGGTATTGAGCGGATCTTCGATCATGAACTTGCGCACGGCAGCCTCGTTGATCAGGCAGGCCGTTGAATCGCTCCCGAATTCCTTCGACATGAACCTGCTGTCGGAAGAGGCAAGCTCCAGCCGGTATGTTTTGAGAAAATCGTAATCGGTCCAGAAGGTATTGAACAGGAAGGTCTCAGTATCCTCCTTTTCCTTTATCTTGTAACCGTTGTTATTGTTCGGGGAACCCAGGAATGCGGTTGAATTGGATACCGCTTCAATACTGGAATGCTTCAACAGTTCGGCCTTGAAGGTTTCCAGCTTATCATTTCCCAGGGGCCATACCCGGTCCATAATGATCATGTTTTCCTGGCTGAATCCCACATCCTTGTTCATCATGTAGCGGAACTGCCAGAAAATAACAAGCGTTCCTGCCACGATCACCACAGAAATGGTGAACTGAAGGATCACAAGCGCAGACCTTAGCCTGCCGGTACCATTGCTGGTCGTGGCTTTGCCCTTCAGTGCCTGGATGGGCTTGAACGATGCCAGCACAAAGGCGGGGTAGATTCCGCTCAGCATTCCCAGCAGCAGGGTCAGTAACAGGATCGCAGGAAACATGTACCACCGGAACACGTCGCCGATCCTGAGAGATAGTCCGGTGACCCCATTGAATTGCGGAAGCAGTAAGACAACCATAAGAAGCGCTACCAGCATGGAAATCACACTGAGAAAAACACTCTCCGCCAGGAACTGCCGGATCAGCTCCCTCCTGCCCGACCCGACTACTTTCCTCAGGCTGACCTCCTTGGCGCGGCTGATGGACCTTGCCGTTGACAGGTTCATGAAATTGATGGAGGCCACCACCAGGATGAAAAAGGCGATCACGCCAAAAATGTAGAGGTACATTTTATTACCGATGGGCCGGAAGATATTGTCACGCGGCAACGAGATTTCAGGATTCAGGTGAATGTCATACAGCTGCTGGAGCTTCAGCCCGTACTTGTTGCCACTGGCTTCAAACTCTTCCACGGTAATCCCCATGAACTGCTGCAACATGGGACGGATATGTTCCAGCAACGACGCATTGATCTTGTCCTCTGTCACCTGCGCATCAGCATGTTCGTCCAGCACATAGTAGGTGAACATGTTGTTGTTGAAAAAGTTGCTGTTCCTGCTGCTTTCCCTGGTGCAGTACGAAATAATAAAATCGAAGAAAAGATGGGAATTTTTCGGTGCATTCTGAACAATCCCGGTCACTGTATAGATATTGTCATCCTCGTTCAGATAAATGGTCTTTCCCATGGCCTGTTCCCCTTTGAAATACCGCGCAGCAGATTCCTCTGTCAGCAGTATGCTGTTTGGTTCCACCAGGCATGTCGCCGGATCACCCTCCAGCAGGGCAAAGGAAAACACATCAAAAAAAGTCGAATCAGCATAGAGGATGTGGTCTTCCAGGTGCTTCTGTGCGGGATCACTCCACAGGAGATCATTGTGCCCGGCATCCAGCCTGCAGTATTTCACAATTTCAGGAACATCCTCATAAAAGGTGGGTCCGAAGACCGGGCTGTTCCAGGCGCCCCTGAGCTCTTCACCGGCAAACTTGCCATCAAGGTAGAGGCGGTACATCTGTTTCCCCTGGGTGTGGAACCGGTCGTAATTGACTTCGTTGATGATGTACAGGATGATAAAAATGGAGCTGGCCAGCCCGATGGCCAGACCTGAAATGTTAACAAGGTTAAAGGCTTTGTTTCTCCGCAGGTTGCGGATAGCGACTTTGAGAAAGCTTCTGAACATAACTGGTTCTGTTTATTCGTACTGTTGTTTGTATTATTTCTTTGTCCTGCTATTTGTACTGTCTGTACTGATATTTGTACTGTCTGTACTGATATTTGTACTGTCTGTACTGATATTTATACTGTCTGTATTGTTATTTATACTGTCTGTATTGTTTTTTCGTACTGTCTGTTCGTAACACTGAATCCGTTTACACAGATTGTGCCACACACTTTATATCCTTGACTATTTGGCACTTTAAAAGTTACACCGGATGGTAAATTAGTACGAATAAGCACAGGAGGCGTGCGATATCGTACAGTAGCGACCCATCTGTTTGCACTTGTCTCAAAACTTCAAATTCATTACCTTGGTGCACAAACCAAATGCACCATGTCATGACCAGCAATTCATTCACACTCGATCGCAGGAACTTTCTCCGGATGTCGGCTGCAGCTGCCGCCGGGTTGGCCATTGTCCCCTCCTGTACCTTCGGTATCGAAAACATCCCGGCCCCCATGAAAAGGAGATTCGGAAAGACCGGTTTCGATGTCACCACCCTGGGCCTGGGCGGACAGGCTTCCCTGCAGTGGACGGGTGAAGGAATCGACCCCGTGAAGATCATCCTCAAGGCAGTTGATTTGGGTATCAATTACTTCGACACCTCCAACCTGTACCAGGAAAGCCAGCTGCATTACGGCGAAGCATTCAGGAAACTGAATCTGGTCCCCGACAAACCCCTCTACAATAAGAAATTACGTAAATCCATCTTCATCACCACCAAATCGCACATACGCTGGGGGAACAAGGGTTTTCCTGAACGGGACGGAGTGCGCAACCGGACCCAGGGGGACCATGGGGAAGGCGTGATCGGGGATCTCAAAAGATCACTCTCGCAGATGTTTGGCGACGGAAAGGGAAAGTATCCCGATGATGCCTATGTGGATATGGTGCTGTGCCACAGTCTGAATACAATGGAGGAAGTGGATGTGCTCTACAAAGGGATGGAAACCCCGCTGAACCCTGCCGGCGACTTCGGCGCCCTGGTGGCGTTGAAGGATTTCCGCGACGGCACCAATTTCACAGGTCTGAACCCCGATGAAGAGAAACTTGTCAGGCATATCGGCTTTTCCGGGCACCGTTCCGCCCCGGTAATGATGGAAATGATCCGGCGTGACCGCTTCGACATACTGGACGGCATGCTGGTGGCCATCAATCCCAACGACAGGCTGCACCTGAACATGCAGTACAATGTGATTCCGGTTGCAGCGGAGAAGGGCCTGGGAATCATCGCCATGAAAGTATTTGCCGATGGCGCCATGTATACCAAGAAGGCAGAATGGTCCAACACACCCGGGCATGTGGTGATGCAGGTAGGCTCGGTGGAACTGCCCAGCAAACCGCTGGTTGAATATGCTCTGACCACCCCGGGGATCCATACGGCCATCATTGGCATCGGTCATATCGACGAAGATCCGTTGAAATGTCAGTTGGTACAAAACTATTATGCTGCCCAGGTGAAGCCGGATGCCCTTTCTGAGGTGGAGAGGCGGCAGATCGAGGCGAAGACAAAACAGGTCAAGGGAGGCAAAACCAACTATTTCCAACTGGAAAACGAAGGACTTTCGGCACCCGGGAATGTGCGCATTGAATCGGGCCGCCTGCGCTGGGATACCGCCATTGCCGGCGATGAGCCGGTTGAAAAATACGTGGTCTTCCAGGGCAACGAGGAAATCGGTGAAGTGGTTCACCGTCCCCAGACCACCACAACTTCCTTTGCATTCGACAACATCTCACCGGGTGTTGCCTATACCGTCGCCGCAGTGGACAGGATCGGCAGAAAAAGTGTCAGTGACCCGGTCGTGGCGCAGGATATTTAAAAAGGTCCGCCGTTCGTGACTGTGTCCGCTCCCAGTGCGTCGCCCGGCATCTCACCACGGATTCCGTGCTGTTCCGTCTGAATGTAAGCATCTGCTTTCCTGAGGTACCAGTCGGCCGTTAGCTGTTCCGGCTCGGTATCAGCTGTTGCCGACTGCCATTCTTTCAACAACATGCGCATTTCTGCGAGTACACCTGCGTATTGCGGATCACCTGAAAGGTTGTTCAGCTGATCCGGATCATCAGCGACCCGGTACAACTCTTCTGCCGGACGCGGGGCCAGGAGCACATCCATCATAGCAGTGTCTGTACTGCCGGAATCCAGCAGTTGGTAGATGTCCTGCATCGACGGAGAGATCACTGCATCAGCAGGTCCCTGTTTGGCAAATTGCGGACGGCCATTATAGATATACATGTATTCTTCCGTTCTGACCATCCGTCCGTAGGCTTCATAATCGTGCCAGTTATGTTCTGCAAAAAGGGTCTTCCTGAATGTATCGGGAGCATCTTCGTTCCTGACCAGGTGTTTGAAACTCCTGCCCTGGAAATACCTGTCGGGCGCCAGTCCCGCCAGGTCGGCAAGGGTCGGGGCCAGGTCGATGATGCTCACCAGGGCATCTTTCTCCGATCCATGCCTGGCGATGCCCTGGGGCCACCATAGGATAAACGGCGTTTTCATCCCGGCATCGATCATCCGGGTTTTGGCGCGCGGGAATGGCCGTCCGTTATCGGCACATACAATGATCACCGTATTTGGCGCCACTCCCTGGCGGATGATCTCGCGGTGCACCTCTCCCACATGCCAGTCAAAACGCTTGATCTCATTGTAATAGGAAGCCAGGTCCTGCCGCGTTCCGGGAAGGTCCGCCAACCCGGACGGGACACCCAGTGATGCAGGATCATAAGGATTCGCGAGGGTATCTGCCGACCAGTCACGATGCGCATCGGTCGAAGCGAACCACATAAAAAAGGGGCGGTCCTTCGGACGCTCTTTCAGCAAATTCAGCCAGTGCTTTTCACCTCCGGGCCCGATGTCGGTAATGGCCAGGGTGTCGAATCCCCTTTTGGCCGCATCTCCCATGTGCCATTTCCCCGATGCAGCAGTATGGTATCCTGCCTTTTGCAGCTCTCCCGGGAAAACAGGGAGGTGACCCGGCAGGGGGGTGTGCAGTTCCGCTGCCCCGGTATTGTGCGGGTATCTTCCAGAAATGATGCTGCTGCGGCTGGGACTGCAGCTGCTGGCAGTCAGGTAGACATTGTTGAACTTGAGCCCCTCCCTCGCCAGCCGGTCGATATAGGGAGTGTTGACATCTTCATTCCCGTAACAGCTGAAATCATTCCAGCTGATGTCATCCGCAATGATGAACACGATGTTGGGCGGCCCCTTGGGTTCGTTCTTACATGACGTGAACAAAAAAATCATCAACAGGGGCAACATGGAAAAAACAGGCAACCGGTATCTCATATGGAATTTTTTATATTATTCAATTCTGCAGGAATATACAAATTTCTCGACGAACTGCTGCCACGTTATCTCTCTCACTCTAACTCTCTCACTCTAACTCTCTCACTCAAACTCTCTCACTCAAACTCTCTCACTCATTCTTTACTCTACCTCTCTCTCACACTCACACTCACACTCACACTCACAGCTCCCTCTTTCCCTATCTCGCTATCTCTCACTCCCTCTCTCTCCCGCACACTACCCAAGGTCCCGCACCACCAGCTGGATATTCTGCACGCCACGCTGCTCCAGCAGCAGGGTTTTGTTGATCATCACACGCTGGATAGTATCCTCATCGAAATAGCGGATGGTAACCAACTCCAGCCCGGTCTCATACGATACCTTGAAATGCTCCTCCAGTTCGTCCACCACCTGGCGCACCTTGCGCTTGTCGTTGTTCACGATCACCTGGAAGCTGACCGCCGAAGTCTGCTGCAGGTTGATCTTCAGTCCGTGCTTGTGCAGGATGCCATAGATGATCTCCAGGTTGTCCTCGGCGATGAAGGAAAAATCGTGGGGAGAGATGCGGATCAGCACCTGGTCCATCTTGAAGATGAAAGAGGGTACCAGCTTTTCATAGGCCAGGTTCGCCACCAGCGTACCCGGGTCGCCGGGATCAACAAATGACTTCACGAACAGGTTGATGTTCTTATTCTGCAGTGGTTTAATGGTTTTCGGATGAATGACACTGGTACCGTAATACGCCAGTTCAATGGCATCGAGGTAAGAAAGTTTTTCCAGGAGAATGGTGTCATCAAAATATTTCGGGTCTGCATTCAACACCCCCGGTACATCTTTCCAGATGGTCACCGATTCCGCCCTGAGCATGTGTGCAAGAATGGCGGCAGTGTAATCCGACCCTTCCCTGCCCAGGGAGACGGTCTGGTTGTTCATATTGGAAGCCAGGAAACCCTGCGTCACCAGGAAATTCTCACCATTGAACACAAAATTCTTCTTCACAAGCCCGGTAGACAATTCCCAGTCGATACGTCCCTCCCTGAAAGTATTATCGGTCTTCAGTGATTTCCGCACATCGATCCATTTTGCCTTCAGTCCGGCATGGCCCAGGTAATGCGCAATGATCTTTGTACTGAGGATCTCCCCGAACCCGATCACCTGGTCGTAATCATAATCGTAATTCAGCGTAGGCTCCTCACCCAGGCGGTCGGCCAGGTCCCCGAATACCTCTTCGATGTCCACATAAGCCTTGTTGCCCTTGTCCTCGAAGAGACCGCTCATGATCTCCATGTGGTATTCCTTCAGCAGGTTATACTCCTGCCTGAGATGCTCCCCATCCCTGTTCACGAAATGCTCGATGATCCGTTCCAGTGCATTCGTGGTCTTGCCCATGGCGGATACTACTATGACTATCTCATCGGGATATCTCTTCAGGATATCCACTATGTTTTTCACAGCATCTGCGCTTTTAACAGAAGCTCCACCGAATTTGAACACTAACATAATGCGCCGGGTTTAAAATTTTAATCCTGCAAAATTAGCAATAATTGCTGTATTTGTAATTCATTGTAGTATTTGATAGCTCCGTGGAGAAGTTCATTCCGGGGCTTCATAATGCTGAGCAAGTCATGTATGACATAGAGGTTCTCCAAATGTGCCATGACTATCGGTTCAAATCCGGATCTGGTTTACTTCATCAGAACTTGCATTGCAGAATTACTTTTTTACAAAAAAATAAAACATATATTCTTGCTAATGAAATCTGTGTAAAGTCTTTTATTTGTCATATCATCAATGAAGAATTCTGAATATGCATAATAAGAGATTTAACCAAATTTATCAGCAAATAAATGATATGGGGAAAACAACAGCTACAGAAGACCTTCAAATGCTGGTAGAAAAAGGAATTTTCAAACAAACAGGCAGTAAAGGAAGAGGAACAAAATATGAACCCAGATAATTGGCTTGTATTTGGCCGAATTGGCCGGTAAGTGACCATTAATTGCACAAATTGAATCAACGGGATATGATTATGGCGGATATCAGGCGGATAAACAGAATTGGCTCATAACGGCTCACAATAGGCTCATTTATCACCCCCTTCGGGATAGCTGACCTTTTCAAACCGCAGGCCGGTCATCATCTCAAAAGCTTCTGCTGTATCCAGCATCTCCAGGTCATCATCCTCGTACATCCAGGTCACGTTAAAAGGATGGTTCTTGTCTGCCAGGTACCTGATCTTTCTGATTACCTCCAGGATATACTTGGAACTGCTGGTATTGAACAACTCGAGGTTCAGCTTCAGGTGCGTGCGTGCTGCGGGTTGCTCCACATAGTCTTCCATCCACTTGATGACCGGTTCATACAATTCGTTCGCATTTTCGGGATTCGACCTGCCCTCAAAAAGAAGTTCGCCGGAAGCGGCATCAAGTTTGATCGTCGGAGTCTTTGCTGTTCCTGTGATCTCAAGTTTCTCCATCATCGATTGTGTTTTTACGCGGAGCGGATAAGAATTACCGTTACAAATTCATTATCAAGATACACTATTCTTTCAATTTTTGCAAAATCAAGCAAGCAGATCATTTGGAATCATTCTAAATTAGACCGATAAACAGGATGCACTCTCACCTTAAAACGTTTTTTGATTTCCTTTGCAAGTACCAAAAAAACCAGGTGGAATGTTTTCGATAGGACTCTTTTCGACATACCTGCCCTACATTGTACTTGCCATGTTCTATGGCCTTTACGTGGGGGTGCATTCCATTATGAAGCTCGAACAGGACAGCGACACAGATGAGGACCTGGCTGCCCACATGATCTTCAGTGACCATGACGATACCTGTCAAGGTAACAGCAGCAACACATTCTATTACGATCAATTCACCGCGGAGCACAGCGAAAGTTCAGACCCTGTGGTTCACAGAATCGCCTTAGGAACCGTCATGCCAACTCCCCACGAGGACCCTGTCAGGCGATCGCATTACCATCCGCTTTTTTCCAGGCCACCACCCGTAATTTCATTGTAACCATCCCGATTAATTATCATTGTCCGGTCACCTTCCATGCAATGCCTGCATGAGAGTGTGTATTGCGGACCATCCATTCCATTCTTAAATGACTTACAATGAAACTGAAAAATATGGTCATTGCATGTGTTTCCCTGCTCTGCGCATCTTCACTGTATGCTCAGCAGGTGATCATCATGACAGACAGCACCGAGGTCCCGGAACTGAACATCTCGGAGGTACAGATCAGGGCCTCAAAGAGCAACCTCGGTCTGAAGCAGTTGCCTGCATCGGTAACCTTGCTCAATTCCATGATCCTGGAACAAGCTGACGTCCGTTCCCTCACAGACATCTCGGCCATTGCCCCCGGTTTTTTTATGCCCGACTATGGCTCTAAACTGACTTCCCCCGTGTATATCCGCGGGATCGGTTCCCGGATCAACAGTCCCTCGGTTGGATTGTACGTGGACAATGTGCCCTACTTCGAAAAAGCTGCTTTCAATTTCGATTTCTTTGATATCGATCGTATTGAAATACTGAAAGGGCCCCAGGGAACGCTTTACGGAAGAAACACCATGGGGGGCATCATCAACATCATCACCCGTTCCCCGTTGGACTTCCAGGGCACGGCGATGGAGCTAAAAGCCGGTACCTACGGGGCTTACAGCGGGAATTTCGGACACTACGGAAAGGCCGGTGACGATTTTGCCTACTCCTTTGCATTCAATGTGCAGCATAACCAGGGGTATTACACCAATATATTCTCAGGAGACCAGGTGGACCGTTCCAATTCCCTCGGTGGAAGGAACAAGCTGATCTGGGCAATCAATGACCGCTGGAAGCTGGAAAACGTATTCAGCATGGAATACAGCACGGAAGGCGGCTACCCTTACGCATTGCTGAATGATTCCCTGATGACTGCCGAACAGATCAACTATAACCAGCCCAGCTCGTACGAGCGGAACCTGGTGTCGGACGGACTGGTGCTGACCTATTCAGGAGGCAACATTGCTTTTACCTCCACCACTTCCTACCAGTTCCTGGATGACCGGCAGGAGATCGACCAGGATTTTACGCCCGATTCGCTCTACTTCGTTGTGCAGGACCAGTTGCAGCACATGGTGTCCCAGGAATTCATCCTGCGGTCGGCCCGCCCAAACAGCCGTTACAGCTGGCTGGCAGGTGCATATGGATTCACCCAGCGGTTCAGCAAGCAGGTGGATGTGGACGCATATGCCACCAACATGTTGCTGCAAAAAGGCTACCGGAACTCCGTCAGCGGCGCCGCCCTCTTCCACCAGTCCACATTGAATGACTTCCTGTTGAAGAACCTTTCTGTCACCGCAGGGATCCGCGCTGACTTCGAACGCGACGACCTGGATTATGTGTATGATATGAATGTTGCAGGAGCCCACGTTCCCATGGCCGACACCACATACCCGGAACTCAGCTATGTGGAGATTCTTCCCAAGCTTGCACTCAGTTACAGGGCCGGCTCCTTCCAGGTGTACGCAACTGCTGCCAAGGGGTACAAGACCGGCGGATTCAATTCCACTTTCGAGACCGACAGCGGGCTTTATTACCGGCCTGAGACCAGCTGGAACTATGAAACAGGATTCAAGAGCAGCCTGCTGAACAGGCACCTATACCTCGATGTTGCCCTGTTCTTCATCGACTGGAACAACCAGCAGATCTACCAGACCGTCCCCAGCGGAAGGGGTGCCAGGCTGAGCAACGCCGGCGAATCCGTAAGCAAGGGGTTTGAGATCACCATGAAAACACTTCCCGTTTATGGATTCAAACCGGTGCTTTCCTACGGGTATACCGATGCGCGCTTCATCAAATATGTGAAAGATGAGAACACGAACTACAATGGCAATGCCATACCGTTCATCCCGAAGCACACCCTCAACTTCGTGTTGCGCAAATCGATCGACCTTCATCAAACGGGCATGATCGACCGGGTGGATATCAACCTCGTCTACCGCGGACTGGGAAAAATCTACTGGAACGAGGAAAACACCTTCAGCAGCAATTACTACAACCTGGTGGATGCAAACATCGCGTTTTCAAAGAGCGGTTTTGAATTTGCCCTGTGGGGGAAAAACCTGCTCGGGACCGATTACAAATCGTTTTATTTTGAAGCACTCGGGAACCAGTACGTCCAGACAGGCAAACCCATGCGTTTCGGTGTCAACCTGAAATACGAATTCTGAACATGCACAACAACAAAAACTGGAAGAAATTCCCCACCCTTTTCAGCCTGTATATTGCGCAGTCAGTGCCCATGAGTTTCTTCTCAACGGTGGTTCCCGTGATCATGCGCCAGGAGAACTACTCCCTGGAATCCATCGGGCTGCTGCAGCTGGTGAAACTCCCGTGGATCGCCAAGTTCCTGTGGGCTCCGCTGGTGGACAACAGCGTGAAGAATTCGAAGGACCTGAAGCGCTGGATCATTTTCTCCGAATTGTTTTACGCGGTGGTGATCATGAGTATTGCCTTCCTTAACCTGCAG
>Ga0180430_10002777_pt1 | contig 15548 bp, 15 predicted proteins | sample SS_ome_9_FD_132999 | JGI IMG/M metagenome (GOLD analysis project Ga0180430, IMG submission 132999) | Hypersaline lake sediment archaeal communities from the Salton Sea, California, USA - SS_1_S_2 metaG | ecosystem: Environmental > Aquatic > Non-marine Saline and Alkaline > Hypersaline >... | reverse complement strand
CAGGTCCTGCACCTCGCCGCCCACGTGCCGGTCGATCTCGGGCGAGGTCATGGGGAACTGCTTGTTGCCGCGCGTCGATCTCACCCGGAAACTCATCTCCGGTGTGATCGTGTCCTTGGCCATCGACAGCGCGGTCTTGGTGATCACGGCAAGGTCCAACGCGGTCACGGTCACGGGGGCGAAGTAAGCGATACCGGGGATGCGTCGAAGGCGGTGTTCGATCTGTGCCGCGGGAGGAGTCGGCGGCACCGTGACCGACAGGTAGCTGTGGAAGCGCCGGACCTTGACCGGGCCCAGATCCCCGAGCGCGGTCTCGATGTTGCTGACCAGCCGTCGCTCAAAGTTGATCCGGTTCCGGCCCTTGAGTCCCAGCTCTGCGTAATGGATGATGTAGCGATCTGGCATGTGACCTCCCGGGGCATGATAGCACAATGATCCCTACCTGCACTGCAGAACCTGGCTGTGTCAGGATGAGCCCTGCGGAATGGGCGCTCTTGCCCTGACGTTCAAAGACGGGTAAGCTGCGTCCCATCAAGCTAGATCTGAGGCCTACAATGAAAATCATCGCTCCCAGCTTTCTGTTGCCGCTGCTGGCGTCCCCAACCTGCGATCTGGTGGAGGGCCGCCGTGTGACCGAGATGTGTGACATTGTCACCTTGGACAACCAGGGTGGCCTTTCGGATGACCCTACCGGGGCCGAGATCGTCGTGTTGCCCTGGTCGATGCCCGACGAGATCATCGAGCGGCTCCTGCGCATGCCTTCGGTCCGGTGGATTCAGACGGTGGCCTCGGGGGCCGAGATCGCGCTGAGCGCGCTCTTGCCCGACCAGGACGTCATCGTAACCAACGGCAGTGGCGTTTTCGACATCCCTATCGCCGAGACGGTGCTCGCCTACATCCTGATGGTGAGCAAGCGGATGCCCGAGCTCATGGCACAGCAGCGCGCGAGCCGCTGGCACGTTCTGCGTCTGCGCGAGGTGATGGGACAGACCGTGGCTATCATCGGCCTCGGTAGCATCGGGATCGAGATTGCCAAGCGGTGCAAGGCGCTGGGGATGCGCGTGCTGGCCACGCGCCGGCACCCAGAGCGCGGGGGCGAGGGGGTGGACGTCGTCTATGCCGCTAACCAGCTCCCACAGGTGCTGCAGGTCGCCGACTTCGTCGTGCTCTCGGCGCCGCTGACGCCAGAGACGCACAACTTGATCGGCCGTGAGGAGTTGGCCCAGATGCGCGATCATGCGTGGCTGATCAACATTGGGCGCGGGCCGCTCGTCGATCAGGATGCCCTGATCGAGGCGCTCAGGTCGAAGGCCATCGGGGGCGCTGCCCTGGATGTCTTCGAGGAGGAACCCCTGCCCGAGGATTCTCCGCTCTGGGGGATGAGTAACGTTATCGCCACGCCGCACAACAGCTGGAGCACGCCGCACATGAAGATCCGTGAGGCGGCGCTCTTCCTGGACAACCTTGGGCGCTATCTGCGGGGCGACCCGATGCGCAACGTCGTGGACCGGTCCAGCGGGTATTAGGGCGTGGTCAAGATTGGGGGCAGCAATGGGTGAGACAGCCGCACGCCGAGCCTTGGTGTTGTCCGGTGGTGGGGGCCGCGGCGCCTACCATATCGGCGTGTTGACGTACCTGGCGCAGGTCGGCTGGCGCCCGGACCTGCTGGTGGGTACGTCCATCGGCGCGGTCAACGCGGTTGCCCTGGGTTCGGGTATCTCGGTGGACGCGCTCCGCGACCGCTGGCTGGACTTGCGGACCGGTGATGTCCAGAAGATGCGGGCGAGCGATGTCTTTGTCGACAATATGCTGATGCGGCGAACCCACATCTTCGACACAGACCCGCTCGTGGCGACCATCACGGGTCGGATGACGAAGTGGCGTGACCGCCCGTGGATCGACGACCAGGTGCTCAACGGCGATAGCTCACCCTATGATGTATGGGTCACCGCTGTGGACGCCGACGAACACAAGCTGGTGACCTTCAGCAACCGCGGCGATCAGGGCATCAAGCCCTGGATGGTACAGGCCAGCTGCAGTATCCCTCTGTGGTACGAGCCGACGGCCGTGGGGGGGCGCACCTATCTGGATGGCGGCACGATCTCAAACACCCCGTTCCGCACGGCGCTGGCACAGGGGGCGACCGAGGTCGTCGTGGTGATGATGGCTCCGTGGCCCGGACGCCCGGCACAGTCTTGGGAACCCGGGCGCGAGCTGCCTATGCCCAAGGAGGAGCTTCTGGGCATTCCGCAGGCGCTCTGGGCCTCGTTTGAACCGGCGCTGGACATGATGCTCACCGAGACTGTGTGGCACGACTACCGGTTGCTGGAGGCCGAGCGCCGGCTGGGCGAGCACCCCGGCCTGCGGTGGATTCGCTTCGTCTCCCCCGTGGTCCCGCTGCCGGTGGGGAATATGACGCTCTACCAGCGTGACAACCACCAACGTCTCTTCCGGCTGGGCGAGCGGCACGCGCGTGAGGTGCTCGCGGACGTGTGCGATCCGGAGGGCCACGCCGGTGCCGGGGATGGTATTGCCCGCTGAGGTGACCTGCGCGTGCCCATGAGAATTGGTATCGATCTGCGTCTGCACGCGTACGCGCCCGGCGGCATCTCGCGCTATGCACGGCGACTGGCCCGTGCGCTCGGTGAGCTGGTCGCGCCGGAACGTCTGACTCTGATCTCGCATCGCGGGGAACAGGATCCACTGGCCTTCCCCGGTGTCCGCACCAAGGCGGTCTGGACGCCACCACACCATCCCCTGGAGAAGTGGGCGCTGGGCGTCGAGCTGCTGACCTCGCGGCTGGACGTCCTTCACAGCACTGACTTCATCCCCCCGGTCTGGGGTGCGCGCCGCCTGATCGTCACGGTCCACGACCTCAACTTCCTCCACTATCCGGACTACCTCACCTCAGAGGCGCGCAGGTTCTACAACAGACAGATCGCGTGGGCGGTGATGCGGGCCGACGGCATCCTGGTTGACTCCGTCGCGACGCAGAAGGACCTGGAGACGCTGTTGCACGTCTCGCCGAAGCGCATCACCGTCGCGCACCTGGCTGCCGACGACAGATTCCGGCCCCTGGCGGAGGCCGAGGTGGCGCCCGTGCTGTCGCGGTGCGAGCTCGAACCCGGCTATCTGCTTTCTGTGGGTGTGTGGGAGCCGCGCAAGAACCTGCCGGGCCTGCTGGAGGCACTGGCTATATTGCGCTCCCGCGACGCGTGTCCCACGCTGGTGATCGCGGGGCGTCCCGGCTGGCTGTACGGGGACGTCTACACCAAGATTCAGGACCTGGCGCTGGAGCCCTCTGTGCGCTTCATCGAGTCACCCGGCGTCGATGACTTGGTGGCATTGTACAATGGGGCGGCGGCGCTGGTGATGCCGTCCTTCTACGAGGGATTCGGTCTGCCGGCGTTGGAGGCGATGCAGTGCGGCACGCCCGTCGTGGTCGCCGACCGCGCGAGCCTCCCTGAGGTGGTGGGCGATGCCGGCCTGCTGATCGACCCCGATGATCCCGGCACGATTGCCGAAGCCTGTCGACGCCTGCTGGATGACGCGAATCTGCGGGATCACTGCCGGCACGCGGGTATAGCGCGAGCGGCCACCTTCAGCTGGCGGGCCACAGCAGAGAAGACGCTGGCGGCCTATCGCCGAGCGATGTGACCGAGGACTTTGCGGGACCCGGCTAGATCTCCGGCTTACCCAACCTGAGCGTCGCCAGACGTGAGTACGCCGCCCCGGTCGGCTTGAGCGTGCTCTTGAAGAGCACCAGACTCTCCACCGGTACCGTCCCTAAGGGGCCAATCTGGGCGGCTGCCACGGCCTCTCCCACCGCGCGGGCCTCCGTGGGACTGGTCTGACGGCGAATCCGCCCCAGGGTCAGATGTGGCGAGAACGGGCGTGTCTCCCTGGGGAACCCCAGTTGTTCCAGGCTCTCGCTCAGGACCTGGTGGAGCAGGGAGAGCCACTGGGAAGCATCTGTGACCCCCACCCAGACAACGCGAGGGCGCCTCAAGTTCGGGAATGCACCGGCGCCCTCGGCCAGGACCGTGAAGGGCGGCACGTTGCGGGCGACGACGGACAACGCCTCCTCGAGTGGCACGATGCGCGCCGGGTCGATGTCGCCGAGGAAGTGCGTGGTGAGGTGGATATTGCGCGTGGGGACCCAGCGAACGGCGCGTTCGGGGCACGTGCGTCTCAGACGGCGCTGAAGGCCATCCAGGGCTGCATGGACCTCGTCAGGGAGTGGGATCGCGACAAAGGCCCGCACAGTCCGGAGCGTGGATCGCGCGGTCACGGCTGCGTGGCCGACTGTGCCTCCAGGCTGGGAAGCAGCGCCGCGTAAAGCCGGTTCTCGGCGATCAGATAGGCGACTCGGGTGGCCCGGTCGACCGTCAGCGACTCGATGCGCTGCAGTTCGTCCTCTGTCAGGCGGTACTGGCGCATATACTCGCCTCGTTTGTCCAGGACCACGATGCGCTCTTGCTGCGTGTCTGCCAGGTAGATGTATCCCGTGTCGGCGGTCTGGTCGATATCCATCACCAGCGGCGCGAATTCCTCGTCGGGCAAGCCGTTGACCTGGAAGGACGGGTCGGTGGATCCCGAGAAGAAGCTCTGGATCGACCCATCCCCCATCAGCAGATAGACGCGCCCGTCGATCGCGATATCCAGGGCCAGTTGGAGGTCGGGTGCCATACCCTCGCCAAAGTAGACACGCGAGTTGCTGTAGATGCCGTTCACCGGTTCGTACATCAGGATCTGGTTGAGATGCCGGTGGACCAGGTAGAAGTTCTCACCGAACGTCTCCATCAGCGTGATGTTGCCCGCTGCCAGGTCGCCCTCGATATGCTGGACCGAGATGCTGCCCAGCCCGAGGTCCGGTTCGTAGATGAAGAGCGCCCCGCCGTCACTGTAGATAAAGACCGCGCCATCGGGATAGTTCGCGCTGGGGGGTATCCAGGCAAAGTCGACCAGATGTCCCACGATCTCGCCCAGGTAGGTCTGGCCTCGTTGCAGGATCGTCTTAGCGACGCTCGCGGTCGTGGCGCGCCCATCCTCGCTCAAGGGGTATGCGAGCACGGCATCGGTTGCCGTGTTGAGCACATAGATCCAGCCGTCGGCGACCAGAATCCGTCGCGGGCGGGGTGCGGAGCCGAGCTCCATCAGCGACACCAGCCCAAGCTGGTAGGCCGACTCGAGCTCGTCGATGGCGCGCTGCGCCTCGAGCTTGAGTTCCTGGGCTTCGGCGCTCTGGGGATTGAGCTGAGCGGCGCGGGTGGCTGTGTTCAGCAGCTCTCGCCAGTCCTCCGAGGCCTGTGTGCGGAAGGCCTGGGCCTGGAGGTCACGGGCTCTGGCTAACAGCTCGTCGGCTCGCAACGGCCCACCGTCCGTCAGGTACTTGGTCACCGTGATGAGTGTGACGATGACCAGGAGGCCTAGGGCCAGCCCTGCCATCACCGAAGTTCGTTCGGACGGCGGAGTGCGTTCCGCTGGCGTACGTTGTCCCTCGACTCTGCCTGGGATCAGTGTGCGCAGCGCCTGACGGAGCCTGGCGCGTTCGACCGTGGTGGTGCGTTCGGCAATGCCTGCCTTCGCAGCCTCGCGGCGCTCACGTCGGCGTTCGCCGATGCCGGCGAACCAGTCACGCGTTCGGTCCAGCGAGAGACGCGGTCGTTGTCTCTCTCGTCGTGGTGCCTTGGGACGCCTTTCCTGCTGTGTCCTCTCGGGTGCGGGCCGCGTCCGCCCTGGGGCCTCGGCGTCCTGTGACGTGGTCGGTGCTGCCTCGGGCGGCCCGATAAGATCGGGCGACTCCGACGGCAGCGACGGTTTCGGGTTCGATGCGGATGCCGGCTCACCCTCGGGTGCCGTGGTGTGCCCCCTTGTCCGTGGAATCGGTGTCAGCGATGCCGCCACCGTGGTGGTGGGGACATCCGCTCTTGCCCCGTCCTGTCGAGGGGCTGGGCCGGCCTGTGGCACCGGCTCGTCGGATGCTGTCGCCTCCGCACACAATAGGATCGCGCTTCCTGAGACTCTGCGGGCCGCGAAGTTCTGGCTCAGCTCGGCGGCGATGGGGCGCAGATTGCCCAGAGCCAGAATCTGCTGCCAGTTTTCCCGAACCAGGGCCTCGGCCACAGAGGTCGTGGCGATGCAGCCGATGCTGCCGGGGACCATGGCGGTGTAGCTGATATGGATGACGGGGGGAACAGCGCCGCCCAAGGGCATGAGCAGACGGTCTCGCTTGGGGAAGATTTCAAAGCTGGGGGCACCCGGGTGTGAATGCTGGACCGACGTGGGATGGCTCACGTAGGCATAGGCGGCCCCCACCTGCCCCAGGAATAGCTCCGCCCCCGCCAGCACGGCACACGTGATGCTGCCCGCGCATTTGTTCCCCGAGGAAGCTTTGCGGTTGAAGGTGACCAAGTGCCGGTTGGCGGCGCCAAGGGCCCGGCGCAGACGTGCCACGATGCTGCCGGATGAGGACCAGTAGGTCTTCATCACCAAGCTGCGAATCTCACGGCTTCGGTAGGGAAGCTGGGGGGTGAGGTCTACGACGACGGCGATTTGGTTGCCTGCGTCGGAGAGGGCGTTGGGTTGCGCGGCTGCAACCGTGGCCTCAGGAGAGGGGTGACGGCTGCGCGCCCCTTCCTTGAAGCGTAGAATCTCCGTCTGATATTGCATAAGGCCACCGATCCGGCTCAAGTTTAGGATGTTGAGGGGTAGATGTCAAGCAAGATCCATGACGACGCTATGCTGCGTGCAGTTGCTCCTCCAACGCTCCGAAGTCAGCCCGTGAGGTGAGATCCAGAGAGATGGGTGTCACCGAGACGTGGTGCAAGTGGTGGATACACCAGATGTCGGATCCGGGCTCCGCGTTCTCCGGGCCATCCATCACCCGGTAGCCCGGACGGGTTCCGCCGTTGTCGCGGTCGGCGGGTACTGGGATGAAGTACCTGTGCCGTGATAGCCGGGTCAGGTGCCAAGGTGTGTCACTGGTGGCCGTGCGCGGGAGGTTGATGGACAGTAGGTCGGCATCGAACGGGAGAGGGTCCTCCAGGAGCCGGCGCGCGAAACGCCGGGTGAACGCCCCGGCGGCGCCGTAGTCCTCGTCGTCGTCCCCAGATAGGTGGTTCTCGACCGCCATCTCAACGGAGACAGCCAGCGCCGGCACGTGGAATGTGGCTGCCTCGAGGGCAGCGCCGATTGTGCCGGAGATGGTGACCTCTGTGCTGACATTCTCCCCGAAGTTGATCCCCGAGACGACCAGAGCGGGGCGGCGCTCTGCGAAGTGCAGCATCGCGTGGATGACGCAGTGGGCCGGTGTAGCGTCGACCTCGTAAGCTGCGACGCTGCGCCCATCCTTGAGCGTGTACTCGACGGCCGCGCTCTCGTGGGTGACGGTGATGGGCATGGAGCGACCGGCTCCCGACCACTGGCGGTTTGGCGCTACGACCAGCAGCTCCCCCAGTGGAGCTAGCGCTTCCACGGCGGCGCGCAGCCCTGCCGACCGGATACCGTCATCGTTGGTGACCAAGATCAGGGGGGACGCCAAGTATTCCTCCGTGCCCGCGTGAAGCTTCAGGGAAGATAGCACGCAATGGGCCGGGGACAAGGACGGCGGAGGGTGGGGCTCAGCATGCCGCACACAGAGGGGCTGCTATGGACAGCCCCTCTGTGTGCGGCATCGTGGATCTGATCCGCCCTCTAGCGGGAGTAGAACTCCACGACGAGTTGCTCGTCAAAGGCTTCGGCGATCTCGCCTCTGTCCGGCTCCCGGATCATCTCTCCTGAGGGCCCGGTGCGCGCCAGCCAGCCCGGGATCGACGGTGGCGCCGCCACCATATCGCGAATCTCGGGGATGTGCTGCACGGTCGCGTTGATCGCTACCGTCTGGTGGGGGCCGACGATGTAGGACGGGATGTCCACCTTGCGCCCATCGACCAGGATGTGCCCGTGGGTGACGAACTGGCGGGCCTGCGGGCGGGTGCGGGCCCACCCCATGCGGAAGACCACGTTGTCCAGCCGGCGCTCCAACAGTTTGAGCAGGGCCGGCCCGGTGAGATCGTCGGCCCGCTGTGCCAACCGGAAGAAACGCCTGAACTGTCTCTCCCTCAGGCCGTAGGTGCGCTTGACCTTCTGCTTCTCGCGAAGCTGCCGGCTGTAGTCACCCTGGCGTCTGCGGCGGAACGCGGCATCGCGTCCATGCTGTCCGGGGGGCTGATCCAGGCGACGTTCCAGGCTCTCTCCGCCATTGCCGAAGAGGTCGACGCCCTCACGCCGCGATAGTTTGTTCCGAGGACCGGTATACCGTCCCATGTGTATCCTGCTCCTTGTGTACGATGCGGAGCAGTGTACCACAGTGAGGGGTGATTTGCAAGACGCGCGTCTCTATAATTAGGCGCTGGGGGTTGAGGACTGGGCGTCCTCATGCAGCGCGCGCTCATGAAGAGCGGCGACAAAGAGGAGGGAGCTGAGGCGGTTGAGGTAAGCGAGATTGGTCTTGCCGATGCCGGTCTCCTCCTCGGCGAGCGCGACCACGCGCCGCTCGGCACGGCGGACGACGGTACGTGCGACGTGGAGGGCGGATCCGGGGTGGCAGTCACCGGGCAGGACGAAGTCGACCAGCGGGGGGAGCCCCTTCTCCAGGTCGGCGATCAGCTCTCCAAGCCACGTGAGGTCCTGCTCCGTCACGCCGGCGAATCTCGATCGTGCGTCCGGCGCGGCAGAGAGATGTGCCATCAGATCGATCAGGTGGCGCTGCACCACCGGCAGGGTGTGGCGCAGGCGATCCGAGGTCGCTAGCGCGCGAGCCATGCCGATCGCCGAGGTGGCCTCGTCGAGGGCGCCGATGGCCTCCACAAGCGGGCCGCTCTTTGCCACGCGCGCATGGGAGCCGAGCCTGCCCGTCTCCCCACCGTCTCCCTTGGCCGTGTAGAACGCCGATTTGGTCATTTCCCCGACTCCGTGGTCTCCCCGAGATCGTACCGGATACCGCGGGCGACGACAAGGCCATTGACTTCCCTACCCGGAGTCGGCATAATCGCGACCAGGATGGATATGCACGCAAGACGGCACATCTTGAGTCTGCTGGTGCTGCTGGGGGGATTCGCTCTCCTCGCCGGGTGTGGCGCGCCGGTTGTGCCGACGCAGCTCAGTCCGCCCACCGCGACGCCCGTCGCCGCCACAACAGCTCCGGATACCCCAACGCCTACACCGACCGCCACACCCACGCCGACGCCCACACCCACACCGTTGCCGGCGGTCGCGCTCGAGGCGGCGGACAGCGCCGCCTTCATCGGCGACTGGGACGCCGCCGCATACGGCTACGGCCATCTGCTAGCGCGTCCGGAGGTGACCCGGGACCAGGCAGCGGCTGCTGTTCAGGGGCTGGCCAAGGTCTACATGTCGCAAGGTCTGGTCGACGAGGCGATCGAGCTGCTGACCCCTGCCGTGGCGGACGACGCTTCTGCTCAGCCCGGGACGGCCGATCCCGTGGTCGAGATTCTGCTGGGCGACGCGCTGCGGGCTTCCGGCGCCGCGGTCAGCGCCACCGTTCACTACTCTGCTGCTCTGGCGATTGAGCCACAGCTCGCGCTCCATATCCACGAGTGGATCGGCGATGCATTGGTAGCCGTCGGCGAGCACGTGAGCGCGACCGATGTCTATTCCGCGGCGCTCCCGCTCACAGAGGTGGCATCGGAACGGGTGTGGCTGCTGGAGAAGATGGCGCTGGCGGCCTCCGCGAGCGGTGACTACGACGGCGCAATAGCCCACTATGACGCCATCCTGTCGGTCGCGCGGATACCCAGCTACCGGGCTCGCATCATGTATCAGGCCGCGGAGACCGCACTGGTCTACGGCGATCAGTCTGCGGCTTTCGAGCGGATGCAGACGCTGGTCGAGACCCATCCCACCTCCGACCAGGCGTATGACGCACTGGTGACCCTGGTCGAGGCCGGCGATCCGGTGGACGACCTGACGCGTGGTCTGGTCGACTACCACGCCGAGGCGTACGGCCCCGCTGTGCAGGCTTTCTCCCGCGTGGTCTTGGGTGATCCAGACCACGATGGTGCGCCGCACCACTACGCGGGTTTGTCGTTCCGGGAGGCCGGGAGCCCGCAGCTGGCCCTCGATGAGTTCGATCTGCTGATTACCACGCACCCCGATGATCCGCTGGTGCCTGACGCGATGCTGGGCAAGGCCCTTACCTTGGTTGACCTGGGCTCGCTCCAGGAGGCCGGCGATCTGCTGGTTGAGATGGCTGACAGCTATCCCGACCACGAGCGGGCCCCCGAGGCGCGTTTCCAGGCAGGGCTGTATCGCTATCGCGCCGGGGCCGTGGTGGATGCGCAGTCGGCGTGGTATGACCTGACCCGGTGGTACCCCTATGACGAGCTTGCACAGGGGGCCTGGTATTGGCTGGGCAAGACACATCTGGCGACCGGCGAGACCTTGAGCGCGACGGCTGCGTTGAGTGAGGCGGTCTCGCTGGGACCGTGGGACTTCTACGGATTGCAGGCCGCGAGCGCTCAAGCGAACGAGGATCCCTTCCCTCTGGATGTCGACGTTGCGCTGTCGTGTGACACTGCCGAGGCGCGGATCGAGGCAGAGGCGTGGCTTGCCGGCTGGCTGGCGATCGATTCGGAGACCGATGTAGGGGCGCTGCCCCAGGCTCTGCTCGACGACGCGCGGCTGCGCCGCGCCACGCTGCTCCTGCGTGCCGGGCGCTTTTCCGAGGCCGGGATGGAACTGGAGAAGTTGCGGGAGGCCACGGCGGAAGATCCCCTGGCGCAGTACCGGCTGGCGCTGGCGTTCCGGGACCTGCGTCTTTACCGGTCCTCCATCGTTGCCGCGACCACGCTTTGGCGTCTCTCACCGGCGGAAGACCTCTCGGAGCTCCCTCGGTTCATCGGATGCTTGATCTATCCTACCTACTACAGCGGTCTGGTGGTGCCGGAAGCCGATTCGCAGGGGCTTTCGCCGCTATTCGTCTACGCGCTGCTGCGCCAAGAGAGTCTCTTTGAGGGGTATGCCACGTCGGTCGCCGCCGCGCGTGGCCTGATGCAGGTGATCCCGCCCACCGGCGCGGCCATCGCTCAAGCGCTGGATTGGCCGCCTGACTACGAGACGTCGGACCTCTATCGTCCGATGGTGAGCGTGCGCTTTGGCGTGTGGTACCTGGCTGAGCAGCGCGACGCCATCGAGGACAACCTCTTTGCCGGGATGGCTGCCTACAATGGTGGCCCCGGCAACTCCGCCGTCTGGTGGGATCGGGCCGGCGGGGACCCCGATCTATTCGTGGAGCTGATCGGATTCCACGAGACACGGCGGTATGTGCGACTCATCCGCGAACACTTCGCAGCCTATCGCTGGCTCTACGCCGGTGAATGAGCTATCCGGAACGGCTCAGAGCCTTCAGAAAGGCTTTGTGCCATGGCTTCAGCCCATCAGCGGGCGCTTGCGCGGCATGCCGGGGCGGCGGGGATAGCGCTCGGGCGTCGCCGCGACCTTGTCGATCAGCACCAGATAGCGCGTCTCGTTGATGCCACGCAGATCCACGGAGATCAGACGGCGCACCTGCCCGCCCAGCTGATGGAGCGCATACGTGCTGCGATGCACCTCTGCCGGCGCGCTCTCACCCTTCTGCGCCAGCCCACGCCCCCCCACCTGAAGCAACGGCAGGAGATACTCCATGAGGATGGGCAGGTCGGCCACGGCGCGCGCCATCGCCCAATGGTACTGCTGGCGGTGGGCGCGATCGTGTCCCAACTCCTCGGCTCGCCCGTGAACGACCGTGACGTCTTCGAGCGCCAGCGTCTCGACCACGTGGTCCAGAAAGCGCGTCTTCTTGGCCGTGGCCTCCAACAGCGTCAGCTTGATGCCGGGACAGACGATCTTGAGAGGGATGCCCGGGAATCCGGCGCCGGTGCCCACGTCGATGATGCGCTTGCCGGCAAAGCGTTCTCCGGGCTCGAGCGCCAGGAGACAGGAGAGCGAGTCGAGAAAATGCCTATGCTGAATGCCGGTCTCATCGGTGATGGCCGTGAGGTTGAACCGCTCGTTCCACTCGATGAGCAGCTGTTGGTACGTGCGCAGAGCGTCCAGATGCTCTGGACGCAGCGATATCTGCAGCTCCTGTGCGCCGGCTATGAGTTCCCGCACGATGGGGCAATTATACTCACAAACCGGTCGCGTACATGCGCGTGACCACACTGATGTGGGCCCTGGACCCGGGCGATACGCTGGGACCACCACGCTCCGGCGTTTTTGTCGATGTGCCAAAGCCCTGTATAATGCGCCGGTAGTCGGCGCTGGGAAACCGGTCGCGCAGAGGAGGCGTTGTGACAGCACAGGTCGAGGTTCGCAGAGCGCGGCTTTCGGATACGGAGGCTATCGCGCAGTTTGTGAACGCCGCTCGGAGCGGAGACGCGTCCGGACCTGAGGTCACGCGCCTGAGCGTCGCCGATCGGTTTGGCCAAATCGGCTTCATGGTCGCCGAGAGCGACGGTGAGCTCGCCGGCGTGCTGGGCTGGCAGGTTGAGAACCTCGTCGTGCGCGTCACCGACTACCTGATCGCCGCGTCCCAGGCCGATCCGAAGGTGGTTGGCGCGGCACTGGTGGAGAAGATGGAGGCTGAGGCGAGGGATCTCCAGGTGGAGACGTCTCTGCTCTTCTTGCCCCCTGAGCCCAGCCTCGGTCTGGTCTCCTATTGGGAGGGACTGGGCTACACCTTCTCCTCTCTGGATGATCTACACCGTGCCTGTCGTGAAGCGGTCGCCGACGGTGGCCTCGATGTGCAGGATGTGATGGTCAAGCAACTGCGCAAGGACCGCGTCCGGCGCCCCATGTAGGGCTCTCTTCCGCATTTATCAACGCCGCGTGGCGATATCTTGGAGGCAGTGAACGGATGGAGAAGATCAAGCGATTTGTGACCGAGCACCCGCAGTGGACGTCCTGGATCGTGCTGGCCATCGGCATGGTGGCGATCTTGGTCTGGTCGGCGCGTGATGTGGGTCTCCTGCCCGGGCAGTGGGCCGCTCTGATCATCGCCACGATCCTCGTGGCGGGTCTGGCCGTCTGGATCATCGGCTGGGAAGATGAAGATGAGGAAGAGGAGGCGGATGCAGCGGCATCAACGGATGCCGCCGCATCCGCTGATGCTGATGTGCCCGCGGACGCTGACGTGGCCGTCGAGGAAGATGCCGTTGAGGCGGAGCCGGCTACCGAGGACGCGGAGCCGGATGTCGCAGAGGCAACGGATGGGCCGGAAGCTGCTGATGACGGGGAGGCGGAAGCCTAGCCCCTCGCTGCCGGCACGCAAGCTGCTACCCGACGCCTCCGTCTCCTATGACGGAGGCGTTTTCGTCGCTCCTATGGTTGTCCCACTATTCACATCTACTATAATCCCTCGTCAGGGCGAGTGGAGGTAAGAACTTGGTAAATGATCAGGTGGGTGAGGCCCTGGAACCGGCGCCCGTCGAACAAGATGACGCAGAGCCGTCGATGGGGCGGTCTTTCGGTTTTCGCTCCTGGCTTCAGGATGCGCTGGAGACGTTGCTCCTGGCGGCGATCCTCTTCTTGGTGATCAACACGCTGACGGGGCGGTATCAGGTCCACGGCCAGTCGATGGAACCCAGCTTGCACGACGGCCAGTACTTGATCGCCAGCAAGGTCTCCTACTGGCTCCAAACCCCCGAGCGCGGCGATGTCGTCGTCTTGGATCCCCCCAACCGCAACAGCAGCGTCCCCTATATCAAACGCGTTATCGGCCTGCCCGGCGATTTGGTTGAGGTACGCGATCGCCGCGTGTGGGTGAACGGCATAGCTCTCAACGAGCCCTATATCAGTGGCCCGCCTCAATACGGCGGGAACTGGGTGGTGGGGTCCGAGGAGTACCTGGTGTTGGGTGACAACCGCAACAACTCAAGCGATTCGCACTCTTGGGGGCTGTTGCCCGAGGACAACATCCTGGGCAAGGCGTTCTTTGCCTACTGGCCTCCCGAGTCCTGGGGCAAGATTCCTCACTACACCTTCCCCGAGCTGGAAACCGTACAATAGGCAATACATAACGTGGACAATGTCGGAGTAGGATCAGCCTATGTGCCGGTTGCATCCGAGGAAGGCACTCGGGCCAACGCGGCGCCGGTCATCTCTCGCACCGGGTCGGTACTGGCCTGGATGCGTGACATCGTCGAGACGCTCGTCCTGGCGGTGGTCATCTTTGTGCTGGTCAACACCCTGACCAGCAGGTACGAGGTGCAGTCGATCAGCATGGAGCCTACCCTGCACGAGGGTCAGTACCTGATCGTCAGCAAGGTGGCGTACAGGTGGGGTGAGCCCGAGCGAGGCGACATCGTGGTGCTGGACCCCCCAGAGCAGCGGAGTGCCGTGCCCTATATCAAGCGTGTGGTCGGCCTGCCCGGTGAGCACGTCGTGATCCGAGACGGACGTGTCTGGATTGACGACGTGGCCCTCAATGAACCCTATGTGAGTGGCCCAACGCTCTATCAGGATGATGTCACCTTGGGGGTAGACGAGTACCTGGTGCTCGGAGACAACCGCAACAACTCCAGCGACTCACACGTCTGGGGGAGCCTGCCTGCCGGCAACATCGTCGGCAAGACCATCTTCCGCTATTGGCCACTCGAGAAGTGGGGCTCGATGCCCCACTACGGCTTCCCAGAGTTGGAGGGTATGTGACGGCCCCAATGCCGACGTACACCTGCCCCAATTGCGCATTTGGCACCCTCAAGCCCACGCGGATCACCTATCTTCGGCGCTGGGGAGATGCGATCGTGACGTTGCCCAACTTCGCGGCATGGCAATGTGACTCCTGTAGCTACACGCGCTACGATCGTGAGGCGCTGGCGCGGCTCGAGATGATCTTTGGCCCCGACATCGAGTCACTGGAAGAGACGCCGCTCTGGCGCACCCGCGCGGCTAAGGGCCCTGACGAGCGCGGCCCGCATCGCTGGTCATACTAGCCGCGCCCGTAGGGGTTGCGCTTGACGTGACCGCGCGGCCGGCTCCCATCGAGCCGGCCGCCTTGCGTTGTCTGCAGGGATCACTACAGTTAATCCACTGACGTTGGCATGTCAACGGCCAAGACCCACGGGATGCCGCAGCCCTGGTCGTCCGGACGCAGGGATCGGCAGAGGAGGGTGTATGCGTGACGGGCAGACGAGCGGTGCATCGGTACTGGTGATCGGGGCCGGGCCCGCCGGGCTTTTCGCGGCGGGGGCTCTGGCCGACCTCGGTGTCAATGTCGCCCTGCTCAATCGGGACCTCCGTCCCGGAGGGCTCGCCGAGTACGGCATCTACCACAGCAAGCACAAGGTCAAATCTGTCCTCCGCAGACAGTTCGGCAAGATTCTGGGCCGGGACGAGATCGTCTACTATGGCAACGTTACGGTGGGCGAGAGCGCGGACCTGAGCCTGACCCAACTGCGGGAGATGGGGTTCGACGCCATCGTCGTGGCTGTGGGTGCGCAGGGCACCAAGTGGTTGGGACTGCCGGGCGAGGACCTGACCGGCGTCTACCACGCCAAGGAACTCAT
>Ga0180430_10002776_pt1 | contig 15550 bp, 13 predicted proteins | sample SS_ome_9_FD_132999 | JGI IMG/M metagenome (GOLD analysis project Ga0180430, IMG submission 132999) | Hypersaline lake sediment archaeal communities from the Salton Sea, California, USA - SS_1_S_2 metaG | ecosystem: Environmental > Aquatic > Non-marine Saline and Alkaline > Hypersaline >... | reverse complement strand
GTGGCAGCCCGTAGGGGAATCGAACCCCTCTTTCCAGGTTGAAAACCTGGCGTCCTAACCGATAGACGAACGGGCCGCGCTTGGCGTGGGCGGTGTTTACGCAAGCCCGGCGTGACTCGCAAGAGGGAAATTACGCCCGCGGCGGGGTCGGTTCGGCGGCGTCTTCCAGCCGCAGTTGCACCGTCGTGCGGCCGCCCCAGCGGTTCAGTTCGACCCGCCCGGCGAGGTGCAGGCGGCGGCCGCGATGGGCCTCGACCAGCGGGCCGAGCGGGCCGTCGAAGGCGCCGAAGGCCACCGCGTCGAGCCGCGCGCCCAGCCCGTCGGACAGCGTGAACCGCAGGTGGCTTTCGCCCATGCGCCGCGCCGCGCCGATCTCGGCCGCGGCGAAGGCGAAGCGCGGGGCGGGCGCGCCCTGGCCGAACGGCCCGGCCCGGTCGAGATCCTCGACCAGCCCGACGCTGGCCGCGCCGGGCATCACCAGCCCGTCGATCCTGAGCGTCCGCGGCCCGGCCGCGCCGGCCCCTTGCCGGGCCAGAAGCTCGGCCAGCCGCGCCATCGCCGGGTCCAGCGCCTCGGCCGCGACCGTCAGTCCTGCCGCCATCCGGTGGCCGCCGCCCTTGATCAGGAGCCCCTCGGCCGCGACCCGCTGGATCGCCGCGCCAAGATCGACGCCCGCGACCGACCGGCCCGATCCCTTGCCGGTGCCGCCCTCGATCCCGATCACCACGGCGGGGCGGTTCGTGGCCTCTTTCAGCCGGGCGGCGACGATGCCGACGACGCCGGGATGCCAGCCTTCGCCCGCGGCCCAGACCAGCGGCGCGTCCAGCCCGCGCGCCTCGGCCTGCGCCATCGCCGCCTCGCGCACCCGCATCTCGATCTCGCGGCGCTCGGCGTTCAGCCGCTCCAGCCGTTCGGCAAGCGCCGCGGCCTCGGCCGGGTCGTCGGTGGCCAGCAGCCGCGCGCCCAGGTCGGCCGCGCCGATCCTTCCGCCGGCATTGACCCGCGGGCCCAGCACGAAGCCCAGGTGATAGGCCGCGGGCGCCTCGGCCAGCCGCGCCACGTCGGCCAGCGCGGTGAGCCCCGGCCGGTCGCGCCGCGCCATGATCTTCAGTCCCTGGCGCACCAGCGCCCGGTTGACGCCGGTCAGCGGCGCGACATCGGCCACCGTGGCCAGCGCCACGAGATCGAGCATCGCGATCAGGTCCGGCCCCTCGATCGCCTCGGCGCGCAGCTGCCGGTTCGCCTCGACCAGCATCAGGAACACGACCGAGGCGGCGCAGAGATGGCCCAGGCCGCCATCCTCGTCCTGCCGGTTCGGGTTCACCACCGCCAGCGCGGGCGGCAGCGTCTCGCCGCCCAGGTGATGATCCAGCACCACGACATCGGCGCCCGTCGCCGCCGCGATCGGCCCGTGACTCAGCGTGCCGCAATCGACGCAGAGGATCAGCCGATGGTCGCGCGCCAGCGCCGCCATCGCCGCCTCGTTCGGGCCGTAGCCCTCGTCGATCCGGTCGGGGATGTAGAGCGTGGCGGGCCGGCCCATCGCCCTGAGCCAGGTGATCAGGAGCGCGGCCGAGGCGCCGCCATCGACATCGTAATCGGCGAAGACGGCGATCGGTTCGCGGCGTTTCACGGCGGCGAGGAACCGGGCGGCGGCGGCCTGCATGTCCTTGAGCCGGTGCGGATCGGGCAGCAGGTCGCGCAGTTGCGGTTCCAGGAACCCCTCGGCCTCCTGCGCGGCGACGCCGCGGGCGGCCAGCACCCGCGCCAGCGGCAGGGGCAGGCCGGTGGCCTGCGCGACCGCCTCGGCGCGGCGCTCGACCTCGGGCGCCGGGCCCTGCCAGCGCCGCCCGGTGGCGGAGGTCTCGACGTTCAGGAAGGCCGCGGTCATCGCCCCGATCTGCCCGGATTCGGCGCCGAAGGCCAGACCGCCCCGCGGCTCAGTCCTGGGTCCGGTTGACCGGGTTGCGGTAGGTCATCCGGCGCACCGATCCGGTCTTCGAGCGCATCAGGATCGTCTCGGTGGTGATGAAGCCCGGTTCGCGCTTCACGCCCTGAACGATCGAGCCGGTGGTCACCCCGGTCGCGGCAAAGATCACCTCGGCCGTCACCATCTCGTCGCGCGCGTAGATGCGGTTCAGGTCGGTGATCCCGGCCTTGGCGGCGCGGCCGCGCTCGTCCTCGTTGCGAAACAGCAGCCGGCCCCACATCTGCCCGCCCATGCATTTCAGCGCCGAGGCCGCCAGCACGCCCTCCGGCGCGCCGCCCGACCCCATGTACATGTCGATGCCGGTGATCTCGGACTCGGCGCAATGGATCACGCCGGCGACGTCGCCATCGGTGATCAGCCGGATCGAGGCGCCGGTGGAGCGGATCTCGGCGATCAGATCCTCGTGCCGGGGCCGTTCGAGGATGCACACCGTGATGTCGGCCGAGGCGCAGCCCTTGGCGGCGGCCAGCACATGCACCCGCTCGGCCGGCGGCATGTCGAGGCTGACGACATCGCGGTGAAAGCCCGGCCCGATCGCCAGCTTGTCCATGTAGACGTCGGGCGCGTGCAGCAGCGTGCCGCGCGGCGCCATCGCGATCACGGTCAGCGCGTTCGGCATGTCCTTGGCGGTCAGCGTCGTGCCTTCCAGCGGGTCGAGCGCGATATCCACCTCGGGGCCCTCGCCGCTGCCGACCTCCTCGCCGATATACAGCATCGGCGCCTCGTCGCGCTCGCCCTCGCCGATCACAACCACGCCCTTGATGTCGAGCATGTTGAGCTGGTCGCGCATCGCGTTCACGGCGGCCTGGTCGGCGGCCTTCTCGTCGCCGCGGCCGATCAGCCGGGCGGAGGCCTGGGCGGCGGCCTCGCTGACACGGGCGAGGCCGAGCGACAGCATGCGGTCATGAAACTGGGGGGCGGTGGGGCTCATCGAATGCATCCTGTCTTGGCCGGGCGGGAAATCGCGCACAGGTAAGCCGCTTGGCCCCCTGATCACAAGCCCGGTGGCGCTAACGGCGTGCCGTGGCGGCGCGGTTCGGCCGGCCGTGGCCCTCGCGCCCTGCCGCGTCAGCCGGTGGCGGGGGCCGCCGCCGGCCGGCCCGGCGCCGGCAGGCGCAGGTAGAACTGCAACAGCAGGCCGACCATCAGGCCGTTGAGCAGGTGCCACAGGAAATGCGTTCCCAGCGGCAGGGCGGCGCAGGCGCGCAGGTCGATCGTCCGGAAGGCGAGCGACGCGAGGAAGGTCAGCAGGGCGGCCAGCACCCATCCCCGGTGCGGGTGGCGTTGCAGGTAAAGCACCACGACGAAAACCGCCTGCGCGATCACCGCCGGGGCGTAGGCGAGCGATCCGTTGAACGGGTCGGGCGCCGGATCGGCGGCGGCATCCGGCACCGTCAGCCCCTGCCAGCCGATCCCTAGCCCGGCCGCCGCCGCCACCGCCAGCGCCAGCCACACCGGCACCGGCCGGCCGTGCATCCGCAGCACCACCGCCAGCACATAGGCCCCGACGAACCCCCAGATCGGAACGGTATCGGCGAGTTCCGCCCAGGTTACCGCATGGGTGTGAAACAGGTAGGAACCCACCCCGATCAGCCCGCCCAGCACGATCAGCAGCCAGCCGGCGGCATCGGTCCCCGTTCGCCGGGCGGTGAGCCATGCCCAGAGCGCGGCGACGGGGAAGGCCAGGTTCGACAGCGCGTTCACCGGTTCGGCCCAGTAGCCGGGCGCAAGCCGTTCGCAGTAGATGTCGACGGCGGCGAACCAGTCCATGATCGTGACCTCGAAACTCGTTACGGCCGCCAGGACGGCGACGACGGGCAGGTTACACGGTTTCGATCCTCAGTGCCACCGGCGGCCCCTCCACCACGCCCGTCGCCGCAAAGGCGCGGATCGCGTGGTCGATCGCGTCCGGCGTGGTGCGGTGGGTGACGATCAGGACCGGGGCCGAGGTGGTTTCATGCCCGTATTGCCGCATCCGGTCGATCGAGATGCCGGCCTCGCCCAGCGCCGCGGCGACCTTGGCGAGCGCGCCGGGCTTGTCCAGCAGTTCCATCCGCAGGTAATAGGGCGCGGGCGCGGCGACCGCCGCGGGCTGGACCGCCGCCAGCGTCGCCGCCGGCTGGCCGAAGGTCGACAGCCGGGTGCCGCGGGCGATCTCGATCACGTCGGCCATCACCGCGCTGGCCGTCGGCCCTTCGCCGGCGCCGGCGCCGCGCAGCACGATCTGGCCGACGCTGTCGCCCTCGATCACCACCATGTTGGTGCCGCCCTGCAACTGCCCCAGCGGGCTGTCGGCGGGCACGAGGCAGGGCGACATCCGCTGTTCCAGCCCGCGGCCGGTCATCTGCGCCACGCCCAGCAGCTTGATCCGGAACCCCATGTCCCCGGCGCGGCGGATGTCGTCGATCGATATCCGCTCGATCCCCTGCAGTTGCACGTCGTCGAAGGCCACGCGGCTGCCGAAGGCGATGGCGGCCAGCAGCGCCAGCTTGTGGCCGGCGTCGATGCCGCCGACATCGAGGCTGGGGTCGGCCTCCAGGTAGCCCAGTTGCCGGGCCTCCTCGAACACCGTCTCGTAGGGCAGGCCGGCGCTTTCCATCCGGGTCAGGATGTAGTTGCAGGTGCCGTTCATCACGCCCATCACGCGGCGGATCTCGTTGCCCGCCAGCCCCTCGGTCAGCGCCTTGACCACCGGGATGCCGCCGGCGACGGCGGCCTCGAACCGGATCACCCGGCCCGCCGCCTCGGCCGCGCCGGCCAGCGCGTTGCCGTGATGGGCCAGCATCGCCTTGTTGGCGGTCACCACGTTCTTGCCGGCGGCCAGCGCGGCCTCGGTCGCGGCCTTCGCGGGCCCGTCGGCGCCGCCCATCAGTTCGACGACGAGGTCCACGTCGTCGCGCCGGGCCAGCGCCACCGGGTCGTCTTCCCAGGCATAGGCGGACAGATCGACCGGCCGCTCGCGCGCCCGGTCGCGGGCGCAGACCGCGCTGATGGCGATCTCGCGCCCGGCGCGGGCCGCGATCAGCGCGGCATGGCGCTGCACGATCCTGACCACCCCGATGCCCACCGTGCCGAGGCCGGCGATGCCGAGACGCAGGGGCTTGGCGGACATGGAAAACCTCGTCGGTCGCTGCGGTCGTCGCCTGTTAGCCTGTTCGCCGCGGGCATGCAACGCGGGGCGCGCGGGGCTGCGCGGCGGGGCTCAGGGCACCGCCAGGGCCGCGGCCCGCTCGCGCAGCGCGTCGGCGCGGCCGGCGAGATCGGCCGCGTCGGGCAACTCGTCCTCCGCGTCGGTCCCGGCCTCGGGCCCGAGGCCCAGAACCGCATCGGGGGCGAGGCTTGGCCAGGGGCCCGACGGGGTTTCCCGCGCGCCGATCGCGTCGGGCACCGGCCAGTCGCAGGCGGCGAGCGCGAGGACAAGGGCGAGGGCGGCGGGGCGGGGCATGGCGGCGGCTTCCGGCGAGGATCGCGGGCGAGCCTAGGGGCAGGGCGGGGCCGGGGCAAGGCCGGGCGGCGGCCGAAGCGGGGGATTGAACTGAACGGGTGTTCAGATACTCTGGGCGCATGGCGCGCAAGACCGGATCGCATTCCGAAACCACCGGCCCGCGGGTGCGCGCGGCGGCGCTCAGGCTGTTCGCACGGCACGGCTACGCGGCGGTCTCGATGCGGCAGATCGCGGCCGAGGTCGGGGTGCAGGCCGGGGCGCTCTATCTTTACACGCCCGACAAGCAGACGCTGCTGGCCGACCTGATGATCGCCCATCTGGAGGAGTTGCACGCCGCCTGGGCGGCGGAGCCGAAACCCGGGGCGCCCCGCGCCGCGCTGGATGCCTTCGCGCGGTTTCACATCCGCTTTCACCTCGACCGGCCGGAGGCGGTGTTCATCGCCTATATGGAGTTGCGCAATCTCAGCCCCGAAAACTTCGCCCGCGTCGAGGCGCTGCGCCACCGGTACGAGGACGGGCTGGAGGCGATCCTCGCGCGCGGCGCGGCGGCCGGCGCGTTCCGGGTGCCCGACACGCGGCTGGCGACGATGGCGCTGATCGCGATGCTCACCGGCGTGACGAACTGGTACCGCGAGGGCGGCCGGCTGTCGCGCGGGCGGGTGGCCGAAATCTATGCCGACATGGCCCTGAAGGCGGTGGGCGGCTGAGCCCTGTCGCAGACGGAACAGACCGGGCGCCCGGCCGGCCCGAGGATCGGCCCGACATCGGCAGGGAGGCAAGCGATGCGGGTCGGATTCATCGGGTTGGGCAATGTCGGCGGCAAGCTGGCGGGAAGCCTGTTGCGCAACGGGATCGATTTGCAGGTCCACGATCTCGACCCGGACCGGATCGCCGATTTCGCCGCCCGCGGCGCGACGGCGGCTGCCGGACCGGCGGCGATGATGGCCGCCTGCGACACGGTAATCACCTGCCTGCCCTCGCCGGCGGCCTCGGCCGCGGTGGTCGAGGGGCCGGGTGGCATTCTCGAGGCGATGGCGCCGGGCAAGACCTGGCTGGAAATGTCCACGACCGATACCGACGAGGTCAAGCGGCTGGCCGCAAAGGTCGCCGCGGCGGGCGGGCGCGCCGCCGACGTGCCGGTATCGGGCGGCTGCCACCGCGCCGCGACCGGCAACATCTCGATCTTCGCGGGCTGCGACCGCGAGACCTTCGACGCGGTGTTGCCCCTGCTCACGATCCTGGGCCGGCGGGTGCTGCATACCGGGCCGCTGGGCTCCGCCTCGGTCCTCAAGGTGATGACGAACTACCTGGCCACCGCGAACCTGCTGACGCTGTGCGAGGCCTTCGTGACGATGAAGGCGGCGGGGATGGACATGGCCACCACCTACGAGGCGATCCGCATCTCCTCGGGCACCTCCTTCGTGCACGAGACCGAAAGCCAGCTGATCCTGTCGGGTGCGCGCGACGTCAATTTCACCATGGACCTCGTGCAGAAGGACATCGGCCTGTTCCAGAAGATCGCCGAGGATCACGCCGTGCCGCTGGAACTGTCGCCGCTGCTGATCGAGATCATGGCCGACGGGCAGCGCCGCTACGGCGAGCGGGCGCAGTCCGACCGGATCGTCGAGCGGCTGGAAGAGGCGACGGGGCTGGCGATCCGGGCGCCGGGCTTTCCCGACGAACTGGTCGATGACGAACCCGAGGAACGCGGCCAGGAGGTGCGCCCGCCGCGCTGACGCGGCACCGGGGCGGCCCGTGGCGGTCCGGGGCGGCCGGTTGCGGTGGCGAAGCCCTTGCGCCGCCGGCCGTCGCACCCTACGACACCGGCCATGACCGACGCGCCCGGCCCCCGCATCCTCGCCCGTATCCACCCGCCGCAGGCCAAGCGGTGGTTCGCGATCGCCTGTGTCGCGGCGCTGGGCGGGGTGCTGATCTGGGTCGCCGTCGCCGAACCGCCGGAACATGCCTGGGCGATCGTGTTCCTGCTGGGCTTCGGCGCGCTCAGCCTGTGGCTGGCGGAACGGATGCGACAGGCCACCGCCGGCAGGCTCACCCTGACCGAGGCGGGGCTGGAAGATGCCGACGGGCGGCTGATCGCGCCGATCGGGCGGATCGTCTCGGTCAGCCGCGGGGCCTTCGCCTTCAAGCCCTCGAACGGCTTCGTTCTGACCATGGACCGGGGCGACGGCTTCGCCTGGCAGCCGGGCCTGTGGTGGCGGATCGGCCGCAGGATCGGTGTTGGCGGCGTGATATTGGGCACGGAGGGCAAGTTCATGGCCGAGATGGTCGACGTGCTGCTGTCCGAACGCCGCGCGGCGGATCGCTGAAACCCGGTGCGCTGAAATTTTGGGCGATTGTCGCCGATTCCGACCTGCACTGTTAACCAAATCGGGCTAGTCTGGCCGCGCCGCGCGACCGTCAGGGCGCGCGTCCGTGTGACCAGGGAGGGTTCCGATCATGTCCGCAGCCGGCGAGCCGACATTCCGCCAGTCCGTCGATATCCTGTACAACCGCGCCGTCGCGGCGATGGACCTGCCGCCGGGTCTGGAAGAGAAGATCCGGGTTTGCAACTCCACCTACACCGTCCGGTTCGGGGTGCGCCTGCGCGGCAAGATCGAAACCTTCACGGGCTACCGCTCGGTCCATTCCGAACACATGGAGCCGGTCAAGGGCGGCATCCGCTACGCGATGTCGGTCAACCAGGACGAGGTCGAGGCGCTGGCGGCGCTGATGACCTACAAATGCGCCCTGGTCGAGGCGCCGTTCGGCGGATCGAAGGGCGGGCTGTGCCTCGATCCGCGCGACTACGACGAACACGAGCTGGAACAGATCACCCGCCGTTTCGCCTACGAGCTGATCAAGCGCGACCTGATCAATCCCAGCCAGAACGTGCCCGCCCCCGACATGGGCACCGGCGAGCGCGAGATGGCGTGGATGGCCGACCAGTACGCGCGGATGAACACCACCGACATCAACGCCCGCGCCTGCGTCACCGGCAAGCCGCTCAATGCCGGCGGCATCCAGGGCCGGGTGGAGGCCACCGGCCGCGGCGTGCAATACGCGCTGCGCGAATTCTTCCGCCATCCCGAGGACAAGACCAAGGCCGGTCTGTCGGGCGATCTGGACGGCAAGCGCGTGATCGTGCAGGGGCTGGGCAACGTGGGCTCGCATGCCGCGCGGTTCCTCGCGCTGGAGGACGGCGCGCGGATCACCGGGATCATCGAGCGCGACGGCGGGCTGTGGAACCCCGACGGCATCGACGTCGCCGCCGTGCAGGACTGGATGCGCGCCAACGGCGGCGTGCAGGGCTTTCCCGGCGCGACCTACGACGCCAACGGCACCGCGCTTCTGGAACGCGAGTGCGACATCCTGATCCCCGCCGCGCTGGAGGGCGTGATCAACCTGTCGAACGCCGACCGGATCAAGGCGCCGCTGATCATCGAGGCCGCGAACGGCCCGGTGACCTCGGGCGCCGACGAGGTGCTGCGCAAGAAGGGCTGCGTGATCATCCCCGACATGTATGCCAATGCCGGCGGCGTCACCGTGTCCTATTTCGAATGGGTCAAGAACCTCAGCCACATCCGCTTCGGCCGGATGCAGCGCCGCCAGGAAGAGGCGCGCCACCAGCTTCTGATCGACGAGCTGGAGCGGCTGTCGGCCGACAAGGAACTGGGCTGGACGCTGTCGCCGGGGTTCAAGGAACAGTATCTCAAGGGCGCCGACGAACTGGAACTGGTGCGATCGGGCCTCGACGACACGATGCGCGCGGCCTACCAGTCGATGCGCGAAACCTGGCATGGCCGCGACGACGTGACCGACCTTCGGATGGCGGCCTATATCGTCGCGATCGACCGGGTGGCCAACAGCTACCGCGCCAAGGGGCTGTGATCCGGACAGGCCTGTCCGGATAATTCCGCCCCGCCGCCCCGAAACGACCGCCGCCTGTCGCTTCCGGACGGGTCGGCGCGGATTGTGCATTGAAAATCCGCCGTGAACCCGGTTCAGTCGTGAACGGGACGGCAGGTGCTGCGGGCAGGGAGTGCTGCGATGCGTTATTCCGGGCTGCGGGTGATCGGCGAGGGGCTGTTCGGCAACAAGGGCTGGCGGCCGGCCTGGCGCGACCCCGAGCCGAAATCCGACTACGACGCGATCATCATCGGCGGCGGCGGCCACGGTCTGGCCACGGCCTATTACCTGGCGAAGAACCACGGCATCAGCAATGTCGCGGTGCTGGAAAAGGGCTACCTTGGCGGTGGCAACGTGGGCCGCAACACAACGATCGTGCGCGCCAACTACTTCCTGCCCGGCAACCAGGAATTCTATTCGCACTCGCTCAGGCTCTGGGAGGGGCTGGAGGCGGAGCTGAACTACAACGTGATGCATTCGCAGCGCGGGCTGATCAACCTGTTCCATTCCGACGGCCAGCGCGACGCCTTCGCGCGGCGCGGCAACGCGATGATCAACCAGGGTGACGACGCGATCCTGCTGGACCGCGAGGGGGTGCGCAGATACCTGCCGTATCTCGACTTCGACAACATCCGCTTCCCGATCTACGGCGGCCTTCTGCACCCGCGCGGCGGCTCCGCCCGGCATGACGCGGTGGCCTGGGGCTATGCCCGCGGCGCCGACCGGCGCGGCGTCGACCTGATCCAGAACTGCGAGGTCACCGGCATCGACATCGAGAACGGCCGGGTGACCGGCGTGCAGACCACCCGCGGCGCGATCCGCGCGAAGAAGGTCGGCATCCTCGTCGCCGGGCGGTCGGGGCAGGTGGCGGCGATGGCCGGAATGCGGCTGCCGATCGAAAGCCACGTGCTGCAGGCCTTCGTCACCGAGGGGCTGAAACCGGTGATCGACCATGTGATCAGCTTCGGCATGGGGCATTTCTACATCAGCCAGTCCGACAAGGGCGGGCTGGTCTTCGGCGGCGACATCGATTTCTACGCCTCCTACGCCGCGCGCGGCAACCTGCCGATGGTCGAACACGTGATGGAGGCGGGGATGACGCTGATGCCGATGATCGGCAAGGCGAAGGTGCTGCGCTCCTGGGGCGGGATCATGGACATGACGCCCGATGGCTCGCCGATCATCGACAAGACCCATGTCGACGGGCTGTTCATCGATTGCGGCTGGAACTATGGCGGGTTCAAGGCGGTGCCGGCCTCGGGCTGGTGCATGGCGCATCTGATGGCCACCGGCGAAAGCCACGAGGTCGCCCGCCGGTTCCGCCTTGACCGGTTCGCGACCGGCCACCTTCTCGACGAGGAAGGCACCGGCTCGCAGCACAACCTGCACTGAGGACGACAATGCCCCGATTTTCCGCCGACCCATCGCAAGCCCGGCCGAAGGAGTAGCACGATGCGCATTCCCTGCCCGATCTGCGGCGCGCGCGACCGGCGCGAATTCTACTACTACGGCGCCGAGGATTACCTCGCCCGGCCCGGCGAGGGCGCCGATCCGGCGGCCTGGGACGATTACCTGCACAACCGCGACAACCCCGCCGGCGTGACCCGCGACCTGTGGTACCACGACGCGGGCTGCGCCGCCTGGCTGGTGGTGGAGCGCGATACCGTCACCCACGAAGTGCTGGGCGCCGAACTGGTCGCCGGGCGGAGGGCGCAGCGATGAGGATCGAGGGCAGGGGGCTGATCGACCGGTCCGAGCGGCTGGGCTTTCGCTTCGACGGGCGCGAACTGGAGGGCTTTGCCGGCGACACGCTGGCCTCGGCGCTGCTGGCCAACGGGGTGCGGCTGGTCGGTCGCAGTTTCAAGTATCACCGCCCGCGCGGTGTGTTCACCGCCGGGTCGGAGGAGCCGAACGCGCTGGTCACCCTGGGGCGCGGCGCGAAACAGGTGCCGAACGTGCGCGCCACGGTGCAGGAGGTCTTTGCCGGGCTGGAGGCGCGCAGCCAGAACTGCTGGCCCTCGGTCGGGGTCGACCTTCTGTCGGTCAACGATCTTTTCGCGCCGTTCCTCGGCGCGGGGTTCTACTACAAGACCTTCATGTGGCCGCGCGCCTTCTGGGAAAAGCTTTACGAACCCGCGATCCGGCGCGCCGCCGGGCTGGGCGCGTTGTCGGGCGAGACCAATGACGAGGCCTATGAAAAGGCCTTCGCCTTCTGTGACGTGCTGGTGATCGGCTCCGGCCCGGCGGGGCTGGTGGCGGCGCTGGGGGCCGCGCGGGCCGGGGCCGACGTGATCCTCGCCGAGGAGGACAGCCGGATGGGCGGCCGGCTGCTGGCCGAGACCGAAGAGATCGACGGCCGGCCCGGCCATCTGTGGGCCGGCGAGGTGCTGGCGGAACTGGCGGCAATGAAGAACGTGCGCCTGATGACCCGCACCGCCGTCGTGGGCGCCTATGACGGCGGCACCTATGGCGCGCTGGAACGGGTCGGCCTGCATCGCGGCGCGGCGCCGGTGGAACTGCCGCGCGAATGCTTCTGGCGGATCGCGGCGAAGCGCGCGGTGCTGGCCGCCGGGGCGCTGGAACGGCCCATCGCCTTTCCGATGAACGACCGGCCCGGCGTGATGCTGGCCGGCGCGGTGCGCGCCTATCTCAACCGCTGGGGCGTTGCGCCGGGCAAGGCGGTCACGCTGTTTTGCAACAACGACGACGCGCATCGCACGGCGCGCGACCTCGTCGCCGCCGGGATCGAGGTGGCCGGGGTGATCGACACGCGCGCCGATGCCAAGCCTGGCGGCGATTTCCCGGTCTATCCCGGCGCGCGAATCGTCGGCACCTCGGGCCGCAAGGCGCTGCAGGCGATCGAGATCCAGACGATCAACGGCCGCAAGACCATCGCCACCGACTGCCTCGCCGTCTCGGGCGGGTTCAACCCGACGCTGCACCTGACCTGCCACATGGGCGGTCGGCCCGAGTGGCGCGACGAGATCGCGGCCTTCGTGCCGAAACCGGGCGCGGTGCCCGGCCTCGTCGCTGCCGGCGCGGCGGCGGGGCGGTTCACCACCGCGCAGGCGATGGCCGACGGCGCGCGGGCCGGGGCCGAGGCGGCCGAGGCCACGGGCCATTCCCCCGCCGCGCTCGACCTGCCGGCGGCCGAGGACGCGCCGTTGCGGGTGCAGGCCTACTGGGAGGTGCGCGAACCGGGCCGCGCCTGGCTCGACCTTGCCAATGACGTGACCACCAAGGACGTGCGGCTGGCCGCGCAGGAGGCCTTCACCTCCGTCGAGCACATGAAGCGCTACACGACGCAGGGGATGGCCCCCGACCAGGGCAAGAATTCCAACATCGGCGCGCTGGCGATCCTCGCCGACGCGACGGGCCGCGGCATTCCCCAGACCGGAACGACGACGTTTCGCCCGCCCTACACGCCGGTGTCGATCGCCGCGCTGGGCGCGGGCGGGCAGGGCATGGGCTTTGCCCCGCGGCGGCTGACCACCTCGCATGGCGCCAGCGTGGCGCGCGGCGCGCCGATGATCGAGGCCGGGCTGTGGTATCGCCCGTCCTATCACCCGCTGCCGGGCGAGGAGGGCTGGGAGGAGCCCTGCCGGCGCGAGGTTCTGGCGGTGCGCGAGGCGGTCGGGGTCTGCGATGTCTCCACCCTCGGCAAGATCGACATCCAGGGCAGGGATGCCGGCCGGTTCCTCGACCTCGTCTATACCAACACCTTCTCGACCCTGCCGGTCGGCCGCGTGCGCTATGGCCTGATGCTGCGCGAGGACGGCATGGTGCTGGACGACGGCACCACCGCGCGGCTGGGCGAGCATCACTACCTGATGACCACCACCACCGCCGCGGCGGGGCAGGTGATGCGGCATCTCGATTTCGTGCAGCAGGCGCATTGCCCGGACTGGGACGTGCGCTTCATCTCGGTCACCGAGCAATGGGCGCAGTTCGCCGTCGCCGGACCGCGGTCGCGCGCGTTGCTCGACAGCCTGCTCGATGCGCCGGTGGACCCGGCCGCCTTCCCGTTCATGGGCTGCGGCGCGGTCGGTGTGATGGGGGTGGCGGGGCGGCTGTTCCGGATCTCGTTTTCCGGCGAACAGGGTTACGAGATCGCGGTGCCGTCGCGCCACGGCGAGGCGCTGTTTCGCGATCTCGTCGCGCGGGCCGAGGCGCTGGGCGGCGCGCCCTACGGGATGGAGGCGCTGAACGTCCTCAGGATCGAGAAGGGGTTCATCACCCACGCCGAGATCCACGGCCGGGTGACGGCCTTCGACATCGGGCTTCAGGGCATGATGTCGAAGAAGAAGGATTTCATCGGCAAAGGCGCCAGCCAGCGGCCCGGCCTGTCGGGCGAGGCGCGCGAGCAGCTTGTCGGGTTGAAACCGGTGCAGGCCGACAAACGGCTTTCGGCCGGCGCGCATCTGTTCACCCCGGGCGAGGAGGTGAACGCGGCGACCAGCCAGGGCTATGTCACCTCGGTCGGGCCGTCGCCGGTGGCGGGGTGCTGGATCGGGCTGGCGTTCCTCAGGAACGGCCGCGCACGGTTGGGCGAGATGGTGCGTTTCGTCGATCACCTGCGCGGCGAGGACTTCCTGTGCGAGGTGGCAAGCCCGGTGTTCCACGATCCAGAGGGAGGGCGCGCGCGTGGCTAGCCTGATCGAGAAAACCCCTGCTGCGGGCCTGACCCCGGTCAGTCGCGGCGACGCGGTGCTGACCGAGGTTCTGCCCGGCCCGATCACCTCGATCATGCCCTATGGCGGCAAGGATCGCGCGGTGGCCTCGGCGCTCAAGGCGCTGGGGCTGGGGCTGCCCGGCCCGAACCGGTCGGTCGCCAAGGGCGGCGCGGCCTGTCTCTGGACCGGGCGTGGCCAGGCCTTCCTGATCGGGGCGGAACCGCCCGAGGCGCTGGCCGGGATCGCCGCGCTGACCGACCAGTCCGACGCCTGGGTGGTTCTGCGGCTGGCCGGCCCGGCGGCCGAGGCGGTGCTGGCGCGGCTGGTGCCGATCGATCTGCGCGCCGCCACCGGCTTTCGCACCGGCGCGGTGGCGCGCACGCTCCTTGGCCACATGCCGCTGGTGATCCGGCGCACCGCTGCGGCGGAGTTCGAACTGATGACCTTCCGTTCGATGGCCGCGCATGCCGTGCACGAGCTGGACGTTGCGATGACGGCGGTGGCGGCGCGCGGTTGACGGGCGTTTGACGCGCGGCCCTTGCCGCGGGGCGCGGCCCGCCCGATATTGGGCGCATGAGTCTGCCCCCCGGCTTCCTCGACGAATTGCGAAACCGCGTCTCGCTGTCCCAGGTCGTGGGCCGCAAGGTGACGTGGGACTCGCGCAAGTCGAACCCCGGCAAGGGCGACATGTGGGCGCCGTGCCCGTTCCACCAGGAAAAGACGGCCAGCTTCCATGTCGATGACCGCAAGGGGTTTTTCTACTGCTTCGGCTGCCATGCGAAGGGCGACGCGATCGGCTTCGTCAAGGACACCGAGAACGTCGGCTTCATGGAGGCGGTGGAAATCCTCGCCCGCGAGGCCGGGATGCAGATGCCCGCGCGCGATCCGAAGGCGCAGGAGAAGCGCGACCGGCGCGCCGAACTCGCCGAGGTGATGGAGGCCGCCGTCCGCCACTACCGGATGCAGCTGAAGACCGGGGCGGCGGCCGAGGCCCGCGCCTATCTGGAGCGTCGCAAGCTGGATGCCGCCGCGCTCGACCGGTTCGAGATCGGCTTTGCGCCCGAGGCATGGCAAGGCCTTTGGGACCATCTGACCGGCAAGGGCGTGACCGAGGAGATGATCCTTGCCTGCGGCCTTGCGCGCCCCTCGCAGAAGGGCGGCAAGCCCTATGATACGTTCCGTAACCGGATCATCTTTCCGATCCGCGACGTGCGTGGCCGCTGCATCGCGTTTGGCGGTCGGGCGATGGACCCGAACGACAATGCCAAGTACCTCAACAGCCCGGAAACCGAGCTGTTCGACAAGGGCCGCAGCCTTTACAACCACGGGCCGGCGCGCGAGGCGGCGGGCAAGGGCCGGCCGCTGATCGTGGCCGAGGGCTACATGGACGTGATCGCGCTGGTGCAGGCGGGATTCGGCGGCGCGGTGGCGCCGCTTGGCACCGCGATCACGGCGGATCAGTTGCAGCTTCTGTGGCGGATCGATCCCGAGCCGGTCGTCGCGCTCGACGGCGATGCGGCGGGGCTGCGCGCGGCG
>Ga0180430_10002774_pt1 | contig 15558 bp, 17 predicted proteins | sample SS_ome_9_FD_132999 | JGI IMG/M metagenome (GOLD analysis project Ga0180430, IMG submission 132999) | Hypersaline lake sediment archaeal communities from the Salton Sea, California, USA - SS_1_S_2 metaG | ecosystem: Environmental > Aquatic > Non-marine Saline and Alkaline > Hypersaline >... | reverse complement strand
TGCCAGTACCAGAGCCCCCGATGGGAATTGAACCCATGACCTCATTCTTACCAAGAATGCGCTCTACCCCTGAGCTACGAGGGCTGGCTTCTCACACAACTACAAGCTCCAGAAGCACAATACCTCTGCAGCTCGCAGTCAAGGTGGGCGAAGAAGGATTCGAACCTCCGTAGGCGTTTGCCAGCTGATTTACAGTCAGCCCCGTTTGGCCACTTCGGTATTCGCCCAAATATTCAATTATTATCGAGTCGGTCTCGATAACAGGAGCCGACGATGGGACTCGAACCCATGACCTGTCGCTTACAAAACGACTGCTCTACCGATTGAGCTACGTCGGCATAATTGCCATCTTTTTCCTTTCCAGCCAAGGCATTATATCAGATGGAAATACGCGAGGCAAGTGTACAGCCAGCGACGTCGACAGAGCAAAATCTTATCAGCTTTCACTGCTATCGTCAATACTTCCAATCAGTTCAGCGCCCCTTGAAAACCCCTTGCCTGCCAGATCAAATACAATGCCACAGATCCTGCCACAGCGGCATTCAAGGAATCGATTTTTCCGCGCATGGGAATCTGCAGCAGGAAATCACACGAGTCCTTCACAAGGCGCCGCATGCCCTCTGCTTCACTGCCTACTACCACAGCCAGCGGTCCGCTCAGATCCACCCTGTCTGGGGGTTGTGCCTCAGGACCGCCTTCCAGGCCCACTACCCATAGTCCTTCTTCCTTTAAGAATGCCAGGGTCTGGGACAGGTTAGCCTGGGAGATGTTCATATGTTCACTCGCTCCCGACGACGCACTCACCACTGCCGGAGTGACTGTAGCTGTCCGGCGAAATGGCAGAACCAATCCATGCACACCGACCAGTTCAGCTGTGCGTATCAGTGTTCCCAGATTTTGCGGGTCCTTTAATGTATCCAGAAGCAGGATCAAGGGAGGTTCATTAAGATTCCTGGCTTCATCCAGGCTCACTTTCAAGTCAGTATATTTGAATTCATCAGCCTGGACAGCAATCCCCTGATTGTGAGTGCTGATTCCCTGAAGCACTTCTCGGGGGACCTGCGAAACCGGGATAGACTTCTCTTTTGCCAGACGCAGGATCTCACGCACGCGGCCTTCTGTCTTTACACCTTCAGCCATCCGCAGCTGGTAGACTTTACGCCGTCGCGCTCTTAAAACTTCATATACCGGGTTTCTACCCCAAATCCATTCTTTCATCTATTTTCCGGGGAAATTGCATCAAATCCAGGCCTGACTATTTCCAATACCAGGTCGTACCCTGGGCTGAGTCTTCCAGGAGGACATTCAACTCTTCCAGCTTATCGCGTACCAGATCTGATAGCTCCCAGAGTTTTTCCTCACGAAGTTTATTCCTGATCTCGATCAGGAGATTGATAAACACCTCTGCTTCGCCACTTTCAACTTCCGGAGCAGTTAGATCGAGTCCCCAAACCCCGGTCAATTTGGCCAGAACCAACTGGGCAGATTCCAGGGTTTCTTGATCAGCACCTTCATCGCGAGCCTGGTTGATCGCTTTTACAAAATCAAATAAATGTCCCAAAGCCCCAGCAGTGTTGAAATCATCATCCATGGACCCTTCAAATCTTTCCTGCGCTTTTTGGGCAGCCGCCATCAGTTTGTCTTTCTTCCAATCATCCTGGGGTATAGCAGGTTTTAAAGCTGACCGAAGCCGTTTTAAGGCTTTGATACTGTGCTCAATTGTTTCTTCATTGAATGTGATCGGCCCGCGGTAGCTTGAATTCAGGATCATCAGACGCAGAACATTTGCTTCATATTTCTCCAGGAAGCTGTCAATTGTGACCAGGTTTCCTGTGGATTTTGACATGGCAGATCCCGATAGCTGCATCATTCCATTATGCATCCAGTAGGTAGCGAACTGTTTCCCGAACATTGCTTCGCTCTGGGCGATCTCATTCTCATGATGAGGGAATATCAAGTCATTCCCGCCGCCGTGAATATCGATCTGTTCACCAAGGCAGGTGTGGCTCATCACCGAGCACTCAATATGCCAGCCAGGACGGCCGTTCCCCCAGGGGCTGGGCCAGCTCGGTTCTCCCGGCTTGGCTCCTTTCCAGAGGGCAAAATCCATTGGGTGTTCCTTACGTTGATCGACATCGATCCGAAAACCGGCTTCCATATCCTCAACCTTCCTGCCAGAGAGTTTTCCATATTCAGGGAATTTATTCACTCTGTAATAGACATCGCCATCTTTAGCATAGGCATAACCCTTGTCCACCAGGTCCGCCACTCCCTCGATGATATTATTCATCTCTTCTGTAGCCCTGGGATACTTGGTTGCCGGTAGGATATTGAGATCCTTCAGGTGACGGTCGAATTCGTTGATATATCGTTCAGCCACTTCTGTGGAATCCACCCCTTCCACCATTGCCCGCTGGATGATCTTATCATCCACATCGGTGTAGTTGGTCACATGCCTGACCTCATAGCCGCGGTACTCAAGGTAGCGGCGAATGATGTCAAACACCAGGGCTGACATTGCATGCCCCACATGGGCTTTGTCATAGACGGTAGGTCCGCAGACGTACATAGACACTTTGCCCGGTTCAAGCGTTTTAAATACTTCTTTCTTCCTGGATAGGGTATTGTAAATTTTGATTTCCATGATGTATCCCTGATTGGGTTTTAGACTTCGTCGGGTTTGGCAAAGATCATTCGACCCGCAGCAGTCTGCAACACTTTAGTAACTGTGGACCGAATATCTTCATTCATGTGGTCCTTGCCATCTTCCACCACGACCATGGTGCCATCTGACAGGTAACCTACTCCCTGGCCGCGTTCCTTACCTTCCTGGATGATCTTAACTTCAACTGCCTCTCCAGGAAGCAGTACGGCTTTAACTGAATTGGCCAGTTCATTGATATTTAATACCGGCACTCCTTGGATTTCAGCGACCCGGTTGAGATTATAGTCGTTGGTCAGGATAGGACAGCTTAGCTGTCGTGCCAGAATTACTAATTTGCTATCCACTTCTCTGGTGCCCTCGACATCGATATCACTGATTCGGACGGGGATTGTCTTGGATTCCTGAAGATCCGCCAGGATCTCCATACCACGTCTGCCGCGCTGGCGCCTGAGGCCATCAGCTGAGTCAGCAATATGCTGCAGTTCATCCAAAACAAAACGCGGGATCAGCAGCTCACCCACCAGAAATCCTGTTTGAGCAATATCTGCTATCCTTCCGTCAATGATCACGCTGGTATCCACCAGAATGACCCTCTCTGGTTCAGCGCTATCTCCAGCTCGGTCTGAGAGGGGGAAAACCCTTCCGCTGAACAAAGAGAATATATCATTACGCCTGGAAATAAAAACAGCCACTCCAATATATCCAAACAGCAGCACTCCAATAAATGGGAAGATCTCGCCGAGCGGCCCGGGCAATCGTGATAGAGGTATGGACATTAAGGCAGCGATCACTAAACCAATGAACAAACCAATCAAGCCGGACCCCAAGGTCCTGGATTCCAATTGATTCAGCAAATTTCGAAGAGATGTAACGGGCCTAGTGGTGATGAGCGGAGTGATCACCAGTCCAAACAGAGCTCCAACCAGTCCAAAGATAACTGCTCCTTCTTCAATGGTGATCGTGGTTACATTAGCAAGGTCCACGCCAAAATATCCACCTAACAAACCAAACACGATCATGCCGATAATTCTAGAAATGAAATCAAAGCTCATAAAGCCCCTCCTGAATAAAAAAATGCGACCACAAAGAATCTGTGCTCGCCAAATGAATCCTATTTATGAGAGAAGATATGATGCCAAAAAAGAGTTAGACTGCCTGTTTATCCATCCTGATAGAAAAATAAATGATCATAATGGCAGATAACAAAAAAATAATGGCAAAATAAGTCCAGGTGGTCCATTTGGCAGAGCCAATAAATAAGTCCACTATTATCATAGCACGACCGCCAACCTCCGTCAACACTCTGAGGAGCCTGGCCCTTTCCTTTATATATTCTTCATATACTCATTCATCAGTCAGAACCTAATCTCGCTATAACTATCCTTAGCAAGAGATGTTCTATCGTATAATGGTTAGATAATCAGCCCCTACCCTTCGGAGGATCGAATGGAAGATAAAAGATACAAGAAGATCATCAATGCCTGGGCGATGTACGACTGGGCTAACTCAGCTTTTGCGACCACTATTATGGCAGCGGTTCTGCCCATTTATTATTCGGCAATCTCAAAGCCTGCCTTAACCGGCCCTCAATCCACAGCGTACTGGGGGTACACAAACTCGATCGCACTTTTATTGATCGCACTTATCAGTCCCATCCTGGGCGCAATGGCAGACTTCAAAGGCCATAAAAAACGCTACCTGACGATCTTTGTAATCATAGGCGTAACCGGCACAGCCCTGATGTACTTCCTCACCACCGGAGATTGGTTATTCGCATCGATCCTGTACATTATCGGCAACCTCGGTTTTGCTGGAGCAAACATCTTTTACGATTCCCTCCTTCCGCATATCGCTAAAAAGAATGATATCGACCAGATCTCAACCAAAGGTTACGCCATGGGTTACCTGGGCGGCGGATTATTGCTTGCTGTCAACCTGGGTATGATCATGCTTCCCGATTTCGCTCCCCAGCTGATCGGTGATATGGACCCCGGAAAGTTCACAGCCTTGATGACCAGAATCTCCCTGGCTAGTGTAGCTGTCTGGTGGTTGATTTTCACCATCCCGCTCTGGAGAAGGATTCCCGAACCGCCCCGGCAGGTTTTTCAAGGTGAGATGGATTCCAACCCGTTCCGGGCAGGATTCAAAAGATTGGGAGACACTTTCAAAGAAGTGCGCAAGTACGGCGAGTTATTCAAATTCCTGCTTGCGTTCTGGCTCTATAATGATGGGATTGGGACAATCATCAAGATGGCCACAATTTATGGGGCTGAGATCGGCATCGGCCAAACTGATCTGATCGGAGCATTATTAATGGTGCAATTTGTAGGCATACCATTCTCATTCGCTTTTGGCTGGCTGGCAAAGAAACTTGGCACAAAGAGATCCATCTATCTTGCCCTGGGCGTTTATTCCCTAATCTCCATCGGTGGATATTTCATGAGTAACGCCATCCATTTCTGGATGCTCGGTTTTGCTGTTGCACTGGTCCAGGGAGGTTCACAGGGTTTGAGCCGTTCCTTGTATGCCAGGATGGTTCCAAAATCACAGTCAGCAGAGTTCTTCAGCTTCTTCAGTGTTAGTGGTAAATTCGCTGGAATCTTCGGCCCATTGATCTTCGGGTTGGTCAGTCAGATGTTTGGCAACAGCCGCCTGGGAATAGTGTCCCTGATAATCTTCTTCATCTCAGGCGCTTTATTACTTACCCGCGTGGATGAAGAGAAAGGCATCAAGATCGCACAGGAAGCTGACGCTCTGGCGATCCAGGAAGCCTAAACTGCATGACAGAATTTCACGAGGAAAACAAACTCCTCCAGCAGAAGGACCTTTTCAGCCAGATCGCTTCCAGGTATGACCTGGTAAATCACTTGATGACAGGCTGGCAGGATGATCGTTGGAGGAGGGTTGCTGTTAGAAAGCTGGACCTACCGCCAAAAGGCCTATTGCTTGATATTGGCAGCGGTAACGGACAGATCGTTAAAGAAATTGGCCAGAAGTATCCCGATTGCACCTGTGTCGCTGCCGACCTGACAGTGGCAATGATGATTGTCGGACAGAATAACAAATTCCCCATCCAGGTAAATTGGACTGCGGCAGACGCTGGCCTTCTGCCTTTCCAGGAAGGTACATTCGATGGCGTGATTTCCGGGTTCCTGGTCAGGAACTTGGAGGATATTATGATTGGGTTGAAAAACCAGTATCGCATCTTAAAAACCGGTGGTAGAATTGCAATCCTGGACACTACAAAACCACCCAAACACATTCTAGCGCCTATCATTAGATTTTATATGACTACAGTTATTCCTTTTATTGGCAATATTTTCACAGGGAATAAAAAAGCCTACGCCTACCTTAACAAATCCACTGTTGGATTCCTGCGAGCAGAGGAGCTGGCTGCTTATCTGGCAGCTGTCGGTTTCAGAAAAGTGGCATATCAGCAATTCGCATTTGGCATGATCACTGTCCACTGGGGCGAAAAATGAGCAATATCCATCCTTCTCCTCAGGCTGCTGAACGCGGCGAGCCTTCATATATCTGGAGAGCTGGACAGCAGCGCAGATTGGAAATGCTTATATCCGCGGCTGGTGAAAGGATCAAGGGCAGGCTGCTGGATAACGGCTGCGGGATTGGTTTATACCTGGAACATATCTACCCGCTGGGCTGCGAAGTATTTGGCAGCGAATATGAAGTACAGCGAGCCGTGGAAGCAAAGAAGGTCGCTGCTAACGTGCTGGGCAGTGCTGGAGAATTACTACCTTTCCCTGCTGACAGTTTTGACCTGATCCTCAGCAATGAAGTCATTGAACATGTAGCCGATGATAAAAAAGCAATTCAGGAGATGGTCCGTACCCTTGTTCCCGGTGGACGGTTGATCCTTTTCTGCCCCAACCGCTGGTATCCCTATGAAACCCATGGAGTATATCGGCGCGGAAAATATTATTTTGGCAATAAATTCGGAGTCAACTATCTACCCCGCAAGCTGCGGGATAAATTAGCCCCTCATGTTCGGGTCTATACCCGGAAGGACCTGCTGAGCTTATTCCAGGGCCTGCCAGTCAAATTCATCACACAAAAAGTGATCTTTGGCGGTTATGACAATATTATCCGCCGCTTCCCCCGCCTGGGGCGCTGGCTGAGAGGATTCCTGTACCTGCTCGAAAAAACCCCACTCCAATTCCTGGGCCTATCCCATTTCCGGGTCGTAGAAAAAACAGAAGGAAAAAAACCATGATCGAAAATATAGAAAACCTGATCGGCGATGAACTTCGCCAACGCGGCTGGCGCCTGACAATAGCCGAATCCTGCACAGGCGGATTGATCGGCCACAGGCTCACCAACATCTCTGGATCCTCGACTTACTACCTGGGAAGCATCACAGCCTATGCCTATCGAGCCAAAGTGCGCCTGCTGGGTGTATCCTGGGACACGCTGGAAAAGTTCGGGGCAGTCAGCGAAGAATGCGTTCGGGAGATGGCTCTCGGCGTCCGCCACGCATTGGCAGCCGATGTTGGTTTATCTGTGAGCGGGATCGCAGGGCCAACTGGCGGGACCCCGGAAAAACCCGTAGGATATGCCTGGATCGGATTAAGCACACCCAAAGGGATCTGGACTTTGCAGCATAATGCCAGCGGGAATCGGATCGAAAACAAGAAGGAAGTTGCCCAGGTAGCGCTGGAATTCCTGTACGAATTCCTATCCAACGATGGAAAAGATTGAGATTACCACCCGCTTCAAAAGAGATGGTTCTCTGATCCCGATCGACTTTACAATGGGTGACAGTACAATCCAGGTCATGAATATCGGCCGCCAGTGGGAGAGCGAAGACGGCAAACATATCCTGGTAATGGACTTCCAGGAAAACACCTACCACCTATTTTTCCAATTCAGAGACCTGAGCTGGTATTTGATGAGAGATATCAAACCCGTTCCGGGTTCAATTTAATCAGGAGATACGATGAGCGATACTGTGCAAGATAAGATGGTTGTTACCCTGGACTATACATTGATCGTGGATGAGGAAACCCTGGAGAGCACGGCTGACAGCGAGCCGATCGAATTCATCCAGGGCATCGGCCAGATCATTCCCGGTTTGGAATCCGCTCTTTACGATATGAAAGTCGGTGAGAAGAAAACAGTGGTCATTGAACCGGAAGATGCCTATGGCGATTATGACGAGGAATCCCTGGAGATTTCAAAGAAAGAGGAGTTCCCTGAGGAAATTCCTTTGGATGTGGGAACCTTCCTGGACCTGCGGGACGATGAGGATAATGTGCTCAGCGCCCAGATCATCGAGGAAGATGAAGATACCGTGACACTGGACTTCAATCACCCCCTGGCCGGCAAAACCCTGACCTTTGAGATCGTCGTCTCCGGCCTACGTCCAGCTGATAATGAAGAACTTGAGCACGGGCATGCCCATGGGTAGGAGAAACCCTACCAAGGACTAAGGGATTGAGTCCTCAACAACATAGGGATTGAGTCCTCACAACATAGGGATTGAGTCCTCACAACATAGGGATTGAGTCCTCACAACATAGGGATTGAGTCCTTCAGAAGGACTCAATCCCTACACACTTCCATCTATCCCTATTCAAAACCTCAGGTCTTTGTTGTATATTGGCATCAGGGGGAAAACATGCCACAAACGAAAGATAGACTCATTTCAGGCTACTATTTTCATATTTATAATCGAGCTGTTGATGGAAGCCAATTATTCCCTGAAGAGAGGAATTATACCTATTTCCTTTCTAAGATAAAGAAATATCTTCTTGTGAGTTCTGAGATAATTGCTTACTGCCTGATGCCTAACCACTACCACTTTCTAATTAAAGTACTCCAAGATGGATTTTCGAAATCGATGCACAAATTATCTCTTTCATATGTCGTTGCATTCAATAAGGCGTATCAGCGGAAAGGTCATCTATTTCAAGGATCATTCCAGAGAATTCATATCAAAGATCTCAACTATCTGCTCCATTTATCTCAATATATCCATCTGAATCCATTACACGCGAATCTTGTGTCTTGTATAGGCGGCTGGGACCATTCAAGCGTCAGGGAATACATTGGTACAAAACCAATCGATTTTATTAATCCTGCCTTGGTATTAGACCTGATCAGCGATGATATTTCGTCGACTCTAGCAGAGCAGCAGCATGCTTACCATCAATCGCTAATGAACTGGCAAAAATACAACGAAGAAAGGGATTGAGTCCTTAACAACATAGGGATTGAGTCCTTCACAAGGACTCAATCCCTTAATACTCACACACTTCCATCTATCCCTCTAAAGGACTCAATCCCTCGGGGATCTGATAATCCTACTCCACAATCACCACAAACTCCCCATCGCTGACCCGCACCTGCAGCTTTTCGCCGCTGCCAACCTGACTGACCTGGTAGACCGTTGAGCCGTTCTCCTCAGTCAGAATTGCATACCCCCGCCTCAAGATCGCTTCCGGATTCAAGGCTGAAAGCCTGGCCTGGTAGGTTAGGCATTGATCCCGTGAAGTCTTTAATGCCATTCCCACCCCTCTGCCCATGCGTCCGTTCAGCTCATCCAGTCGCTGGCGTCCGTTAGCGATCTGGTTAGCGGGTGACATACGGGAGATCTGAGCAGAGAAGTTCTCCATTTTCCAGCGCTGATCGGAAAGAACCCCCTGGACGGATCGTGCTAGACGAGTTCGCGATTCCCCTACTCCAAACCGCAGTTCGGATTGATCTGGAACTGCCAGTTCAGCCGCCGCTGTCGGGGTAGGCGCGCGCAGATCTGCCACAAAATCGGTGATCGTAAAATCTGTCTCATGTCCGACGCCGCTGATCAATGGTACAGGAGATTCTGCCAGGGTCCGGGCAACGTTCTCGTCGTTGAAGGCCCAAAGATCTTCGATTGATCCGCCTCCCCTGCCGATCAGGATCAGGTCCGGTTCCAAATTATAAAGACGCTTAAGAGCTGCACAGATCTCACCTGGAGCATTCGCACCCTGAACCGAAGATGGAGATAAGAGGATCTTGACCAGAGGGTAGCGCCGATTCAATGTATCCTTCATATCCTGAAAAGCAGCCCCGGAAGGTGATGTGACTATACCTATCCGCTCAGGCCAGGGAGGTATGGGCCGCTTTCGGGCAGGATCAAATAATCCTTCCGCCTCCAATTGGGTCTTCAGGCGCTGAAATTCCTGGTACAGGGCGCCTTCGCCCTTAGGGCGGATAAAATCCACATAGAGCTGATATTGACCGCTTTTCTCGTAAACACCGACGACACCATGAGCCTCCACCGCCAGACCATCCTTGAGAACCGTTTTGATCTGCATGGCTCTATTCTTCCACATCACGCACCGCAATGATGATGCTTTATCTTTCAGTGTGAAATACAAATGGCCCGAAGCGGGGCGGGACAGGTTGGAAATCTCACCCGTCACCCACAGGTCCTGCAGGTTAGCGTCTGCTTCCAGGATACCTTTCAGGTAGGTATTGACTTCCGCAATTGACCAGTATCGCGCTGCTCCTGGATCAGTAGGTGTAGAAAACATAGAGCAAGTATACAGGCTGCTATCTCTCTGGACAAGTTTCGGAAGGCACCTGCAAGGGGGATATTCTTCCTTCCCAGGTAATTTGAGCTTCCCCTATTGGGTGATCTCAAATTCATCCCCACCCCCTGTGATACAATTTTTTTGCCATGGATACTTCGGATCATATCAAAGATATTCTCAACTCTGTCCCGCAAGGGCCGGGCTGCTACCTGATGAAAGATCAAGCCGGTAAAGTGATCTATATCGGCAAGGCTATCAACCTGCGCCATAGGGTGCGATCCTATTTCCATTCCAGCGCTCAAAAGAATCCCCGCACAAGCCAGCTGGTGGCGAATATTCGCGATATCGAATGGATCATCGTCAAATCTGAACTGGAAGCCTTGATCCTGGAAATGAACCTGATCAAGGAATACCAGCCACATTTCAATGTCCAGCTCAAGGACGATAAACGCTATCCCTATATCAAGATCCACTGGGCTGATCCTTTTCCAAAGGTCAGTGTTACCCGTAAAGTTGAAAAGGATGGATCGCGCTATTATGGTCCTTATATTAACGTCTGGGCAGTCAATCAGACCATGGATCTGCTGCGAAAAATCTTTCCTTACTTGACCTGCAATCGCACCATAACCGGGAACGATCAGCGCGCCTGCCTGTATTATGACATCCAGCTCTGCACAGCTCCCTGTATAGGCAGGATCAATCAAGAAGATTACCGGGAAATGATCAAAGAGCTGGGTGCTTTCCTGAACGGCAGAACCGACAATATCATCAAACGGCTTGAAGGTGAAATGCAGCAGGCTTCTGCAGATCTGAAATATGAACGGGCGGCCCAGCTGCGTGACACATTGGATGCTGTCCAACGTATTGTCGAAGAACAGCGCATTATCTCAACCAAATTCACTGATTCGGATGTGATCGCCCTGGCAGATCTTGAGAATGACGCCTGCATCCAGGTTTTCTTCATCCGGGGTGGAAAATTGACAGGCCGGGAATACTTCCTGGTTGAAAATATCGATAGAACCGCGGATAAAGATCTGCTCAGCGAAGTCATCAAACAGTTTTACGACCAGGCTCCCAACATTCCCCCTGAGATCCTGCTGCCCCGTGAAATCGAGGAAGCCAAGATCATCCATCAGTGGCTGAAAAGCCAGAGAGGCGGTAAAAAGGTCGAATTGCTTGTTCCCAGGCGGGGCGAAAAGAAAAAGCTGGTCGCCATGGCCGCGGAAAATGCAGCTTCGATGCTGACAGCGCTGAAAACCCAGGAAAATTCTGAGAGGGAACGTGCAGAAGGAGCGCTGACCGATCTGCAAATCCGATTGGAGTTGAGCTCTCCTCCCTTGAGGATCGAGTGCTATGATATATCAAATACCCAGGGAACTGCCCTGGTCGGCAGCATGGTGGTTTTCCTGGATGGACGTCCAGAGAACTCCCATTACCGCCAGTTCAACATCCGAACCGTTCAAGGCCCGGATGATTATGCCAGTATGGACGAGGTTCTGCGGCGCCGTTTACAGCGCCTTGTGCTTGCCAGCACAGAAGAAGGCAAACCTGGAGCCAAACCCGATCCTTCCTTTAGCGCCCTGCCCAACCTGATCCTGGTCGATGGCGGCAAAGGGCAATTGAATCGAGCGGTCGAGGTCTTGGCAGAATTCGATCTATTGGATACCATACCTGTAGCAGGCCTGGCAAAAAGGTTTGAGGAGGTATACTTACCGGGAGAGGAATATCCTGTCCTGTTCGAAAAGGATTCCCCCGGATTGCATTTACTGCAGCGCTCACGGGACGAAGCCCATCGATTTGCGATTACTGCGCACAGAAAACGACGTTCCAAGCAGGGTTTGGAGTCAAGCCTGGAAAAAATCCCCGGTGTAGGGCCATCCAGAAGGCAGGAACTATTGAAAAAATTCCATACAATACAGAATATCCGGGACGCGAGCTTGGAAGAACTCTCTCAAACACCAAAAATTACTCTCAAAATCGCTCAATCCATCAAAGAGCACTTGGCATAATCAGCCTTCATGCTACAATGAGCGAGAATTGAGATCGAATAACTATACAGGAGTACTATGGTAAACAAGAAACGCCAAATGCGAGTCCAGAAGATTGTTATGAGTATCATCGGTATTTTCATCATCCTGGCCATGATCCTCTCGCTGGTCCGCTTCTAAGATCTCAATCATCTACATTCCATCATAAATACAAAATAAGGAGCTGGGTATGGTTAAGAACAGATCCACTCTCTGGTACTGCGCCTTGATCGTAGGCTGGGGTTTTGACATCCTGTACTGGAAAAAACCTCTCGGGGTATCCTTTTCTATACACGTTCTCTTATTATTGGGGGCTCTGTTCTTCCTGTCGAAAAAAGAAGGCAAAGAACTCTCCTCGAAAAGCATTCCGTTAATCGGCCTGGCTTTGTTTTTCAGCTTTCTGGGATTCCTTAGAGTGGAACCTTTTACGCGCACTTTAAACCATTTTCTCTCATTGGGTTTCCTGGGTTTATTGATCCTTTCTTATCAAGGCGGCCGCTGGAAAGAGTACAACCTGAGCGACTATATCGTGGGCGCTTTTCGGCTCTTCACAAATGGGATCGGCCTGCCCTTCAAAGTGATCACCGAAGCAAAAAGAGAAAAAGCTGAAAGCGAATATGAAGAAAAAATCAAGGGAGCAGGCTGGAAAAAAGCAGCGCCCTATTTGAGGGGTATCTTGCTGGCACTGCCAGTGGTGGCCATATTAGCTGGCCTGCTATCTGAAGCAGATCCGATCTTCTCCAAGTGGCTGGGAGATCTGATCGAACTCCTGCGCCTGGAAAAACTACCTGAGTACATTCTGCGCCTGGTATTGATCGGCATCTGGACCTTTGTTTTAGCTGGTTTGATGCTCTATTCTCTCAACAAAAGCCGGGAAGAAAAACTGGTAGGCGTTGATCAGCCCTGGCCGCCCCGATTCCTGGGTTCAACAGAGACCACCATCATCATGGGAGCGGTCAATTTACTATTCTTTGCCTTCGTGAGCATCCAATTCAGGTATTTCTTCGGGGGTGAAAAGAATATTGCCCTGGATGGATATACCTATTCGGAATATGCCCGCCGTGGTTTCGGAGAACTCCTGGCAGTCGCCTTCTTTACTCTCTTTATCATCATGGTGCTGAGCAGCATCACGATCCGGGAAGAGAGAAAGACCAGGCTGATATTTTCAGTAATGACTGGTCTGATGACCGCTTTCATCGGTGTCATTCTGGTCTCTTCTCTGCAGCGCCTGGCGCTGTATGAAGCCGCATACGGGTTCACCCGCCTGCGGGCCTACTCCCATTTGTGTGTGATCTGGATCGGAATCCTGTTCCTGGCCATCCTGATCCTGGAAATCCTGGGCAAACACCGCTATTTCACGTTAGCCTCTCTGGCGGCAGTGGCAGGATTTGTGCTAACCATGAACGCAGTCAATGTGGATGCTTTCATCGTGAAGAGCAACATCCAGCGCCTTAGTGACCCTGATGCAATCCTGGACACAAACCTCTTGAATGACCTGTCAATGGATGCCCTACCCACCTTGATCGAGATGGCAGATGATCCTTATATCTCCGTCCAGGCAAAGGAAGAGATCGGGATAGTGCTGGCTTGCCGGGCTGATGACATCGATAACGAAGAGTCAGGCTGGTTGAGCTTTACCCTGCCTAAAGCCCTGGCTATCAGAAGTCTGCAGGAAAACAAAGGTCTCTGGGAAGATGTGACTTTCGAGGTAACCGATTGGGGTGCGAGATTTGTAGAACTGGAATCCGGTGAATTCTACTGTTCCTATTACTACGGAGGGTGGGACTAAAGAATCCCGGAAGGAATCACCCGATCCCCAGGCAGATCAGCAGTCCTGTTTCGATCCGTTCAACTATATCCGGCGGCAGGTACCCCAACTTTTTCACCAATCGCTGATCGGATACGGATCGGACCTGGTAGGTATCTGCGGATGATATCTTCTTCAGACCTGAGGCATCATCTGGCTCCAGTTTCACATGCCAGGGTGCAGATGAAAAAGACGATCTCCAACCGGTAATAGGCACGATGATCTTCAGGGGAAGCTTTCCCATCAGATCAGTGTTGACGATCACTGCCGGCCGGGTCTTATTGATCTCCGAGCCCATCACAGGATCCAGGTTGATCAACCAGATCTCCCCCCGTTTCATGAGAAATCCTCCCCATCAAGGTCCGTAAAAGCGGTCAATTCTGGATCTGTATTGTAGAGAGGAGCCAATTCTCTGACCGCCCTGCGAATTTCATTCTCCTGCTCTTGTTGAAAAGCTTTTTCAAGAGCAAACCGAATATATTCAGAACGGGAAATCCCCCTGGATCTGGCGGCCGTGGTGAGCCGGGCTTTGGTTTCCTTACTCAACAGAATGTTAAAACGTTCTGATTGAACTGCGCTGTCGCCACTCATAATACGCCCTTTTTGTACATATCCATTTTATGTATTCTTTATACATAATCCGCTCGAGAATGTCAATACAAAAACTGGCTGAGGAGTATCAGCCAGTTCTCAAATTGCGTTCAATTTCAACCCGTCAGGTCTCAAACCTTGAACAGACGCAGCTGGTTTTTATGGGGCCTGTCATCGATTTCTCTGCGGGATGGTTTTTCTGCACATTTCCGGGCCAACTGCTCTTCCAGGGCGAATTCCCGTTCGAGCGCCACCCGGACAAAAGCCGATTTAGTGACCCCGGATTCCCTGGCAGCATGGGAAAGCCGGTGATTGAGGGAATCGCTGAGGTGGATCTGGATCTTGTGGGATCGATGTGAATTTTGAGCAGCCATATCAGACCTCTTTTGGAATGGGTAACTTCAGAGAGGCAGACTGGGATTTCCGGTATTCCTCGATCCAGGGGTCGGTCCGCAGGTGCAGGAAATCCTCATGATTCCAATCCGTGCAAACCCATTTTCCGCGAACCTTCTTATGATAGGTGTGAACCATACAAACCGGGCACCAGGAGAACTTGAGGTCTTGCTCTTTCTTCTTCATTGTTACCTCTCTGTGGAAGATACTTGGCAGTGGGAACGTATTACTGTGTTCTTGTATTTCCTCTAAGTGCAAGAACTGTGCCGTTTCCCGCACGAAGCCCCTACCCTTGCCGGTCAGTGACCAGAGATCCCCCAGAGATTGTGGTATTAATTTGATGTTATGGATAAAAAATGTAAGGCGTTAGGTGTAAGGAGTAAGGTGATTCAGTAATCAGTATTCAGTATTCAAAGGTGATGTGTCGTCCTGAAAAACGTTTACAGTGAAAGTGACTAAACCATTGCCATTTCAGGCACCTTAGCTGTATGCATCCTGACCGGTATTTGATAATCAAGAGAGAGATGGGGGCGATCACAGTTA
>Ga0180430_10002769_pt1 | contig 15580 bp, 12 predicted proteins | sample SS_ome_9_FD_132999 | JGI IMG/M metagenome (GOLD analysis project Ga0180430, IMG submission 132999) | Hypersaline lake sediment archaeal communities from the Salton Sea, California, USA - SS_1_S_2 metaG | ecosystem: Environmental > Aquatic > Non-marine Saline and Alkaline > Hypersaline >... | reverse complement strand
GGTTCATTTTTTGATTTCTTGCAGCCCATTGATAATATATCGATCATCAATTTATACCTATGCCAGACCAGACAAAATAGAAAAACTTCACGATTTTCTATCCGAGCATGAGGAATACTTATCAGACGATTTCGGTGATATCGACTTGGAATACTCGGATATTCCCGATGATTTTGGGCATGTCGTCAACGCTCCGGTCTTGCAACTCAATTTCCCAGGTACCCATGATGAATTCTACTTTTAGCTGTGGGGCCTGCTGACCACGCTGATATAGACAAGTACCCGGTATTCCATATGAATATGGAGGAGGGTTTTGGGAATTGAAAATTATTTCTGAAATAAATGGCTACACCCATTTATTTCATATTGGTGATCGCTGTTGCGATCGTTGCAATTGCAGTAGTATTGGTGGTTACGTGTCGAGGGAAGAGCAATTTTGTTCTTGGAGACTCAAAAGTATCACCAATTACTGTTGTACCACTCAAAAATCCTTCAAATACGCCTTGGGAATTATTATACGATTATGATAGTCAACTTCATGGTTTGTGCTATTATGCCGACAGTGATAGTAAAACGGCATTGGGTGGTATTCCACTCTCAATCTGTGGTATGTTGGCATCTGCCAAGGTATCAGAAATTTCAACGAAAACACCACTGATAGTTCGTGTCGAAACACACAATCCAAGCGGACGATATGTGCTTGCTCAAATGACATGCGATGTATCGGCGGATGATATTTTTACTTGTGACAAGGCTTCTGTGTGTGGAATTACGGAAAACTTCCAACTATCAGACGATGCTGCTTGTTTGAACTGTAAGCCAGCCACATCAAATCATTGCCTGTGTTGTGCAGATTGCGAAAAAGGGGGTTGGGGAAATCCCACAACATATAACGAAAAATGCAAAAAATACTGGAATCACGATACCCCGTGTCCCCCATATCAGGGATGTGATTCGACGTGTCGTGCGTTAACTAATACCGGCTGTTATAATAGTCTGGGTGTCCAAGATACATCTCAGCAAGTGACAGGGTGTGTGAATCCAGAACTGACTGGAACATTGGATATGGGCGATTTTTATATCGCATTTAATACGTGGTTTGCCATGGGTTTTATCGACACTGACGAATGGAATGTTCTCAATAATAACAGTGTCGGAAGCAAGCTCGATAAAACTGTCGTTGCATTATTTCCTGTTACTTATTCTACCAAAAATATCATGGATTGGATAAATGGGTTGGGTGGTTTACAAGGAGGTCCTGCTTGGTATTCTACAGCTACTAATCAAGTTGTATTGAAGCCAAGAGGTTGTGAAAATAAGTGCGAATGCTGTGCTTATAATAAAGGGCGGAGATATTACGAACTATTGGAAATATCAAAATCAGGCAATGACATTACTATGAAACGTTATAGCAACGCAGATCAGGGGAGTTCCCCTGTACTTACCAATACAAATGACAGATTTGATCCGACACACATATATCAAGCCCAAGTACGCGATAATGAATCATATTTCACAATCGAAACAGGACACCAGTATGGCAATACGTCGGCCATCTCAAATTTGGAATGGGCTCGAGCAACAGCTTTATTCAGTCTTTCGCGATCTACTTCTGATGAACAAGGAAAAGTCAAAAATTATGCACAGCTTGTCGCAACGTTAACAGAACGTGATGGGTTCGGTAATGCATTGAGATACAATTGTACTGGTAACGGATGCACCAGCAATAATTTTTCGGGTTGTTCTGGGTATTGTCATCATCGCGTAATGATAGATCCGTTTGCTCCACAAAATTACAACTTGGTAAAGAAATTCATAAATTCGGACCCTTACATGTTTTACGCAATGTGCACAGGCTACATGGACAGTACGAAAATTTCTGCGAAACTATACAGTTTCTTAAAAACTCGCGTATATGAAGAAACTACAGGGGACAAGGTTCCTATCAGCATTTGCACTGAAAAACTGAAAAATAACCCTAATTATATCAAGCTATGCCAACCAGGATCATCTTTGTTTAATTCTCCCGGTAATAACTTCTGCGGGTGTTACAAAGGCTTTCAAGGAATATCAAAAACTGAGCAAGAAATAGCCAAGGCATTTCAGGATAACCCACAACTAAAAGGAAAAGACTGGCCAGTCTGTGTGTACGCAGAATGCGATAGTCCCACTGCGTTCAAAACACAAGGGGTATTTAACACGGTTTGTCCAAGTATTTGCCAACAAGTTGTTACCGATATATCCAAGGAAGATTCACGTATATATAACAACTCACAACTGTGTCAGGTATGTAATGATCCTTCCAAGGGTGGATCAGCCCAACAAAATCCATGTGCATACCTGTGCGCCGAAGCTGGGAGTAAGTGCCCAGACGGATATTACTGCGGAAGTGGAGTGTGTAGAAAATCTGACTGCGATGCAGGACAATGTATGTCTGGAAATACTTGTGTTGATGAGTGTCCATCGGGACAGACTTGCCAGAATGGTGTATGTGTGTCTTCTGGACCCCCGCCACCTTGCTCTCCGCCTTGCGTATCTCCCGAACAATGTATCAATGGTAAGTGCGTTGCCCCTAGTCCTCCCCCAGGACACAAGACAAATGTTGGGATGATTGTTGGAATTGTTGTCGCAGGTTTAGCGATTATTGGACTGTTGGTGGGTGGTATATTTTTTATACGTCATTTGCACAAAATTAGGTCTAGACAGATTTCCTAATGTAAACGTAATTTTAACAGATCTGTTAAAATGAGAAAATTTTTTGGGGTGTGAATAAATGGGAGGTACTTCATCTTCTCTTAGTGTAAATGATGTTACAAACATTACGACTAGAGCCATAACAAACACAGCGAATGCTGTGAATAACACGACAGAAGCGACTCAAAGTATTATTGTTAACTGTGATGTTGGGGAACCAAAAACAGTTCAGTATCAATCGTGTTTGCAATCAATCTCATCATTACTGAAAGAAAAACTGTTGACAAAACAACAGTTTAACGACTTATTTAGCCAGTGCCAAAATATAGCCACATGCACAGTGGCTAATGTTACTATGAAAACTATGATTCACTTCGATGATTTTACGGAACAAATTTCGAATGTTCAGAATCAGTTATCTCAAAATCTTACCAGTCAGATAAAAGCTGGTATTGATGATCAAGCTGGATTCAGCTTGACAGGCGATGATGTTAACGAAAGTGTCAATCAATATTCCAATTATGTTACCAGTCAAATAGCAAATGTCTTACAAACGGCGGCAAAAGAAGTTAGCTCTGATCAGATTATTACTGTACAAGGTGCAGGTGGGTCAGTCAAATATGTCACAATGACAGGATTATATGATGTGCTTTCGAAGTCCATTCAAAACTTAACCGAAAAAAATGACCTGTCGCAAAAGGTTGTAAACTCTGTTGACGCTGAGATTCGTCAGCACGGTGGCACGGGGAGAATGATTTTGACCATTGTGCTCATTGTTGCTGGTGTTCTATTGCTGATTGGTCTTGTCATATGGCTATTCCGTATGTTTGGCAAGAACAAAGGGGAAAAAGATAAAAGAGCTGTCGAGGCAACTGAAGCTGCTGAAGCTGCTGAAGGGGGAGGACGAGAAGCAGAGTTCGAAGCTGTTGCAAGGGGAGCTGCCGAAGGAGGCGCACGTCGCGCGACAATGTATCGATATAGATTATCTCCAACAACAAGAGGTAGACGTCGAAAACACTAAATAATTTCTAATAAATGGGAAATGGTGCAAGTGCAAGTACTTCAACATCTGTGAATGCACTCAAAGCAACATCAGAAGCTTATGTTTCAGCTATCCAAGATATTGCACAAGGAGCAGCATTGCAACAGATTGTTAATATGGATTGTCAGAGTGACGGTGGGAGTAAGAACTGTAAGTTCTGTCTAGATGAAATGAAAAAAATATGGTCTCCTCAAGAAACTGTTGACAAATGCGCTCCTCTCTGTACATGTTCTGTGACTGGTGTGGATATACGTGAACAAGTCACATTGAATATGCAATCATCACAGGTGAACGCTGCAGAAGAAACATTCAAAAACCAAGTGAGTAATAGTATTTTTGCACAGCTCAATGAATCTCAGACAGAAATGTTTGGGTCAGCTCAGCAATTTCTGTTTGGATCAAGCCAAAGTAAACAATTCCAAAAGGAAGTGGACAATATATGGCAAGAAATCAAGACAACAAGTGTACAAGATTCTCTGCAACAAATCAAAACTCTTCAGATCATTGATGTACGTGGACCGACACATATATACAATGTTAATTTAGATGTTGCTATTGACTATGTTTCAACAGTGTTTCAGTCAAATGACACAATCTCGCAATCCATACTCAATATACAGAATTATATCGAAGCTGCAGTTACTGTCGAAACTGGACCAATCACAGCTCTTATCGAAATTATTGTGCGTCTAGTATTATTGGTAGTTGTGGTGATTGCACTGATATATGCGATCAATCTTGGTATCGATGTGCTGATGTTGTACTCATCTGTGTAAATTTTTTCGTTAAACAAATGAGTATAGTTGATACTCCAAGGAAAATTGCCAAGACTATTGCTTCTTCCATCAGTAAATATACGTTTGACCAGTGTAAATACAGGTTTCAAGATATTGAATCTGTGACTATTTGTTGCGGGGGCAAAAATGACACAAAGGATGTTTGCGAAATATGTATCAATGAATTCGCTACACCTGAACTTATCAGGGAAAATCCTGGGTTCAAACAGCATCTTGCCGCCACTGTATGTGCAAAAATGTGTACTTGTGTTAGTAATATAACCATGAATTCTAATATAGCTCTAAACAGAGGGTGTGACATACAACAACCATCCGATGCAGACACACAAAAAATTATTAATGACATAAGACAAAATTTATCTGAGCAAATTGCTGGATCAGCTAATGTGAGCGATAAACAACTTTCCAGTATTATTACTGAGGTTGTAGATAATCACAGTACAGTCATTCAGCAAACCATATACTTGTCACAAGAAGTGTGTTTGAACGGAGTTGGAACAGTAGATGTTAATATGGATTTGTACTTGAACGGACTAATGCAAGCTGTAGCGAAAAGTTCAACATTCCAACAGGTACTTAACCAAATGTTACAAAATGAGGCAACTAAACTGTCCAATGAGGTAAAGAAAGGATTCACAAGTGCCTTGAAACAAGTCTGGGAAAGTAGCAAGCTGTGGATTTATATTGGCGGAGGTGTATTATTAGCTGTGATTCTTGCCATTGTTATATTGTTGATTATTCGTGCATACAAGTCGGGAAAACAATCAGGACGAGGAGAATAGTTTTATCAGAAAATTCTGATAAATAACGATTTGATATAAAGTGTATATTCATAGGAGCTTTACCTAAGCTTGTTAGAATGGTTGTTAGGCAAAAATACAATGAAAATAACCTAAATATTTTACCTGCGAACAAATGGGTAAGAAAAATTGGATTTATATTCTACGTTGTAAGAACAACAGATACTATGTTGGGACTACCTCGAAATTATTCACAAGAATTCGCTCACATGCTAATGGCACTGGCAGTAAAATTACCTCACGAGGTATTCGATCACTTGTAGCAATATACGACACGGGATATTACCATGATAGAGAATTGCCTGAACGTGATTTTCTACAAGAAACATGTATTACTAAGGATATGTCCTACTACCGTTTGAAATTGTACAAAACAAATGAAGTATATGGGGGTGGGTATAGCCATAGATCTTTTGATCCAATTGCCAACAAATATACCCCAACACGCCCAATGTGTTTTTGTAATATACCCGCATCCCTCATTGAAGAACAACAGTTTATGTGTGGAATGCGGGGAATGTACGATAAATTACGTAAGTTTTTGCGGGAATGCCGTGTTGAAATTGAGTCAGATGAGAGATGTAATTTTGCCATGGATGTTACGGAATATACCCCACCAAAACCTTTGACAAGTGCAGACATACTCAAACAGCCATTGACACTCAAGCCTCTGATGGTAAAGCCAAAAATAAGTAAAACTATCTCGTCAAAAACTATTGGTGATGATATATCAGGATTAGCTGACTGTGACAGTGGAACAGAGGATATAACTACTAGTTCCTGTGAAATATCAGTAAAAAGCGATGAAAGTGTAAAAGATTTACTTAGCTCAGATTCTAAAGATGAGGAGATGAGCATGTATACCTCTAGAAACCAAATGAGATTAGGAAATTTAACATCAGATGAATGTACAGGAGATGGGAAATGTTTGGCGCGGTCGTATTGTGCATGTGAGTATAGTAAAAGAACTGATATTCAATGTAAATTTGACTGTCAAACTGTCCAATGTGCCAACTATCAAATTTGTGGCAATTTGCGTACTCAGAGAGAACTTAATATGAACGGTGGGGTATGTTATAAGTGCAAAAAGTAAAAATTATGATCTTTAGTCACAAATTCAATAGAACTTTTCAGAAAGTTCTATTATTTTTGCCAATTACCGAAGTGTACTAATAAATGTCAATGTTAGAGACAATGGATAACGATTTGGGAATATGGGTCAAGGGCTTGCCATACCGCACCAAAATCAACGGTAAGCGCATATACAGAACTCATGTTCCAAACGATATTATATCAGAACAACTGACAGAGTGCACAAAGGGTGTGATTGCTTCTGGAGAAAAACAGAAGACTCAGTACAGAATGGAGGGTCGCGACTATCACGAAATATCTGAGTTACAACGCAAAATACCCCGTAGTCTGGAGATTGTACCTCTTGTTACAGGTATTCTTACGACATTTGGTGATATCAATAAGTTTTGTAGTTTGTCGATGCTTATGTGCTCGTTGTTTAATGTCGAAGATTGGGTGTATTTTGTCAAGACTTGTTCTGGTGATCTGTGCACGGAATATGGTGCAAAAATCTCTCGCTCTCTGATAAAAATTGCGAGTACTCGTATTTTTGCAGATCCTGAGCAAAGTATATTGGAACTTCCTGTTAATAGTATAGATGCGTATAGCACATCGGGGACAGTCGGAAAATTTGGTATGGGATTTTTCTCGATACTATACTGGTTGGTAGATCATCCGAAAAGAAAGCTGACAATCAACAGTTATTATATTGAGAATAGACGAGCCTATGCGTTCGACTGTGTTGTTCAGTTTTTGGACGGTGAACTCAAGTTTGCTCTGTCACACGGCACGTCAAATGTACTGAAAACGGGTGTGCGCATGCACGTAGATTGTTCCAAGGATAATTTTACAGAAGACAACTTGAATGCATTTTCTAGGCAGATGGAAAAGCTGCGATATATCACAAATGTGCTGATCGCCGTATCTACGAGTGACACTGGGAAGTTTTTTGTATTTAACACCGCAAAATCTCAATGGATTTCACGAAAGGTTTTTGTGCGATATACCAAGAACGGACTGTTAACGGAAGATTATGCGACTGGCATCACTCTTGATACAACTGTTAGAAAGTTGTTCAGCCCTGCTATATCGTCAAAAACTATCAAATTATCAGCCAGGGCGGATAGAGAGTATCATAATATATCTGGAATTATTGACAATGTGAGCAATGAGTTGGCCATATTGGTTAGAAAGGTGGGAGTTGTGTTCCTCCCCTTTGAAACTATGACAAACGCGAAATACCGTGTTATAATAGATTTACCAGGCAACGTGAGATTGCCTGTTTCTCGGGATGATATAATTATCGATGAGTCAACAGTGGTATACCTCGAAAACTCACTGAAAAAAATATTTGATCAGTGTATATCGATAGGTAATGTCTACGTATTACAGAAGGCTCTGGATCGCTACGTAACCTACACAAGTAGCACCACAAATAGGAATATTGTCCAGACTATCATGAATAATCTAATGAAAAATCTGAAAAAATATGTCACGGTTTCGGTGAAATATGCGAGTATATTTGCACAGTTTAATTTGGGGTATCCTCAAATATTGGTGGAGTACGGTGATATTCAGAAACTAGAGTCACGGTTGGACAAGCTTCCTCAGATTTTACGAAATGTATACATTGGGAAGAAAGTCCTTCTTGTTGATATGAATGAAGATATTACGGAGGCTGAGACGACTTCTTATGTGTTCGTGAGGAAAGAAATATCTCGTAAGACTGATTGGGCGGAGAATCTTGCTCTGACGTTCATGAGTGATAAATTATTCGTACAAAATGATGTGATATCCGCTGAGCAATACAACGATAAAGTCCCAGAGTTTTCATCGGATATGCCAGAGCAATATGCAAAAGTACTGCGTGGCTACATAACTGCGATATATGCACTGGAAACACGGTATGATTTACCTGATTACGATGAGATGTATAATATTTTTCTAAAGGTATACCTTATTGAAGATGTACAGGAAATAGCGATAGAGTATATGTTGAGAATGAAATCAATGGCATCACGATTGTTACCGGTAACTTACTATGGTTCTGGTAAATGCCTTTCCCGAGTAGACATACATGCCAACTCAGCTTTTGGGGACTGTTTCACGTTTACGAGACCTGTATATGACTATTCTACTATAACAGCAAATCCTAGTTCAAAACTACGAAAAAAGATTATAGATTTTGGTAGAGAATTCGTCAAGTATGAGACAAATTTGGACACAAAACATCGTGGTTCATTCATGCCACCACTCGCCTACAACCCAGTTTATATTTTATCGCCAATATCCTCGCTGTACACACCTCAAAAGTTTTTAGATTTGTGCGTTATAGCCGCTGGTCATGCAAATGACTGTTATGAACTTGTGTTATTTTTTGAGTTTTTTTCATATGTATATGTGACGACAAATGAACCGTATCTATTCCGTGATAATGTACTGGAATTATCTCAAGAAAAAAGAGAAATGTTTGTCAAACAGTTCTTTAGCGTTGCAAGGACTCGTTTGAACGGCAGTGTCAAAAGCGTGTTTGGTAATGTTGCGAAAACAGTTAATTTGAGACATTGTGTATATACATATGTAACTGAGTCGATCTACGAGCAACTATTGTGTGCAATGACGTATTACATGAAGGAACTACAACATATCAATGTATTATCGAAGTCTACTATACCACACATAGACCCGATGTATAAATTTGTAGAAAGTGATTTAATATACTCTGTAATGAAAATTTCCTTCACGACCCTCTCAGAGCTATTTTCAAAAGTTCAGGATTACAGCGACCAAGGTGATAGAATACAAATAACAGAAATAGCGATCAATGAAGGGTCATCAAAAGATTATATTGACGCACTTTTCACAGAGACAATCCAAAATTCTCTCGACGCTGTGCGGTCAGGAAATCCCGATAATGCAAACATTGAAATTTCCCTCACGAAAAAGGGAAAGAATATTGTGTACACCATAACAGACTATGTAGGAGTGCCTCCCGATGGAATACTGTCGATGATGATACCCTTCCTTTCATCAAAAACAGCATCTCAGATTAACACAGGAGAAATGGGTAGTGGCTTTTTCAATATATACAGGGAAAGTACTGATGTATATGTTGATAGTGTCTATGAGGAACTTCACACAATGATCCATGATATCCCAGTACGTGACAGTATAGGGCGTGTGGTAGATATAGAGCGAGCGGTATCTATTCGTTCCACAACCTCCCAAAATTACACTACGATTAAAGCCGTCATAGACACGCCAAAGAAAAGTAAATTTCTTGACACGATAGCACGTAGTAATTATCTAGCTAACACAGTATTTGCCCTTGTATCCAATGCGAATATTGTGTGGAACGGGAAAAATGTCAGTATCAGCAAGGATCTGCTGATGGAAGAACACAATATTGAGTTGTATATGTCAGCAGATCCCAGCATTGACTCATACATATTTACAAAGGGTGTTCCGTTCGCTCCTCTCGAAAATTACATATCGAATATGGAACAAAACGCTCAAATGATACACGAAGGGTTAGCCAAGGGAATGATCATCAACATACGCCATGATGCCTATACTCCAGTTCAGACACGCACACGGATCAATATGCCTCCCAACCAACAGAAAAAATTCAACCAGTTCATATTAAAATCCCTATACAAAGCTATACTTGCAAAAATTTCACGCGGTACACTAAATATTGACCCAAATACAGCGATTCAAAATTTTACCAGCACTGCGTCACTTGGACAAATGCTGTTTAACAGAGCGGAATGGCAGGGCAAGGATAACCTTTCGCATTTTATGGTACACTATGGAAATCCCTCGATACAACAGCTAATTGCTGAGTCCTACAAAATCATGGGGGATAACAAGACATTTGATCAAGTTAAACCTGAGATTGAACGTAAACTAAAATCTTTGACAAATGATGAAGATTTATGTGCAACAGTTTGTGCATGGCTTGATGGTAAAAATACGGACAATGAAACTCCCTATCGCACAACTACGAAAAAGTCCGAAGAAAATATGGAACATCGCAAAATTGTCAGTGATAGCCTTGCGAAACTTGTGGGCTTGTTTTGGAGTATTGGTACTGATCTGGGGATTAACGGAATTAGTGGGAAATCACCCAAATTATCTATCAAAGAAATGCAAGGATCTACACTTGGTGCATATTCTCCGAGATCACACTCAATTTCCCTGAATAGCGAGGTTTTGTATAAATATTATAGCAAGTTCATTGAAACCCTTGAAACACAGAAAATCCAGTTAATCCAAGAGACTCGGATCTACTCAGACTTGCTCAGTATGTCTCACCCTGCGAGTACACTTGTACACGAATTAGAGCACGCTCGATTACGTAACGACCATACCTCTCACAACGATGTTATCGAGTCATTTGGCGGTGAAGAACCTAGATTATACACTTTCGATGAGCGTGCGAATAAGGTGTATGCGAATATTGTACGTAACGGTCTGTTCCAAAAATGGCTGGATACGGATGTGTAATTTATCAGTAATTACTGATAAATTCCTTATCCGCAACTCCTCGGAGTCTACTTGATATACGCCCTGTTCAAACATGGCAAATTCACCAAAGAAAATATAGTGCTACCGTGACAGTCCCACCTCTTCGTCAATTTACCACCAACACCAGCTGTTGGCAAAGAGGCTGTGCGACTAACCGGATACGAGATGGAAGATGATGGGGTGTTTTCTCAGGATTTTCTGTCCGATGCGTTGTGAATTTATAACGCAAATCTAACAGGGCCCAGAGATGAAAATAGATCTCTCCAACTCCACGTGTGCACTGTAATTGTAAAAGTCCGGTGAGATCTCCACTTTCTCCATGCTTCTCTGATGAGCTACAGTTCTTGTGTAGTCATTTAGTTGCTATAATATGTACGATTTATATCAAATTGAATTTTCCCAAATTTCTGACAGAAAATCACAAAATACACAGAAAAATGGACTTTTCCAAATCCACCCTTGCCAACATGAACGAAATCATGATTCGCTCTGCGCGAGTGGGATGTGGCACTATTGTTAAGCGGCTTGTCCAGTTTGGGGCCAGTAAATTTAATAAGGGAATGGCAGCTGCGGCCGAAGGAGGACACCCGGATATTGTCCGTTTCTTCATTAACGAGGGGGCGGGGAAATGGAACAAGGGAATGGCATGCGCGGCGGAAGGAGGGCACCCAGAGCTTGTCCACTTCTTTATTGAAAAGGGAGCAAATGATTGGAATTGGGGAATGGGCTGTGCGGCGGAAGGAGGGCACCCAGAGCTTGTCCACTTCTTTATTGAAAAGGGAGCAAATGATTGGAATTGGGGAATGAGCTGTGCGGCTTTCGGAGGGCACGCTCAGCTTGTCCAGATGTTTATCGAAAAGGGGGCAACTAATTGGAATTGTGGAATGGTTTCTGCAGGACGAGGGGGGCACATTCAGCTCGCCCAGTTTTTCATTGAGAAGGGGGCAAATGATTGGGATTGGGCGTTAGAATTATCGGCGGACGGGGGGCACCTCGAGCTTGTCCGGCTATTTATTGAAAAGGGGGCCACCAATCTCGAAGACGCAAAGGACGCCGCCATATTTAAGGGGAATGTCGAGGTCGTTGAGTATTTTGATTCGCTTTGCTGAGTGGATCGCGCATTGCGAGTAATTATGATCATACAATCATAATTTGAAAATTTCATCAATTAACCTTTGCATTGTAATTTTCGTCTCTTTCAATTCATAGCGTAAACGTTCGGAGTTATACTCGACACAGACTTCACGTCCCTTGTACAACTGTTTAATTGGGGTGAGATTTTCTAAACAACCATCAGGAAAGTCTGAACTCCCATCAACCATTCCAACCTCATAGACACTTACGATGATATCACGAGGATCTCCTGTGGAAACTGTTAGGGCCATTTGATGAGCAGAGACAATGTCCATGTAAATTCCGCAGACAAATCTGTTCTCGATACATGTCCAGTGGTTCTTGTTATATGTTCCAGATTGCACAACGTAAAGTTTCATTTGCATTTTCTGATATTTTAACAAGAAATCAATTTAACAAACTCGACAACGAATGAAGCAATAACTTATTTATCAGAAATTTCTGATAAATCCAATTACATACTTTTCCTACAGGCTTTTCCTACAGGCTTTTCCACAGGCCTTGCACACACCTCCACCAGTTTCCGGATTATAGCACACTCGACACAAGACATGTTTCTCAATGTATTCTTCGATAATATCATCGATTACACCTGCGCGGTGTGTACCAGAAAATACAAATGTCTTTGACACAGCCATTCCAAGCTTTTTACTCAGGTATTTGCGTAGTATGCTTGGGTCACGATCGATAGAGTGAGCAATACTCTGTATATTAACAATTTGTGTCTGCCCGCCTTTCTTACGTGTGTGGATTACCTGTACGAGTTCTCGCTTGTAGCGGTAAAAAGGATCGATGTCCATCGTTTTTGGGATTGTAGTCATTATGATTGGTCATGTTTGGTAAAACATGGGAAATTCTGTAAATATCAATTAGTTTGGAAATTCCAAATTAAGCCTTGATTTTCAAAATATCATAGAGATAAAGTAATCAGAATTTTCTGATAAATAGTGATCACCATGAAATTTTTATTATTTCTTCTGGAAATTCAAAACAAGCTGTACAGGGATCCCAGTAGACCCTTGAATCTTCGTAATGTTGATCCCAGTACTCATAATTAGGAACCCACTCACAATTAAAACCACGTTGAGACAGATTGTTCTTGATGATCTGCTGGTATTGATAATTTGTTCCTAGCTCGGGTATATCGATTTCTATCTTGGATTTTTTTTCTTGCGCAGCATCATAACATTTCTGCAAAATCTCATCAATCCATTCATCGGTTGTTTTGGAATGGTTCACTATATCTCGAAGCATTTTAGCAGTTAAATCACGTAGAGACATTTGGTAAATTTATCAGATTATGATAAATTCAATTATTTCAACTTCACACTTCCCGCAGCATGCCGCAAAGTAATAATACTAGACCTTTTCCAGTCAGTACCCACAGCTTTCTCACTCATAACATACATATCACCATGTCGAAGAGACAGTGTCATCACATCACTTACTGCTTCATGTCTGTAATACCACCGATAGTATAACGGGGCAGTTTCGCCAAGACGCACAGCAACTACCTTGCGACGTTCCGAGTCCCCATGTTCACCTATGTAACACTTTTTTGCGTCGTAGTAGTAATTACCTTCCGCGGCAAGTCCACGTGCTTTTTCTCCAAGATATTTGGGGAGTTCTTCGCGAATTGCGTTGGTTATTGGAACATCTCCAAAGGCAATGATGCGTCCTTGACCATTTTCGTAGTCTGCTTCGCTACCTTCATCGGCAAAGCAGAGGTTCCACCGTGCGCGCTTGTTCAACACGCGAGCTCAAGATTAAAATTCTACCATTTCCCACTGTTCAAGCACAGCAGGCCGCCAAACTTATCAAGGATTATGCAGCAGCCACACAGTTTGCTGACTACGAAGATCTGGTATACCATCTACGACTCATGGGTTTGTAGCTAAATTTTTGGGCAACCACCCAAAATTAATTGAAATATCACAAAACCTCTGTGAAAAATTACAATATGTTGCAATCAATTCACCAAGTTTCTGTGCAAATACCACCACAACAACCCCAGTGCTTTGCATCTACTCAAGATGACCAGTCTTCTTTTGAAGTATCTGTCAATCGGCAGGATCGGGACCACTCCAGTCGTTGTCTCCCCAATGGGAAATGGTGCTCCATCATTAGGCGATCTAGGCAATCTCGGCAATCTGAGTGATGATGACCTCGACAATATGGCAATCGACTTTGGTTGCGATTTCATGTAATTTTGGGTATTGGCCCAAAATTATCGAATGATCATAATAATATCTTCCAAATGAAGAACGCATAACGACAAATCACCATCAACAGACCTACCTACCATACACGCGTGACCAAACGCGAACGCATTTGCAATGTTGATAAAATAGAGTAATTCCTCATAGTCACTAACCCCGTATTCAGTAACAATTTCTTCAATAGATTCCATATCAGGTGACATATTATCACCGACCATACTTTTCGACATGTCATACTCAAAACAAGTCTTGTCATTGATAGTCAACGAGCCACATAGCATATCATCTCCGAACAAATCTTTGTAGCGAAATCTATGACGACCAATCGTGTAGATAATCTTTCTTTTTCGCATATCCCCAAATGCTGTAGGAAACCCTGATTTGTATGATGAACTATAATCGATAACCTCAAAATCACCGAACAATTTTTTGATATCACCGCTGTACAGTTCGTTGTACTTCAAGTGCCGTTTGATGTCCTTTCGTATGTCGTCCATTTCATGTATGACTAAGAGCGCTAAAAATCAATTGTTTCCCGCAAATAACGCAAATTGACTTCCAATAAAATTTCATTGAAAGAACAAATGGAGTCTGTACTCTACAAAAAGATATCTGGTATGATACTCGGTCACGCACTCGGCGATGCTCTCGGAGCCCCACAGGAATTCCCGCCATTTGATGAGTATATTGGCGAATTAATTCCCATCCGCTCCCAATCCCGCTGGCAGGGTATACGAGTCTCCGCACTTGGTCAAGTTACAGATGATACCGAGATGGCCATGTGCATTTTTTACGCACTCCAGGATGGTGTCTACTCACGTAAACAAGCCATTCTCGAGTACATGCAGTGGGCCAACGGAAAAATCCCATTCCTTGGTAAAAATACTCGTAATCTCTTCAAAGGCGTCAAGACCATCTCTGGATACGAAAGTCGCCGAAAAAAGTTTATCACTGATGTTCCACGTAACAAGTGGTCACAGTCGAACGGCTGTCTCATGCGCGCCTACCCACTAGCCCTGTTACACGCGAATGCAGCAGAGGAAGATTGCAAAATCACCAATCCAGCAGAAATTTGCGTTGAGGCTGTATGTATTTACACTGAAGCTCTGAAATATGTTCTTCTTGGTGCGTCAAAAGACGATGTATTCGCAATGGTCAATACCGCGATTACTCAGCCAGAACTGCGCAAAGCCTTTGATGATGCAATCGAAGATCGTCCCCGCAATATCGCAGAAAGCCGTGGATGGGTTGCTCATGCCTTCTACGCAGCTTTTTGGTGTCTGCGCAACTTTG
>Ga0180430_10002768_pt1 | contig 15580 bp, 12 predicted proteins | sample SS_ome_9_FD_132999 | JGI IMG/M metagenome (GOLD analysis project Ga0180430, IMG submission 132999) | Hypersaline lake sediment archaeal communities from the Salton Sea, California, USA - SS_1_S_2 metaG | ecosystem: Environmental > Aquatic > Non-marine Saline and Alkaline > Hypersaline >... | reverse complement strand
GGGGGTACCGGCGGCGGTAACACTACTGACGGTCATTTCTCCGCTGTAGCCGGGTAGATTAGGATAGAGCCGAAAATATAGTTCGCTCAGAGGGACATTTTCGGTGTTCGTATAGTAAATTTCTTCGGTACCGGTTAAGTGGACCGGAAAGTGGCGGTCGTCGTCCACAAAATAGAGGCTGATGTCAATATTGTAGCGGCTGGCCCCGGCGGCGATGACCGCGCTGATGTCATCGGCATAGGCCGGACGCATGGCCTGGCGATAAATGGACAGGTCTGCGGTGGGGGTGACGGTTGGCGACGGCGGCACGGTGGGAGATGGCGGCGGTGGGGTGGGGCTGGGGGTTGTGGTTGGCGACGGTTTGGCGGTGGCGGTAGGGGAGGCGGTGGATGTCGCGGTCGGCGGGGCGGGTTGGGATTGTTGGGCCGCGGCCGGCGGCTCTTCCTGGCCGGGCAGCCGGACAACAAGCTCGCAGGCTGTCACCAGGTTGAGCAGTAGTCCGCTGAACAGGATAACTATGAATGTTGAAAAGGGGTTACGTTTTATCATCATAATCATTGTACCGATTCACCCGATTTTGTTACAAATCAGCGCAGCCATTTTTCGGCCAGGGGGTTGAGATTTTGCCCCGAGACCCGACCGGCGGTGGCTAAAAAAGTCTGGGGGCTGGCAATTTGATAACGGTTTTCGGCGTAATAGGTTTGCAGCGTTTCATAATAAAGGTCATCGCCCAGTTGCTGGCGCAGGGCGTTAAAAAATAGGGCCGCTTTGGCATAAACCAGCAATTCGTAATTATGGGCCTCAAACTCGGCGGCGGGCCGGTCTACCCGACCGTCCACCCCACCGGCTGCGGCGGCATTAAAAGGCGTTTGCCAGCGTTGTGTCAACAGGGCTTCTGCTTTTGCCTGGCCAAAGATGCCGCGGTAATAATCATAGGCGCTGTATTCGGTTAAGCCTTCGTCCAGCCAGGGGTGCCGGTACGGATTGCTGCCTACCACATTGTACCACCATTGATGAGCCACTTCGTGGGCTACCAGAAAAGTCAAATGCTGCCGCTGCGACTGGTATAAATCCGTCCCAATCAGTATCAAGCCGCTGTACTCCATGCCCCGGTAGTTGAGCGGGGCCTGTACTACCGCCAGGGTGGTGTAGGGGTAGGGGCCAAACGTATCGCTGTACAGCCGCAGTGAGGCCGCGGCGTGGGCCAGAGCTGCCTGAGCCGCGGGTTGGTGTCCCGCCCGGTAATAGGCTGTTACCTGTGCTCCCGCGGCCTGCTCGCCGATGGTTTCAAACGGTCCGGCAATTACAGTCATATCGCGCAGCGGGCCGCCGGCAATGTGCCATGTGCGCCGACCATCGGCCTGATCGGTGGTGTTCAGCACAGACCCGCCGGTCGCGACCTCAAGTTCCGCCGGCAAGGTTAAATCCAGTTGATAAAAGGCCGCGCCATGAAACAGTACATCGGCGTGGGGGGGAGGATCATCCAGAATCCACGTCTCGTTTTGGTGAGCAGCCAGCGCCGGGTAAAAACCGGGCAGGCTGAGGGTGTCGCCGTGCCAGCCGAACAGGACGTAATCTACTGTATCTCGCCGGGGCAACTCAACTGTAAAATTCAGGGTGATGGTCTGTTCGACGGCTGTATCGCCTTCTGTGATGGGCGGTAAGGTCAGGCCGATGGCGGTATTATTGGCCATCGGCACAAAATCAACCGGCGAGTCGTTGAGCAAGGCCGCGGTAATCTGCATCTGACCGCCATAATTTTGCAGATTGGGGTACAGGCGAAAAACCGCCTCCGGCTCAGTTGTGGATAGCGATACCACCGCCACCCCGGTCAGGGTCTGTCCGTCCTCAGAAAGTTCGGCGGTCAACTGGTAGCGGGGCAGGCCCGCCGTTGACTCCAGCTCAGCCTGGGCCGCCGGCTGGAGCGAGGCTTGATAGGGCAACAGCGGGTTGGGGGGTGGTTCCGCCAGCCCGCCGATTAAGGCCGAGGGGCTAAAGGCGCAGGCGGTCAGGCTGCCAATCACCATCAGCCACAGCCCAATAATAATCCCCGGCAATCGTAAAACAGAGGGTTTGACCAAACAAGAAAATTGACGGATGACTTTTTTCTTTAACATAAGTGAATTATACCACAAAAATGGTTTTTCTGACGGTATCGCCGCCCCTTGTAATGTTGACGAGATTGGCCCCTCAAAAATCATTTTGACAACAGATAGCCATTGTGATAAACTTTACGAATTGATTGCCCCGATGTTATGACATAAGGAGTTGTATTAACGTGCCAATTGACTACATGCCCATCCTTATCTTCTTGTTGATTACCACGTTTATCGCCGCCTTCGCCCTGATTTTACCCCATTATTTGGGGCCTCGTCGGCCCAACAAAGCCAAATCAGAAGAAATCGAATCTGGTAAATTAATTTATGGCGATGCCCGACGTCGGGTTCCCATTCAATATTACATGGTCGCCATGCTTTTTATCCTGTTTGATATTGAAGTCCTCTTCTTTTATCCATGGGCAGTTCTGTTTTGGGACTTAAAATGGTACGGACTGTTGCAGATAGGAATTTTCTCGTTATTGTTGATTGAAAGCTATGTTTATGTCTGGAAGAAAGGGATATTGGAATGGAAATAAATCCGGAACGATTACCCACATTCCAGGAAATGGAGGCCGCGGCCGCCCAGGGTAAAACCGGCAGTCTGGGTGTGGCCCTGACCCGGGTGGAAGATTTAGTCAACTGGGGGCGGGCCAACTCGGTATGGCCGTTGTTGTTTGGGCTGGCATGTTGCGCCATCGAGCAGATTACCGCCGGCATGCCCCGCTTTGATATTGCCCGCTTTGGCTCAGAAGTGTTCCGGGCTTCGCCCCGGCAGGCCGACCTGCTCATTGTTTCCGGACGGGTTTCAAATAAAATGGTGCCGGTCATCCGGCGGTTGTATGACCAGATGAGCGACCCTAAATGGGTCATCGCCATGGGAGATTGCGCCTCGGTGGGGGGACCGTTTAACAACTACGCCATTGTGCAGGGAGTTGATAAAATTTTGCCGGTTGACGTGTATGTGCCCGGCTGCCCTCCCCGCCCCGAAGCTCTTTTTTACGCCCTGACCATGCTGCAAAAGAAAATCAAAGCTGTCGAAAAACTGGGCATCAGAGAATAATATCCATCCATTACAGTGCCGTAGCTTCAGCCGCACAAGTTACTCACAAGGAATTACGGTATGACCAACACCGTTGTCGAAAAACTCAAAGCCGCCTTCCCAAAGGCCATTACCGGGCACACCGAATTTCGGGACGAAACTACCGTCCATGTTGACGCCACCCGCTGGCACGAGGCATCTCGATTTCTGCGGGATGATGAAGACCTGCAATACAACCTCCTGGTTGATGTTTATGGTACCGATCGCCTGAAACTGGAGCAGTTGCCCCGTTTCGCCGCTAATTACGAACTGTACTCCATTCCGCACAACAGGTTTTTGCGGGTTGTGGTTGATGCCCAACCGCCCGGCTCAAATAATGGCCCCGACGGCGATTTACCTGTTTTACCCTCCGTGACCGACGTTTGGCCCACCGCCAACTGGCTGGAACGGGAAACCTACGATCTGGTCGGCATCAACTTTAAGAACCATCCCTGGCTGCGCCGCATGATGATGCCCGATAACTGGGTGGGGCATCCTCTGCGCAAAGATTATCCCGTGGGCGGCGAGCCGGTTTACTTTAGCCACGATACCGACAACCTCCGCTTTGAGCATTTGGGCAAGCAGATTATGGCCGCCCCCTCCTTTTTAACCGAACTGCCCCCCGATATGGACACCGAAAAACATATGGTGGTCAATATGGGGCCGCAGCATCCGGCCACCCACGGCGTGTTACGGCTGGCTCTGGAGCTGGACGGCGAAATTGTCGTGAAAGTCCGGCCGGAATTGGGCTACCTTCACTCCGGCTTTGAAAAAACCGGCGAAAGCAAACGGTACGAAAAATTCATCCCCTACTGCGACCGGATGGATTATACCGCCTCCATGAACAACAACTTGGCCTATGTGATGGCCGTCGAAAAATTACTCGACGTCGAAATTCCGGAACATGCCCAGTATGTGCGGGTGATCCTCTCTGAACTGCAACGGATTGCCAGCTATCTGGTCTGGTTGGGCACGCACGCCATGGACGTGAGCGGCACCATCCACGCCCTGTTGATGTACTGTTTCCAGGAACGGGAACGCATTCTGGACCTCTTCGAAATGGTGTGTGGGGCCAGGATGACCACCAGCTATTTCAGCGTTGGCGGGTTGCGCTGGCCGCTGCCCGGCGGCTTCAATGATGCCGTCAACGCCTTTCTCAAAGAGTTTGATAGTTATCTGCGCGATTACGAAACCATGCTGTCAAAAAACCCAATCTGGCTTAGCCGTTTGAAAGGCGTCGGTTATCTTTCTGCGGAAGAAGCCGTTGCCCTGGGCATAACCGGCCCTATGCTGCGGGGCAGCGGGGTGAACCTTGATTTGCGCAAGGCCCAACCCTATTCCAGCTACGACCATTTTGATTTTGATGTGCCAACCATGACCGAGGGCGACAGCCACGCTCGCTACGTGTTGCGAGTTTTTGAAATGCGGCAAAGTGTGCGGATCATTGAGCAGGCCATGCAAAAACTAAAACCCGGCCCCTACCGCACCTCCGACCGCAAAGTGGCCCTGCCGCCCCGCGAAGAAATATCCAGCAGCATGGAATCGCTCATCCACCACTTCAAGCTGGTCACCGAAGGGTATCGCCCGCCTGAAGGACAGGTGTATGTGGTCGGCGAGAATCCCAAAGGCTGGCTGGGCTTTGGCCTGGTCAGCGACGGTACCGCCGTTCCCCACCGGTTGCGAGTGCGAGGCCCTTCATTTGTCAACCTGCAAGCCACCGATACTATGGCCCGCGGCGGCTTTGTGTCTGACCTGGTAACAATTATCGGCTCCATAGACGTAGTCTTGGGCGAAGTAGACCGGTAATCAATGGTCAATTCTTAATGATCAATGAGCCCAAAAAATTGCGATTTGAAAATTGAGAATTGAGATTTGAAAATTGAAAATTGAGATTTGAACTATGTGGTCTGAACAAGAACAAAAAGAACTGGATGAAATCCTCAAAAAATATCCGGCGGACCGGAAAATGTCGGCGGTGCTGCCGGCCCTGTATCTGGCCCAACGGGAGAAAAACTGGCTGGATGATGCCGACATTGCCGCGGTAGCCGAGGCCCTGGACATCAGCGTGACCCACGTTCATTCCATCATCGGCTTTTACACCCTGTTTCGCAAGGAAAAAAGCGGCAAATATATGGTCCAAATCTGTACCGATTTGCCCTGCGCCCTGCGCGGCGCCGAAGCCTTTTTCGACCGGCTGTGCCAGCGCATGGGGCTTGGCCCGGATGGCGGTACTACCGAAGACGGCCTCTTTACCGTGGAGCCGGTCGTTTGCCTGGCCGCGTGTGACAAAGCGCCGATGGGCCAGATTAATCTGGAATATTACGAAAACCTCACCGATGAGCAGATTGACGAGGTTATCGCCAGCCTGCGTGAAGCCGAAAAACAGTAGAGATTCGGCAACTCGCAGATTTGTTGTAATGAATTGTTGAGCCGCTGGATCGCTTATTCTTAAAGGAGCACAAACAACGGATGGGAAATGAGCTATTATCACAATACGTCCTTTTCCGCCATCGAGACGTAGACAACATCCGCGATATCGAGGTCTATCTGGCCCACGACGGCTATGAGGCGCTCAAAAAAGCTATCAACGGCATGCAGCCGGACGAGGTCACGGCTGAAGTCAAAAAATCCGGTTTGCGGGGGCGGGGGGGCGCCGGTTTTCCGGCTGGAGTCAAATGGGGATTCATCCCCAAAGACATCACCCCCAAATACGTGGTGGTTAACGGCGATGAGAGCGAACCCGGCACCTTCAAAGACCGGGAAATCATGGAGAGCAACCCCCACCAGTTTATCGAAGGGGTGGCGCTGACTGCGTACGCCATCGGTGCCGAAACCGCCTACATTTACGGCCGCGGTGAATTTCTGGGTGTGTTTCGCGGGCTGCAACAGGCGATAGACCAGGCTTACGATAAAGGTTTTTTGGGGCAAAACATTCTGGGCAGCGATTTTTCGCTGGACATTTACCTGCACTTGGGGGCCGGCGCCTACATCTGCGGCGAAGAAACCGCCCTGCTCAACAGCCTGGAAGGGTTGATGGGCCAGCCCCGTAATCGGCCTCCGTTTCCCGCTGTGAAAGGGCTTTACGACAAACCGACCGTTATCAACAACGTCGAAACCTTGACCAACGTGCCGCCGATTGTACTGCACGGGGCCGAGTGGTATCGCCAGTTCGGCACCGAAAAAAGCCCCGGCACCAAAATCTTCTGTTTGAGTGGTCGGGTTAACAAACCGGGCAACTACGAACTGCCGCTGGGTACTCCCATCCGCTATCTTATTGAAGAGTGCGGCGGCGGCATCATTGACGGCAAAGCAGTCAAGGGAATTTTGCCCGCAGGCGCGTCCAGTACCATTATGGGGGGCGATAAAATTGACACCGATATGGATTACGAATCCATGGTCGCGGCCGGCGGCATGCTCGGTTCGGCATCGTTCATTATTCTGGATGAAACGATTGATGCAGTTTGGGCCGCAGAAAAGAATATAAAGTTCTTCAAACACGAAAGTTGCGGCAAATGCAGCCCCTGCCGGGAAGGCACGTTTTGGCTGGCCGGCGTCTACCGAAAAATCAGCGAAGGTCGCGGTACTGCGGAAGATGTGGAATTGCTCGAAACCATCATCGGGCAGATGGAAGGCAACTGCTTCTGTCTGCTGGGTGAATTTGTGGTACCCGGTGTGCGCTCCAGCCTGCAATTGTTTAAGGATGAATACCAGGCTCTGGTTGATTAAGAATTTAGAATTAGAAATTAGAGATTATCTCCAGCCACTGACACCAAGGCCAATCTCAGAATCTCTAATCTCCAATCTCCAATAAAGACAAAAGGTTAGTTTTAATGACCAATAACAATGTAACACTAACCATTGACGGCGTAGAAGTGACCGTTCCCCAAGGAACGATGATTGTCGAAGCCGCCAAAAAAATCGATAAAGAAATTCCGGTCTTTTGCTACCACGCTAAAATGGAACCGGTCGGTATGTGCCGGATGTGTCTGGTCGAAGTGGGGACCCCTGTTGTTGACCGCGCTACCGGTCAGCCGGAGCTGGATGAGTCCGGGCAGCCCAAAATTCGTTTCTTCCCCAAGCCGATGACCGCCTGCTCTACCGCGGTATCACCGGGCATGGTCGTCAAAATTGACTCCGAAGCGGCCCTGGCTGACCGGAAGGCGGTGCTGGAATTTATTCTGACCAGTCACCCCCTCGATTGCCCGGTGTGCGACAAAGGCGGCGAATGTCCGCTGCAGGACCTCACCATCCGGCACGGGCCGGGCAACAGCCGCTTTGATTACGAAGACAAACAACATTTTCCCAAAAAATATCCGCTGGGCGATTTGATTGTGCTGGACATGGAACGGTGTATCATCTGTTCCCGTTGCGTTCGGTTTCAGGATGAAATTGCCCACGATCCGGTTTTGGCGATAGAAGAACGGGGCCGCAACGCCCACATCGTCAGCTATTCAGACCCGCCCTTCGACAGCCACTATTCCGGCAACACCGCCGACGTTTGCCCCGTCGGCGCCCTGACCACCCGAGATTTTCGCTTTGGGGCCCGGGCCTGGGAACTGACCAACGTCCCCAGCCTGTGCAATCATTGCGGGGTAGGCTGTAACACCGTGTTGAGTACCCGCACCGGCCAGATCAAGCGGATTATGCCTCGCCAAAACGAGCTTGTCAATGAAGTCTGGATTTGTGACAAGGGCCGCTTTGGACATCATTTTAACGGGCGGAGCAACCCCAACCGGCTGACCGTGCCGCTGGTGCGCAAGAACGGCGAACTGGTGGAAGCCAGTTGGGTCGAAGCCTTGAGGGTGGTGGCCGAGAAATTTGGCGCTATCAAATCAACTGCCGAAGCCGACGCCCTGGGCGGGCTGGTCGGGGCGCGGCTGTCAAATGAAGATTTGTATCTGTTCCAGAAACTTTTCCGGCAGGTCATCGGCACCCATAATGTGGACCACCGTCTGGGCCTGAACGCCGCATTTGAGGATGACATTGTTTACACCGTCGGTGTAGGCCGCGGCACCGATTTGGGGCAGGTCGGACGTGACACGACCATTCTGGTCATCGGCACAGATTTGGATGAAGAGGCGCCCATCCTTTATTTGCGGGTGGCCGGCGCAGCCACCAAACAAGGCGCCCACGTTATCAATGCCGGGGGGCGTAAAACCAAGCTCGATGCCCAGGTTTCCGTTAGCTTACGTTACAAATACGGCACTGCGGCCCATTTTGCCTGGGGGTTGGTCGCCGCCGTCATCGAGCAGGAATTGGTCAACGACGATCGGGTCAATACCCGCGGGTTGTCGGAACTACAGCAATCCCTGGCTGAGTACAGCCCGGCCAAAGTCGCCGACCTGACTGGCCTGTCTGCCGCCGAAATTGAGGCCACAGCCAAAGTTTTCACTGAGGCAGAAAACGGTATCATTATTTATGGCCTGGAGGCGGGCCACGACCCCGCCCTGCGGACCGCCCTTGAAGTGCTGGCCCTGCTCACCGGCCATGCGGCCCGCCCCAATAACGGGGTGATAGCCGTTTTGCCGCATGCCAACAGTCGAGGCGCCGCCGATATGGGTGTGGTTCCCCACCGGTTGCCGGGCTACGTGCCGGTCGAAGGGCAGGCCGGATTGTCTGCCGAACAAATGCTGGCGACCGGGTCTGCGCTCAAAGGAATGCTGATTGCCGGGGCCGACCCGGCGGGCGATAGCGAAGCCTGGCGGGAAAGGCTGACTCAACTCGATTTTCTGGCGGTGCAGGAACTGTTTCTGACCGAAACCGCCAAACTGGCCGACGTGGTATTCCCGGCCCGTGGTGTGGCCGAGCGGGATGGCAGCTTTACCAACCTTGAACGCCGGGTGCAGACTTTCGACAGCGGTATCCCTGCCCCGGGCCAGGCCTGGGCCGATTGGCTCATTTTGACGGCGTTGGCCGGACAGATGGGCGCTGAGGATTGGGGCTACGCCTCCGCCGATGGCGTGATGGCCGAAATTACCCGCTCGGTGCCGTTGTACCGGGAAATGTCGTTTGAAAATCTGACTGCGCCGATCTCGCTGGAACGGAAAACTGCTCACTACATCTACGAAGGCATGAGCTATACCGCCGACGTGCGCGAAGGGGTGCAGTGGCCGACTCTGCTGGAAAGTATGCCCGCCGTTGAACTGCCGCTCCGCTTTGTGGCCCCCGCCCCACCGGAACCTGTCGGCGCGGGCATGGTTGTCCTGGCGACACCGCGGCTGTTGTACGATGATGGCCGCCTGCTGGCCGAGGCCGAACTGATGCAGCCCCATCTTCATCAACCGCAGGTTCTGTTGGCTCCGGCTGAGGCTGAACGGTTGGGCGTAACCAATGGAGACCGGGTGACCGTGGCCCGCAATGGCGCCGCGGTTGAGTTGCCGGTGCAGGTCAATCGGCGATTGAGCGCCGGGGTGGCCCTGATTGCCCGTAACCTGACTGGCCGTCCGGCGGAAAAGTTGACAGGAACGGGGCAAACATACGCCGTCGTTACCATTGAAAAAGTCTAGTCACACAACAAAGAATTGCCCATGAACCAACAACAAATTATCACCCTCACCGTTGAAGTTATCAAAGCCGGTATTATTGCCACCGGATTGATGTTGGGGTTCGCTGCTATGACCCTGTTCGAGCGTAAAGTAGTGGCTCGCTTTACGTTGCGTTACGGCCCCAACCGGGTCAGTAAATATGGTCTGTTGCAGCCCATCGCCGATATGCTCAAAATGTTCTTCAAGGAAGAGGTCATCCCCGGCCAGGTGAACCGGTTGGTGTATGTGATTGCGCCCGGCCTGTCCCTGATTCCGGCTATTATGGCTTTTGCGGTGGTGCCGTTGGCCTCGCAGCCCTTTGTGATTCCCTTTACCGAACAACTATTCGGGACGCCCGTTGAGGTGGCCCCCTGGATTGCCGATGTCAATGTGGGGCTTCTTTATGTTCTGGCCATCGGCAGTTTGGGGACGTATGGGGTGGTGCTGGGAGGTTGGTCCAGCAACAACAAATATTCGTTATTGGGCGGTCTGCGGACCAGCGCCCAGATGATTAGCTACGAACTGCCGATGGGCGTGGCCTTGCTCAGTATTGTGTTGATGGCCGGTTCTTTGCAAATGAATGAACTGGTAAAAATGCAGGGGAGTGTGTGGGGGCTGGGCTGGTTTATTTTTGTCCAGCCAATCGCCTTTTTGATATTTTTCATCAGCGGTCTGGCCGAGGCCGGACGCTCGCCGTTTGATTTGCCGGAAACAGAAAATGAGTTGATTGGCGGGTTTGCCACCGAATATGGCGGCATGAAATTTGGCCTGTTTTTCGGGGCGGAATATATCCACGCCATTGTGTTGAGTAGTATCACTGCCACCCTGTTTTTGGGCGGCTGGAATGGCCCCTTTGTGGAGCAAGTTCCGTTGTTGGGCCTGGTTTACTTTTTTCTAAAAGTTGTCTTTATGCTGTTTGTGGTTGTGTGGGTGCGGGCCAGTATTCCCCGGGTCAGATTTGATAAATTAATGAAATTTTGTTGGAAATTCCTGTTGCCGTTGAGCGTGATTAATCTGGCGGTTACGGCCCTGGTCATTGCTCTGCTCAGGTTTTAGATAAGTTGGGGGATGTGAGTTTATGATCAATGAAGTGAAAGATGTATTGCATGGTTCGGTAGAGTTAGCGCGGGCCATGGGCGTCACTCTGAAATATTTTTTCACCAAACCGGTCACCAACCAGTTTCCCGATGAGCCGGTGACGGTGTATCCCCGGTTTCGGGGCCGGCACGTATTGAAACGGTACGAAAACGGTCTGGAGCGCTGCATCGGTTGTTCTCTGTGTGCCGCGGCCTGCCCCACCGACTGTATTTACGTGGAGGCCGCCGAAAACACCGACGAAGACCGTCGCTCGCCGGGAGAACGTTACGCCAAAACCTACGAAATCAATATGTTGCGCTGTATTTTCTGCGGCTACTGTGCCGAGGCCTGTCCCACGGAAGCGATTGTGTTGGAACACGATTTTGCTCTGGCCGAATATAACCGCTGGGATGCCGTTTACACCAAAGAACGTTTGCTGGAACCCCACCAGCCCAAACATATTACCATTCGTGACGACGAAGTTTATCTGGATGTACCGGGCTGGGGAACAAAATAAGGGTTAAGATTCAATGGGACAAGCACTTTTTTTTATCATAGCCGCGGTATCGGTAATCGCCGCGTTTGGCGTTATTTTTAACCGAAATGTAGTGCATAGCGCCTTGTCATTGTTGGTTAATTTTTGTGCGCTGGCCGTTTTATACTTTATGCTTAATGCCCAATTTTTGGCTGTGGCTCAAATATTGGTCTACGCCGGAGCGATTGTGGTGCTGTTTGTGTTTGTGGTGATGCTGCTGGGCGCCGAACTTGGCGAAAAAGTATCAAGCTGGCTCACGGTGCAAAATGCATTCTTGGCGGCTCTGGCCGTCGTTCTGCTGACGGTTATCGGCACCGCTGTTTTTGAACATTACATTCACGGGGCAGCGGGCAACTTCACTCCCGAAGCAGTCCAGCAATACGGCCAGGTGCAGATGATTGGCGCCGCCCTGTTCACCGATTACGTCGTACCGTTTCAACTGGTAGCGGTGCTGTTATCGGTGGGCATTATCGGGGTGGTGTGGCTGGCCCAGCAGCAAAAGAAAGATCAGACTCAGGGAGAACTCAATGATTGACCAGGTTCCCGTTTCCTATTACCTGTTGTTGGGGGCAATACTATTCGCCATCGGTGCCGGGGGGGTGCTGATCCGGCGCAACACCATTGTCATTCTGATGTGCGTGGAAATGATGATGAACGCCGTCAACCTGACCTTCATCGCCTTTTCTCGCTATTTAGACTCTGCCACCGGCCAGATATTTGTTTTTATGGTGATGGCCGTAGCCGCGGTTGAGGTGGCCATTGGCCTGGCCCTGCTGGTAGAACTGAATCGGCACAAAGAAACGGTCAACATAGATGAATTTAACTCATTGAAAGGATAACGGTCAGCGAATAGCGAATAACGAATAGCGAATAGTAGACGGTAATTGCCCATTCGCTTATTCGCCAGTCGTAATTTGCCATTTGTTGCCCGGCAATGTGTGCTTATGATTCAACTAATCTGGCTTACTATCGCCTTACCCCTTGCGGGGGTTTTGTTCAACGGAATTCTGGGCCGCCGGCTGAGTCATAAAGTGGTCAGTGTGGTTGGTCCGCTGGCCGTTTTGGGCGCGTTTATTACCGGCGCCGGCGCTCTGGTCGAGCTATGGAGCCGGGGTGGTGAAGCTGTCACCGTGCCGCTGTGGACCTGGGCCGCCATTGATACCTTCTCTGTCAACATCAACCTGCTGGTTGACCCCCTTTCTTTGCTGATGGTACTGGTCGTCACCGGCGTTGGCTTCCTGATCCACGTGTATGCCACCGAATATATGGTTCACAAAGACGAGTCCGGTCACGCTCATCCAGACCGGGATTTTGCCCGCTTCTTTACCTTTTTGAACCTGTTCATCGCCTCAATGCTGATTTTGGTGCTGGGCGACAACTATTTGATGATGTACGTCGGCTGGGAACTGGTCGGCGTGTGTTCCTACCTGCTCATTGGTTTCTGGTTTGACCGCCCCGCCGAGGAACAGGCCCCCATCGAACTGGGTGAAGGCCACCGGCCGGTCGCGCTGAAACCGTTGCTTTCGCCGGCTGCCTCCGGCATGAAAGCCTTCATTGTGAACCGGATTGGCGACCTGGGTTTTGCTCTGGGCGTATTTTTAATCTGGAGCACCTTCGGCACCCTGCAATTTTCAGCCGTCTTTGCCGAAGCCCCGCACATCGCCGAAACCATGCCTTCGGTGTTGCCCTGGATTGCCCTGTTGCTGTTTGTGGGGGCCATGGGCAAAAGTGCCCAGATACCGCTGTTTGTGTGGCTGCCCGACGCCATGGCCGGCCCCACCCCGGTTTCGGCGTTGATTCACGCGGCCACCATGGTCACCGCCGGGGTGTACATGATTGTCCGCAGCAACGTCATTTACTCGCTGGCGCCCGGCGTCTCGATGTTTGTGGCCGTCATTGGCGCGGCCACGGCCCTGTTTGCGGCCACCATTGCTCTGGTACAGGTAGACCTGAAACGGGTCCTGGCCTATTCCACCGTCAGCCAGCTTGGCTACATGTTTATGGCGGTTGGGGTGGGCGCCTACACCGCCGGCATGTTCCATTTGACCACCCACGCCTTTTTCAAAGCCCTCCTCTTTTTGGGGGCCGGCTCGGTAATGCACGCCCTGCATGATGTGATTGACATCCGTCGCATGGGCGGCCTGCGCAACAAAATGCGCACGACCTGGCTCACCTTTTGGGTGGGGGGACTGGCCCTGGCCGGCTTCCCGCTGATGTCCGGCTTTTTCTCCAAAGACGAAATTCTAGCCAAAGCCTTTGAGGCCTCGCCTATTCTGTGGGGCGTGGGTATTTTAACCGCCGGGCTGACCGCCTTTTACACCTTCCGGGCTATTTTCATCGCCTTTCACGGCCAGCCGCGCGACCAGCACCTGTACGACCACGCCCACGAAAGCGGCTCGGCCATCAGCTTTGCCCTGGTGATGCTGGCCGCGCTGGCCTTGCTGGGCGGGCTGCTGGGCCTGCCGACTTTTCTCGGCCTGCCCCACGCCCTCGATGGCTGGCTGGAACCGGTCTACGTCGCGGCTGCTCACGGTGCGGAAGGGGCCGCCCATCACCTGTCATTCGGCACCGAGCTGGGGTTGATGTCAACCTCGGCGGTGGTGGCCATTGCCGGCATCATCCTGGCCTATGTTTTTTACGTGGTCAGGCCAACCATCCCGCAAAACCTGGCTCGCGCAACCCGGCCCATTTTTAGCCTGCTGGCCAACAAATATTATGTGGATGAAATTTACGAGGCGGTTTTCGTCAACCCCGGCCTCAAACTGGCCCGGGCGATGGCTCAGGGCATTGATGCCCTGCTGATTGACTCGGTCTTGGTGGATGGCCTGGCCAAAGCCGTGGGGCGACTGGGGCAACAGGCCAGCCGCCTGCAGACCGGTTATCTGCGCCATTACGCCCTGGCTACCTTTGTGGGGGTGCTGGTGTTGCTGAGTTATTTCTTTTTGCGATAAACTGACGGTCAATACTTGGACCGATCCTGACCAAAGTCTATTGATGATTTTGGGGAGATTTGGGATCAGAGATTGGGAGATTATTACACGGAATCTCCAGTCGCCTCATCTCAAATCTCCATAACGATGGAGCAATACATGAGCTTTTTACTTTCTACGCTGCTGATTATCCCCCTGGTTGGGGTGGCTTTACTGGTACTCATTCCGCGGGAAAACACGGGGCTGCTCAAATGGACGGCCTTTGTGACCACACTGATTAACTTTGCGGTCTCACTACCGTTGTATTTCAACTTCCGGAATACAGCCGATTACCAGTTTGAAGAGTTTGCGGCCTGGATCCCGGCTCTCAACATTAACTACCACATCGGCATTGATGGCCTCAGCCTGTTTCTGGTGCTGCTGACCACCTTCCTGTCGGCGGTGGCGGTGTTAAGTTCCTTCTCCGCCATCAGCGAGCAGGTCAAAGAGTACATGGCCCTGCTGCTGCTATTGGAAACAGCCATGCTGGGCGTCTTTGTTTCGTTGGACCTGTTTCTGTTTTACCTGTTCTGGGAAGCCAGTCTGATTCCGATGGCCCTGCTCATTGGCCGCTGGGGTGGCAAACGGCGGATTTACGCCTCGGTCAAGTTTATTATCTATACCATGGCCGGCAGCGCTCTGATGCTGGTGGCCGCGCTGGTGGTTTACATCTGGGGCGGAACCTCAGACCTGCCGACTTTGCTCAACACGCTGGAGTTACCGGCTAATCTGCAATTCTGGCTGTTCTTTGCCTTTGCTCTGGCCTTTTCTGTTAAAGTACCGCTGTTTCCGCTGCACACCTGGTTGCCCGCGGCCCACGTCGAAGCGCCGACGGCCGGGTCGGTCATTCTGGCCGGGGTGCTGCTGAAAATGGGTACCTACGGCTTTATGCGGTTTGCCATCCCGCTATTCCCGGCGGCGGTGCCGGCCTGGACGCCGTTGCTGACCACCCTGGCCATCATCGGCATTATTTACGGAGCGCTGGTGGCCCTGGCCCAGGACGACGCCAAAAAGCTGGTGGCCTACTCCTCGGTGGCCCACATGGGCTTTATTGTGTTGGGAATTTTCAGCGGCGGCCAACAGGGGATGAGCGGCGCAGTGGTGCAAATGGTTAACCACGGCCTGAGCACCGGCATGCTCTTTTTCCTGGTTGGGGTGCTGTACGAACAAACCCACACCCGTATGTTTCAGGATTACGGCGGTATCTGGTTGAAGGTGCCGGTCTTTGGTGTATTTTTCATTATGGCAGCCCTGTCATCGGTGGGACTGCCCGGTATGAACGGCTTTGTGGGTGAATT
>Ga0180430_10002767_pt1 | contig 15582 bp, 14 predicted proteins | sample SS_ome_9_FD_132999 | JGI IMG/M metagenome (GOLD analysis project Ga0180430, IMG submission 132999) | Hypersaline lake sediment archaeal communities from the Salton Sea, California, USA - SS_1_S_2 metaG | ecosystem: Environmental > Aquatic > Non-marine Saline and Alkaline > Hypersaline >... | reverse complement strand
CCCCGGCGGCTACCGCTTCATCGACTATCTCAAGACCGGTATAGCGTTGACCTTCATCGTCTTCGTTCTGATCCTTTTCTTGGTGCCAGTCTTCTGGCCCCTGTTGCCTGTTTGAGAACCATTCTCGAATGGCAAGGCGAGCTCTTGGCTCCGTGTGGCGCCAATGTCCTTGTTGCGTTCTCCGAGGGTTCCACCGACAGATCGCCCATCCTCTTTCCCGAGCCGGTAATGAAGAAAACCGCGCCAGCCAGGCCCACATCACTGAGAGATTATTCGCGAAAAATAAAATGCTCGAGTGAAATTTCCTGGTCAGCCAGGAGGCCGGTAACGTTGACCGAGATGTTACCGTCGTTCCGTTCCGCCCAACCAAGTTCCCAGAGGTAACCGGCGACCTCACTGTAGTCCTCGATGATCTTTCGCAAGGTGTCGGTAATGTCAATCTTGTTGTTCATGTGGTTTCTCTCTATTAGTGCAAGAGTCTGCGGACACGGTCAGGAAGGGATTCGATCCTACTTTCCGATGATCCGTTCAACATGGCTTGGAGGTGACGTCATTTATCAAACCTTCCCGGATTCCGGGGCTGAATATTGTCCGGATACTGTGGAGATCCCATCACTGAACGTGACGATATAGAGGATCAACAGACAGGCCCGACTCTTGACGGTTCTCTCGCCACGATGCGACGCTCAGCCTCCTCGTCCTCTGGCGCTCTGCGTCCGAAGTGGAATAAAGGTGAGAGCTCGCTATTTTTCACCAGTTCCGATCGGGGCGCTAATAAAATCCTTACATGACTATCCTAAAATTCCATCCTTGGATTCTCTGATTGAATCCTGGTTCTTTGACCGATCATCATCAACAAAACCTGGTTTCCCCCGTTGCTCCTGTTCACCTCCAGAGAGACATCGGCCGGCTGCCTCATGAGCACTGTGTGGCTAGATAAAATGGCTTTGCAGCGTGCATCACTCCTACAAATATTCTCGATGAAATCGGCCGGCTTCCTGAAAAGACTTTCAGAGATGTGGCGAGGGCACGGGCAGAAACCAGGATCTCGCTCGTTTCGATGAAAGCGACCTCCCTCTTAACGACAGGCTCCTCCCCCGAAGTCGATACCTGTCTGTCGGGTGCGGGATTTGTTATTTATGGACCTCCAAATTTGGCGGGTACTCAATTCCTCACTTGCTTCTCACAAAATCTTCAAATCCTTGGTGCACAATTATCGTGCAACACCAAGCTGACGAATTTTCTCTTGGATCTTCACGGAAGGAGCGACTCCATGCAAAAAACCAGAAACTTCAAGAGGGTGGGAGAGGAATTCAGGTTGTTCCGATACTCCAGGGTAGAAGACCTTCTTCACGACGAGGCGGATTTCTACTGCGAGCCCGACGAGGGAATCATCGAGATCGTGAAAGGCGAAACCGTTCAGGAAGACGTGGAGATCTTCGATGTGCGCGCCTTGATGCCCGGCCGCATCGTATGCACGAACTACAGATCACGGCACCCCGATCACGACGACCTGACCGAGCTCTTTTCCAAGTCTGTGATCGAGATCAAAGAGATCGCATGAGGAAACTGGATCAAGGTTGAAAAACCAAGATTTTTCCGGAGTCAATAAAGATGAATACGAAATGGTTCCCGACCATTCGACTGAAACCGCACCGCCGCGCAAGGGCCGAGGTCACCTGTTTGAGTTGCAGAAAGAAAACCGTGATCGACGGAACCATGATTTTGCCGATTTCGTGTAGCGGCTGCGGCGCTGATCTCTACAGCGAGGAAATCCTTTTTATAGAATCTATTCAGAGCGATCTGGTCCGTGTCAAAACCGCAAGCTGAGTGCCGGTCAATTTTTTGCCTTACCGCTTCGCGAGATCGCGCGCAATCAGATCACCATGAAAAAGACGCGAGCGTGCGATAGGTCCGCCGCTCCCCTGCGTCTGTCTCTTTTTCCTGCGTCTGTCTATTTTTCTCGGTTCTTTCCGCACTTTTGCGAGAAAAGTAATTTCACTCCGGCAGATCCTCGCTCGACGGATCCCTTGACGGATCCTTGGTGTCATCCACCTTCCGCGAAACGCACTGCCCCTTGGGATCGATCTCGAAGTCCCAGCCATTGCTGCACTGGAACTCGATGATCACGCCGCTCCTTGTCCACGCTTCGGCGAGGTCGGGCAGGTCGTCGAGAAAGGACTCCTTGCGCAGCGACAACTCGATGAGAACGTCCCGATCGTTGCGGCTCTTCTCCAGAATAAAGGCGGCCACATGGGGGAGAATCTTTTCCACCTCGGCGAAATCGTAGACGAGCTCCAGCTCGGAGAAGGCGCCATCGAGCTCGATGTCGAGCTCGGCGCGGCGTGAGAGCCCGACCACCGTCGCTTCCCAGCACTTGTCCTCGGTGTCCCAGAACCACTCCGTACACTCTGCCGATCCGAGGCGCTCACAGTAGGCCTCAGCCTTGGTACGGACCAGATCGGGCACATCGTTTGAGTCGGTGCGTATCTCTTCCGTTTCGCCCGGAAACGGAGAGGGCGAGCAGGTGGCCAGGGCGGCCAGAGCGACGACAGACAGAATTGCCGCCGCCAGGCGGCCCGAACGCCGATCGCAGCCCTGATCAGAGGGGGCTTTCATCTTTTACTCCTGTTCTACTCGGGAGACGGAGAGTCAATGGCTCGTGATTCCGCCCACTGCCGCGCACGCCGCTCGGCGATCTTGATGAGGCGGGCGGACAGCTTTTTTGACAGGATCTCGCACGATCGAATGGCTGCCTTGTTTCCCTGCGACGCAGCCAGGCTGTACCACATGTAGGCGGAAACCCTGTCCTTCGAAAGGCCGCGGCCATGTTCGTACATGGCGCCGAGCTTGTTCTGCGCCGCGGCCAGTCCCTGATCGGCCGCGCGCTGAAACCACGTTGCGGCCGCCTCGAAATCCTTTTCAACGCCGAGCCCCTTGAGGTAAAGGATTCCCAGATTGCACTCCCCCATGGCGAGGCCCTGATCGGCCGCACGCCGGAACCAGAGAGCGCCCTTCGCGTGGTCTTTGGCAACACCCTCACCGTCGATGTACAACAGTCCGAGCCTTTCCTGGGCGACGGCGAAATCTTGCTCGGCCGCACGGCGGAGCCAGAGCGCCGCTTTCGGTGCGTCGCGATCGGTGCCGCGCGCCTTGAGGTACATCAGACCGAGGTTGGTCTGAGCCACGGCATGGCCCTGCTCGGCGGCGGCTTCGAGCCAGCGGAGAGCTTTGTCATCGTTGTGAGGCACCCCCTGCCCCTCGAGGTACATCACGCCGAGATCGGCCTGCGCCGGTGCGAAGCCCTGTTCGGCCGCGGTGCGCAAGAGTTGCGCGCCCTTTTCACGATCCTCGGGAACGCCCTGACCTTTGATGTGCATGCGGCCGAGCAGGTAGCGGGCCTGGGCGGCCCCCTTCTCGGCAGCCCGCTCGAACCAGATCCTCGCCTGCTCCAGATCGCGCAAAACGCCTTTGCCGTCGATGAACATGAGCCCCAGATTGACCTGTGCGGGGCCATATCCCTGTTCGGCCGCAAGCGTATACCAGCGCGCGGCTTCGGCATGATCTTGCGGAACGCCCTTGCCGTCGGCGTACATCAGACCGAGACAGAACTGGGCGCTCGCATCGCCTTCTTCAGCGGCAGGTTTCGATTCTTCGAGCGCGGTGGCGAAGTCGCCCTTCTCGAAAGCGCGCCATCCCGTTCGAGAATTCGCGCCGCACCCGGCGGCGACACAGATCAAGAGAAGGATCAATGTGCACGCCACGGGAATCACGCAATTTCGCGGGACGGAGAGCGGCTGGTAGAAAAAGTGTAAATGCGGCATAGATCACCAGCCTCATTTTGCGGGGATCAAACTATCGTTTCTGAGCAATACGCTCGACCTGTTCGATGTACTCCTTGACGTTGTCGCGCGGCTTCAGGGTCTGAGCACGGCGGAGCAGCGGCAGAGCGTCGGCGTACTTGCCCTGGCCCACCAGGAGCTGGGCGTGGCGCACCTTGGCGTCGGCTTCGAAGGCCTCGAGACTCGCCGCCCGTTCGAAGTAAAAGATCGCCTTCTCGAGATTGCCCGAACGCTTGGCATGCTGCCCGAGGAGGATGAGCGCCTCGCCGTCGAGCGGGTCGAGCTCGACGATCTGTTCGAGCACGCGCGCTTCCTCGTCGCCCGCCCCTTTGGCGACCGCCATGCGTGCGCGGAGGCGTAGCAGGTCCTTGCGCTCGGCGGCGACGAGGTGGTCGCCGTGGAGGCTCTCGATCTTCTCGACGAGCTGGAGCGCCTCTGCCTGGGCGCCGCGCGCGGTGAGCACCTTTGCGGCGCGGATCGGGCGTTCCACGTTGCCCCCCGTGTCTTTGTCCATGGCGCGCATGTACGAACCGACAGCCAGATCGAAGAGTTCCTCGTTGATGTAAATGTCGCCCAGCATGTTGAGGCTGTCGGCGGTCGACTTTCCGAGGCGCTCGACGAGCTCGTAGTTCTCGGCCGCCTTGAGCGGCTCCTTGAGACCGATGTAAGCGTTGGCCTGCAGTAGCCAGAGATCTGCGCGGTCGGGTTGCGCCGCGATCAGATTGCCGCAGAGCGCCGCCGCCTCGGGATAGCGTTCCTGCTTGAAGAAGCTCCGCGCCAGGCCCATCTTCCAGTCGAGCGTGTCGGGATCGAGGAGCACCGCCATGCGGTAGGCCGATTCGGCGGAGAGATTCTTTTCGAGGTTGGCGTAGGCGAAACCGAGCAAGCCGTAGGTGACCGCGTCGCCGCCGCCGAGCTCGAGGACGCGCGTGAAGGAGTACGCGGCAAGTTCGTATTCGCTCTGGCGCACATTGATCAGGCCGAGATTGCGCCAGGCGCGGCGGAACTTGGGGAATTTGTCGACGGCGATTTCGTAGGCGGTGACGGCCTGCTCGAGCCGTTCCTGCTGAAAGTAGATGTTGGCCACGGTGAAGTCGAAGACGGCGCTCGCCGCATCGCCCCGGTGCTCCTCGAGCAGTTCGAGAGCCTCGTCCATCTCGTCGGCCGCGATCAGGTCGAGCACTTCCTGCATCTGCTCGCGCTCGACGAGAGTCACGCGTGGCTCGATCTCGGTCTCGGCCACATAGCTTTCGACGAACCGCTTCTGGAAGGCAGGATCATTCCACAAGGCCAGATCGGACGCGCTCATCCGATAGCGATCGGGGCTCGCCGCAGCCACGGGTGCGGGGCTCGCCGCAGCCACGGGCGCGGGGCTCGCCGCGGCCAGCGCCGCAACGAGCAGACAAAAAAGAACAAGTCTCGTCATTGGTCAGCTTCCTTTCGGAAAGGTGATCGGAACGCGCATCCGGAACTGCACCGCCTGGCCGTTGCGTTTGCCCGGCTCGAATTTCCATTTCTTTACCGCGGCGAGAGCGGGACGGTCGAAGGCGGAATCGGTCGACTTCTGCACGACCGGTTTCTCCACCTTGCCGTTCTGGTTGACCACGAAGATCACGTAAACCGTGCCGGGCGCCTTCTTGCGCACTTTGCGGTCGAGTATGGGGCTCGGCTGGTAGACGACGCGCGGCTTCTGGTCGAGATCGGCCACGGAAAAGATGGCGTCCACGTCGCCCCTGCGCGACGTCACCGTGTTGAGATTGACAGCGAAGTCGCCGCCCATCCATCCCTCGCTGAATCCGGGATTGAGAGCGAGCTCGAGCTGCGACAGGTCGAGGGGGGGCGCGTCTTCCATGAGTTCGGGGGGTTCCTCTTCCGGTTCGGGCTCCTGCTCGGGCTTGTCATCGGGAATCGGCGGAGGAGGAGGCAGCTCGGCCGTGTCGACCGGCTGGAGCATGAGATCGGACGCCGGCGGCGCGGCGATCGCCTGCAGGAGCGGGAGCACCATGAAGAAGGAGGCTGTGAGACACGTTGCGCCGACGATGACCTGGAGATGGTGGAAGATCCAACCGAATATGGAGAGCCTAGTTTGATTCATCATGAAACTTACCCCTTTGCTTGCTTTGTGGCGAGGCTCACCTTGTTGGCGCCGGCGAGCTTGGCCTCATCGATGACGCGAACGAGCGTGACCGCTTGTGCCGCGCCGTCGGCCTGTATCACGACGGGCAGGTCTTCTTTTTGAAGCATGCGCTTCACGAGCGGCTGCACGCCGCTGACGCCGATCTCGCGGCCGCCATAGACCACCTCGCCCTTTGCGGTCAACGCGATCAGGATGCTCGTCTTCTCGAGACGTATTCCGGAGGCGGCCTGGGGCTTGTCGACCTCGACGCCGGTCTCCTCCACGAAGGTGGTGGTCACGATGAAGAAGATGAGCAGGATGAAGACGCAGTCGATGAGCGGGGAGATGTCGATCCCGCTCTCACCGCTGTCCTCCTTTGCTGACTCACGAAAACGTCCCATCGATTTCCTCTGCTTCAAGCAGCCGGCGCAACCTCGTGCCGGCGCGGTTTTTTGTAGAGTGCCTGGGTGCAGACCGTTTCGAGCTGAGCGAGAAAGGCCTTGTACTTCTCGCACCTCCGGCTCAGCAGGTACTGGAAAAAGACACCGGGCAGGGCGACGACGAGGCCTGTTTCGGTGGTGATCAGGGCCTCTGAAATCCCTTCGGCCACGAGGCCCATCGTCTTGTCGCCCCCCGAACCCGACGCGAGGGCGCCGAAGGTGGCGAGCATTCCGATCACGGTGCCGAGCAGTCCGACGAGCGGCGCGGCGCTGACGCAGATCTTCATGACGCGCAGGTCGCGCTCGAAGGGAACGACCTCGGTCGACCGCAGATCCTCGAAGTAGCGTCTCGTGTCGCTAAAAGTCGTGCCCGACGCGGCGTAATCGAGCAGAGCGCCGACCGGCCCTTTCCGTTCCGAGGGGGCGACGATCCAGCGCCGCCACGTCTTTTCAGAGATCGACTGAAATCCCTTGGCGCGGAGCCGGAGAAACATGTGCATGCCGAGGGCGAACATGACGAGAGCGATGATGGCGAGCACCACCATGGCCCATCCGCCCGAAAGCCAGATGGCGGTGGCTTCTTCCCACAGCTCGCTGATCCGCTCGATAATGGCGTCCATTTTCACCGGCATGATTTTCGAGTGCTTCCCGCCTCATTGGTTGCGTCTTTCGAGCCATTCGGCCTGCCATCGCCCACGGCAATGGCGTTCTTCGGACTCGTCCGCGCGGTTTGGTCGGCGCCCACGCCGTGAGCGAGACTGAGCTGATTGACGAAGGAGACGGCGGCCGTCTCCATCTGTCCGATCACGCCGCGCGCCTTGCGCGAGAGAAAAGCGTGGAGCAGGAGCGACGGGATCGCCACGATCAGGCCGAACTCGGTGGTGATGAGCGCCTCCGAGATCCCGCCCGAGAGGGTCTTCACGTCGCCCGATCCGAAGACGGTGATCAGCTTGAAGGTGCTGATGATGCCGGTCACCGTTCCGAGAAGCCCGAGCAGCGGCGCCGACGCGGCACAGACCGCCACGAACGGAAGAAGCCGGTTGAGCTTGAAGCGCGTGGTGAGAACGGTCTCGTACATGACCTCCTCGACCAGCTCGCGCTGCTCGTTCATGTGGTTCACGCCGACGGTGAGCATCTTGCCCACGGGGCCCTTGACGGTGCCCACCTCTTTCCGGGCGCCCTCGTGATCGCGCCGGCCGATCGCGGCGAGCAGCGCGCCGAGCGCTTTCTTTGACGGTTTCCGCAGGAAGGCGAGACCGAGCCACTTGTAGAGAGCCACGAGAAACGCCGCGCCCGCCATGGTGAAGATCGGCACCATGACCGGTCCGCCGTTCTGGATGTGCTCCCAGATCGTGTCCTGCGTCGCCTCGATTTTGTGCGCGTTGCCAAGGGTGGGATCGAGCGGGATCTGCCCCGTGCCCGCGGTGACGAGCTGCGTGGCGGCAAGTGTATCCTCAGGGGTGGCGAATCCGATCACCGCCGGCTCGAGCGATCCGAGGCGCTGCTCGGCGGTGCCCGCCTCGGCGCCATCGGCGGAACGGAAGAGCGCCACCGGCCCGACAAGCACGAAGTCACCCTCCTTGACGAGCCCGTTCGAGTCGACAGCGGTCCCGTCGAACCGCACGCCGCCGAGCGCGTCGTGGAGCCGTTCGAGCGACAGATCGAGCAGGGCGGCCTGCGTCTCGTAAACCTCCTCCTCGGAGAGGTTGCTGTTCTCGGGCGCCAGCTTCGCCTTTTTGATCGCCTGCTCGTAGCGGTTGGTCTCGGCGATATGAAGGCCCGATTCGAAGTTGCGGATGTACTCGCCGAGCAGGTTGGTCAGATAGGTTGCCTCGTCGTTGCGCGCCTTGATCTCCGAGCGCAGATTGCTCAGGTCGAGGGTGCGGCTGTCGAGAAGGCGCGTCGTCTTCTGATACTCGAGCCGCACCTCGATCAGCTCCGACTCGAGATCGCCCAGCGTACGGCTCATGGGAATCTGCTCGGCGGCGATCTGCTCGCGCAGCGCGGCGAGCTCGGTGAGCGCCTCTTCGAGCTGCTGATCGATCGTGGCCGCCGCGCTGTCGAACGCCTCTGACGAACGCTCTCCGCTCTGGGCGAACAGGATCGGCGCCGAGGCGAGCAGGAGAACGAGGACTGTCAAAATCATGGTTTTCATCGTTGTCATCGATCCTCTCAATCGATCCGGATCGGCAGGCGTACGAATTCGGCCACCTGTTCGTTCTTCAAGATCGCGATGGCGGCGGCGATCCGGGGCGCGGCCTCGTTGGACGGGGTCCACACCCATCCATCGGCCGTGGCCGTTCCGACGCCGGCCGCCTCGCCATTGCCGCTCACGTAGTAGCCCTGGCCGATGCCGACATAGAGGGCTGTGACCTCGGCGGTCGTTCCGTCGGGCAGGTCGCGCACCTCGCTGGTGACGGTGATCTCGCGGTTGAACTTGTTCACCTCGTTGAGGATCCCCACAACGTTCTGAAAGCGTTCCGACAGGGAGAGCTTCGTCTCCTCGGGCTTGTCGGGGAGGCGCTGGCTGAGCGGTTTCACCCGCTCACGGATCGGGTCGGGAAGTCTGTTGAGGAGTTCGCGGGTGCGGGTTTCGAGAGCGAGCGCCGTGCCGTTCAGGGAGGCGGAGGCGTTCTTGAGCCTTTCCTTCTCGTCACTGAGGTCGGCGCGCTTCTTGTCGGCTTCGGCGATGCTCTCCTCAGCGTCGGAGATCCTCGAGCGGAGCGATGCGATCTCGCGCTGCACCAGCTCGATGCGGTCGGTGAGCGTCTCCTTGCCGAGCGCCCAGTTGCGGTGTTCGTTCGAGATGATCCGGCGCGTCTCGACCCACTTTTCGAGCTTGGCGCGCGCCGCGTCGACGACGTCGTCGGGCTCGCCGGCGGCCTGGTTGGCCAGCGTCCCCCCGGAGGCGACGAGACAGATGGCGACGGTGAGCAGGCAGATCCCGAGGAGGGGGTGCCCCGGTGCGACCGACCATCCTTGAATTCCACGTTTCGAGTCCATTTTATGCTGTGTCCTCATTAGGGTTCCGCCCACGGTGCATGGATTTTGGATCTGTATAATAGAGGTGTGTATTTATTGAATCAGCGTTGTGTTAGTTTTTTGTTAAGGCCTTCAAAAAAGGAATTTAGCGCTGAGACTGATCGAGTAGTCGACCCCCTTCGAAAAGGACGTTTTGAGCACGTCGGGACCGATGTACTTGGAGCGATAGACCTCTTCGATATCGGGATTTGTCAGGTTCTTGGCTTGCAGCTTGAGCGTGAGGTATTTGCCCAGTTTCTGGGACACGTTGACGTGGAGCGTGTTGTATCCCTTGGCATAAACGTTGGGTACGTAGTTGCCCGCATCCTCGCCGGCTCCCGCCACGAGCGCATCGCCCTGAATCGTGTAAAAGAGAGCCAGCTTGGTGCCAGTGGGATCGAGATCGTAGGTCATGTAGAGATTGTAGAGGTAATCGGGTGCGTCGGTCATATCGCGTTTTCGCATGGGCGCCTGAATGTCGGGGAGCTCGAAGGCGGCGACTTCGCCGGGCGGCAGGGTCACTGACGAGTCGATAAAGGTCGTGTTCAATCCGAGGGAGAGGCCGTCGAGCACATCCCAGAAGTGTCCGAGGCTCTGGCGGAACTCGACCTCGTAGCCCTTGAGCTGCCCCTCGGGGTAGTTGACCGCTGTCGTGTAGTTGAAGGCAGCGATCTTCTGCACATACTCGATGGCGTCGTCGATCTCCTTGTCGAACCAGGAGACGGAGACGAGGCCGCCCTCGTAGGGAGTGTAGTCGAGGCGCAGGTCGTAATTGTCGATATCGCTCATCCGCAGGTTGGGATTTCCGATAAAGATCGGCCCGCCGAGAAACTCCTGCTGCATGATCGGCGTGAGTTCTTTGAAGGTCTGGCGCGCCACGGTCTGGCTGTACGACGCGCGCACGCTGACCTGCTTGAACGGCTCGTAAACGAGCCCGATCGACGGAAGCAGGTCGAGCTGGTGGAACTCGACATCGGCGTCGCCCGGATTGAGGGTCACCGCCTGATTGGCCCCCTCGGGGAACCAGGTCGCATCGGCCTCGGGGTCGTTGACGATGGAAATTTCCGTATCCTCCACGCGGGCGCCGCCGATCAGGCTCAGCGAAGAAAAGAGGGGCAGATCGATCATGCCGTAGAGGGCGGAGATATCCTGATCGCCCTTGTAGTCGACATCGAAGAAGGACTCGCTGAAAGCGTGGTCCTCGCCGGGAAAGCTCTCGCTCCAGGGCTGCCTCCAGCCGCCCTGGTAGCTGCTGTTGTCGCTGAAGTTGCTGAACGACTCCTGATCGAAATCGCGATCGACGGAGTCATCGAACCAGCCGAATTTCAAATACCCGTCGTCGCCCGCCCACTGCTCGAAGGGCCACTTGAGATTCACCGCGTACTGTTCGCTCTCCTCCTCGATCTTTTTCCAGATCCGCTGGACGTTTCCAAGAGTGTAAGTGGCGCCGGGCTTGTACCCCAGCCAGGTCGGCGGGCTGGTGTAAGGCGGAATCCACGGAGGAATCCCCGGATTGTACGACTTGGGCAGCCAGAGGGCGCCGAACTGCCGTTTGTCGGGCTGGTCCAGCTCGGCCGTGCTCCTCGAGACGGTCCAGTCGAACTCGGGCGGACTGAAGGTCATCACATCGCCGAGATCGAACTCCTCGATCGGAAGGGTATGCCGGCCGTTGACCTGCAGAGTTCCGGTGGTCCGCTCGGTGTACTCGAGCGTTTCAAGCCGCAAGTAGGGCGCCATCTGCAGATTATCCGGCTCATTGCCTTCGGCGAAGGGATCGTCGGGATCGTAGCCGGGAAAGAAATACTTCTTGCCCCGCGTGTCGGTGCCGAGTGTGGCCTTGTCCTCGGTGGTCTTGGTGTAGAGGTAGGTCACGTTGAGCGCGTGATCTTCCCATTCGAGCCCAAACGTCCCCAGCCCGCCCCACTGGACCGCTTCCACCCCTTGGGTCACGTCGAAGAGCGCCGTCTTGAACTCGTTCGACGCCGACTGCTGCTTCTTCTGGGGAGTCATCGCGTCGCCCGGATTCTCGACCCAGTAGGAATCGTCGATCCCGTCGTCGTAAAAGCCGCTGTCCCTCTCGTAGAAGAAGCTCAGAAAGCCGCCGATCTTGAGTCCGCTGTCGTATTCGTGCTTCCCGCCGGCGCCGAAGGACCACTTGTGGTCGGTGGGAGCGTCGCCCGTCGTGGTGCCCACCGCGCCCTCCCAGTTCTTGCCGAGACTGTCCCACTGGATGTCCCGGCTCGAGTCATTGCCCCAGCGGCTCACGCCTCCGCCCTTGTAGGTGAGGAACTCGCTTTCACCATAGGCCTGCGAATTGAAGCTCACCTGGCTCTTGAACTGGAGGATCAACTCATCGGGGATTCCCTTGAGCCGCACGTCGACCGCCCCGCCCGAGGCATCACCTTGCTGATCGGGGGTGAAGGTCTTGGAGACCTGGATGCTCTCGATCACCGAGGCCGGAAACTGGTCGAGTTCGACGGCGCGCTTGTCCTCGTCGGCGGTGGGCAGGCGGACACCGTTCATCTGGGAGCTGACGTAGCGGTCGGGCAGGCCGCGGATCACGGCCGACTTGCCGTCCTTGACCGACGCGCCCGACACGAGGCGGAGCGCCCCGGCGGCGTCGCTCGCCCCGGCACGGCTCATGAGATCGGCGCTGATCGAGTCCATCAGCGCGGGACTCTCGATGCGGAGTTGGAGCAGGGCGGCCTCGGTGCCGGCGCCCATGGCGAGGACGTCCTGGACAACGAACTCCTCCATCTCTTCGAAATCGCCCGCCAGCCAGACATCGACGTCGGTGAGCCGCCCTGCGGAGACGACCACATCGGCCTTGACCTGGCGGATATAGCCGTCCTTGGAAAAGACGAGGGTGTACTTGCCCGGCGGCACCTGGCCGAGGACGAAATTCCCCTGGTCGGTGCTCGCCGCCTTCTGGCCCGTCTCCACGATGAGGACCTGCGCCGCCGGAAGGGGCGCCTCGAAATCCTTGTCGTAGACGATTCCGCGAATCGAACCTGCCTGCTCCTGGGCGGCGAGGTCCGCACCGAGGGGAAGCAGGATCACGAGAGTGATCGAGAACAAGTGACGCATCATTACCACGGGTGACCCAACTCGTTGAAGATCTTAAGCATTCGGGTTTTGAGGGCGGCGTCAGGCTCGACGCCGTGTACGGCCATGGAAGAGCACGTGGCGGAAAGGTCCTCGGCGCGCGGTCTGGAATTGGGATTCTCCACACCGGCCTCGAGAGCCTTGGAATAGATTTCGAGAGCCGCCGGCCTGTCGCCCATCGCCTGATAGAGCACGGCCAGAGGGCGGAGCGCTCCCGCCTGGTAAATGTTGATAATTTTCGACCGATCCCTGTCGAAGAGGGCGAGAGCCCTTTTTGCGTCGTTCCGTGCCGCCGCCTCCTCGCCGGCGCGGAATCGGATTTCGGCGAGCCGGGCGAGGGCGGGCACACTGTGCTCGGCAGACCAGTTGGAGCTGTCGATCAGTTGAAAAGCCTCCTCCACCAGAGCGAGCGCCTTGGCTCTATCCTCGTGATCGAGTGCAAATCGGGCCAGTTTCATGGTCAGCTCGACGCGGATCAGGGAGGGGAGCTTGGACCACGACGACTTGATCGTCTCCTCGGCGAGAGTCCGCCGCTCGTCGTCGTCGTAGAAGCGGTTGAAGAGCTCGGCGCAGACGTGGAGAGCGTTGCCGGTATTTTCGAAGTTGCCCTTGGAAACAACCGATCCGATCCACTCGATCTCGCTCTCGAAAAAATCGGCATCGAGGCGCGCGGCGCGCACGGCGTTGACCTTTCCCTTCTCCGAGTCGACCACCCCTGCTTCGAAACGGGCGGCGTCTGCGTCCTGTCCGAGCAGAGCGTGAGTCCGGGCGATCTTGACCTTGATCCGATCGGATCGCCAGGCCTGGGCGTTCGGCTCGCGAGCGCTCTCTTCGGCGATACGCCGGGCCAGATCGAGATAGTGCCGCACCTTATCGGTAAACCCACGCCGCGCGCAATAGAAGGCGAGGTCGGCGTAACCCGAGCCGCGGCGCCAGTTGTCGATCTTCTCGATATAGCCGAGTGCGCGCGAAGGCTGTCCGAGTTCGAGGCAGGCGGCGACGACGGCGTCCTGGGCGCGTGAACGGTTCTTGATGTGGGGATCGACGGGGAGCGCCGAGGCAGCCTCGAAGGCGAGGTCGAGCAACTCGCCCCGAAAGGCCTCGAGCGGCTCGTCGGCGAAGACACCCGCCTGAGCGGAACTCTCGCCGGCAGGGGGATCGGAGCGGTCTTGCGAATCGGAACAGGCAATCGCCAAAAAAACCACAACGCCGGCCATGACCGGCAGTCCTGTCAGGGCCGGCGACACGGCCGGCAGCCAAAACCGTGTTTGTCTTTTCATCGTCTCTCTGCAATCCAAGGTTTTAAATGCTACGACCGGGGGAGGGTCGCAAGAAACGGGAATTGGCGGCCGCCCCGAGGGGCGACCGCCGCTTGATGTTGGTGACGTTGTCGATCAAAAAAGTCGCGGTGGACTACTGAACGGTCACTGTGACCAGGTCGTAGTACATGGAAGCCATGTTGAGGGCGCCATTCATGACGGTGTCGACGCCGAAGTAGAACTTGTAAGTTCCCACGGGGAGGCCCGAGCCGCTGTAAACGTTGTAGTCGCTGATCGCGTTGTTCATGGGACCCTGGAAGGTCGTCCTGGGACCGGCGTTGGGGACGAAGGAGCCGGCGGCCAGGCTGTAGTAGTACCAGCCGAAGGGCGTGTCGGCGACGATCCACCAGTCAGCGTTGTTGCCCTGCTCGAGACCGGGATTGATCGAGAAGCTGATGTCGACCTGGGTGCCATAATTGACGGTCAGGAAGTTGTCGGCGCCGTTGGCCGTGATGGTTGAGAGAGGCGTGTTAGAGGTCATTCCGAAGGCGTAGGAAGCGGTCCAGTCGCCGAGCCAATTCTGGGTCGGGGCGAAAGCGCCGCGATAATTGGCCTGGGCGAAGAAGTCGTCGTCGGCCGGGGCCATGCCCACGCTGGTGAGAGCTTCGTTCTTGGGAGTGGGATCGAGGAATTCCACGGGAAGCATGACGAGCGATCCGCCCTGAAGGTTGACGGGCGCACCGCGGGTGCAGGTCTGGACCGGGGCGTCGGTATCGTCGATGCCAGCGATCACGACGTTGTTGTTGGCCGTGTTGAAGACGCCGCGAGCGGTCGCTTCGGTGTAGGCGTCGGCGTGCTGGTTGCGGAAGAAGACGCTGTCCGTGATCTCGGCGAGCTTGCCGTCGACCTGGGACTTGTAGAAGTCTGCCCACTGCATGCCGTGGTTGGCCGGGTCGTTGGCGTGGGAGGGAGCGGAGTCGTAGTCGGTGGTCCACGTGTCGGCCCAAGAGAGGGTGCCGTTGTGGCCATAACCGTTGGCACCGTCGCCGTCGACGTTGTCGAAACGGACGACCTTTTCACCGCAGTCCATGAAAATGCAGTTGCGGTACTGGACGCGGGCGTTGTCGCGCCAGGCGGTGGCGCCGTCGCCATGGACCGGCTGGCCGATCACGGTGGCGTTGTAGATCGCGGTGGTGGTGACGGGCTGCCAGTCGGAATCCTCGGCACCGTCGTGCTCGAAGCAGTTGTCGCCCACACCCGAGCCCTGGGAGGCGTCGACACTGTAGCCCTGAACGATCAGGACGTACTGAGCCTTGCCGCGCCATCCCTGGTCGATGTCGAAGCTGTCGTCGCCGATGTTCCAGATGGCGCAGTGCGAAAGATTGACGCAGCCGCCCCAGATCTCGATTCCGTCGTCGACGTTGTTCATGATCTCCACATGGTTGATGTCGGTGTCACGCCCGATGCCGCCGAGCGAGAGGCCGTTGAGCTCGTTGGTGAGGGCGATCACCTTGCCGCCGTAGCGGAGGGAGAGGTAGTTGATGGTGCCCGAGTTGTCATCGTCCATGCCGCCGCCGTAGAGCACGTTGGGATCTCCGGGGTAGGCTTCGATGAGGCCCTCCATGCTGGCCACGTTTCCGGGATCGGGGTAAGGCACGTTACCGGCGGTGGCGTCCTCGGCGATGTAGCCGGAACCCATGACGGTGAGGTTGCCCCACTCGTTGCACGACTCGCGCCAAGTGCCTGTCTTGGGATCGCCGGCGACCCACGTCGCCACATCAGCTTCTGAGGTCATGATG
>Ga0180430_10002766_pt1 | contig 15585 bp, 10 predicted proteins | sample SS_ome_9_FD_132999 | JGI IMG/M metagenome (GOLD analysis project Ga0180430, IMG submission 132999) | Hypersaline lake sediment archaeal communities from the Salton Sea, California, USA - SS_1_S_2 metaG | ecosystem: Environmental > Aquatic > Non-marine Saline and Alkaline > Hypersaline >... | reverse complement strand
TCGGAAACCGAATAACGCTGCCAACGGCGGTCGACAATTCGTTCGGTTTTACATCGGAAATAATCGGATAGAAACATGAATATCAAAAAACGCGTCATATTGACCGCCGTGATCGTGGGAATCGGCCTGGCGCTTCAGGCGGGTTCACTCGCATATTTGAAAAGTGCAGGCGAACTCCCGGTCGTATCGCTAGAAAAGTCGCTGGCCGACTTCCCCACCACGCTTGGGACATGGCAAAGTAAGGACTTGGATCTTACCGAAGAGGAAGACTACACGGACGAACATTTCAAACGTCTATATTACAATCCGAAGTCACAGGGTGCGGCGGTTGAATTCTCGATGACCTATTCTTCCGACGGCAGCGATCGTGGGCACCATCCAGAGGTCTGCATGGCAAATGCGGGCTTGCCTGAAAACCCTGGCGGACGTGCACTCGTTCAGGTTGACGGCCATAAGATGCCTGTCCAGCGATTTCTCTTCGGAAAACCGGGTCAATACATCCTGGTTTACTATTGGCATTACACGCTGAAACCCCAACTGGACGAAAGCACGAGCCAGCTTCAACGATTTTATCAGCGATTGCAACGACGCCCGTCGAGTGCGACGCTTCAGATTTTCGCTCGATATACGGACGAGTCGGACGCCGAGCGCATCGACGAGTTCGTCCGAGCAGCGGACGCGGAATTCCAAAAGCATCTGCCCGAGGGCGCAGTGCGGGGCAACCGACGACTTCCGGTTACCGTCTTCCGTCGTGACAATACGCCTGGATAAAAACATTGCGATTCGGCCAAAACCTGATATGAAACGCCATAAACCACTTGTTGTCGGGGTTGTCTGCCGGCAAATCGCTCTACAATTGAATCTCTAGGTCTATCTTCACCTATCACACTTACAAAGAAACGACACTTGCTGAATTTGAAGACAACACTACGTGATAGACGACTTTTCCTTCGAATCGCTCTAATCCGAACACACCTTACGACCGGCACTTATTTTTGCTCGCTTTAGGGAGTTTCGCATCCCACTCGAGCAAATTTTCGGCTTGGTCGTTTTTGCATATTTTGAGAAATTCACCAGTAGAGCATGAAGTTCATTAACGATTTTCTGCTTTTGTCATAAGAAGCAAACTATACTTCAATATCCATGTGGACTGTTTTGCGCACATGATAGGCGGTAAAACGATCCACCGTTATTGTTACCTAAAAGCGATTCGCCCGTTGGGCCGAGCAACTTATGCCCGAACCCGACCGGGATTGATACCGCAAAACTTACGTATTTCGAATAACATCAACTGACACCTTACGTCCGATTTCAGTCCGCAGAAGAACGACCGAATCGACACGTTTCATGTACAACATCCATATAGCGGAGACTAGGTTATGTCAAGTTCTCGAGTTGCTGTCCGCGTTGCTCTGGTTTGCCTATTGCTTGCAATGGGGTTCTTTGTATTCAGAGCAATCCAGAAAGACAATCCCGAATATTACATTACCGCGGCGCAGGAAAGCGTTGAAGATGGTGATTACGATTCGGCATTGCTTTACCTGCGGAAGATGGTTAAACGATTCCCTGATAACAAGCAGGGACATCTTTACCTTTCGCGCATGTACTTGCAGATGGGCGCCCAACAAAATGGCCCGTCGACGTATTCGACGAACCAACCAGCGCTGAACCATCTGCTGGAAGCGGGGAATTTGGCACCGGACGATCTGAATCTCCAACGGCAAGTGCTCCGCGAGCAGATTAATTCCGGCCGGATGAAAAGCGCGAAAGAAGCGGCGCTTCGAATTATCGAATCTGATCCGGAGAACTCCGATGCGCTATTCGCGTTGACCTGGGACGCCGCACAAAAGCAAAATCATACACGCACCGAGGAACTCCTCAATCGTGTACTCGTCGGGGGTAAGAAGACGCCCCATGCGTTCCAGACGTTGGCAATCGCGGCCGATTACTACACCGACGCCGACCAGCCCGACAAAGCGCGTGATATTCTGGACTTGATCGTCGAAAAAGCGGCGGCACTCAAGCCTGAACAATTCAGCGGACTTTCGGAACGCGATCGTACGACGCTTCCGCGAATCATGAGCGCCGCGGTCCTACGAACCGAAAGCCCCAAGACAGCGCTACGCCGGTTCGAAAAAGCGGTCGCCTCAATGCAAAACTTACGTGAAAGCGGTCAAATTTCGACGAATTTCCTCGCGATCGAAGCGAGCCGACTCTTCGAAATCGCTCGACGCAAATTCATGAAAGATGTCGACGATCCGCTCGACATGCTGCAATGGCGACGACTGGATGAGAAAATCGATTCGATTCGCCAATCAGCGATCGATTCGGACAATGCGGACCTGTTGATTTATCGACAGACTGCCGCTTCGCACGTTGCACGGCAAGACCGCGAAGGTGCGATCAAAGTGATCGAAGAAGGTCTGAAAAAGGCGAGAGATCTTGAAGAGAAAGCTCGGATGGCTCAAAATCCGAAGTTGCTCGATCAACTTCACGAGCCGCTCGTACTGGATCTTAACTTGATCGCCGCAAGACAACTGCTGACACTACGTCGTTTCGACGAGGCACAAAAGTATATCGACGTGCTGCTTTCGAAGGAAACCTCGGCCGGTTGGGGATACCTGCTCGCCGGTTATGGTGCGCTCGAATTGGGCGAACTCGAAAAAGGACTCTCCCTGCTGCAACAGGCGGAAAACCGAATGGGGCAAATGCCGACGATTCGGCTCGCACAGGTCGATGCATTGCTCCGACTTCGTCGATGGCAAGAAGCACTTGCTCTGTTAGCGCAAATCCAACTTCAAAAACCTGAAGATATCACGGATCATGATGCTGCCGCCCGAGCCGCGACCCTTGCACAGCCATTGGCCAAAGCTGAGGATCTGCACCATCTGGCAAACGTTCAAGCTCTACTTGCGACAGATCGATATCTCGATGCAGCTTCGCATATCGATGCAATCAAAGACCCGGCCGTGATGCCTCGCGCCCAGGCGCTCGCGATTTCCTACCTCTGGGGAAAAGATCGTCGTGCCGAAGCCGAATCGATGCTCGCCCAGGCCCGACAGAAATATCCGCGAAACAAAACCTTGTTGCGATTGGAAACTCGAATCCTGCAAACAACCGGTCGTAGTGCCGAAGCGGGACGTGCCTTGGCGGAAGCTGCCGGCGCGCAAGCGAGTAAGCTTTCCGATCGCGCGATGTACTATCAGTGGAAACTGAAAAACGGTCAAGCGGCCGAGGTCTTGCGAGAGCTGGACGAAGAAGCCGCACGCTTTGCGGACCAGAATTCGAAAGAAGCAAAATCGCTTCGTCTGTTCAAAGCACAAACGCTGCTCGCACTTCGCCGAACGGCCGAAGCGCTCGATCTGGCCGAACCGCTCTGTAAAGAAGAACGGCTCGCTCCGGCGGCGGCGATCATCGTTACCGTGGCGGGACACCGTCTCGGTGAAATCGATCGCGTCGAAAAAGCACTTGCAGCAGCTCAAAAAGCCGAACCGTCCAACCGCGTACTTTCCCTCTTGCTGGGACAGCACGCGTTGGCACAGAATAAGCCAGAAGAAGCGATTCGACATTTCGCACGCGTGCTACAAGTCACATCGCTCCAACGCCGAGTCGCTTCAGCTCTGATGCGAGCGACGAATATGATCGCCTCCTCGCGAAGTGAAGAGGAAGCATTGGCGACACTCAATGAATTGCTGAAAGATTCGCCCGAAAATACACTCTTGCAAACGTGCAAAGCTCAGTTCCTCCTTCAGACGGGCAAACGAGCCCAGGGATTGGCAATGCTCGACTCATTGCAAGAGCGTCAACCGGATAACATGGGAATCGTTCGCCTTAAAGCGGTTTCGCTCTTGGCCGACGGTCAAGCCACGGAAGCACTGAAGCAAGCACGCCGATGCCTGGAAAATGCTCCGGACGATTTGGCCGCACAAGAATTGGTCGCCCGCGCCGCACTCGCTGCCAACGATTTCACGACGGCATTGAAATCGGCTGAAGCGATCTACGAACAGGCACCGTCGCGATGGGACATGGTTCTCTTCCAAGCGGAAATCTACAATCAGATGGGTCAGCCACAATCAGCGATCGACCTGCTGCAACGATTCACGCGTGAGCACTCGCGACTCGCTCCGGGCTATACAGCACTTGCGAAAACATATCGAGACGACGATCGAAATCGCGACGCGCTGGAAACACTCAACCGCGGCTGCGAATTGCTACCGCAGAACGTAACGCTTCAACTTGCACGACTCCGTCAGCTTGCTCTGATGGGCGAAGTCACTGAAGCAACCTCGCTTGCCAATCGATTGGGCGGATCGAATCCGACAATCCAGCAGAGCGCCACGATCGGACGAGTCCTTCTCGACGCGAAGATGTTCGACGAAGCACGCGTTTGGCTCAACCGCGCCGCCGAAGCCGCAATCGACCAACAACGAGCGGCCGTTGAAATCTTGCTCGCCGAACTCGAAATGAATCAGGGCAACGCAACCGACGACCGCGAAGCGTTCCGACGTGCAGCGACGCATTACCAAAACGTGCTCAAGACGAATCCGCAGCACATGCAGGCATCGAATAATTATGCCTGGATTTTGGCGAACAACCTGAACGATCCGGAAGAAGCGATTCGAATCCTCCGTCGCGCGACGAATAGCAAACCCGTGGCCGAATTGGATCCGAACATCATCCACACGCTGTCGGTCGCCTACCGAAAAGCGAACCTGGTCGACGAAGCGAGAAAGATGCTCGAAGAGTCGCTCCAAAGCAAGCCCGATAACGCCTTGCTCCTTTTCGAACTCGGAATGGTGTTCCGTGAGATGGGCGATACCGTTCCCGCAACGATGATGCTCAAGAGGGCAGTTGAGCTCGGCCTGCCTGCGAAACAGTCCCAGCAAGCCAAGATCATCCTCGATTCCGCGGGTTCGCCGCGTTAGCCAAACGCCCGGTTCCATTCCTTCATGAAGAAGTAAAGCACCGAAATGTCCGATCAGCCAGAAAATACAAAACGCTCGGAAAGCGACTCCGAAATGATTCCAACGACGCCACCGGAAAAGCCGACTGCCGAATCTGCCGACGTGTCCAATGACGACACGACGACCGATGAAGCTGTCGACCCGCGTGTCATCGTTCCCGATCTGCAATCGAAACTCGATCCGCGACTCGCGCTCGGGTGGTCGCACCTTTTCGCCGTCGGTTTTCTGGCTTTTCTATTTTGGTTTCTAAATTCCATGCCCTTGCGAGCGAACGACCTGCTCGGTCATCTTTGCTACGGGCAATGGATCGTCGGACACAATACGATCCCTACCGAGGATCCTTTCTGCCCGATCGTTGAAGATATTCCGATGGTCGATACGGCGTGGCTGTCACAAGTCATTTACGCCAAGTTCGAACAAATTGGCGGCCTAGAGGCATTATCGTTACTTTATGCTGTCACAATGACCGCGTACTTCCTGTTGCTAATGTTAGTAATCAACCGGAAGTCGCGATCGGGACTTGCAACGGGTATTGCGATTGCGTTCGTCTTCCTGACGACATGGAGTCGGCTCCTAACGCAACGACCTGAAAACTTCGGCATGCTATGCTTCGCACTGCTGCTATATTTAGTAATCGATCTGGACGAACATTGGATGCGACGCCGTCGGAAGATCGCGATGATCGGCGTACCGATCGTCATGTGTCTCTGGGCAAATCTGCATGGATCGTTCGCAATCGGTTTGGTCATGCTCGCGATTTTCCTGATCGGTCGAATCATTCAGGCAATCGCGCAGGACGAAGTACCGCTTGATAAACTCCACAAGGATGAAGCGCTTCAACGCTGGGTAATTATATTCGCCTCCGCCGTTATTGCAGCCTGCATCAATCCGTACGGCCCGCCCCTTTTGTATTACGTGTCGGGATTCGTTTCGCAGAGCCCAGCACTGGGAATGGTACTCGAGTGGCAGAGCATTGGTCTGACGACGCCCGGCTCGCTGATGTTCGTAGTTTCGCTCGGTGTACTTATCGGGGCGGTACTGATCGGCAAGCGCTCGGTCGATGCCGGTATCTTCCTCTGTGTCGTACTCTTGGCGGTTGCAACGCTTGCAAGCGTTCGCATGATCAGTTGGTACGCACCGCTTGCGGGCCTGATCATCGGTCCGCAGATCGACTTCCTGCTCCGTCGTCGTCAAGGTTTGGCCCGCATGAAACGCAGCTTGGCCGAGCGCGAAGCCCGGGGAGAAATCGTTCCTTCGACACCGGACCATATCCGTTGGCTGCAAGAGCCGCTACTTCAGGCACGAAAAATCGCTGCAATGGACAAGGCGAAAGTGAAAGAGGAAGCCGAAAAAGAAGCCGGCGAAAACCAAGAAAACGCTGAGAAAGAGAACAAGCCAGAATCGAAAGTCCCACCCGGACATTCGTTCTATATCTCGCTCGTTTGCCTGCTACTGATCTGGATCGCTTTCGCGCTTTCACCGATCAGTCAGCCGATATTCGACCGCCCGGCCCGTACCGGTTCGCGACTCTTCATGCTGGGTACACCCGTCGAGCTTGGCAACGAACTGGCGAAGAATCCGCCGAAGGCACCGGTATTCCATCCGCAAGAGTGGGGCGATTATCTGCTTTACAAAATGGATCTGAATTTCGAGCCGTTCATTACGACCAATTCGCTCCATCTTTTGACGCAGGAAATGACGGACGACTATAACGCGATCAAGCAAGGCGGTCAAAACGCACTTGATCTGCTCGAGAAAAAGTACGACATACAGACCGTTATGCTAAACGGTCGCGCGTATTATGAAATGTCGGAACAAGAGCAAAAATCCACCCTGATGTACACACTCATTAACTCCGGGCACTGGGACGAAGTCTACCGAGACAAAGGGCGTGACGGAATAGCGATCATCTACGTAAGGCGTCAAAGCTCGGGTGGAATTCCGATTTTCAATCCTGAACTTCCGCTAATTGACCTGCGAGAAGAGCGTGAAGAGATGTAAGCGACTGCGGGATGACGTTGACCGCCCCGATCGCGGGCATAAAGTTCGTGTCACCGTCCCAGCGAGGCACGATATGCCAATGTAGATGCCCGGGCACGCCCGCGCCGGCTGCGCTTCCCAGGTTCAATCCGACGTTGAAACCGGCTGGATTGATCGTCGCTTTCAGAGCTTCTATCATCGTTGAGATCGTCTTCGTGATCTCGCACAGCACGTCGTCTTCCAAATCGGTCAGGCACGGGACATGGAGAAGGGGAGAGACTAGCAGGTGCCCGTTGTTGTACGGATATCGATTGAGCACGGTAATAGAGCGCTCGGTCCGCCTGAGAACCAAATTCTCGCAATCGTCTTCGGCCGCCGCGTACTGACACAAGAAGCATTCCGTATCGGCCCCGGGCAGAAAGTTCAGCGGTTTCTTATTCTCGGTTTTCTTATCGCTAATGATATAGGAAAGACGCCAGGGCGCCCAAATTTGCTCGTGCACGGCGGTGCTCCTCACTACAACGAAGTGCCATTATTCAGCTTCCATGTACGGTAGTTTATACGATCGTTGCAAGCCGGGCAAGCCCGAAGTAAGAAATACGGACCCCAAGCGATTTCCGCAAGTAGCGGCTTGATAAATAATCCTCGATTATATAGGATGGAAGTTAATAAAACTCGATTTTCGCCCCCCGGAAGTACGGCGGCCACTTTTGGGCAATCGTCGACCTGCCGTGGTGGAACATTTTGATACTTGCTTTCAAGGGAAAATGCGAACGATGAACACAACTAGACGCGACTTTATTCGAACTTCCTCACTCGCCGCAGCCGGGCTCGCAGCGGGCAGCACGCTCCTTCCACAGATGGCTTCCGCCGCCGAGGAACCGGCCGTGCCGGCGATAAATCTCGGACTAGCGTCCTATTCCCTTCGAAAATTCTCGCAGGCAGAAACAATAACCATGACCGCTCAGGCGGGCCTGAAATACGTCTGCTTCAAGTCGTTCCACCTGGCACTCGATGCCTCGGCCGATGAGTGTGCCGCCGCCGCGAAAGCGTGCAGCGACGGGGGCGTTACGCTTTACGGCGTGGGCGTCATTTACTGCCGCTCCGAAGATGCCGTCGTCCAGGCGTTCAACTACGCAAAGGCCGCCGGCGTCGATACAATCGTCGGCGTTGCCGGTCCCGATCTACTTCCGCTGGTCGAAAAGAAGGTGAAAGAGACCGACATCCGATTTGCGATTCACAACCATGGACCTGGGGACAAGCTCTATCCGACGGCCGAGGTGACGATGAAGACGATCGGCAAGTACGATCCGCGAATCGGTCTGTGTATCGATGTCGGTCATTCGCTCCGCGCGGGCGAAGATCCGGCCGAAGCGGTTCGCAAATATCCCGAACGAGTGCACGATCTCCACCTGAAGGACGTCAATCAGGCAGCCCCATCGGGTCGCGGCTGCACCTGCGGCGAAGGCGTACTCGATCTGAAATCCGTCATCCAAGCGCTGCTCGACATCAAGTTCTCGCGCGTCGCCGCGTTCGAATACGAAGCCGACGCTTCGGCACCGATGCCTGGGCTAACGAAATCGGTCGATTACGTAAAAAAGATCATCGACGATCTGACATCGTAAACACACAACCGTTCACAAGAACAGTAAATCCCTGTAAGCGGCATCGCATTAGCCACCGGTCGAACCAATTGACGTTTTCTAGTGAACACCGGCAGCTATCGCGATACCGCTTATGGGAGATATGAACGAACCTGAAAAGAAAACTTCGCCAAGGAGAAGGAACTCATGAGCAATTCCCAACCGCCGGAAGATTTCACGCGACTGCAACAGACCGGAGTCCTCATCTTCGTCATCTTTTGCGGATTGCCCGCGATGGAACTGAACGGATTCGGGTTCAGTATTCCCTTCACGCTCGGCAGTGCCATAACCTGCGCCGCGATCGGTGGCGTGGTCGGTGGCGCGTTGGTTTGCCCGCGGCCGCTTATCGCCGGTGTGCTCGGCGGTCTGGTCGCCGGTCCGCTCGGCCTGGTCGCCGTCTATTACTACACGCTCAGCCGCGAGTCGGTCTGGAACCTCGAACTGGTTCTCATCCAAGGACTCGGCAGTTTGCCCGGCATTGGCCTTGGATACTCGCTAAAGAAGATCTTGTCCCCACAACGACAATCTCCCCGATTCGATGATACGGTAGACAACGACGACTATCGCTACTAAAGTCTCTTCCTACCTCACTGCCCACTACCTGCTGTCTTCTCCCCAATGACAACTGACAACCGACAACTAGTATGAACAGACTCTCCACCGGGATCGAAGGATTGGACGAGCGGCTCGGCGGTGGGCTGCTTCCTGGAACCCTTACCGTTTTGTACGGAGCGACGGGTATCGGCAAGACGCAGATCGGTGTTCGATTCGCTTCGGCCGACCATAGCGACGGCGTGGGTGGTATTTTCTGCGACATGAGCAGTCGGGGCGACAGTCAATCGCACGAAGTGTACGCAAAGCGTCTGGCCGATTGGGCGATCGCGCCCGTCGATCCTTCACGAGAACCGACAACCGACGAGCTGTTCGATATCGACACTCCGCTGGGCGATTTCCTCGCCGCGTTCGGATACTCGGGCAAGCGAGTGAATCGGGCGGAGCTGGGATTCGACGGTTGGCACGATTGGCACGCAGAACTTGCGCGGCGACTGAACCGAACGATCGCCTTCTTTTACGGCAACTTCATTCGCGGCACGCGGCGGGTCGTTGTCGACGGCATCGAGCCGGTGCAGCACGCGGCCGAGTCGATCCAGCTCGAGCTTTTCGAATACGTCTACCATCAGATCCTCAAAAAGGAACCGGAGTGGGTCGCCCGCGATCTGCTCCGCGAACGATATCGCGAAAACGCGGAAATGGTCGCGCAATATCAGTATCAGCCTGAAGATATCGGCTGCATGTTGCTGTCGACCTCGCGCGAATCGATGCTCGAAGAGTTGATTTCCCGCCCGCTCGAAGAAGGCGACCTGCTGGCGGGCGCCAATACGATCATCTACTTGGGGAAAATCCGCGACGGCCTGAAGATGACCCGTGCGATGTACATCGCAAAACACAGAGGCAGCGCCCAGAGCGACGACATCATCCCATTCGACATCGACGAAAGCGGCGTGCGGCTGGTGTGAACTCCCACGTAAGCGGCCCGGTGATAGCCACCGGTCTTTGCCGTTTGACTTCGAAATGCACACACACGCGTCTACTGCCGCGGCCGGTTACTTAATTCACCTCACCAACATTCTGCACCATTTGCAGCGACGTTTCCGTGCTGTTTGGATCGACGCGGCGGCAGATTTCGGTTAGTCGCCCGGAGATATCATCCAACGCCTCGCGCCACTGGTCGTCGGTCAAGTCCGGCGGTGTTAATTGGGCGAACTCGCCAACCAACAAGATCATCCGCAGCAGGTGACGGAAGATAATCCCCTCTTGCTTTTGCAGGCTCTTGCTCGTGATGTAGTTATTGAAATCGCCGAACTCGATCACCTCGCCGGCCGCCCAGACCGGGACGATCCTTACGCCGTGCACGGCCGGGAAATCGTGATTGAACAAAAGCTGCAGTTTGTCGGCAAAAGTGAGGACTCGGACCGGCGGCTCGTCGTATGTCTTCCGGCCGCGATCCCTGATCTCTTCCTCTTCTTCCTCGGTTCGATCCAGAAGCTGCTCGGCCGTCGCCAACCCTAGCCGTAACAACGTCGGATCGAGCCGATCCATCGCCAGCGGCCCGGGTGGAAGTTCCCGCTGTCGGGGAACACGGATCGATTTCCCGACGGATCGCGGCAACTCGAGCACGCTTTCCATCGCCTGAATGCGTTCGCGCTGGTCGGCGGCCCCGAGTTGATTAATCAAAAACACGCCATACAGCGGATTGACGCTTCGAAACATCGTCAGCCGCTCGAGTTCTTCTTTCGGATACGCGAACTCGGGCTTGTAAGGCGGCTCCTCCTCTTCATCATCCTCTACATCCGATTTCTTCGCCTTGACGGACTTGACGATCGCACGTTCCTCCTCGGCCTGCTGTGCTTCCGCTTGGGCCTCGGCGATCATATCACCGAGCAGTCCACCGCCGAACGTCGACTCCTCCTCAGGCGGTGGGGCGACTTCCTCTTTCTTTTTTTCGGCGACCTCTTCCATCGATCGCGGAGTCCGAGGTGTCGGGCCAGCCGACGGAGGCGGCGTCGGTTCGAGACGCACATATCCGCCCCGCCACAAGGTGAGCAACATACGATCGAGCTGCTCCGCACCTTGACTCAGACGCTTCGGATCCATTAGCCGTCGGCCGACAAGCTTCCGAATTCGGTCAACGTCCGGCGACGCATCAAGCATATACGCCAACAGCCGCCAGGGCAGGGGCCCCTGACTCTCGAGCCGCCCCGGAGGTGCCTCACGCAGCTTGATGAAATGTTCTTCGTTCCAATAGAACTTGCCCGGCTGACGGCGAGGCATTTTTTTCTTCAGCTTTTTTTTCGCGCTTCTCAGTTTCGGATCTTTCGTGTTTTCTGGAATCTGATCGTACTGCTTCTGCCACCGCGCGAGCTTCACGTCGTCTTCCGGCGCGAGGACGAAGACGAATCCCTGCGAATCGAACTGCGGCCGACCGGCACGACCGAAGATTTGATGCGCGCTGCTGGGTTCGATGATTCGCTTTTTATCGGGTGGCCCTTTCACGATCTCGGGAAGCACGACACTTCGTGCGGGCAGATTGATCCCGGCCGCCAGCGTCTCGGTGCATGTGGCAACCGAAAGCAGCTTCTTCTGGAAAAGCTCCTCAACGATCCGACGATATTTCGGCAGCAACCCGGCATGATGAACACCGACGCCTCGCTGCAGCAGTGATTTCAGCTTCGGGCCCGCACCGTCCGAGAAATCGTACTCGGCGAGCACGTTGGCGAGCATCGTCTTACGGTCGCCGTCGATTACATTTTTCCCCTTTAGGTGTTCGGCAACCGACCAGCACATATCGCGATTGAAACAAAACACAAGCGCGGGCGTAAATCGCTCGTCCTCCGTGCCTGCCGCCATCGACTCGACATGCTCGGTCAGCGTCTGGTCGCCCACCCACTGATAGGTCAACGGCACTTTCCGTTCGTCGCTCTGCACGAGCTCGACACGCCGGTCGTTCGAAGTTCGCAACCAGCGAATAAAGTCGGGCGCCCCGCCAATCGTCGCCGAAAGAAGCAGCACACGAACATGCGGCGGCAACAATTCAAGCGACAGCTCCCAGACAACGCCCCGCTCACGGTCGGAGAAGCTGTGGAACTCATCCATGACGACGGTCGCGACATCCGTGAAATCGAACGCCTCGTTATGAAGCAGCCGATTTAGCAGGATCTCGGCAACGACGACGAGAATCCTAGCGTCGGGATTTTCTCGCCGGTTGCCCGTTACAAGGCCGACGTCCGACTCCTTGAATCCCCACTTGACGGCCAGCTTCTGAAGCTCACGGAATTTCTGTTCCGTTAGCGCGATCAGCGGCGTGGTATAGTAGGCCGTCTTTCCCGAATGCAGAGCCTCGTAGAGTGCGGCCTCGGCGATCAGCGTCTTGCCCGTCCCGGTTGGCGCGCAAAGAAGCACTCCCTGTTCGCAAGCAAACCAGGCAAGCAGCGCTTCTTCTTGAACGGGATATGGATCGAACGGCAGAGACGAGAGATATTCCGTTAAGATATCGTCCCGCGACGGAATTTCAGGCGAATCGGACATGGGGATTTCCGAAAATCGGGCTGCAGCGAACTGCTGCTAACTGTAAAAATATCAATCGCCTCATTGTAACAGGTTCCGATTTGTTTACAATCCAAGGAAAGGTCACAAGCCGCATATCAATTCTGGGCAAAAACTTAAGGAAACGGGCGAACACCTTCATGGAAGTCAACTACGACATTTTAGGACTCGGAGCCATCGCAGTCGACGATCTGCTTTATGCCGACTCCTACCCGGCGGCGGGCGAGAAGATTCGCCTTCAGCGGACCGAGCGCCGATGCGGCGGGCAAACCGGTACAGCACTGGTTGCCGCCGCCCGACTCGGCTGTCGCTGCACGTACGGCGGATATCTGGGCAGCGATCCGCTCTCGCAAGAAGTCGTTCGCAAATACGGCGAGGAAGGAATCGACACCTCGCAGCGCGCCGATGCCGATTTTCCATCACCACCGGCGCATTCGACGATCATTATCGCAGCCGACGACGCGTCGCGAACGATCTTCTCCAAAGTCCCCGACAACTTCGGCGCACACCCTGGGCTGCCCGACGAAAAAATCATTCAGTCGTCCCGCGTCCTTCTGATCGATCATCATGGCCTGGAAGGAAATCTTCGAGCAGCGAAAATCGCCCGCGCTGCCGGTCGCGCCGTCATCGCCGATTTCGAACGCTACACGGGACCGGACATGGACCTACTGATCGAGCTCGTTGACCACCTAATCGTCCCACACGAGTTCGCGGCCGAAATAACCGGGCAAGGCGACCCGAGCCGCGCTGCCACTGCACTGGCCGATCTGCGACGAACGGTCATCATCACCCTGGGCGAAGAAGGATGCGTCTATGTCCCGCCCGGTGAATCGGCTTGCAGTCATCTGCCCGCCTTCATGGTCGACGCGATCGATACAACCGGCTGCGGCGACGTCTTCCACGGCGGTTACGCGGCCGGCCTCTGCCAAGGGCTCGAGCTCGTCGATCGTCTGATCCTTGCGTCGGCTGTCGCAGCAATCAAAGCATCCCGCCCCGGCGGCGGGGAAGCGACTCCGACGACTGAAGAATTAACCGACTTTCTCGATATCCGAGGGGTTGACTTGTATCGCGCTGGCTAATCCACTATATTCAAGAAAGATGGAACCGCGGGCGATACCTGCATACATCCGAACATTCAGGCGTACCTGAGCACACGATTGCTCGGTCTTCGATGCAAAGATGGAACTCACACGAAAGGAACCTACCGAATGAAACGACTCTCCACAATCTTTACGGCGGCGATGGTCGCGATCCTAATCGCCGGATCGTTCGCACAGGCTGCACCGCTTGGTCGCGAAACGATCGATCCGGAAATCGCGAAAACCGACGCCGATTTTCTCACTCAAGGCGAATATGTAGGCGAAGTCAAACTGGACGACGGCAAAACGGAAAAGGTCGGCGCTCAGGTTATCGCGCGATCGGGCGGAAAATTCGACATCGTCCTTTATCGTGGCGGTTTACCCGGTGATGGTTGGACACGTGAAGACTCGAGCATGAAGATGACCGCGGAGCGTGATGGCGATACGGTCAAGCTCATTCACGATGATTTCGAGGGCACGATCGGCGACGGCAAGATGATCGTTGAAAACAACGAAGGACGCGCCGAAATGAAGCGAGTCGAGCGAAAAAGTCCCACCCTGGGCGCCAAAGCTCCCGAAGGTGCGATCGTCGTCTTGGGCGAAGATCTCGACCTTGGTAACATCGTCGAGGATATCGAAAGTCACAAAACCGACATGGGTACGGTCACATCCGGATTCACGGCCAAGCCGCTGTTCGAAGGCGACTCGACGATTCACGTCGAATTCCGCCTGTCGTACATGCCCACCGCCTCGGGTCAAGCTCGAAGTAACAGCGGTGTTTACCTGCACGACGCCTACGAGTGCCAAGTCCTCGATTCGTTCGGCCTGCACGGTCGCAACAACGAGTGCGGTGGCTTCTACCAAGTCAGCGAACCGGCTGTCAACATGTGCCTGCCCCCGCTGCAATGGCAGACGTATGACATCGAATTCTCGGCACCGAAGTACGACGCGTCGGGCAAGAAGACGGCCAACGCCCGTGCGACGGTCAAGCATAACGGCGTTGTGATCCATGATGATCTAGAATTCCAAAACGGCACGCCCGGTCGAAAGGGCGAAGGCCCCGGCCCGCGAGGCATCCACTTCCAAGGCCACGGAAACAAGGTCAATTATCGCAACATCTGGGTGATGCCCAAGAAGTAAGTTGTAGATCGAAAGTCAAGAAAAGATAAGCGGCGTGGCGGAAAAATGAATCCGTCACGCCGCTTTTATATTCAATGTTTCGACACAACCTGGGATCGCCAATCTCCTGATTGGCATTGTTAGAGACAGTCGTATTCTACGAATTAAACGCCGTGTCTCATAACGCCTAGATCAAACTGCGTCTTAGCCATGCTTCGCTTGGAAGTCGACCATGAATTGCTTCAGCGCTTCGACACCTTCGACGGACATTGCGTTGTAAATCGACGCACGCATACCACCGACTGAGCGGTGCCCCTTCAGTGCCGTCAGGCCGGCTTCGCCCGCTTCCTTGATGAACAATGCATCCATCTCGGGATCTTCCATACGGAACGGGACGTTCATGATTGAACGGCTTGTCTTTTCGGCATGACCGATGTAGAATCCGCCGGACGCGTCGATCACATCGTATAGCAGGGCCGACTTCTTCTTGCCCAGCTCTTCCATCGCTTCGAGGCTACCATACTCGGAAATCAGCAGGTCGGTGACCATCTGAACCATGTAGATCGCGAACGTCGGAGGCGTATTGTAAAGCGACTTGGCGGCCGCCATCTCTTTGTAGCTGAGCATCGGAGCAAGACCGTCATTGGACGCTTCGACCAGTTCGTCGCGAATGATCACAACCGTTACACCAGCGGG
>Ga0180430_10002765_pt1 | contig 15591 bp, 13 predicted proteins | sample SS_ome_9_FD_132999 | JGI IMG/M metagenome (GOLD analysis project Ga0180430, IMG submission 132999) | Hypersaline lake sediment archaeal communities from the Salton Sea, California, USA - SS_1_S_2 metaG | ecosystem: Environmental > Aquatic > Non-marine Saline and Alkaline > Hypersaline >... | reverse complement strand
GTTTCGGCGATCCCCTCGTCGAACGGCACGGTCGGCCGCCAGCCGGTGCGCTGCGCCAGCCGTGACCAGTCGACCGCGTAGCGCCGATCGTGACCGGGGCGATCGACGACGTGCTTGAGCAGGGTCGCCGGTTTGCCGAGCGTCGTCAGGATCGTATCGGCGATCGCGAGCACGTCCCGCTCGTTGTCGGCGCCGACATTGAAGACTTCGCCGTCGACATCGTCGGCACCGAGCAGTGCCAAGAGCGCCTCGCAGTGGTCGCGCACGTGGATCCAGTCACGACGATTGCGCCCGCTGCCGTAGACCGGCAGCTCGCGGTCCTCGAGCGCATTGGTCGCGAAGAGCGGGACCAACTTCTCCGGATACTGGTAGGGACCGTAGTTGTTGCTGCAGCGCGTGACGACGACGGGCAGCTGATACGTGGTCGCATAGGCGTAGGCCAGTCGATCGCCCCCCGCCTTGCTCGCGGCGTACGGATTGCGCGGGCGCAGCGGAGCCTCCTCGGTCGCGGCCGCCTCCATCACCTCACCGTAGACCTCATCGGTCGACACCTGGATGAAGCGCCGCACCGGATCGTTGCGAATCGCTTCCAGCAACGTATAGACGCCATAGACGTCGGTGATCACGAATTGGCCCGGGTCGCCGATCGAGCGGTCGACATGCGTCTCGGCGGCGAAGTTGACGACGAAGTCGAACCCGCGCGCCAGCAGCGGGACGACGCACTCTCGGTCGCAGATGTCGCCCGTGACCAGCTCGAAACGCGACGTAGCTTCATAGGCCGCCAGGTTGGCCGGATTGCCGGCGTAGGTCAGCTTGTCGAGCACCGTCACGTGGGCTTCGGGATAGCGCTCCATGACGAGATGCACGAAGTTGCTGCCGATGAACCCGGCGCCTCCGGTGACGAGATAGCGTCCCTGAGCAAGCGCTTTCTGCTCAGCCATCCTTCTGGCTCCAATCGTAGGGAATCGTGCCGTCGTGCGGCGCAACGCGATGTTCGTCCGGGTCTTCGTACTGATAGACACGGTTCGGCGTGTTGATCATGTAGGCCGGCGCCGGACCGATCGCCTTCATCCCGTGGCACACGCCGGGCGGGATCGTGACCAGAATCGGGTTCTTCTCGCCGACAAAGAGCTCCTGGAGCTCGCCGTGCGTCGGGGAATCCTCGCGCGCATCGTAGAGCACGATCTTCGCCATGCCATTGACCACGGTCATGCGATCGGTCTGCTCCCGATGGTAGTGCCAGCCCTTGACCACCCCCGGGTAGGCGACGCTCAAGTAGACTTGCCCGAACGCGTCGAACGTCTCATCGTCGTTGCGCAAGATCTCCATCAGGAAGCCACGCTCATCCGGGATCACGCGCAGCTTCTTGATCGCCACACCATCGATCATGACTCGCTCCTTTCGCGACGCGCCGCAGCCGCCTCAGGCACGGGCGGCGGGGCGCTTCTTCGTGCGCTTGCGCGGACCCGGGCGACCGAGCTTGCGGGCCGCCGGCGCACTGCCCCGCGCGCGAGCCGCGCGGGGCGCGCTCGCCGCACGCGCGGCCGATCGCTGTCCGGCTTGACGGCGCATGAAGTCACCCCGGCCGACACCGGCATAGTCAAAGCCGATCGCCGCCATCTGCTCAGGATCGTAGATGTTGCGGCAATCGAAGAGCCGCGGCGTCCGCATCCGCCGCAGAATCTTGCGCATGTCGAGCATGCGGAACTCGTTCCACTCGGTGACGATGACGAGCAGGTCAGCCCCATCGGCCGCCTCGTAGGCATCCGCGCAGAAGGCGACCCCCTTCAGGTGACGCGCCGCCTCCTCCATGGCCACCGGATCGAACGCCCGCACGCGAGCACCCGCCCGCTGCAAGGCGGGAATCAGTTCGAGCGCAAACGACTCGCGCATGTCGTCGGTCTGCGGTTTGAAGGAAAGACCGAGCACGGCCGCCTCCTTGCCGCGCGACCCATTGATCATCTCCACCGCCCGCTTGGCCATCTCCTTGCGCTGCCTGCGATTGGCAGCGATGGTCGCATCGACGATCGAGAACTTGAACCCCGCGTCGCGCGATGAGCTTGCCAAGGCGAGGGTGTCCTTCGGGAAGCAGGAGCCGCCGTAGCCGGGACCGGCGTGCAGGAACTTCGGTCCGATGCGCCGATCGAGGCCCATGCCGCGGGCGACGACCTTGATGTCGGCGCCGACCCGCTCGCACAGGAGCGACATCTCGTTGATGTAGGAGATCTTGGTCGCCAGGAAGGCGTTCGCCGCGTACTTGATCAGCTCGGCCGTCTCGACGACGGTCTTGACCATCGGCGCCTCATTCAAATAGAGCGGACGGTAGATCTCGGACAGCAACGCTTCGGCCTTCTTGGTCCAGGTGCCGATGACGACCCGGTCCGGGCGCATGAAATCTTCGACCGCCGAACCTTCCCGCAGAAACTCGGGATTCGAGGCAACGTCGAAGGGCACCTCCTCGGCCCGGTGGCGCTCGATGATCGTCTTCAGCTTCCGTCCCGTTCCGACCGGAACGGTGCTCTTCTGGACGATCAGCTTGTACGCGTTCAGGTTCTCGGCCACCGTGCGGGCGACATCGAAGATGTGCGTCAGGTCGGCTCGGCCGTGGCGATCCGAGGGCGTGCCGACGGCGCTGAAGACCACGCGGCTGCGCCGAATCGCGGCCGAGACGTCGGTCGAGAAGCTCAGACGCTTCTCCCGGATGTTGCGGTCGACGACCTCCGCCAGGCTGAACTCGTAGAAGGGAATGCGCCCTTCCCGCAGCATCGCGATCCGTTCGGCATCGATGTCGACGCAGACGACGTGGTTTCCGAAGTCGGCCAGGCAAGCGCCGGTGACGAGGCCGACGTAGCCCGTCCCGACGACACAGATGCGCTGCATGACTTGCGTTCCTTTCTGAACGAGGTGGACGAAACCAAGGATCTTAGCGAAGCAGGGGGCGCGGGTCAAACGTGACGGCCAGCGGTGCCCGCCTGCTCCATTTCGGCCAAGATGGTCTGCACCGCGCGGAGCGGATCGGCGGCGGCGGTGATCGGACGCCCGACGACCAGCCAGCGCGCGCCGGCGCGCACCGCTTCAGCCGGTGTGGCGATCCACTGCTGATCGCCGCGCGCCGCCCCCCGGGGACGGATGCCCGGCGTGAGGAGCAGGAAGTCAGCGCCTCCCGCAGCCCGCACCGCCTCCGCGGCCGAGACCGGAGCGACGACGCCGTCGAGCCCTGCCGCGGCAGCGCGGGCCGCCCGGCGCCCGGCCTCGGCGGCCAGCTCGGCGGCCGTCAACGGCTCGCCCGCCAGGCTGCGCGTGCTGGTCAATACCGTCACACCCAGCAGCCGCGGTCGCGCGGCCGCGGGGCACGCCTCGCGCACGCGCTCGGCCGCCGCGCGCAGCGCCTCCTCCCCGGCCGTCACGTGCAGGTCGATCAGATCGACGCCCAGCTGCGCGGCCCGCCACGCCGCGCGCGCGACCGTGTTCGGAATGTCATGCAGCTTCAGGTCAAGGAAGAGGTGCTTGCCCTGCGCCTTGAGCCGTGTGACCAGCTCCGGGCCGGCCGCAATGAAGAGCTCGAGGCCGACCTTGTACCAGAGCACCGCATCCCCGAGGCGGGCCACCCAGCTCTCGGCTTCGGCGGCACTGCCCACGTCGAGCGCAACGACGAGACGATCCCGTGCGTCGGGTTTCATGCCCCTCCCTTCATGCCTGTGACTCCGCTCCGGGCCGCTGCAGGCGGCCGATGATCTCCCTCAGGCGCGTGACGCCGCGCGCGCGGCAGAGGTCGGCCAGCCCGGCGACGACCGCTGCTGCGCGCGCGGGGTCATGCATGATGCCCGTCCCGACCTGGACCGCGTGTGCGCCCGTCAAGAGAAAGCTCCAGGCATCGTGCGCGGTGAGAATGCCGCCGACGCCAATCAAGGGCGCGGCGAGCGTCCGCTTCAACTCCCAGACCTTGTGCAGCGCAAGCGGCCGGATCGCCGGACCCGACAACCCCGCTCCCCCGCGGAAGAAGACGGGCGCCTCGCGCTCGATGTCGACGGCCAGACCGAGGAACGTGTTGACCGCCGTCAGGCCATCGGCGCCTGCCTCCAGGCAGGCGCGACCGATCGCACTGATGTCGGTCACGTTGGGGCTGAGCTTGACGAACAGCGGTCGCCGCGTCCGCGCGCGCGCGCCGGCGACAACGGCTGCCGCCTCCTCCCCACAGCGCCCGAAGGCATGGCCGCCGCGCGCCACGTTGGGGCAAGAGACGTTGAGTTCGTACGCGTCGATCTGCGTCCCCCCCCCCGCTTCGAGCCGTTCGATGGCGCTGGCGAAGCTGTCGGCCGTGTTGCCTCCGACGCTGACAATCACGCGCGGTCCGAGGGCCGCCAGCCGAGGCAGCTCGTCGCTCAGGAAGGCCTCGACACCGATGTTCTGCAGGCCGATCGAATTGAGCAGCCCACCGGGCGTCTCGTGCAGCCGGGGCGGGGGATTGCCGGGTCGCGGCTCGCGCGTCAGCGTCTTGGTGACGATCGCGCCCATGGCGCGCGTCGCGCTCAGGTCGGGCCACTCGGTTCCGTACCCGAACGTGCCGGAGGCATTCATCACGGGATTGGACAGCGCGAGGGGGCCGAGTTGAACACTCAAATCGGGCTCGGTGGCCGGTATGCGCCCGGACGCGTCGTCGGCAGACACCGCTACTCCCCCTCCGGCGAGGACCGCCCCGGCTCCCCGCCAGGCAACCAAGCCTCCCAGGCGAGGCGCTCGGCGGCGACCACGGCACCGTCGCGGCAGGCCCAGAGGTAGGTGCCGGGCGGATCGGCCGCCGGGACGGCGCAGCCGCTACAGATCCCCAGGCCGCAGCCGAACACCTCCTCAATCGACAGCCAGCAGGTCAACCGCCGCCGTCGCGCCCAGCGGGCCACAGCCGCCAACATGCCGTGGGGACCGCAGGCGGCGACGCTGCCGCCGGCGCGCTCGTCGCCATCCAGCAGATCGAGGACCGTGCCGCGCCGGCCGCGTGATCCGTCTTCGGTCGCCCAGCGCGTCAGCGGCTGCAGTGCTTCGGGCAGCGGAATCAGCTCGCTCCCTCGTCGCGCTCCGTAGTAGAGCTCGATCTGCGCCCCCCGATCGGCCAGGTAGTCGGCGTAGAAGAGCATCGGGGCGATTCCTCGCCCGCCGGCGACCAGCCGCCGCGGTGTGGGCCCACGCAGGGGGAACGTCGTCCCGAGGGGACCGAGTAGATCGAGCTCCGCACCCGGCTCCAGCGCCTGCAGGGCTCGTGTCACCGATCCGACCGGCGCGTACAGCAGCCCCAAGCGGCAGCGTCCCGGCCGCGCTTCGAAGCGGGCGACGCTGAAGGGGCGCCGCAGCAACCCCAGGCGTACATCGCCCGGGCGATCCTCGCGCAGCGCCGGTGCCGGCGTGACCGAAACATACTGCCCCGGTAGCGGCGGCCCCCATGCCGCCGGAAGGGCTAGCGTCAGCCAATGAATGCCCTCCGCCAGCCGCCGGTTCTCGATCAACCCGGCGCGCACGACCGCCGGCGGGATGGTCGAATCGTGCGACGGGCGGACAGGCAGGGCCATCATGGCTCCTCCCGGGGCTGCCCGGCGGGTAGCCAGAGGGAATCCCGGTCCGCCGCCGGCAGAGAGTCCGGCACCGCCGGCGGCAGCGAGTCCGGCATCGCGGGCGCCAGCGAGTCGGCCTCAACCGGCCGCAGCGAGTCGATCCCCGCTGACAACCGCGCGTCGGCCTCCACGCGTCGCTGAAAGCCAGAACCCGCCGGGGCCGAGGAATCGCTCGCGGCGGCTCCCGACCCGAATCGACTCGCCGGGAACGAATCGCGCGGCGCGGACCGGCTGGCGGCGGAGGAGGTATCAGCGACTGGGGCCGTTGCCTCCGCCGCGCGACTCGAGTCCAGGCCCCCGCCCGTGGAGTCCGCGACCGGTTCGCCCGCCCGCACCGCCGCCCGGGTTGCGCTCCCGAGGGCCGCGGTCGAATCCCCCGCCCCAATCAGCGCCGGCGCGGCGCGCGTGGAGTCGGGCGTCCTTTGCAGCGGGAACGAGGCCCCCGGGTCCGGCGGCGAGAAGAGCGAATCCCGCCCCCCGGCGGCCAGCGAATCGGGGCGCAGCGCCGGCCGCGGCGCTTCCGGGCGCATCGCCGCGGCGAGCGAGTCAGCCTGCGCCGCGGCGGCCAGAGAGTCGGCGCGGGCCACTGCGGCGAGCGAATCGACCCGCGCCCGGGCCGTGGCCAGCGAATCGGCCCGCGCGATCGAGTCGCGCAGCGCCGCTTCGCGCTGGGCGGCGAAGACGATCGTCTCCAGCGGGCGCAACAGCGAATCGGGCGCCCCCCGTTCGATCAGGAGCCGTACCGCACCTTGTGCCTGCGGCGACTCAGGATGGGCGCGGACGAGCGAATCCACACGCGTGCCGGCGACGCCGAGTGAATCGAGCTGCGGATTGCGCATCAGCAGCCATGCCTCGGCGTAGGCTGCTCGCAAAGCCGCATCGGTACCGGGGTATTGGCGACGGACCGCGGCGTACTGCTCGAGTGCCCCCGTTTCGTCCTGGCCTTCAAAGAGCGTGAACTCGGCGACCTTGAGCGCCGCCTCGGCACGGCGGTCGACGGCCGTCTCTTCCGTCTGAGAAGAAGCGAGCTCCATCACATAGTCCAGATTCTCGAGACGTCGCTGCGCCTGTTCCTTGAACACCGAGCGCGTGCGGCTGGCAATGGCCCGTTCGTAGGCGGCTCGCGCCGCCTCGTAGTCCTGGAGATGGACCTCCTGCGTATAGCCAATCTGGAACAGCGCCTCGACCCCCTGGGTGCGACTCTCGAAGTACTCGACCACGCGCTCGAGGTACTCCAACGCCTGTTCCGGCTCCCCGGCGCGATTCAGCGCGTCGGCCATCGCCAGCCAGACGCGCGCGCCGAGCTCGTTGCGCTCCGGTTGGTCGGGCAGGATTCGCTCGTAGATCGACAGGGCATCGTCGTAGCGCCCGAGGCGGACCAAACACGCTCCGGCGTTCAGCTGAGCCTCAAAGTAGAGGTCGTCATCGCGCGTCGTGCGGGCCAGTTCCTCGTAGGCCACGAGCGCGCTGTCGTAGCGCCCTTCATCGAAGTAGATCTCGCCGACGCGCTCGAGCGCTTCCTCGCGCTCTTCACTGCCGGAGAACTCGCCCAATAGGCGCTTGTACTGCCGCAGCGCCGCGCGCTCGTCGCCGGCATCCTCCAGCCCCTCGGCCGAGATCATCAGGATCTCGTCGCGGCGCTCGAAATCCGGATGTTCGCGCAGGAGGTTCTCGAAGACTCGCGTCGCCGTGCCGAAGTTGCGCATTTGGTGGTAACAGAGGCCGGTGTAGAAGAGCGCCTCAGGCACGTGGTCCGACTCGGGGTAGTTGAGCAGCAGCTCATTGAACTTCCCGATCGCAGTCTGGTAGTCACGCTTGCCGTAGTAGCTCGCCCCCATCAAGAAGAGGGCATCGTCGATCCCCGCCCGCCAGCCACCGCCATGTTCGACGATCACCTTGGCCGCCTTCTCGATCGCCTTGTCGTAGTTCTTGACCGCTTCGGGCGAGAGGCGCTCGGTGCGCGCTTCCTCCTGGATCCGCTCCGCCTTGGCGAAGTACTTCTTGGCGTGATAGAAGGTGTTGTAGTAGGCACAGCCGGAAACGAGCGCGAGCCACAGCAGCGCAAGCCCGGCGCGCGACATTCCTCCGCGCCAGCGCAGCCACCGACGTTGACCGCGGCGCGGGCGCGTCGCTGTCCGGCGCCGCCTCAGGGAATGCGCGTCAGTAGCCTCTCGGAGGGACAAAACTCGACTGCCTCCTCGTGCATCAGCTCGCCTTGACAGACCGTCATCCGCACCCGCCCGTGCAGCGTCCATCCGGCGAAAGGACAATTGCGGGCCTGCGAGGCGAACTGCTCGGGATCGACCTCCCAGGCCGCGGCGGGGTCGAAGACGCTCAGATCCGCATCCTCCCCCAAACGCACGGCGCCGCCACCCCAGCCCATGATCGTCGCCGGGCGCGCGGCCATCATGCTTACTACGTCCGCCAGCGCAAATCCCTCCCGATGGTGCAGGATCTCGAGCGTCACGCCGAGCGACGTCTCGAGGCCGATCATCCCGGGCGGGGTTGCCTCCAGTTCGTGATCCTTCGCCAGCTGCGTGTGGGGGGCATGGTCGGTGGCGATGACGTCGATCGTTCCGTCGCGTAGCGCGGCAATCAGCGCGGCGCGGTCCTCCTCGCCGCGCAGGGGCGGATTGACGCGGAAGACACTGTCATAGCCGCGCAGCGCCTCGTCGCTAAGAGCCAGGTAGTGGGGTGCCGTCTCGGCGGTTACGGCCACACCTCGGTTTCGCGCCGACCGGATGATCTCGACCGCGGCGCGCGTGCTGACGTGGGCGACGTGCAGGCGCGCGCCGGTGAGCTCGGCGAGACGCACGTCGCGATCGACGGCGATCGCCTCGGCCGCCGCCGGGATGCCGCGCAAACCGAGCACGGTCGACCAATAGCCTTCGTGCATCACGCCGCCGGCCGCGAGACCGAGATCCTCCGCGTGGGTCATCACGAGCAGTCCCGCCGTGCGGGCATATTCGAGCACGCGGCGCATGACCCGACTGCTCTCGACCGGACTGCCGTCGTCGGTGACCGCGAGCACGCCGGCCTCCCGGAGCTCGTGCATGTCGGTCAACTCGCGCCCCTGGCGTCCGCGCGTGGCGGCGGCCACCGGGTAGACGCGCGCGTGGCCCGCCGCCTGTGCCTGATGCAGCACGAACTCGACCGCGCTGCGGTCATCGAGCGGCGGGGTCGTGTTGGGCATGCAGGCCACGCGCGTGAAGCCGCCCCGCGCGGCGGCCAGGGTCCCGCTGGCAATCGTCTCGGCGTCTTCGCCGCCCGGCTCCCGCAGATGCACGTGCAGGTCGCCCAATCCGGGAGCCACGACGAGTCCCGAGAGGTCGATCGTCAAGTCGGCCTCGCGCCGAATCTCAGGCGCAATCAGCTCGACGCGCCCACCGCGCAGGAAGAGGTCATGCGCGCCATCCCGCTCGCTGGCGGGATCGACAAGCCGGCCGCCGCGCAGAAGAATCGTCTCCGCCTGCTCCCACAGGATCTTCGCTTCCGGTGCGATACGCATCGCCGCTCCCTCTACCGGCCGGCCGGGTGGGCCGCCAGGACCGGTTCCATCCCCGCCGGCTCCGGTGGTGCCCCGCCGCTGACCAAGTACAACACGGCCATCCTGACGGCCACGCCGTTGGCGACCTGCTCGAGAATCACCGACTGGGGACCGTCGGCGATGTCGGTTTGGATTTCCACGCCGCGGTTCATCGGGCCGGGATGCATGATCAGTGCCTTGGGCGCCGCCAGGCGCGCCCGCTCCCGATTGAGCCCGAAGCTCGTGGCATATTCGCGCAGCGACGGCACGAAGCCGCCGCTCTGACGCTCGAGCTGAATGCGCAGCACGTAGATCACGTCGACGTCCCGCACGCCCGCGGCAAGATCGGTGAAGAGCTGGGCCCCCATGCGTTCGACCTCGGCCGGCAGCAGCGTACGCGGTGCCACCAGGCGCACCTCTGCCCCGAGCTTGGTCAGGCCCCAGATATTCGACCGCGCCACGCGGCTGTGGAGCACATCGCCGACGATCGCCACCTTCAGCCCGGCGATACGCCCCAGTTTCTCGCGGATCGTGTAGAGGTCGAGCAGGGCCTGCGTCGGGTGTTCATGCTGTCCATCGCCGGCATTGACGACGCGCGCCGAGATGTTGCGCGCCAGATAGGCGGCCGCGCCCGAGGCGCCGTGGCGCATGACAACGACATCGACCTTCATCGCTTCGATGTTCTGGATCGTGTCGCGCAGCGTCTCCCCCTTGCTGACCGAAGACCCCGAGGCGGAGAAGTTGACCACGTCGGCACTCAAGCGCTTTTCGGCCAGCTCGAAAGAGACGCGCGTGCGCGTGCTCGGCTCGAAGAAGGCATTGCAGATCGTCACGCCGCGCAACGCGGGGACCTTCTTGATCGGACGGTCGAGGATCTCGCGAAAGGAGCGGGCCGTATCGAGCACGGTCAGGATCGCCTCGGGGCTGAGTTCCTCGATTCCGATCAGGTGTCGCAGCTTCATCACGCACCTCACGCCGCCCGGACCAGCGGTTCTCGAGCGGCTCTAGGACGAACGGACCTCTTCGATCGTGACCGCGTCGTGGTCGTCGGTTTCTTGGAGATAGACCTTCACGATCTCGCGACTCGAGGTCGGCACGTTCTTGCCAACGAAGTCGGCGCGGATCGGCAGCTCACGGTGTCCGCGATCGACGAGAACCGCCAGACGAATCGCGCGCGGACGGCCGAAGTCGATCACCGCATCCATGGCGGCTCGCACGGTGCGGCCGGTGAAGAGCACATCGTCGATCAAGACAACGACCGCGTTCTCGACCGAGACGGGGATCTCGGTCGACTCGACCAACGGCTGCGGCGCCACCTTGTGCACGTCGTCCCGGTAGAGCGTGATGTCGAGCAGGCCGAGGGGCACCTCGTCGCCTTCGATGGCCTGGATCTGCGCGCGGATTCGTTCTGCCAAGGGCACGCCGCGCTTGTGGATCCCCACCAGCACCAAACCGACAGTGCCGCTGTTCGCTTCGACGATCTCGTGCGACACGCGTACGATCGCGCGGCGCATCTCCTCGGCATTCATGATGTTCGCTTTGCGAACGAGATTCATGCCTCCTCCTGGATGACGGGAAACGGACGGGCCGGGTGGGCGGGAAAGCGTCCGCGGGCGCTTCGCGGTGCGGTCTGAGTCGCTGTCGGCGGCACCTTATTGACCTCGCAGGATCAATTTAAAGGCAAGCGTATCTGATGCACATTGCAGGGCAGCCTAGCACAGCTGGGCAAGAGCGACAACCCTCACGCGGAGAGCGCGGGGCGGGGTGGCGAAACGCTCGGTGGGGGCGGTATCAGTCGAGCGTCACCCACTTGCGGCTGCACTCCACGCCGCCGGCACGCAAGCGGGCGAAGTAGACCCCCGCCGGAAGCGCGGGGCGCGCCACGGTAACCGCATGGCGGCCGGCCGGCTGCCACCCATCGACCAGCCGCGCCCAGCGCCGTCCGGTGATGTCGTAGAGGCCGAGCGCAACCGGCCCGGCGTGCGGCAACTCATAGCTCAGCCGGAGCGTACGCCCCGCGGGATGCCCCCCGGTGACGCGCAGCGTCGGCGCAGCAGGGCGGGCAAAGGGGTCGTCGAGGGCGGAACCGGGGGCGTCGTAGCGGGCGATGTAGAAGGAAGGATGCGTGCCGGCCACGGTGAACCAGCCGCCAACGTACAGCTGTTCCCCGACCGGCAACAGGGCCAGCGCCCAGAGGTTGACGCCACCCTCGAGATCATGCCACGCGCTGCCGTCCCAGCCAGCGACGTAGGCCGCCGGCGCACCCCCGGCCGACGTGAATTCACCACCGACGATCAACTCGTCGCCGAAGACGGACAGCGCGTGGACCCAGCCACTGACGCCGGCGCCGAGCGCGTGCCAGACGCTTCCGTCCCAGCGGGCGACATAGTCGACCGGGACACCGCCGGCTTCGGTGAACCATCCGCCGGCGACGAGATCGCCCGCGAACGTCGCCAGCGCGTGCACGCCTGGCAGGATCTCACCGCCCATTCCGCCGCCGATCCCGTGCCAGCCGCTGCCGTCCCAGCGGGCGATGTGCGCCAAGGCCTGGGTCCCCGACTGGGTGAAGTCCCCCCCGGCAATCAACTCGCCCGCATGGACGTGCAGCGCGCGTACCCGCTCGTTCAGTCCGTCCCCGAGCGGATGCCATTGGAAACCATCCCAGCGGGCGATCGAGACGGCCGGCTGCCCGCCCGCGGTCTCGAAGACCCCTCCGGCGAACAACCCACCCTCGCCGACCGCGAGGGCGAAGACGCCCGGCGTTCAGCAGCCGTCAACGCCGCCCCCGAGCGGCACCCAGTGCGTGCCGGTCCAACGGGCGACGCCGCCGAGGGTCGTGAACGTGCCACCGGCGACCAGTTCCCCATCGTAGACGGCGAGCGAGGCGACCTCGCCGTCGAAGCCGTCGCCGAGGGCGCTCCAGCTCGTGCCGTCCCAGCGCGCGATGCGCTGCACCGCACTGCCGCCCGCGTGCAAGAAGCTGCCGGCGGCAATCAGATCGCCCTCGTAGAGCGCCAAGGCGCGGACCATGTTGTCAAGGCCCTGGCCGCTTCCCAGCGCGGACCAGACGCCGCCTTCCCACGCGGCAATGCGCATCGCGCCGACCGTCCCGGCCAGCGTGAAGGATCCCCCCACGTAGAGGCGGCTACCGTCCGTCACGAGCGCCGTGGCGACGGCATTCACCCCCTCGCCGTAGGCATGCCAGGCGGCGCCATCCCAGCGGCCCAGGCTGGCCAGCGGCGTGGCGCCGGCCGCGCTGAAATAGCCGCCCGTGACCAGGCCGTCGGCAGTGGGGCACAGACTCTTGACCGCCCCATCGAGCTGCGGCCCCACGGCCCGCCAGCTACTGCCATTCCAGGCGGCGAGATAGGGCGCCGCCTCGGTGCCCGCCGTGGTGAAGAGTCCCCCGGCGTGGAGCTCGTCGGCGTAGACGGCAAGGGCATAGACCCATCCATCGGTGCCCTCAGCCATCGTGTGCCAGGCGAGGCCGTCCCAGCGGGCGATGTTCTCGACGGCCAGCGTACCGGCCGCGGTGAATTTGCCCCCGGCAATCAAGTCTCCGTCGTAGGAAGCGAGTGCGTAGACGAGCCGGTTCAAGCCGGGTCCCGCAAGTTCCCAGTTCGAACCGTCCCAGAAGGCGACGCGGCGCGCGGAGATGCCGCCCGCGCTCGTGAAGTCGCCGCCGACCGCGAGGCGGCCGCCATGCAACGCGAAGCAGGTGACCCGCCCATTGGCGCCCGTCCCCAGGGCCGACCAGTTCGCGCCATCCCATGCGGCCACGTGCTCCGCCGCAACGCCGCCCGCCGCGGTGAACCATCCGCCCGCATAGAGGCGCCCGCCGTAGACGGCCAGCGCGTAGGCGGTCGCATTCAGTCCCGCCCCGAGCGGATACCAGCGGACGCCATCCCAGCGGGCGATGTAGTTGGCTTGCGTCGCGCCCGCCGCCTGGAAGGAACCGGCGGCGATCAAGTCGCCGTCGTAGATCGCCACGGCGTTGACCGTTTCGCTGACCCCCGGCCACCCGAAGCCATCCCACCAGTGATCCTCGCCGCGCGCCGTCGCTTCGCCCGCCAGGAACCGCGGGGCACCCGAGGCAGGATCGAGCGCGAGGCGGTACTCCTCGAGCGGGAGCGGCCCCTCATAGCCCCGTGCGCGCAATCCGGCGAGATCGAGCGCCCCTTCGGCATCGACGCAGGCGCCGAGGGTCGCCGGCGCCGAACCCTCAGCCGGTACCACCCGCGCGGTCGCCGCCGGCAGCATCGCGACTCCGGCGCCGAGGACCGCGAGCGTGGCCGCAAGCTGCCAGCCGCAGCCGGCTGCGCGCCGACGCGCATCTGAAAGGGACGAGCGCTGCATGGCTCCATTCTACCATGAACGTGCCGCTCCGCTACCCTGGACCGACCGCTCGGCACCGCATCGAACGCAGAAACAGAGGCTTGATGCCGGAAGGTGGCACCTGCCAACTCATTCCTGGGCCCGGTCGCGGCGCAGTTGCATCCAGTCTCCGAGGCTGCGCAGCGCACGCAGCCCTTCGTAGCGCGGTACATGGTAGCGCAGGAAGGCCTCGATCACGCGCGCGACCTGGCGCGCCTCGGCCTGCTCAGATTCGGCCGGCCCGCGCCCGGGCGCCGGGCCGGCCGTCGCTGTCGCAGCCGGCGGCGCCGCACCCGTCAGGCGTCGCAGTCGCAGCCAAGCGCCGGGCGACAACGCGAGCGACTCCCCGGCGGATCGGCAACGCGCGCAGTGCACGCCACCCTCGGCCACGGCGAACCCCGCCGGTGCCGTGATCGCTGCGCCGCAGCCGACACAAGCGCCGAGCTGCGGCGCGTATCCGAGCAAAGCGACGGCGCGCAACTGAAACGCCTTCAGACCGCCATCGCCGCTCGGTTCTTGCTCCGTCTGCTCCAGACGCGCGAGGAAATCGCCCAACAGCGCATAGACCGACGGGGCCGGGTCGGCTTCGGTCAACACCCGCCGGATGAACTCCGCCGCCGCGCTCGCCAGATGATAGCGACGCGGTCGCGTCAGCAGTCCCAGCGGAGCGCCGAGAATCGTCGCCTGGCGCAGGAAATGAAGCTCCCGATTCGGCTTCAAGTAGAAACTGATCTCGATCTCGGTCAGCTCTTCGAGCGCCGCGCCGAACGGGCTCTTCGGGTCACGCGCACCCTTGGCGATCAGGTGCAGCCGACCGTGGCGACGGCCGAAGACATCGACGATGCGGCTCGTCTCGCCATAGCGCAGCGAGCGCAGAACGTAGGCTTCATCGCTGACGATCGCCATGGTTCCGGGCTCCGGCCGCTGATGCCGCTGCGGCGCTGGTAGCTGGGAGGCGGGCAATGCGCAACGACAGGATGCGGCGCTCCGAGGCACCTACGATCTCCACCTCGACCCCGTCCACCCGCAGGCGCTCTCCGGTCGAGGGGATGCGCCCCAAGCGATCGAGCACGAGCCCGGCCACTGTCTCATAGTCGCCTTCCGGCAAGAACCCGGCCGCCGCCTCATTGAAGTCATCGATGCGCACCTGTCCCTCGACGAGGAAGACGCCCGGCTCGAGCTCGACCACCTCCTGCCCCTCGGGCTCCTCCTCGATCTCGCCGAGGAGGATCTCGAACAGGTCATGGTCGCGCACCATGCCCGCCGTGCCGCCGAACTCGTCGACGACGATCGCGATGCGCTCCTCCTGCTCGATCAACTCGCGCAGGAGGTCATCGGCGCGCATCGTCTCGGGCACGAAGCGCACCTCGTGCGCAAACGCCATCGCCCGCCCCCCGGCGCGCAGGGCACCGAAGAGGTCGCCCAGACGCACGTACCCGCGGACATCATCGAGATCATCATGGTAGACCGGAATGTGCGTGCGGCCCGAGGCGGCAACCGCCGCGGCCCATTCGGCGACCGTCGCCGTATCCGCCAACGCGACGATCTCGCTGCGCGGCACCATCACTTCATCGAGCGTCGTTTCGCCCAGCTCGACGACGCTCTCGACCGCTTCCGGCGCGCGCGGCGCAGCCGCACCAGCCGCGGGCGCCGCCGCGGCGCGCGCCCGGCGCCAGCGCGCCTCGGCGAACCAGGAGATCGCCAGCGCCAGCGCGTGCGCGGGGCCGAGCAGCCAGATCAACCCGCGCACCGGAATCCGGCGCCCGAGCGCCAGACCGATACGCGTCAGCAAGAGGCTCGCGACGAGCCAGGCGAGCAAGACGGCGTAGGGCCCCCACCAGGCCGTCAGCTCCAGGCGGTCGAAGACTGCGATGACCCACAACCCCGAGAAGGCGATCCAGACGCCGACATCGTCGAGCGACTCCGCCGCGCGCCGCCAGGCGGAGACAATCAGTCCGCCGGCGAGGTAGGCGCCGAGCAGCACTAGGTAGGTGCGCGGATCGCTCATAGCCGCACCTCGTCGGCCGGCTTGTCGAGCAGGGCGCGGAAGATGTGGGTCCACGCTACGAAGCCGAGCACCTGGCGCTG
>Ga0180430_10002764_pt1 | contig 15592 bp, 13 predicted proteins | sample SS_ome_9_FD_132999 | JGI IMG/M metagenome (GOLD analysis project Ga0180430, IMG submission 132999) | Hypersaline lake sediment archaeal communities from the Salton Sea, California, USA - SS_1_S_2 metaG | ecosystem: Environmental > Aquatic > Non-marine Saline and Alkaline > Hypersaline >... | reverse complement strand
TTTCAATTATCAGAAGTCGCCGAGCTGCTGCAGGGGCAACTGCATGGCAAGGAAGCGCGTTTTTCAGCGGTCAGCACGGATACCCGCAATCTGGGGCCAGGTGAGCTGTTTGTCGCCATCCAGGGGCCGAATTTTGATGGTCACGATTTTTTGTCGGTCGCCGCGCAGCAGGGTGCTGTGGGTGCGCTGGTGCAACGCAAAGTCGATACCGTGTTGCCGCTGATCCAGGTAGATGATTCTTTGCGGGCCCTCGGTGAATTGGGTGCTGCCTGGCGTAAAAAGGCAACAGCCTTTGTGATTGGTATCACTGGCAGTAATGGCAAGACCACCCTGAAGGAAATGTGTGCCGCGATTCTCTCCCAGGAGGGAAGCGTGTTGGCGACCCGTGGCAACCTGAACAATCACATTGGTATGCCGTTGACCCTGATGCGATTGCAGCAGGAACAATTCGCGGTGATCGAAATGGGTGCGAATCACGCTGGCGAGATCCGTTACCTGACCAATATCTCGCGTCCCGATGTGGCGGTGCTCAACAATGCCGGTCGTGCGCACCTGGAAGGCTTTGGCAGCCTGGAAGGTGTGGCCAGAGCCAAGGCCGAGATTATCGAAGGGCTGGACCAGGACGGTACCTTCGTGTTCAACGCAGATGATCGTTTTGCTGATCTCTGGCGGGAGTTGGCCGCTGGTCGTAAACAGCGGACTTTCGGTGTGCAGCAGGCTGCTGATGTGTCGAGTGTCCCCGAGAGCTACCGCATCGAGTGGGGCGAGCACGGTTTTGTCGCGGTGTTTGACGTGGATGCCGCCGGCCAGGAGTTCCAGGTCAAGCTTCATCTCGCTGGAGAGCACAATCGGATGAACGCGCTTGCCGCTATCGCGGCTTGTCAGCTCGCAGGTGCGCGTGTGTCACAGATGCAGGCAGGTCTGGCCAGTCTGCAGCCTGTTGCTGGCCGTTTGGCACCGGTTTCCGGGCGCGGCGGGGCTCGCCTGATCGACGACAGTTACAACGCCAATCCCGATTCTGTGATTGCGGCACTCAAGGTGCTGGGTGCGGCACCCGGGCGTCGCACCCTGGTGCTGGGTGATCTCAGCGAACTGGGTGCGGATGAGGATCAGATGCATGCAGAACTGGGTCGGCATGCCAGCCAGGCAGGCATCGAGCGACTGGTTAGTTGTGGGCAGTTAAGTCGTGCGGCGAGTGACAGTTTTGAAGGCGAATCGCTGCATTTCGATAGCCAGGATGCGCTGATCGAGCAACTGGGTTCCGAGTTGACTGCTGAGGACAGCGTGCTGATCAAGGGGTCGCGTACCAGCGCAATGGATCGCGTGGTCAAATCCTGGAGCGCGGAGGGTGACCGATGCTGATTCAGCTGGCGGAATACCTGGCGCAATTCGACAGCAGTTTTGGTGTTTTCCGATACATCACCCTGCGCGTCATTCTGGGTGTGCTCACTGCATTGGTCATTTCCTTCGTGGTTGGTCCGGCCATGATTCGTCGCTTGAGCCAGTTCAAGATCGGCCAGACGGTCAGGGACGATGGCCCGGAGTCTCATCTTTCCAAGGCCGGCACGCCAACCATGGGTGGCGCGTTGATCCTGGTCGCGGTAGGCATATCGACGTTGTTGTGGGCTGATCTTTCCAACCGCTATGTGTGGATCGTTCTGCTGACCACGCTCAGTTTTGGCGCGGTGGGCATGTATGACGACTACAAGAAGCTGGTGCTGAAGGATGCGCGCGGTCTGGCATCGCGTTGGAAGTATTTCTGGCAGTCGGTGTTCGGTGCTGCTGCGGCCTATGCCTTGTACACAACCGCAGAGCTACCGGTTGAAACCCAGTTGTTTATGCCGTTCTTCAAGGATTTTGTGATCGACATGGGCCCCTGGTTCATGATCCTGGCTTACTTCGTGATCGTTGGTTCGTCGAATGCGGTCAACCTGACCGATGGTCTGGATGGGTTGGCGATATTGCCGACCGTGTTGGTGGCCGGTGCGCTTGCGGTATTTGCCTATGCATCGGGCCACGTGCAGATTTCCAATTACTTGCTGATTCCCTACCTGCCTGGTGTTGGTGAGTTGGCCGTGTTTTGCGGTGCGCTGGTGGGCGCCGGGCTTGGCTTCCTTTGGTTCAATGCCTATCCGGCGCAGGTGTTTATGGGTGATGTCGGTGCCTTGGCGCTCGGCGCTGCCCTGGGTGTGCTGGCGGTTGCCACGCGCCAGGAAGTTGCCTTGTTCATCATGGGTGGCGTGTTCGTGGTGGAGACCGTGTCGGTGATCATGCAGGTCGCATCCTTCAAGCTCACCGGTCGCCGGATCTTTCGTATGGCGCCGTTGCATCATCATTTCGAACTCAAGGGATGGCCGGAGCCGCGGGTGATCGTGCGTTTCTGGATCATCACCGTCATCCTGGTTCTGGTCGGCTTGGCCAGTCTGAAGATCCGGTGAGCGTGGGGATGGAAACGGCAAGACTCAAGGATCAGCAATTACGCACCCTGGTGGTGGGTTTGGGGGCGACCGGCTTGTCGGTTGCGCGCTACCTGATGGCGCAAGGTGTGCGCGTTGCGGTCACTGACAGTCGTGAGAGCCCGCCAGGCCTGGAGCAGTTGCAACAGGAATATCCTGACCTGGGCGTTTTCCTGGGTGGTTTTGATGACGCGGTGTTTGAACAGGCGGACCTGTTGGTGCTCAGCCCCGGCGTTCCATTGGCAACGCCCCAGGTCAGGGCTGCTGTTGCGCGTGGCGTGTCGGTCGTTGGTGATATCGAGTTGTTTGTACGTGCAGCGAAGGCACCGATCGTTGCGATAACAGGCTCCAACGGCAAGAGCACGGTCACCACGCTGGTGGGGGAAATGGTCAAGGCTGCCGGTCGCAAGGTTGCGGTGGGCGGCAATATCGGCACGCCGGCCCTCGATTTACTCGATCCGGAAGTTGAACTGTACGTGCTTGAGTTGTCCAGCTTTCAGCTGGAGACCACCAGTTCATTGCAGGCGGCAGTGGCCACGGTGCTGAACGTGCAGGCTGATCATATGGATCGCTATCCGGACATGGAAACCTATGCCGAAGCGAAGGCCAAGGTGATGGCGGGAGCCGGCCTGGGCATTTACAACGCAGACGACCCGCGTGTTACGGCGATGGCGGGTTCCGATAATCGATGGCGCTTTACCCTCGGTCATGCGCAAGACGACAAGACTTTCGGCCTGTGCATGGCCGATGACCGAGAATGGCTCTGTCGCGGACAGCAATGGCTTCTGCCGGTGGACGAATTGCTGATGCCGGGTCGACACAATCAGGCCAATGCACTTGCGGCGCTGGCAATTGGTACCGGGCTTGGTCTTGAACTGGACAAGATGCTTGCGGTGCTCCGCTCTTTCCGTGGTTTGCCGCATCGCACCGAGTTTGTCGCGGAAATCGATGGTGTACGTTGGTACAACGACAGCAAGGCGACCAATGTCGGCGCGACCCAAGCTGCCTTGCAGGGTATGCACAAGGGCGATGAAACCCGTGCTGTGGTCATCCTCGGGGGCGATTGCAAGGACGCCGAGTTCGATGATCTGACAGAGACTTTGGCTGAGTGTGCCCGTGCCGTGGTGTTGATTGGGCGCGACGCTGACGAGATTCAGTCGGTGATTCCGGCAGCCTGTGTGAGCGTCAAGGTCGGTAGCATGGAAGAAGCGGTAGCGCGTGCTGCCGAGTTGGCGAAACCCGGAGATCATGTGTTGCTTTCGCCGGCGTGCGCCAGTTTTGACATGTTCCGTAACTTTGGTGAGCGCGGCGACGTGTTCCGGGCGATTGTGAGGCGCTTCCTGGTATGAGTAAGCAGAAGCGCGCAACCAGGAGCAAGGCGCCCGGCATGCGGATGGCGCATCTCAAAGGCCAGGTCGAACAGGCGCGCCTCGGCCAGGATGGCCTGTTGTTGTTTGCGGTTTGCCTGCTGCTTGGTTTTGGCCTCTTGATGGTCGCGTCCGCGTCGCTGCACCTGGGTGCGCGCAGTGGGGATGCGATGCGATTTGTCGATCGTCATCTGCTGGCGTTATTGCTTGGCGGCATCGGTGCGGTACTGGTTTATTTCACTCCGACCAAGTGGTGGGAGAAGGGCAGTACCTGGTTGTACTTTGTCGGCCTGGGCTTGCTGCTGTTGGTGTTTATCCCTGGGCTCGGTCGCGAGGCGAATGGCGCCGTGCGCTGGGTGGGTGTCGGGCCAATGAGTCTGCAGACCTCCGAATTCATGAAGCTGTTTATCGTGTTGTACATGGCGGGCTACGTAGTGCGTCGCCAGATGGAGGTCGCGCATACAATCTGGGGTTTCATAAAGCCGCTGATTCTGTTGCTGGCGGCCTGCTTTCTGATCATGCTGCAGCCGGACTTTGGTACTACCGCGGTCTTGTTGGCCACGGCGTTCGGCATGTTGTTTCTGGCGGGTGCCCCATTGTGGCAGTTTGGTTTGTTAATCACTCTGGCGGCTGGCGCCCTCGCGGCACTGGTTTATGTCTCCCCTTACCGCATGGCCCGGGTGACTTCTTTCCTCAACCCATGGGAGCAGGCACAGGATGCCGGCTACCAGTTGGCCCAGGCGTTGATTGCTTTCGGGCGCGGCGAATGGACAGGAGTTGGCCTTGGCAACGGTATCCAGAAACAGTTTTACCTGCCTGAGGCACATACCGATTTCGTGATGGCGGTAATCGGCGAAGAGTTTGGCCTGCTGGGTACCCTCGCCGTGATTGCCTTGTTCAGCATCATTATCTGGCGGGCGTTCGCTATCGGCGCAGCAGCGGAGCGGCGTAATGCCCGTTATGCGGCTTATGTGGCTTACGGTCTCGGTTTGTGGCTCGGTATGCAGGCATTCATCAATATCGGTGTCAACATGGGAATGTTGCCAACCAAAGGTTTGACCCTGCCTTTCATCAGCTATGGCAGCAATAGCCTGATCGTCTGTTGTGTGGCGATCGGTATGTTGATGCGCATCCATGCGGAAAACAGCGATTCCGGCGACGGTCTGCCGAAGGGGGGCGCATGGCAACGCGCGTGATGATCATGGCAGGTGGTACTGGCGGGCACGTCTACCCTGCGCTGGCCGTGGCGGAGGAACTGCGCTCGCGCGGTTGTGATGTGTTCTGGCTGGGGACGCCGGATAGTTTTGAATCACGCACTGTGCCGCAAGCCGGAATCCCGCTCGACACTATTGATTCGCATCGTCTGCGCGGCGAAGGTCGTCTGAACAAGTTGTTGGCCCCGCTACGACTGCTGCGCGCCATGTGGCAGGCATTGCGCGTGTTGCATCGGCGCCGTCCACAAGTGTTGCTGGGTATGGGGGGCTTTGCCTCTGGGCCGGGTGGACTGGTGGCGCGCGTGCTGCGCCTGCCGCTGGTGATTCATGAGCAGAACGCCATCCCGGGCCTGACCAACCGGGCCTTGTCACGTATTGCAACGCGTACCCTGCAGGCTTTTCCAGGCAGCTTCCCTTCGAAACGCAAAGCCGCTGTTTGTGGTAACCCGGTGCGTGCTGACATCCTGCGTATTGCCCGGCCGCAAGAGCGTTTTGCCGATCGAGGTCATCAGCCAATTCAACTGGTTGTAATTGGTGGTTCGCTCGGTGCCCAGGCGCTGAACGAAATGATGCCGCAGGCACTGGCGATGCTGGATGAGAATGAGCGTCCGCAGGTGATTCACCAGGCTGGCCGCGGCAAGTTGGAAACCACCTTGCAGGCTTACGCGGATTCAGGCGTCGCTGCTGATGTACGAGAGTTTCTTGACGATATGCCCTCCGTTTACGCGGCGGCAGATCTGGTGGTCTGTCGCTCCGGTGCCTTGACCGTCTCGGAGTTGGCAGCCGCGGGTGTGGCGGCTTTGCTGGTGCCGTTCCCGTTTGCTGTCGACGATCACCAAACCAGCAATGCGCGGTATCTGGTCGAGGCTGGCGCTGCGCGGCTTGTCCAACAGCGCGATCTGGATGCGCCCATGTTGGCCAGCCTGGTCCAGGAGCTTTGCGCAGATCGTCGGGTGTTGTTGGAGATGGCCTGCGCGGCGCGCGAACTGGCGCGTCCGGATGCGACCGATTGTGTTGCTGACATATGCCTGGAGGTGGCGGCATGAGCAGCCTGCTGACTCCACCGCGTTATGCCGCCGAGGCGATGGGACGAATGCGTCACCTGCATTTCGTGGGTATCGGTGGTGCCGGCATGAATGGGATTGCCCAGGTCATGCTGAACCTGAAATACCAGGTGAGCGGATCGGATATCCGTGCGAATGCGGCAACCGACCGGCTGCAGGAGCAGGGCGCGACGATTCACATCGGTCATGCCGCCGAGAACGTTGCAACGGCGGATGCCGTGGTGATTTCCAGTGCGGTCAAAGAGGACAATCCCGAAGTGGTGGCTGCACGTGCAAAGCGCATTCCCGTGGTTCCACGCGCAGAGATGCTGGCCGAGATCATGCGTTTCCATTACGGCATAGCGGTAGCCGGAACCCATGGCAAGACCACCACGACCAGCCTGATTGCCAGCCTGTTGATTGACGCCGGCCTGGATCCGACCTACGTAATAGGCGGCAAGCTAAATGCAGCTGGAAGTTATGCACACCTGGGCGAAGGCGAGGTGCTGGTTGCCGAGGCTGACGAGAGCGACGCCTCTTTCCTTTACCTTCAGCCGATGCTGGCGGTGGTGACCAATGTGGACGAAGACCACATGTCCACCTATGAGAACAGCTTCGAACGTCTCCGCGAGACCTTCCTCGAGTTCCTGCATCACCTCCCGTTCTACGGCATGGCCGTGTTGTGCATCGATGATTTCAATACCCGCGAGCTCCTGCCCGACATCACGCGCCGGGTAACCACCTACGGCTTCAGCGAGGATGCTGATGTGCGTGGTATCAACCTGCAGCAAGCGGCCGGACGCAGTACCTTCGATGTGCAACTCGCCGATGGTGAAACTTTCGCTGTCGAGCTTTCGATGCCGGGGCGGCATAACGCCCTGAATGCGCTGGCAGCGATCAGTGTCGCGTTGGAACTTGACGTGGAAATCAGCACGATTCAACGCACTCTGCATCAGTTCCAGGGAATCGGGCGACGTTTCCAGGTTCGTGGCAACTGCGCAATCGACGGTGGCGAAGTCATGTTGGTTGACGACTATGGACACCATCCGCGCGAACTGGCTGCAACCATCAGTGCCGTGCGCGATGGTTGGCCGGACAAGCGCCTGGTGCTGGCCTTCCAGCCGCATCGCTATACGCGCACCCGTGATTCTTTCGATGATTTTGCGAGTGTGCTGAGTGAAACCGATGTGCTGTTGCTGTGTGAGGTCTTTGCCGCTGGCGAGGCGCCGATCGAGGGCGCCGACGGACGGGCCCTCAGCCGCGCTGTGCGAGCGCGCGGCCAGGTCGACCCGGTATTTGTGGAAGACGTGAACACCTTGCCTCAGGTGTTGCAGGGTGTGATCCGGGATGGCGACATCGTGTTGACCGCCGGTGCCGGCAATATCGGTGCTGTTGCCGCTGCGTTGGGAGAACGCCTATGTCAGTCATGATGCGCAAAACATACCATGGTGTCGCACTCTCCTTGCGCATGGGTTGTGGTGAACAGTTGCTGACCCATGACAGTCTGTGGGAGGGGCGGGCGGCAACGCGTCCTTCCGAGACGGCGAGCATGCAGCCGAAGCGAGCGAATAAAGCGAACACCGGGAGGCGCGGCGAATGATGGCAGCGATGAGCCAACAACCGTTGCGCGGCGAACTGTGCCACAACGAGCCATTGGCCAAGTACACCACTTGGCGTGTTGGTGGCCCAGCACGTGATTTTTATCGTCCGGCAGATGCGGAAGATCTGGCGAATTTCCTTGCCCGCTTGCCACGCGACGAAGCGCTGTTGTGGTTGGGCCTGGGAAGCAACCTGCTGGTTCGCGACGGTGGTTTTGATGGCACCGTGATCGCTCTGTCGGGACGTCTTGCGCAAATCGACATCGATGCTGAGCGAGTGCATGTCGGTGCCGGTGCCGCCTGCGCCAAGGTGGCGCGAGAAGCCGCCCGGGCAGGACTGACCGGTGCTGCATTTCTGGCGGGGATTCCCGGGACCATGGGAGGAGCACTGGCGATGAACGCCGGTGCTTTCGGAGGTGAAACCTGGGAGCGTGTTGAAAGCGTCGAGGTGGTCAATCGCGACGGCGTCTTGAGTACCCGTGGTCCCGAGCAATATGAGGTGAGCTATCGCCATGTACGTTGCCCGGCGGAAGAATGGTTCGTCGGCTGCACCTTGTTGCTTGCGCAAGGAGATGTCGAGCAGGAACAGGCGGCGATTCGTAACCTGCTGGATAAGCGAGGTGCCACGCAACCGACGGGCAAACCGAGCGGTGGATCGACGTTCCGCAATCCGCAAGGCGACTATGCGGCGCGCCTGGTCGAGGCCTGTGGGCTCAAGGGCTATCGAATCGGGGGAGCAGAGGTATCCGAGAAGCATGCCAACTTTGTCCTTAATGCCGGGAATGCCAGCGCGGCAGACATCGAACAGTTGATCGCGCATATGCAGGCGGAGGTCTATCGCCAGCATGGCGTGCGGTTGCAGACCGAAGTGCACATCGTGGGAGAGCCGATATGAGCATCCAGGCAAGTGACTTTGGCAAAGTGGCCGTGTTGATGGGCGGCTGGGCAGCAGAGCGTGAGGTGTCATTGGTCAGTGGGCAGGCAGTTCTTGATGGACTGCTCGCGCGTGGTGTCGATGCGCATGGCGTGGACATGGGGCGTGATGTCATGCAGGTGCTCAGCGAAGGCGGTTATGACCGCGTCTTCAATGTCGTGCATGGACGTGGCGGCGAAGATGGTCAACTGCAGGGGGCGCTGGATCTGCTGGGGCTGCCTTACACGGGCTCGGATGTATTGGGTTCCGCGATTGCGATGGATAAATACCGCACCAAGCTGGTGTGGCAGTCTCTGGGTCTGCCAACTCCGGGGTTTGCCCTGATCGATGATGAGGAGCAACTCCAGCAGGCCGCGGAATTGGGCTTTCCCTTGATGGTCAAGGCTGCCCTCGAGGGTTCCAGTATCGGTGTGGCGCGCGCGGACAATCCAAAACAGTTGCGCGAGGCCTGGCTGGAAGCGCGTGCCTGTAACAGCCACGTGATCGCCGAGAAATGGGTTGAAGGGCCCGAGTACACCGCGTCGATTTTGGGCGATCAGGCGTTGCCGTTGATTCGCCTTCAGCCCGCGGCCGGGTTCTACGACTACGATGCCAAGTACAAGTCCGACGATACCCAGTACCACATCCCCTGTGGCCTGGATGCCAAACGTGAGGCGGAGCTGCAGCGGCTTTGCCTGACGGCTTTCAAGGCAGTCGGTGCCAGTGGTTGGGGCAGGGTCGATCTGATGATCGATGCAGAGGATCGTTGCTGGCTAATCGAAGTCAATACCGTGCCGGGTATGACCAGTCACAGCCTGGTCCCGATGGCCGCCAACGCCGTGGGTATTGATTTTCAAGCGTTGGTTTGGCGCATCCTGGCACAGACGTTGATCACCAGCGGTGGAGGTGAGGGATGAGCGCGGTCAAGGGGCGTAGCCGGCAAAAACAGGAACACAAAAGCCGCAGCGCCGAGTTGCTGTTGACGGCCTTTATGGGGGTTGCGGCTTTGCTGGCTTCGGCACACTTTGGTTATCGCTACCTGTCTCAACCGGGCACCCTGCCGTTGCGGGTGGTGGAGATTACCGGTGAGTTCTCACACCTCGAACACGCTGCCATTGAGGCCGAGGTCGCTTCTGCGATTGATGGGGGATTTTTCACCGTTGACATGCAGGCGGTGCGGGATGCCGTGCGGGCGATGCCTTGGGTGGAGGAGGTCAGTGTGCGTCGTGTCTGGCCGGATACCCTGCGTATGCACGTGATCGAGCAGGTCCCACTGGCGCATTGGGGCGATGCTGCGCTGGTCAACCTGCGTGGCGAGGTCTTCGAGACACAAGATGCCGTTTTGCGCCGTGGGTTGCCACGCCTCAGTGGTGGCGCCGGGAAAGCGCCAGAGGTGGTGAGTTTTTACCTGCAGCTGCGTTCTGCACTGGTAGGAGGGCCACTGGCCGTGAGCGAGTTGGTTTTGAACGCGAGACAGGAATGGGAAGTGAAGTTCGACAACGGTTTGGCGTTGATGTTGGGGAGCGAGCAGCCCGAAGCGCGTATCGCTGACTTCTTCAAAGTGTATCCGCAGTTGCTTGCGAATATGTCAGGTATTCCACAACGGATAGACATGCGTTACGAGCATGGCTTTGCTGTGCAATGGCAGTCACAGGATGCGTTGCCGGGTGAGTCCCTGGCGGGTGATAGCTAATGGTTAAGAAAACAGACAAGAACATCATCGTCGGCCTCGACATCGGCACTTCCAAAGTGGTGGCGATCGTGGGTGAGGTCAAGGATGACAACACGATCGAAATCATCGGCCTGGGTTCGCATCCTTCGCGCGGGCTGAAGAAGGGCGTGGTGGTGAACATTGAATCCACCGTGCAATCGATTCAACGCGCCGTCGAAGAGGCTGAATTGATGGCCGGGGTTGAGATCGACTCTGTGTACGCTGGCATTGCCGGCAGTCATGTCTCGAGCCTGAATTCACACGGCATCGTCGCGATCAAGGATCGCGAGGTGACACACGCGGATGTTGAGCGCGTGATTGATGCCGCCCGTGCGGTGCCAATCCCTGCTGACCAGAAGATCCTGCACATCCTTCCGCAGGAATTCATCATCGATAACCAGGAGGGTATCCATGATCCGGTTGGCATGTCGGGCGTGCGCCTGGAAGCACGCGTGCACATGGTGACCGGTGCGGTCAGTGCCGCGCAGAACATCATCAAGTGCGTGCGCCGCTGCGGCCTGGAGGTTGAAGACCTGATCCTGGAGCAGTTGGCATCGAGTTACTCGGTATTGGAAGACGACGAGAAAGACCTGGGGGTTTGCCTGGTCGACGTCGGCGGGGGCACCACTGATATCGCGGTATTTACCGGTGGGTCCATTCGACATACCGGGGTGATTCCCATCGCGGGTGACCAGGTGACCAATGACATTGCTGTTGCGTTGCGAACCCCCACCCAGCATGCAGAGGAAATCAAGCTGAAGTACGCCTGTGCACTGACTCAGCTTGCCAGTCCGGACGAGACCATCGAGGTGCCGAGTATTGGTGATCGTCCGCCGCGCAGGCTATCGCGTCAGACCCTCGCCGAAGTTGTTGAACCGCGTTACGAGGAGTTGCTGACGCTGATCCAGGGAGAGTTGCGGCGCTCCGGGTTCGAAGGGTTGGTCGCTGGCGGCGTGGTCATGACCGGCGGCAGTTCCAAGATGGAAGGTCTGATCGACTTGGCGGAAGAGGTGTTTCACATGCCGGTGCGCCTGGGCGTGCCGCAGTACGTAACCGGGTTGGTCGACGTGGTTCGCAACCCGATTCACGCAACAGGCGTCGGCCTGTTGTTGTTTGGTTATCACAATCGTGCCGTACGGGTCCCGGAGATCTCCGGGAATAACGGTATCAAAACGGTCTGGAATCGGATGAAAAGCTGGTTCCAGGGAAATTTTTAAGTTTCTCGCTTTTTGAGTGGGCGGGCAGGTAGACGGAGTTCGGAGGATAGCGATATGTTCGAATTGATGGATGTGGACAGTCAGAATGCAGTTATCAAAGTCATTGGCGTCGGCGGTGGTGGTGGCAACGCCGTTAATCACATGCTGCGGTCGAGTATCGAAGGTGTGGAGTTCATCTGTGCCAATACCGATGCGCAGGCGTTGAGCAATACCGAGGTGCGCACCGCATTGCAGCTGGGGTCGAATGTCACCCGGGGGTTGGGTGCGGGTGCCAACCCGGAACGGGGCTACGAGGCAGCGATGGAAGATCGTGATCGGATTGCCGAAGCGATCGAAGGTGCCGACATGGTGTTTATCACCGCTGGTATGGGCGGTGGCACTGGCACCGGCGCAGCGCCGGTGGTGGCGGAGGTTGCCAAGGAGTTGGGAATTCTCACCGTGGCCGTTGTCACCAAGCCATTCGGTATGGAAGGCAACAAGCGGGCGAAGATTGCCGAAATGGGCATCGATGCGTTGGCAGAGCACGTCGATTCCCTGATCACCATCCCCAATGACAAGTTGTTACAGGTGCTGGGTAAGACGACCACGTTGCTGGATGCCTTCAAGGCAGCCAACGATGTGCTGTTCAATGCGGTGCAGGGGATTGCCGAGTTGATCACCAAGCCGGGCCTGATCAACGTTGACTTCGCTGACGTTCGCACCGTTATGTCGGAAATGGGTGTGGCGATGATGGGTACCGGACGGGCTTCCGGGGAAGATCGGGCGCGCGAAGCGGCCGAGTTGGCAATTCGCAGCCCGTTGCTTGATGACATCGACCTTTCCGGAGCGAACGGCCTGCTGGTCAATATCACTGCCGGTCTGGATCTCGGTATCGGAGAGTTTGACGAAGTCGGAAGCATCGTGCGGGAATTTGCCTGTGATGAGGCAACTGTGGTGATTGGAACGGTTATCGATCCCGACATGGTGGATGAACTGCGCGTTACCGTGGTCGCCACCGGTATTGGGCGTGAAATGGAAGTTGAGGCCCCGGTGCCGGAGCCGGTCGAACTACAGCCGGTACGGGTGGCAAACAGTGACGTGGTGGTGGAGCGGCCGAATTACGGCGAGCTGGATACACCGCCGCAGGCACGAAACCAGATGGATAACGCCAAGGATTATGTCGATGCAGCCAAGGACAGCATGGAATACCTGGATATACCGGCATTTCTGAGACGTCAGGCGGACTGAGCGGGAGCGCAACATAATTGCAACTTTGCTTGATCGAAGTGTCAAAAAGTCTGACAATAAGGGGAATCCCTAAGGAGCGTTGTTGTCACACGGATGTCGATTGGTTGAAATACTAGTCAATAAGTGTTTTATAATATAAGAGTAATCTTATGGAGATCAGCGCATGATCAGACAGCGCACCCTTAAAAATGTAATCCGGGCTACCGGTGTTGGCCTGCATACTGGCGAGAAAGTCTATTTGACTTTGCGTCCGGCAGCCGTGGATACGGGGATCGTGTTCCGTCGTGTCGATCTCGATCAACCGGTCGATATTCCCGCCAAGGCGGAGTTCGTTGGGGACACCACGCTTTCCACCACCCTGGTGAAGGATGGGGTGCGTGTTTCCACCGTTGAGCACTTGTTGTCAGCACTCGCCGGCCTGGGAATCGACAATGCCTATATCGATGTGAGTGCCGCGGAGGTGCCCATCATGGATGGCAGTGCCGGTCCCTTTGTGTTCCTGGTACAGTCCGCCGGTGTCGAAGAGCAAAACGCCCCCAAGCGCTTTATCCGTGTTCTCGAGCCGATCGAGGTGCGCGAAGGCGACAAGGTTGCCCGTTTTGAGCCGTTCGATGGTTTCAAAGTGAAGTTCTCCATCGATTTCGATCACCCGGCCATGGAAGGGGATCTCTGCCAGTCGGAAATTGACTTCTCCTCGACTTCCTTCGTCAAGGAAGTAAGTCGCGCGCGTACTTTCGGTTTCCTGCGCGATATCGAGAAGCTGCGCGAGAGTGGTCTGGCCCTCGGTGGCAGCATGGAAAATGCGATTGTGGTTGACGATTACCGCGTGCTAAACGAAGACGGGTTGCGGTATGAAGATGAGTTCGTAAAGCACAAGATCCTTGATGCGATTGGCGATCTGTACCTGCTCGGCCGCAGCCTGATCGGTGCGTTCAGTGGCCACAAGTCAGGGCATGCGTTGAACAACAGGCTGCTAAACGCTCTGATGGAACGTCCGCAGGCATGGGAACTGGTGACTTTCGAAGATGAAGGTGAAGCGGTCCCAATCTCGTATATGAAGCCGGCACAGGTTTCCTGAACGACCCTATTTTTCGCGCAGTGCCAGGGCGAGTCGCCTGAGGGCCGCCTGAAGGGTCGGGCTGGATATGCTGCGGGCACTTTCGCTGACAGATTCGGCGGCAAAGTCGGATCTGCGGGCTTTAGGTGGTTTGGCCCGATTGGCACTGGATTTAACCGGTGCGTTGCAACTCACGGCGATGCTCGCGATGCCAGGGTGGTGGGCGCGCAGTTTGCTCAGCAGTTGTGGTGACTGGAAGCGTAGTTTGCTTACCCATACCGGGCTGTCTGTGAACAGGTTCAAAACTGTGCCGTTTAGGCAAGCAGCGCTGCAGTGACGCGCTATGTTTGGCGGCAGGGTTTGGCGTATTGACGCCAGCAGATGGCGTTGTTGCTGCACTTGCGCAAATAGCGGCTGCAGGGTGCTGTCTTGGGACAGTAGTTGTTGGATGTGACGCGGCTTTGCTGGCATTGCTGAATATCATTCTGTTTCGGTGGGGGTTCGTATAGAATCGCCAGCCGAAGGATAAACTTTCGGACTTCGGAGGCGAAAACCTAGCAGGTTTTCTGCGAAACGTAACGATGAACATGATCCTGCTTTCAAGCTTCTGCAAGAAGCGTGGCAGTATAGATATCTGCGTGCCTCGGGCAGCGGCCCTGCTGTTGCCAGGGGTGGCTGCGTTCGCAAGCCTGTTGGTCTGGGCCGGATACGAGATCGGTGTCTACCAAGCCGAGCAATCCCGTTCCGAGGCGTTGACTGTCGAACTGCGCGAAATGCTGCGTGAAGAAAGGCTCCAGATCGACGAGGCGCGTGGAGAGCAACGGGCGCATCTGGATGCAATGGCTTTGCGGATTGCTGAACTCCAAGCGCGTGTGATGAGGGTGGATGCCCTTGGTGATCGCTTGGTAGGGGTTGGCAAGCTTGATCGCGAAGAGTTCAATTTCGCCAGTGTCCCGGCGGTCGGTGGTCTTGAGGAAGTCACCGGTGTTTCCCAGAATGCGTTAGAGCTAAGTGCTGATCTTCAGCGGCTGAATTCTCTATTGGACGATCGTGAGTCCAAGCTGAGTCAACTGGAGGAGCAGCTACTTGGCAGTGAACTGATCCATGAGGCGCATCCCTCCGGTCGCCCGGTCAAGAAAGGTTGGATCTCCTCTTACTTCGGCAAACGCACCGACCCTTTCTCAGGTAAGAAGTCTTACCATCGGGGCATCGACTTCGCTGGCAAAAAAGGTACCGAGGTATATGCGGTCGCCGGTGGTGTCGTAGAGCGTGCCAAGAAGGTGGCAGGCTACGGTAACGTTGTTGAAATTCGTCACACGGATGGCTACACCACGCTTTACGGCCACAACGATAAGAACCTGGTGAAAAAGGGCGACTTGGTCAGCAAAGGCCAGTTGATTGCCCTGCTTGGTAATACGGGTCGTTCCAGTGGACCCCATGTGCATTTCGAAGTGCACAAGAACGGCAAGATCGTCGATCCCCGCCGTTATATCCGCGCCCCCTGATATTCCATTCCGGAAGGCCCGTTTCGTTCACTTTCCTGAAACGGCGCTCAACACCGCTTCTGCGGTATCATTCCCTCTTTTCGGGGTTTCCTGTGCACGGTTGAAGGCAAAACGCCTGCAAGAGATGCCCCACCAGCGCCCAAAAAAGGCCCGAGATCCATGTTCAGTAAACTAGTCAGAAAAGTGTTTGGCAGCCGCAACGACAGGTTGGTCAAGCGCATGGGAAAAACCGTTGCGCAGATCAATGCGTTTGAAGAGCAAGTTGCAGCGCTTGCTGATGAAGA